>Ga0316580_10000186_pt1 | contig 12456 bp, 10 predicted proteins | sample S0NA_2_FD_204519 | JGI IMG/M metagenome (GOLD analysis project Ga0316580, IMG submission 204519) | Rhizosphere microbial communities from salt marsh grasses in Alabama, United States - S0-2_160517rDrB | ecosystem: Host-associated > Plants > Roots > Rhizosphere | place: USA: Alabama | collected... | reverse complement strand
CCACCCGGTTGCCAGCGTGGAGATCCCTCACGATAATGCCAGGCCTTTGCCGCGACGGCCGCGGCGCGCAGTGTCGAGGGCCCACCAACACGATGAGAATCGGTATCCCCAAGGAGACGCGACCGGGGGAGGCGCGGGTCGCCTCCACCCCCGAGATCGTCAAGCGGTTGGTGGGCAAGGGGTTCGATCTGGTGGTGGAGTCCGGTGCCGGCGTGGGCGCCGGCTACCCAGACGGCGATTACGCAAGCGCCGGGGCCGGGCTCGCGGACCGTGCCGGGGCCTATGACGCGCACCTGGTCCTTCGGGTCCGCCGACCGGATGAGGACGACGTCGCGGCGCTTCGGCCGGGCGGTCTGCTGATCGGTCTCCTGGAGAGCTGCGGGGAGGACCCGCTGGTGGGGTCCCTGCTCGAAAAGGGGGTGCGGGTGCTGGCCATGGAGCGGATGCCGCGCACCTCGCGCGCCCAGTCCATGGATGCGCTGTCCTCTCAGGCCAACATCGCGGGCTACCGGGCGGTGATCGAGGCCGCTGCACGCTATGGCCGCTTCTTCCCCATGATGATGACCTCCGCCGGCTCCGCCAAGCCCGCGCGCGTCGTGGTGCTGGGCGCCGGCGTGGCCGGGCTTCAGGCCATCGCCACGGCGCGGCGCCTGGGGGCCGAGGTCTACGGATATGACGTGCGCCCCGAGACCCGGGAGCAGATCCTGTCTCTCGGGGCCAAGCCCATCGACCTGGATCTCGGGGAGAGCGGGGCGGGGGAGGGCGGCTATGCCCGGGAGCTCTCGGCCGACGCCAAGGCACGGCAGCAGGCGGCCCTCGGGGAGGAGCTGGCCAAGGCCCATGTGATCATCACCACCGCCCTGATCCCCTGCCGTCCCGCCCCCGTCCTGGTCACCGAGGAGGTTGTCCAGCGTCTGCGCCCCGGCTCGGTGATCGTGGATCTGGCAGCGGCGAGCGGGGGGAACTGCCCCCTCACCGTGGCGGATGAGGTGGTCGAGCGGCATGGGGTTATCCTGGTCGGGCACACCAACTACCCGTCCCTGGTGGCCGCGGATGCGAGCGCCTTTTACGCTCGGAACCTGGCCAACCTGATCGACATCATGTTCGATCGCGGGGACGGCGGTCCGGTCCTCAAGGATCTGGCCGAGGACGACATCACCAAGGCCATGCTGGTGGGCTAGCCCCCTCCGTGGTCCGCGCGGGGCCCCTGGCAGTCGCGGGCCCAACCAACAGGAGTCGAGAACATGACCGTATCGCTGGTGGCGCTCTATGTCTTCGTGCTCGCCTGCATCATCGGCTATTACGTCATTTGGGGGGTCACCCCCTCCCTGCATACCCCCCTGGTGGCCCTGACCAACGCCATCTCCGGCATCGTGATCGTCGGGGCCCTGCTGGTCGCCGGGGCCGAGCAGGCTGGCACCGCCACCGAGCTGATCGGCTTCGTCGCGGTGCTGCTGGCCTCCATCAATGTCTTCGGCGGCTTCCTGGTCACCCATCGCATGCTGTCCATGTTCAAGAAGAAACCCAAGGCGTAGGAGGGTTGCCCCGAGGCGATCTTCACGCGCGCCGGCGCCATCCGCCCAGCCACCGCGACACGCTCACCCTGACGACAAGGATCCCCGATGACACTCTCGGCTAACGCCCAGGCCCTGGCCTATCTGGCCTCCGCGGTCCTGTTCATCCTCGCCCTGAAGGGCCTGACCCATCCCGCCTCGGCGCGCCGGGGCAACCTCTACGGGATGCTCGGGATGGCGATCGCCGTGGCCGCGACCCTGCTCGGCGGGGAGGTCCGCTCCTACGGATTCATCATCGCGGGCGTCGCCGCCGGGGCCGTCATCGGAACCGTCGTGGCCCTGCGCATCCAGATGACGGCCATGCCCCAGCTGGTGGCGGCCCTGCACAGCTTCGTCGGTCTGGCGGCGGTGCTGGTGGCCATCGGTACCTTCATCAACACCCCCGACCCGGGCGCCGTGATGATGGCGGAGCTCTCGGCGGGAATCGTCATCGGTGCGATCACCTTCACCGGGTCCGTCATCGCCTTCGGAAAGCTCCAGGGACTGATCAGCGGCAAGCCCGTGAAATTCACGGGCCAGCACGCCCTGAACGCCGCGCTTGGTGTCGCCACCCTGGGGCTGGCCGTGCATTTCGCCATGACCGGCAGCGTGCTCTCCCTGTCCCTCATGACCCTGATCGCCCTGGTCCTCGGCGTGACCCTCATCATCCCCATCGGCGGCGCGGACATGCCGGTAATCATCTCCATGCTGAACAGCTACTCGGGCTGGGCCGCGGCGGCGACCGGCTTCACCCTGCACAACAACCTGCTGATCATCGTCGGGGCGCTGGTCGGCTTCTCCGGTGCCATCCTCTCCTACATCATGTGCAAGGCGATGAATCGCTCGATCATCAACGTGGTGTTCGGCGGATTCGGATCCGGCGACGAGGGCGGCGACAGCGCCGGGGCCCAGGCGGCCCAGCAGGGGGTCAAGTCCGCCTCCGTGGAGGACGCGATCTACTGGATGGAGGACGCGGGCAAGGTGATCATCGTCCCGGGCTATGGCATGGCGGTGGCCCAGGCCCAGCACGCCCTCAAGGAGCTGATGGAGCTGCTGGAGACCCGGGGTGTGGAGGTGAAGTTCGCCATCCATCCGGTGGCCGGCCGCATGCCGGGACACATGAACGTGCTGCTCGCCGAGGCGGACATCCCCTACGACCACGTATACGAGATGGACGAGATCAACCCCGAGTTCCAGACCGCCGACGTGGCCCTGGTGGTGGGCGCCAACGACGTGGTGAACCCCGCCGCCCGGCAGGACAAGTCGAGCCCCATCTACGGGATGCCGATCCTCGACGCGGGCAAGGCGCGCCAGGTCTACTTCCTCAAGCGCTCCATGCGCCCGGGTTATTCAGGGGTCGACAATCTGCTCTTCTACCAGGAGAACACGTCCCTTGTGTTCGGTGATGCCAAGGCGACGATCGAGGGCATGGTCAACGCCCTCAAGGGCGGCGGGCACTGATCCAGCGCCGCTCGGGGGGCGTTCGGCGGGGAAGGATCCGGCGAGCGGGATCGGCGTCGCGTTGAGCCGGGTCATAGACGCTGGCGGCGACCGCTAGTCGCCCAGGGAGGCCTCCGCGATCCGCGCCTCCGCCTCCTTGTCCCGCTCGATCAGGGCGTAGGCGGAGTGGTTGTGGATGGACTCGAAGTTCTCCGCCTCCACCACGTAGGCCGCGACTCGCTCGTCCTCGTTGAGCCGCTTGGCCACGTCCCGCACCAGGTCCTCCACGAACTTGGGGTTGTCGTAGGCCCGCTCGGTCACGTATTTCTCGTCCGGCCGTTTGAGGAGCCCGTAGAGCTCCGAGGAGGCCTCCCGCTCCACCAGCTCGATCAGCTCCTCGATCCACATGAAGCCGCGGGTGCGTACCTGCACCGTCACGTGGGAGCGCTGATTGTGGGCCCCGTAGGCCGATATCTCCTTGGAGCAGGGGCAGAGGCTGGTGACCGGCACCACCACCTTGATGTCCAGGCAGGGGTGGCCGTGGCGGATCTCGCCGATGAAGGTCACCTCGTAGTCGAGCAGGCTCTCCACCCCGGTGACCGGGGCGCGCTTGCTGACGAAGAAGGGGAAGCGCATCTCGATGTGGCCGGCCTCCGACTCCAGACGCCGGGACATCTCCGAGAGCATCTCCTTGAACGAACCGACGGAGAGCTCCCGCTCCTGGAGGTTCAGGATCTGCACGAAGCGCGACATGTGCGTCCCCTTGAAGCTGTGGGGCAGGTAGACGTACATGTTGAAGGTCGCGACCGTGTGCTGCTCCACGCCGCCCCGATCCTTGACCCGCACCGGGTGGCGGATGTCCTTGATTCCCACCTTGTCGATGGCGATGCGTCGGGTGTCCGCACTGCCCTGGACATCGGCGATGCCGGTGGCTGCGCAGCAATCTGCTTCTAGCGCTTGCTCCATGGGGTGCGGTCCTCGGGGGGCTTGGATCTCGACTCCCGCCAATTTGGGTATCCAACGGCGGCAAGACAACCGAACGGGTGGCGATTCAAGGGTCAGGATCGGTATGTGGCGAATCGCTAATTATCCGTCCTGAATCGGGGCGAGGCAAACCCGGCGCCCCGTGGATGGCTCGCCGGGGATGCGAGGACCCCCCTCGGCACCTCCCACCGTAAGGGGACCCACCCCGCGAGGGCGGGTGGAGGAACGCCGGGATGGCGTCCGGCGAGCCGGTTCCTAGGCGGTGCGCCCGACCAGGGACTTGGCCATCCAGCGCAGGGGCCCCGCCCGGCTTCCGAAGGTCTCGAGGGCCGAGAGGGCATCCGCGATGAGGGTGGCCGCCAGCTCCTTCGCCTCGGAGAGCCCGACGATGGAGGGATACGTGGCTTTGTCCAGCGCCAGGTCGCGCCCGGCGGTCTTGCCAAGGGTGGCGCTGTCGCCCTCGACGTCCAGGATGTCGTCCTGGATCTGGAAGGCGAGCCCGACGCACTTGGCATAGCGATCGAGGCGCTCCGCCAACTCCGCGTCCAGGGGGCCGTCGGCGAGGATCCCCATGCGCACGGCGGCGCGGATCAGGGCCCCCGTCTTGTGGATGTGGATGTGCTCCAGCATGGCCCGGTCCAGGTGCTGGCCCTCGGCGGCCAAGTCGAAGGCCTGGCCGCCCGCCATCCCCCGGGAGCCGCTGGCCAGGGCCAGGGATTCGATCATGGCGAGCCGGGTGGCCGGCGGAAGGTCGCTCGCCTCGGCGAGGGTCTGAAAGGCGAGGGTCTGGAGTGCGTCCCCGACCAGGATGGCCGTGGCCTCGTCGAAGGCCCGGTGGCAGGTGGGTCGACCCCGTCGCAGGTCATCGTCGTCCATCGCCGGCAGGTCGTCATGGACGAGTGAATAGGCGTGGATCAGCTCCACCGCCGCTGCCGGCCGGTCCAGCACGGCCGGTGATATCCCCAGGGCCTCTCCGGCGCCATAGCAGAGGAGCGGTCGGATGCGCTTGCCCGCGCCCAAGGCGGCGTAGCGCATGGCCTGGTGGAGGCGCGCCGGCTCGATCTCCGGGGCGGGGAGCAGGGCGTCGAGGGTGGTCTCGCAGCGGGCGCGGCAGCGCGACCGGAAGGCGTCCAGGTCCGCGTCGGTCAACGGGACTCACCGATGGATGGGGCAAAGGGCTCGGGCTCGGCGTCGACCTGCGACTCGGTGAGGATGCGCACCCGTTGCTCGGCGGCGTCCAGGGCCTTCTGGCACGTGCGGGTGAGGGCCACTCCCCGCTCGAAGGCCCTCAGTGACTCCTCCAGGGTCATGTCACCACGCTCCAGGGCGTCGACGATGGACTCGAGCTCCGCGAGCGACTGCTCGAAGGAGGGTGGGGTCGGCGTCTGGGCAGGGTTTGGGGAGTTGGTCATGGGTTTGCATCAGGCTTCGCGGCTACGGTAGCGTACCGCGGTTTCATCGGTCAAACTCCTGCGCCGGCCCGGGAGCCGGGGCCGGCTCATCCCCGAGTGGAGTCTTCGAATCGCCCATGACAGGCAGCTACGACGCCTCTGCCATTGAGGTCCTGAGCGGCCTCGACCCGGTGCGCAAACGCCCGGGCATGTACACGGACACCAGCCGTCCCAACCACCTGGCCCAGGAGGTGATCGACAACAGCGTGGACGAGGCCTTGGCCGGGCACGCTCGCACCGTCGAGGTGACCGTCTACGCCGATGGCTCCCTGGAGGTCAGCGACGACGGACGGGGCATGCCGGTGGACATCCATCCGGAGCAGGGGATGCCGGGCGTGGAGGTGATCCTCACCAAGCTTCACGCCGGGGGCAAGTTCGGCGGTGGCAGCTACGGCTTCTCCGGCGGGCTCCACGGGGTCGGGGTCTCGGTCGTGAACGCCCTGTCCAAGCACCTGGAGGTGTGGGTCCGTCGGGGTGGGCGCGAGTACAACATGGCCTTCGCCCACGGGGACAAGGTGAGCGAGCTGGAGGAGGTGGGGACGGTCCCGCGGGGGCGCACAGGCACCAGGCTCCGCTTCTGGCCGGACCCGCAGTATTTCGACAGCCCGCGCTTCGCCGCCCGGCCCCTGATCCACCTGCTCCAGGCCAAGGCGGTGCTCTGCCCCGGCCTGACCGTGCGCTTTCGCGACGAGGCGAGCGGCGAGGCCCAGGTGTGGTGCTACGAGGAGGGTCTCAGGGCCTACCTGGTCCAGACCCTCGGGGGTGTCGAGCTGGTCCCGGCAGAGCCCTTCGTGGGGGACATGGAGGGCAAGAGCGAGGGCGCGAGCTGGGCCCTGGCCTGGCTCCCCGAGGGGGGCGAGCCGGTCGCCGAGAGCTACGTGAACCTGATCCCCACGGTGCAGGGGGGGACCCACGTCAACGGGCTCCGCAGCGGGCTCACGGAGGCGGTGCGGGAGTTCTGCGAGTTTCGCAACCTGCTCCCCCGCGGGGTCAAGCTGGCCCCGGAGGACGTCTGGGGACGTCTCGCCTACATCCTGTCCGTGAAGCTCATCGACCCCCAGTTCTCCGGACAGACCAAGGAGCGCCTGTCGTCACGCGAGTGCGCGGCCTTCGTCTCCGGGGTGGTCAAGGATGCCTTCAGCCTGTGGCTCAATCAGCATGTCGCCGAGGGGGAGCGCATCGCCGAGCTGGCCATCGGGGCCGCCCAGGCAAGGCTCAAGGCGGGGCGCGTCGTCACCCGCAAGAAGGTGACCCAGGGTCCGGCCCTGCCCGGCAAGCTCTCGGACTGCACCTCCACGGACCCGGAGCGCAGCGAGCTGTTCCTGGTGGAGGGGGACTCCGCCGGGGGCTCCGCCAAGCAGGCCCGGGACCGGGAGTTCCAGGCCATCCTCCCCCTGCGGGGCAAGATCCTCAACACCTGGGAGGTGGAGCCCGCGGAGGTCCTGGGGTCCCAGGAGGTCCACGACATCGCCGTGGCCATCGGGGTGGATCCAGGCTCGGACGACCTCTCGCGGCTGCGCTTCGGCAAGATCTGCATCCTGGCGGACGCGGACTCGGACGGCGCCCACATCGCGACCCTGCTCTGCGGCCTGTTCTTCCGCCACTTCCGCCGGCTGGTGGCGGAGGGGCACGTCTATGTGGCCATGCCGCCCCTCTACCGCATCGACGTGGGCAAGCAGGTCTACTATGCCCTGGACGACAGCGAGCGCAAGGGCATCCTGGACCGGATCGACGCGGAACGGATCAAGGGGAAGGTCAATGTCCAACGGTTCAAGGGTCTCGGCGAGATGAACCCCGCCCAGCTGCGGGAGACCACCATCCATCCGGACACCCGGCGGCTGGTGCAGCTCACGGTTGAAGCCGAGGACGAAAGCAACAACCTCCTCGACATGCTGCTCGCCAAGAAGCGTGCGGCGGATCGTCGTGGCTGGTTACAAGAACGGGGCCACCTGGCAGAGATTTGACCCCGCCCCCCTGGAGGACCCGATGGAACCTTTCCGTTATGCGCACGCCGCTGGAGAGGACTGGCGCGCGATCGTGTCCGCCTGTCTGGAGCAGATCGGCCCCGTTCCGGCGACCGCCAATCTGGGCTTCCTCTATGTCACCGATGCACTCGCCGAGGAGCTGGGCGACCTCCTGGACCTCCTGGTCCAATCAACCGGGGTTTCTGAGTGGGTGGGGGCCGTGGGCATGGGGATCTGCGCCACGGGGACCGAATACTATGAGGAGCCAGCCGCGGCCCTCATGCTGGGGGAGCTCCCGGCCGATGGCTTCCAGGTCTTTCCTAGCCTGGTGAAGGACCTGGATGCCTTCGACGCCGGCTACGGGGAGTGGATCCGCGCCCATGGACCCATGCTGGGCCTCGTCCATGGGGACCCGGTGAATCCCCTCATGGAGGCCCTGGTGAAGCAGCTCGCGGCCCGGACCGCGTCGGGCTTCCTGGTGGGGGGGCTCGCGAGCGCCCGGGGCAACACCTACACCATTGCCAATGGGGTTCGTCAGGGCGGCCTCTCCGGGGTCCTGTTCGGCGAGGAGGTGGGTGTGATCACCCGGCTCACCCAAGGCTGCTCCCCGATCGGGCCCCATCGGACGGTCACCGACGCGCGGCGCAACATCCTGATCACCCTCGACGGCCAGCCGGCCCTCGACGTTCTGAAGAGCGACATCGGCGAGATCCTGGCCCGGGACCTGATGCGCATCGGGGGCTATATCTTCGTGGGCCTGCCCATCCCGGGCTCGGACACCGGTGACTATCTGGTGCGCAACCTGGTGGGGATCGATCCCAACGAGGGTCTCGTGGCGGTTGGCGACCTGGTGGAGCCGGGCCGCGAGCTGATGTTCTGTCGGCGCGATGGCGCGACCGCCCGGGAGGACCTGGACCGCATGCTGCTCTCACTGAAGGATCGGCTGTCGGCCCCGCCTCGTGGCGGCATCTACTGCTCCTGCCTGGGGCGGGGGGTCAACCTGTTCGGCCCCGACTCCGCCGAGCTGCGCCAGATCCGCGATACCCTGGGGGATTTCCCCCTGGTGGGCTTCTACGCCAATGGGGAGGTCTCCCAGGACCGGCTCTATGGCTACACGGGCGTCCTTACCCTCTTCACCTGAACGGTCGGAGCGGCGCCCCGCCGCGAGCGCCGCTCGCTCGACGGTGACTGCGATGGACGCCGAACGGCTGCACGTCGTCTTCGATACCCTGCTGGCCGCCTACGGCCCCCAGCACTGGTGGCCTGCCCAGAGCGCCTTCGAGGTGATGGTGGGGGCCGTGCTCACCCAGAACACCGCCTGGACCAACGTGGAGCGGGCTCTGCTGCGGCTCGCCGCGCGCGTCCCGCTGGAGGCCCAGGCCATACTGGATCTGCCACTGGAGGCGCTCGCCCAGGCCCTGCAGCCCTCCGGCTATTTCAACGTCAAGGCCCAACGGCTGCGGGCCTTCTGCGATGCCTTCATCGCGGAGGGCGGACTGGAGCGGCTCGGGGCCCTGGAGACCGGCGAGCTGCGCCGCCGGCTCCTCGCCATCCGGGGGGTCGGCCCCGAGACCGCCGATGACATGCTGCTCTATGCCTTCGGTCGTCCCGTGTTCGTGGTGGACGCCTATACGCGGCGGGTCTTCACCCGGCTCGACCTGCTCGCGGGCGACGAGGGCTACGAGACGATCCGCGCCGCCTTCGAGTCCGCGCTCGGGCCCGATGCGCCCCTCTACAACGAGTACCACGCCCTCATCGTGCGCCACGGCAAGGATCTCTGCCGGACCAAGCCCCGCTGCATGGATTGTTGCCTGCGCCTCCAGTGCCCCAGAGCCGGAACCGGCAGGTCGGGCTTCAGCCCGACCGCGGCGGTGGGGCGAGCGACGAGGTCCCGGTCGGACTGAAGTCCGACCTACCCTGGGGGGGACGCGGATCAACCCCCCGCGTCCAATCCCCGGGCGACCGCCTCGTAGACCAGACGAATCGGGATGCCGCGCTCGCGGGCGATGCGTCTGCAGGCCTCGTACTCGGGCTTGGCCTTGAGCGGCCGTCCGTCCTGGAGCGCGACCTTGACCGGGACGGGGCCGTACTCGGTCTCCACCTCCCGGGCGACCCGGGGAAGGGCGGATCGGGTCACCGGCTGGCGCCGCACCCCCAGGGTCGTGGTCTCCGTGAGCAGGGTGCGGGTGAGGGGCGCGGCAAGCTCCTCCGTGCAGAGGACACCGATCTGGGTCCCGGGCCGGCCCTTCTTCATGATCAACGGGGTCAGCCAGGCATCCCGGGCACCCCGGTCGAAGAGGAGCGCCAGGACGTGCTCGTAGAGCTCCGGGCTCATGTCGTCGATGTTGCACTCCAGCATGGTCAGGGACTCCGGTACGCTCGTGTCGGTCGCACCCGGCTCCGGCCCATCCGCTAGGAGGACCCGTAGCACATTGGGGATCGGCCCCTCCTGGTGGCCGGCACCATAGCCGACGGCGGTCACCGCGAGGCTCGGCGTGTCGGTGTAGCCGTCCACCAGACTGCTCAGGATGGCGGCCCCCGTGGGTGTGGTCGCCTCGAAGGGGACCCCTCCGCGGCGGGTGGGGACGCCCCGCAGCAGCTCCTCGACGGCGGGGGCCGGTACCGGCAGGGTCCCGTGGGCGCAGCTCACCCGTCCGGAGCCGAGCTCCACCGTGGAGCAGAGGATACGGCTTGGGGCCAGGCGCTCCAGGGCGATGGCGGCGCCAACGATGTCCGCCAGGGCGTCGACCGCCCCGACCTCGTGAAAATGGACGGACTCGGCCGGGATGCCATGGACCGCCCCCTCGGCCTCGGCAAGCCGGCGGAACACCGCCTCGGCCCGCGCCTTGACGGCGGGCTGGAGGGTGCTGGCGTCGAGGATGGCCAGGATGTCGGCGAGATGGCGCTCAGGCGGATCGCCGCCGTGAGTGAGCACCTCCACGCGGGTGGCGGCGATCCCCCCGCGTCGCGTCTTCAGCACCGACAGATCCCAGCCGGGCACGCAGAGCTTCTCGAGCTCGGCCCGCAGGTCGCCCTCCTCGACCCCGAGGTCCAGGAGGGCGCCCAGGTGCATGTCGCCGGCGATGCCAGCGAAGCAGTCGTAATAGAGGGTCCTCACGGACGCGCCCGGGCCCGCGGGCCCTCAGGGAAGCGCTGCTGTATTGCGATCCCCGTTCGGGCGAGGGATCGCCCGGCAGTTTCGGTGGCGATAAGCCACTGAAAATGCAGCGCTTCGAGAGTCGCGCCTCTCGATGCGCGAGCTGATCGAATGCCAGGATGGCATTTGATCAGCATCTCCTTAGCGTGCCCCGTCCCCTCGGGCCTATTTGCCGGACTCCTGCTCCTTGCCCCGCAGACGCCACTGGAAGTGGCTGAGCAGCCGCGAGCGGATCTTCTTCTCCTTGTGTTTGCCGGCGGCGGCGAGGCGCTTCTCCGCCACCCCGATCAGGGTCTCCTGGGCGCCCTTGGCGTTCTCTTCCGCGGGCATCCGCTGGGTGTAATTGCCCTCGCTGTCCATGTCCCAGGCGGAGCGCTTGTCGGCGAACTGCACGTCCAGGATCAGGCGCAGCTCCTGGCGCAGCTCCGGGTTCTCGACCGGGGCATGGACCTCCACCCGGCTGTCCAGGTTGCGGCCCATCATGTCGGCGGAGCCGATGTAGTACTCCTCCTCACCGCCGTTCCTGAAGTAGATGATGCGGGCGTGCTCGAGGAAGCGCCCCACGATGCTGATTACCCGCGCGTCCTCGCTGATGCCCGGAAGCCCCGGGCGGTAGCGGCAGGTGTCGCGCACGATGAGGTCCACCTTGACCCCGGCATGGCTCGCCTTGTAGAGGGCGCGGGTGATCTCCCGGTCCTCCAGGGCGTTCATCTTCATCTGGATGAGCCCGTCGCCGTGGGCCTTGTGGCGCTCGATCTCCCGGTTGATCTTCTCGATGATCCCGCGCTTGAGCGTGTAGGGTGCCGCCAGGATCTTGCGGTAGCTGGGGGGCGGCGAGTAGCCGGTCAGATAGTTGAAGAGCTCGGTCAGGTCCTGGCCGATCTCCTCGTCGCAGCCGAGCATCCCGAGATCCGTATAGAGCTTGGCGGTGCCCGGGTGATAGTTGCCGGTGCCGATGTGGTAGTAGCGGCGCAGCTGCGAGTAGTCCCGCCGAACCACGAAGATCAGCTTGCTGTGGGTCTTCAGGCCCAGGACGCCATAGTTGACATGGATGCCCTCCGCCTCCAGCCGGCGCGCCCACTGGATGTTAGCCGCCTCGTCGAAGCGGGCCTTGAGCTCCACCAGCACCGCCACCTGCTTGCCGTTGCGCGCCGCCTGGATCAGAGAGTCCAGGATCACCCCCGCGGAGGTGCGGTACAGGGTCATCTTGATGGCCAGCACCTTGGGGTCGTCCGCGGCGGTGCGCAGGAAGCGCTCGACCGAGGTGCTGAAGGGCTGGTAGGGATGCTGGAGCAGGATGGGCCCGTTCTCGCGGATGATGTGGAAGATGTTGCGCCGATCGTTGGCCAGCAGTGGATGGTCCACCGGGCGGTGGGGCGGGTCCTTGAGCTCCGGGAAGTCGAGCCCGGCGATCTCGAAGAGGTCGCGCAGCTGCATCATCCCCTTGACCTCGAAGACGTCCTGCTCCTCGTTGAGGCCGAGCTCCGCGGCCAGCATGCCGCGATGGACCGGGTCCGTACCCTCCCCGACCTCCAGTCGAACGATGGGGGCGAAGTGACGCTCCCTCAGCTCCGTCTCGATCAGCTCCAGAAGATCGTTGGCCGCCTCCGCGTTCTGCTCCACGATCGCGTTGCGGGTGACCCGGAAGAGCTCCGCGGAGTCGATCTCCATCCCCGGGAAGAGCATGTCCAGGTTGGCCACCATCAGGTCCTCCAAGGTGACGAAGGTGTTGCTCCCATCTACCGAGATGAAGCGCTTGGACACGTCCCGGCTGACCGGCACCTTGACGCGGGCCATGTAGACCTCGCTCCCGCCCGGGAAGCGCAGGGTCACCAGCAGGTTGAGCGCCAGATTGGAGATGAAGGGGAAGGGGTGGGCCGGATCCATGGCCAACGGGGTCAGCATGG
>Ga0316580_10000185_pt1 | contig 12497 bp, 5 predicted proteins | sample S0NA_2_FD_204519 | JGI IMG/M metagenome (GOLD analysis project Ga0316580, IMG submission 204519) | Rhizosphere microbial communities from salt marsh grasses in Alabama, United States - S0-2_160517rDrB | ecosystem: Host-associated > Plants > Roots > Rhizosphere | place: USA: Alabama | collected... | reverse complement strand
TGTCGCCCGAGAGGTAAAGGGCGGCCCGGGCCAATCTGGCCCTGAGCCTGTCGACGGAGTCGATCGCCTCGCCCGAGACATCGGCCTTGGCCCGCTTGTCCAGCTCCGCGGCGATGGCATCGATGTGCAGCTGGGCTACGAGGGCAAAGCCGAAGCTGCCGTCGGCGCGCCCCTCGGTGCGGGCCAGACCGCTGAGTCGCCAATCGCGCGAGGGCATCATCACCTCGCGCGACGATCGTTGACTGAGCCCGTTCGTCTCCGCGCTGATGTCGCCCGCCCCCGTGTCCGCATCCGGCGCGGCTGGCGCTGCCCCGACGTCACGAACCTCTGCGGCGGCGGTCCTTCGCGCCTCCTCGGCAACGATCGTCGACGCCATCTCAGCGGCCTTGATCCTCTCCGACTCCAGCACCAGGCCAAGGGCATCGGGGGCGGAATAGTCCATATCCACTTGCCACCACTCGCCCGGCACCGTGGCGGCCACGCCGACCGCCTCGCCGTCGGGGACGAAGATCTCCACGTCCTCGATGCGGCTCTGATCATCGAGCCCTCGGGTCAACGAGATGCGCTCCAGGTGCTGGGCCTCCTCAACGAGGTGCGCGATCTCGTCCCGGCGCACGGCGTGGTAGTGCAGCCGGACACCCTCACCGAACATGCGGGGCAGCTGTTCCTCGAGTGGGCGTTTGCCGGACACGACGGGCAGATAGCCGGCCGGCGGCAGCTCGGCAAAGCCGGCGTTGATCAGCATGCGCTGGGCAGGCAGGGCTCCCTGGGCCAGGTCTGCCTGACCGAGCAGGTTGGACAGGTCGTAGAGCTCGGCATAGGAGCCCTTGATCTGCGCCGAAACGGTCCGGACGTCCTTTTTGGTCGTGCGCTCGCCCATACGCGCGAGAATCTTCTCGGTGCTCTCCGCATACTTGGCCTGAAGCCCCTCCAGCTCGCGCCGGGCCTTGTCGAGCAGCTCGCGCAGCTGGCCGCAATCGTCCGGGATCTCGAGCACGCCACCGGTGTTGTCGAAGATGCCAGCCAGCTGACACTGGAACTGCAGGATCTGGGCAACGAAGACATTCCACGGCCGCATGGCCATGCGGCCCTGCCAGTAGCCGCGGGCCTGAGTGTCCATACGCTCGCGCCGTGCGCTCCAGGCGTCGATGCGGTTCTTGCCCGCGTCGCGGATCAGCAGGCCGATGACGACCTCGTCGCGCTCGTACAGCCCGGCCGGGCGACACCAGAGGTCGCTGGCGAGGCCCGCCGCACTGAGCGCAGCCGGCGTCAGCCCGGGCTCGGCGGCGAAGTAGCCCGAGGCCACGCGGTTGATCAGATGCTTCGAGGTCAGCTGCACCGCCGTGCTCGCGGGCAGCTCGAGGGTCAGCGGGCGCAACCGCAGGACCACGCCCTCGCGCCAGTACGGGTGCTGGGAGCTGCTGACGCAGGCGCTCTCGCAGAGCTTGCCGAAGACCGCCTCCTGCCCGCACAGGCCGGCGATGGGGCCGACTGTGATCTCGTACAGGTTCAGCCCACTGCCCTCGGTGACGCCTTTGGCGGGGGCGTTGACGCAGTCGCCAAGCTCGCTGTTGCCGACCGCGGGCGACGCGGCGGCGACGGCCAGCAGGTCCGCGATCTCGGCGGAAAAGTCGCTGTCGGCGAGAACAAAGCTGCCCGCCGGCGTGATCGCCAGGCCGGCACCCACGTCCAGCCTGTTACCGGACAACCCGATATCGAGCCCATGGACGACCCCCCAGCCGCCGGCCAGGTTGCCCAGGCGCGTGCGCGCGCGGTGGTAGTCCTGCTCGAGCGCGAGGGCATCGGCACGCAGGAACTTGCCGTCGAAATAGTGAAGTCGCGTCAGCGGCGTGGACTGCTCGATAAAGGCGACCCCGTCGGGAGCGGACAGCACGGCGCAGCTCTTGTCGGGACTGTCGTTTTGCGTGGCCATGGCATCCCCCTAAAGGACGAGTGTGGTAGTCAGGTTGCGGCCGTCGCCGTTCGCATCGAGGGCACCGGCGGGAATCAGGTTGGCGCCCATCAGCGGGCTGTTCCCGGTTCCGATGATGGTGATGCGCAGACGCAGGCCGGCCGGCGTGCGATCGAGCGGGACGGTCACGGTGGGTGCGGCCGGATCGGCTTCGTCGTAGCTGACCGCGCCAAGCATGAATGCCTGCCAGCCCTCGGCCGGGTCGAGCTCGCTAATCGCGAACGCCTCGGCGGTCACGGTGGCCGGCGCCAACGGCTGATCGAAGACGAGGGTGACGGTGTCGCCGGCGATGGTGGCGCCATCGCTCATGACAACGGGTCCGGCCGGCGGCGGTGCCGGCGCAGGCGTGGCGAGCAGCAGGTCCTGCAGCAGCCCCGACGGCAATAGGCGTGCGCCCGCGCCGCGATCGACGGTCTCGACGGCGATCGTCCAGCCGCCTGCGCCATCGCCCGTGACGATGACGCCGCTCAGCCGAGCGATGAGCAGGCAGGAGTCGGTCTGGTCCTTCTTGGCCTGATCGTCCGCATCGGGCGGAAATGGTGAGATGGCGGCCACGGCCCGCGCCAGCACCTCCTGGCCGAGCGCCTGGCGCGCATCGGTCTGCTGATCGGCGGGCAGCTCGGCCAGCGTCGCCAAGGCATCGACGAGCCACTGATCCTCGGGGCGCAGCGCGCCCTCCGCATCCCGCGCCGGCGCCTCCAGGCCGAGCCAAACGCGCAGCAGGTGGTAGTCCCTCGTCGCTTGGACCGGCGCCTCCGGGTCGTGACGGACCAGGGCCAGCAGCACCGACTCGCAGATCCGCGAGTAGGCGATGTCGGCGGCGTCCCCGGCACAGGGATCGGCAATGGCCGGCACGGGGCGATCGAGACAGGTCTGGTAGCAGGCGACGATGTCCAGATCGAAGGCGGTGACACCGGGCTCGATGTCCTGGAAGGCCGGCTCCTCGCGATGGGCCGCCCACCACAGGGCAAGGTTGACGCACTGGTCGCGATCGAGCAGCAGGTCACGCCCGAGCCGGTCGATGCCATAGCCGGGACCCACCTTCAGCTCATGGCTTGGGGCGTCGTAGCCGATCGGGAAGCCTGCCACCACCCCCGCCCCATGCAGGAGCCGCTGATGGCGGCGCAGCCGGCCGACGTGGAAGCCCTGCTCGGCCTGCAGGTCTTCGACCCCGAGCAGCATACCGAAGTGGTAGTTCGGCGCGCACCGCGGGTTGTCCGGCAGCGCCGCGGCGCAGCGGTCCGCGCTCGGCAGGCCGCTGCAATTGGTGGCTTGGTCGGCGGCAGTCATTCATCGCCCCCCGGCTCAGAACAGCACACTGGAATGGCTCATGGCGACGGCCCGCGCCGCGGCCGTGTCGCGCTCGGCACGCAGCTCCGCCGCGGCCCAGTCGGCGGCGGTGGCGCCGCCGCGGACCGATCGCTCGGCCTCGCGGGCGGCACGCAGCTCCGCCTCCAGCGTGGTCTCGGCGGCGCCGACGGCGGTGAGCAGGTCCGTCGGCGAGGGTCCACCAGTCAGGGCCTCAAGCCGGGCGACGGCGCCATCGAGGGCCGTAAGCTCAGTCCAGAGGGTATCCGGCACCGCCGCGAGCCATTCGTCCAGGAGCTGGCGGTTGGCCGCGTCCAGGGCCTCGTAGTCGGCGCGCGCCTGCTCCAGATCGGCCATCGCCTGGTCCAGCGCGGCCTTCTCGGTGGCGACCGTGCCCGTGTTCAGCGCATCGATGGTCGCATCCGGCTCCGTCTGCATGGCCGCATGCAGGGCCTGCTCATAGGCACTCTGGACGGGGATGACGGCGGCGCGGGCCAGATCGACCGCGGTCAGCGCGGCCAGGGTGTCCTCCCGATCGGTCTGGCTTGTGCTGTCGTGCAGCAGCTCGTGCTGCCAGCGGGTGAGGATGGGGAAGCTGTCCGGCGGGCTCGGCGCCGGTAGCGCGGCAAGCCGCGCCAGGGTCGCGATGTCGGCGCGGGCCACCGGCGCGAACTCGCCGACGGTGAGCAATGCCTGGACCGCCGCGTCGAAGGCGCGCTGCGCCACCGCCAGCGCGGATTGCTCGCCGGCGTAGGCGGCCTGCTCGACGCCCTGGGCGCCGGCGACGATGTCCTGCACCAGCTGGGCACGTGCGCGCACCCGCACCAATAGGCTGCGGGCGTCATCGGCGTTGGTCGGCAGCTCGCCCTCCACTCGGCTCGTCGCCGTCGCCTGGTGATCGTCGAGGGCGGTCTGGGCATCCGGGATCAGGGCCTCGAGCGCGCCACCGGCGGCGAACCGATCGACGATCTCCTGCCGTGCCGTCGCGGCCTGTTCCTCATTGGCCAGCGTCGACTCGGCCAAGGCGCGCTCGCTGGCGAGTCGGTCACGGGCCGCCTCCAGGCGTTCCAGCTCGGCGCGCAGCGACAGCAGCGTGCGCTGGCCGGTCGCCAAGGCGGCGCGGGCCTCGTTCAGGCCGACCAGCTCCGCCTGCATCGCCGCCAGCAAGGGGTCGCCGTCCGCGGGCATGGGGATGCTCGCCAGGGCCGCGCGGGCGGCTGCGAGGGCATCATTCCGATCGGCCACCAGCTCGGCGGTGTCGCGCTGTTCCTGCTCGCCGTCCATGACCTCGATGCGGATGGCATCGAGTCGGGCCTCGGCGTTCGTCAGCGCGGCATCGATGCGCGCGAGCTCGTCGGTCCAATATTGCACGAGGGTCGGCATGTCTGGGCTCCTCTCGTCAGTGGTTTACCGGAAAGGCTTCGCCGCCGACCGCTTGGCCCGCGGCGGGCCAGGGGGTCTGCTGTGGGGAGCCCGGATGGGCGCGACCGGCCTTGTCGTACTCGCGCTCGATGGCGGCTAGGAAGTGCTGCTGCCGGATCTCGGTGCCGGCCGCCGCCGCACCGAAGGCCGCCGCCAGGGCGGCGTTCTTGATCTGAGCACCGGAGATGGGGTACCAGGCGGCCAGCTCCGGCAGGCTCACGTCGGCTGCCAGCGGCGCCGCCGCCGGCAGGTGCAGCCGCCACAGGGCCTCACGGGTGGCCGCGTCCGGCTCCGGGAACTCGACGATGTGCTCGAAGCGCCGGGTGAAGGCCTTGTCCAGGTTCGAACGCAGGTTGGTGGTAAGGATGGCCACCCCCTCGTAGCGCTCCAGGCGCTGGAGCAGATAGGCGGTCTCCAAGTTGGCGTAGCGGTCGTGGGCGTCCTGGTTCTCGGTGCGCTTGGCAAACAGGGCATCGGCCTCGTCGAACAAGAGCAGCGCGCGGGAGCGCTCGGCGACCTCGAACACGGCGGCCAGGTTCTTCTCGGTCTCGCCGATCCATTTCGACACCAGCGCGGCCAGGTCGACGATGAGCATGTCCACGCCCAAGGCATGGGCCATGACCTCGGCGGCCAGGGTCTTGCCGGTGCCGGGGGGGCCGAAGAACAGCAGGCGCACGCCGCGGCGCTCCTCGCGGCCCTGGGCGAAGCCCCAGTCGTCGAGCACGGTGATCTGCTGCAAGACCCGCTGCACCGCCGCACGCAACTGCGCCTGGGCCATGTCCGGTACCAGCAGCGCCGACCAGTCGGCCCGCGGCAGTGCACGCTGGATACCGGGGCGCGCCTGCCAGCTGGTGCGGGCGCGAAGGCAGGCACCGATCTGCTCGACAGCCAGCGGACGCCCATCGAGCTCCTGGCGCAGGGCCAGGTCGCACACCACGGCGCGGGCGGTCTCCGGGTCGATGGGATAGCGCGCCGCCAGCAGCCCCGCCTGATCGCCGAGCTGCGGCAGCATCGACTGCCACAGCGCCCGGCGGGCCACCGCCGGCAGCGGGCTGGCGGCCAGGTGAATCAGCGGCAGCGGAAAGCTCGGGGCCAGCCGCTCGGACGCCGCGCTGGTGATGACCGGGAGCGCCCAGTCCAGCGTCGGCAGGGGCTGCGCCGGGGTCTCGGCATGCGCGTCGTCCGCTCGGTATTCGAGCCATAGGCAGGCCTGATGCGCGAAGGCCGCGGTATAGGTATCGCTGACCCGGTTGCGGAAATGCTGGCCTTGCAGCGCATCAGCGCCGGTGCGGATGGCGACCGCCTGCAGGGCCCCGAGCAGCGCGCGCACCCGCGTCGCCCGCATCGCCACGTCGCCGCCGCTGAGCAGGAGCTGGCAGGGCAGCCCTTTGCGGATCGCCGCCATGGCCTGCACCACGGGCGGCTCACGGAGCCAGTCCGCGAGGCCGGGCACATCGCCATAGCCGCCGATCAGCTCGGCGTCGTCGAGCCTTGGCAGCCGGCCCATCAGGGCCGCCCAGAGGCCGGCGCCCGGGGTCAGGTCGCGGCCATGCCAGGGGCCATCGCCGTGCAGCCGCAGTAGGCCCATCTCGGCGACCGGCGAGTGGCAAAGCAGGTCTTCGATATGGTCGCGGATGGCGACGACCTGGTCCGGGTCCCCATCGGCGGCCTCGACCTCGCCCTCCAGCCAGTGCAGCGCCAGCGTTGCGGTGGGCAGCGCCCGCCTAGCCGGGTGCATCAGCCGGCACAGAGTCGCGAAGCCCTCGTGGGCCTCGGGCAGACAGGCGAGCAAGATGAGGTCTTCGAGCAGCGCGGCGATCACCGGCGAGCGTGCCATCCCCGCCAGGCGCACCAGCGGGTGCCCGGGCGGCGGCGGCTCGACGGGTACGCCCTGGGTCTCGGCATAGCCCTCGGCGAAGGCGAGCGCGGCGGCCAGGGCGTCGCGATCGGCGCCGGCCGGCTCGGCATCGAAGCGTGCGGCCAGACCGCGGGCCAGGCGCAGGCCGACGTCGGCGAGCTCGCGGCGGGTATATGCGCGCACGGCGGCCACCAGCTCGACGCTGGCCTCGGTGGTGGCGGTGGGATTGTCAGGCATCGTCATCATAGATGATCCGCAGGACACAACCGAGCCAGGGGAGCCAGCCGGGGTCAAGGTCCAGGCCGAGGCGGCGGACGCTGGTATCGACGCTGCCCAGCGGCAGGTGCAGCTCGATCCAGCCCGGCTCCAGGCGCAGCTCGCCAGTGCGCTGGCAGACGGCCTCAAGCCGCGGCGGGGCCAGATCCGGGGCCTGCTCGTCGAGCCAGGCCGACCAGCGCGCGAGCTGTGCGTCAATCCCCAGTCTGGCTGCGTCGAACCGCGGCCCTTCCGGCAGCGCCGGCGCGAGATCGCCACCGCAGAAGGCGAGCAGGGCCGGGTCGTCATCGGGGATGCCCAGGCCCTCGCCCAGCGTCCGCAGCAGGCTGGTCAGGGGCAGGTCGTCTTGGCCGGCCTGCCAGTCGAGCAGCAGCTCGGTGTTGAGGCGGCCGAGCCAGAACAGCGCCCCGCCCCAGGCGGTCGGCAGGCGGCGCTCCGTGTCTTCCAGGGCGGGCAGCGGCAGCAGGTCGTCGGCGCGGGTCGGTGGCGGACGGACCTCAGCGCGGGCCTGGGCGCCGGCCTGCGGCGACGTCGCGGTGGTATCGATTGCAGTGTCAAGCCGAGCGATCAAGGTCGCGATCAGGCGTTGCCGGGCGACGAAGCCGAGGGTGCTTGCCGATGCGGTCAGAGCGGCGGCCAGCACCACGACGACCCTCTGGACATCGCTGGACAGATGCGGACGGCGCATGAGCCACTGCAACAGCTCGGTGGCGGCAGACGGCAACGGCGGCGCGGTGATGGCGTCAACGACCGGTCCATTCGGTTCGCCGGACGGTGGCGACGCAGTCCTCTGCCCCGCCCCCGCCTGCACCCCGGCCAGTTCGATCGCGCCGGGAGCGACCTCGCCAAGCACGAGCGCGACGAATCCGGCCGTGCGCGGGCTCGCCGCTAACAGCCGCCGCCAGTCGCCGACACCGATGGTACCAAGCAGCGCGGTCAACGACGCGGTCGCGGCCTCGCCGGCGACCAGGCGTTGCAACACCGGCCAGATCAGCTCGGGCTCGGCCACCAGATGACCCAGGCCGTGGCCGAGCGCCTCGACGGGGGTGAGCCCGGCGCCGGGCAGCAGGTCCATCCGTCGCCAGGCCCATTGGCGCGTGCTGTCGCCCTGGGCGCTGCGATAGAGCAGGTCCGCCAGCGCCAGGTACCGCCGACGGTAGTAGACGACCTCGCTCTGCACCGGGTGATCAACGGCAAGCACCAGGGCCTCACGCAGCGCCACCTGCCATTGCGTGCGAACATCCGCCAGGCTGCTGTCGGCACGCCAGCGCAGCGCTAGCGGCAGGCGGCGCAGCAGGAGCCAGGCATCGGGCTCCACCAGGCCGGCGGTCAGGGCCTCGCCGTCGGCGTCGCGCAGGGCATCGAGCCAGGCGTCGCAGCGCGCGGCGTCGAGCGGCACCGGGCTCCTGAAGCGCCCATTCAGGCGCTCGATGGTCAGGGCATCGCGGGGGCTGCTCATACCAGACTCCTCAGCGGCAGCCGTAGCCGCAGGTCGGGTTAGCGAAGCGTAACCCGACAACACTGTGCAGATACGCCGATGGTCGGGTTACGCTAACGCTAACCCGACCTACGGCTTGATGGGCACGCTGCGCTTTGCCCATCCTCGTGGTTCCGCATCGACGGAGTGGGCTCATTCTTGATCCTCCCTCAGCGCCGGACGCCCAAGCAGCACACCAGTACCCAGCGCGGCGTCGCCGACCACGGCCTGATTGAAGTCAACAGACCGGGAGAGCACCGACGAGATGCCGACATGGGCGCCAAGGCCGGCGCGCATGCTGGTCGCCGAGGTGCAGAGCGCGAACGTGGTATGCGCCGGCTTGTGCTGCTCGATCAGCCGGCGCACGCATTCGAGCTGGGCGTCGCTCAACGCGGCCACGACGGTGACGGTGAAGCGGTGGGCGAAATCATCGAAGTCCGGGGCCTCGGTGTCCGGCAGGGGCGCGCTGTCCAGCGCGCCGATCCGCCCGCCGACCCGGTAGCCGACGCCTAGCACGGCCTGGGAGGCGTTGACCTCGGGGTTACCGACGACACCGCCGCCGCGCAGCCGGAAATGCTCGATGATGATGACCTCGGCCGAGGTCAGGATCTCCAGCATCCGCCGCAGGCTGGCCAGGGTGCCGCGGGTGCGAAACAGCGCTGCGGCCTCGCTGATCATCCGCCGCTGCGCCGCCTCGGGCCAGCAGGGGTCGAGCACCAGGGCGACGAATCCGGCGAGCCAGGACAGCGCGGCACTGGGGGCGATACGCGGGTCGAGCAGCCGGTGCCGGTCCGCCGAGACCCCCTCCCACTCGTCGAGGATGGCGGCGATGGGCATCAGATAGCGGAACAGGAACGCCTGCGCGGCGGCGTCGCGCCAGAGCGTCAGCGGCAATTTTGAGAGCAGGTCGTGGCCAGGATAGTCGACGCGGCTGCCGCGCAGCCTAGGGGTCTTGCCGCGGGTGCCGGTGAGCTCGAACACCAGCCAGAGATAGCGGCCGGACGGGGCCATGACGGGGGCGTCGTACCAGGCAAAGCCCGCCGCCGGCGTCGGGGTCAGCGGGCGCTGGGAGTCGTCCCGATACAGCCGCTGGGGCTCGCCCGCGGCCTGGCTCCAAGTATTGATGGACAGCAGCGGGGCCTCGGGGTGGGCTGCGCCGGGCAGGGTCGGCGCCATTGGGTCATGGTAGTCCAACTCGTCGCGGCTGAAGGCGCGGAAGCGGACCTCCGTACCGGACGGGATGCAGGCCTCGACCTGGAGCCGCCCCCAGCGGGTCTGGTCGAGGCCGGAATCCAGCGCAAAGCCGAACACCCACCCATGCTCCTGATAGCGGGTGCGGGCCGGCGCCGCATGCCGCAGCCCTTGCGTGGTCCAGTAGGCGATGCGCCCGTCCGGGGCCAGCGCAATGCCGCGACCGTCGTAGTGCGGCGCGACGAGCCCCGGCTGCTCGGTGATGACGCCGGCATGGATGCGCCAGCGCCTGAACGGCTCGCCGGGACGCCCGGCCAGGGTCAGCAGGGCGCCGAAGTCGGGGTCGGCGTCCTCGCTGACCAGATCGGTGGCGAAGGGCGCCGGCTCGCGCTGATCGTCGTGGAGGGCGTGCAGCTCGGCGTCGCCGCTGCCGGGCTGGGTCAGGACCCAGGCGAGCAGACCGCCACTGGCGCTGGCCGAGACCGTGAGGCGCTCGGCATCGGCAATCGCCGGCCAGTCGGTGCGCACCGGTGCCTCGCAGGGGGCGAGCTGCCAGGTCTCGCCACCGGCCAGCAGCACGAAGACGGCGTCACCGCAGGCGGCGATGTCGACCGGTGCGGCGTCGAAGGCGATGCGGCGGGCGATCTCCTGCTGCCAGCTGTCGATGATCCAGACCGCCTCGGCGACATCGTCGGCCAGGTAGAGCCAGGCGTCGGTGTCCGCCGCCAGCGCCCGCGGCGACGCCGGCAGCGCCCCGGTCGGGGCGCCGTCGACCTCGGTGCCGGCGGCGGTGATCGGGAACGCCGCCGCCTGGGTCGCATGCACGCCGAGCGTCGAGGTGGTGCCCCAGGGGACGAAGTCGATCGCGCCGTCCTCCGGGCGGGGATGGAACAGCCGGCAATGGGGGTCGAAGGCGAGGCCGGCGAAGCCGCCGGTGAATGCGCCCTCGGCCTCATCCGCGGGCGTCGGCGCCGGCTTCAGGGTCACCAGGTCGTCGATCAGCACCGTGTCGTCAAAGGCGCAGCGCCGCCACGCGATAGGGCCGCGGATGACCAGGCTGCCGGAATCGGGGGTCAGACGCATTGGCTTGGGTCCTTCAGCATTGCTCGCGCAGCACCGGGACCGGCACCGCCGGCTTGGCCGGCGGCGGGGCCAGCCCGGCGCCCGGGGCGGGCAGCGCGGTCTGGTCGTCGACCAGGCTGATACCGGCGACCTCCGGGACCTCCCAGTCCTTGAGGTCGAGCCAGGCGTCGGCCTCGCAGGCATCGATCCCGGTCCAGGTCTCGCTGCCGTCGTCCGCCAATGTCGCGTGATCGAGACGCAGGGCGGCGATATACTCGACCCCTTCCACCTGCATCGCGACCGCTTCGAGCTCGCGCACGCTGACGCGCCGTCCCAAGGGCCAGCCATGGCCATCCGGGCCATAGGGCGGCAGCGGGGCCAGGTACTGGCGCAGCAGGATGTCCACCCAGTCGCGCACGGCATCCAGCCCATAGCCCGCGCGCACCTTCACCGACACCGCGAGCGCGATGCGGCGGTAGGTCGGCGGGATGACATAGAGCTCGGTGGTCACCAGCCGCCAGCGGTCGAGCCAGGCGCAGACCAGGGTCAGCTCGCGGGCATCGGGCAGCGGGGCGTTGGGGTGCTGGGGGTCGCGGGCCGGCCAGACCACGACGCCGACGCAACCGGGCTTGGAGCTGCGCGACGGCGCATGAAACACCGGCAGACATTCGGCCCGACCGAGGGCGACCGCCGGGGTCTCCAGGGCTAGCTCGGCGAAGTCGTCGCGGGCGACGGCGCGGTGGTTGCGACGCAGCTCCTTGGGGATACGCGCGAGCGCCGCATCCAGGCTCTCGGCATCGACGCCGCCGGTGGCCGCCAGCGGGTTGGCGCACTTGAGGTCGACCTGGTTTGGCCGGCGCAGGGGCTCAGGGGGCGTCGGGCCCGGGAGCATGTCGCCGAGCTTAGCGATGGCGCTGGCAGGCAGGTTGCCGACGGTACCGCCGCCGAAGCGATAGCCGAGGATGCGGATGCGCTCGCCGAGCTGCGGGACGCGCCCAGCCAGTCCGTCGCCGAAGTGCAGGCTGCCGGCCTCAGCATCGATGCTGAACAGGCGGTCGTTCGGCCCGGCCGCGTCCAGGTTGTCGGCCCGCGCCCAGTCGGTCCAGACCCCCGCCTCCTCGACCTGGAGCTTGACCGGATGGCGCTCGTCGATCAGCACCGGCGCATAGGCGAGCTGAAACACCTGACCCGGCTGGCCAGTACCGGCGCCAAGCAGCTCCGGTGCCGCGGTGGTCGCCTGCACCACACCAACCGTATTCAGCGACAACAGCCGCACCTCGCCGAAGCGGCTGCCATCGCCGCGCCAGACCCGCAGCCAGAACCAGAGCCGGTCGCCGCGCTCGTCGTCGAGCTCCGGCGGATACTCCCCAGTGCCCGCAAGGCCCGCCGGGGGCTCGGGCACGCCCAGGGTATCGAGATCGTCCGGCAGCTCGATGCGGATGACGCCCGCGCGGGTGAGACCCGCGGTGGTATCGCCGGCGACCCGCACCGGCCGGTAGTCGACGCTATTGTCCGTGCGCAGCGCACCGCGGGAGGCCTGCCAGATCAGCGAAGTGCCATCCTCGGCACCGCAGGCCGCGACATCGTCAATGGCCGGGAACGCCTGGGCCGGCGAGAAGCCCAGCGACAACGACAGCCGCCGCCCCGCCTGGCGGCGCAGGCCGAGGTTGGGATCGGCGATCTGACCGAGATCGAGGCCGGCATCGGGGCTCAGCAGCACGCCGATCCAGACGAAACCATCGACGGTGGCGGCGAAGTCAACCGGCTCGCCGCTAGCGTCGGAGGCCAGGGTGCGCACCTCGTATGGGGCGACATGGTCATCGTCGGCCAGGGTCAGCGCATCCACGCTCGCCTGCACCGCGGCGCCGACCTCCGGGTCGAGCCCGGCGATGTAGTCGCGGACCTTGGCATCATCCGCCTGGTCGGTCTCC
>Ga0316580_10000184_pt1 | contig 12501 bp, 10 predicted proteins | sample S0NA_2_FD_204519 | JGI IMG/M metagenome (GOLD analysis project Ga0316580, IMG submission 204519) | Rhizosphere microbial communities from salt marsh grasses in Alabama, United States - S0-2_160517rDrB | ecosystem: Host-associated > Plants > Roots > Rhizosphere | place: USA: Alabama | collected... | reverse complement strand
GACCCGACGCCGATAAGATCCGCTCGAACTCCATGGACGTCACCACATTGGGATGCCGCGTGTAATTGAACGTGTCGTGCAACCCGGGATCGTACACATCCGCTCCTGGCGCCAATATAACGGAACCCACTTCTACCTCTATGCTCTCGTCCTGCTGGGTATGATCAATGGCATTCACCCCGCAAAATTCGGTACATATCTGGCATCCGCCTGTTTTAAAGTGTACGCATTTGGTGCGATCGATCACCGGTGTATTGGGAACCGCCTGGGCGTATGGCACAAAAATCGGTTTTCGACCCACAAGTCCCATTTCATACTCGGAAGGAATCGGCTTAAGCGTATGTTTGGTAATTTGCTCCTTAATCTTGTCGATAGTGATATGTCCTGTAGGGCAGATAAATGCACACGCACCACAGGCCATACAAACTTCCGTCTGAACATGAAACGGCGTGTCCACTTTAAATTCTACACCCCGTCCGGTAAGGCTGATGGCGCCATTCCCCATCCTATCGCAAATTCGCGTGCAGAGACCACACAGAATACAATCGTCGTCTTCCGTTTTGAAACGCGGCTCTTTTATACCGTATTGATCAGCCAGGTCTTTGATGACAGGCACATTCGGGCAACGGGCAAGCAGCATTTCCACGATTAGCTTGCGAATCTGATGAATCCCTTCAGTGTCGGTTTTTATCTCCATGCCTTCCCAGATGGGATAATTACAGGCAGTGACATGTTTGACGCGTCCGCCGTAGTGCATCTCCACGGTACACAGACGGCACATGCCGGCTGGTTCGAGGGCTTTGTGATGGCAAAGGGTCGGAATCTCAACGCCATGTTCTTCAGCAACCTTAAGGAGATATTCCCCTTCTTTTCCCTGGACTGTTTTTCCGTTGAGTGTGAAACTGATCATAGGGTTAACCTTCTTATGTCCTGTAATATTTCGAAATTATGATTATTTAATAACGATCGCATCAAACTTACATCCATCATAACAAATGCCGCACTTGATACATTTATCCTGGTTCAAATGATGAACCTTTTTCTTTTCACCGGTAATGGCGTCTTCAGGGCATCTTTTCGCACACAATGTGCAACCCGTACATTTTTCTTCATCAATTTCATAATGAAAAAGCGGCTTACAGACACCGGCAGGACATTTCTTATCCCTTATATGGGATTCATATTCATCACGAAAATTACGGATGGTGGTGAGTACCGGATTGGGTGCCGAAGTTCCCAGACCGCAAAGAGAGGCTTTGGCCACCATATCACCGATTTCTTCCAAAAGCTCGATATCCCCTTCTTTCCCGTTTCCGCCACAAATGTCCGTTAAAATCTCCAGCATATGCTTGATCCCTTCACGACAGGGATTGCACTGACCACAAGATTCTTCTTTGAGAAAATCGAGGAAATACCGGGCCACATCCACCATGCAGGTGTCCTGATCCATAACAATCATACCGCCGGACCCCATCATGGAACCGACTTTTGTCAATTCATCAAAATCGACGCCCAAGTCGAGATACTCTTCAGGAATACATCCGCCGGAAGGCCCACCGGTTTGAACTGCTTTGAACTTTTTATTTTTGGGTATTCCACCGCCGATGTCATAAATAATGGTTCTTAAGGTCGTTCCCATGGGGACTTCAACCAAACCGGTGTTGACCACTTTTCCCACAAGTGAAAATATCTTGGTCCCTTTGCTTCTCTCCGTCCCGATGGAAGCAAACCACTCGGCGCCTTTATTGATGATCACCGGTACATTGGCCCAGGTTTCCACATTGTTTAACAACGAGGGATTTTCTCGAAAACCCTTTTCAACGGTATGAATATATTTTGCCCGGGGCCGGCCGGGATTCCCTTCAAGCGACGCCATTAACGCAGTGGATTCACCACATACAAAGGCACCGCCCCCTCTGCTGATATGAATGTCGTAGTCAAAACCCGAACCTAAAATATTTTCTCCTAAAAGTCCCAGTTGCCTGGCATTTTCCAATGCAAGTGAAAAGTTTTTAACTGCCAGAGGATATTCATGACGCACATAAACATATCCTTCATGAGATCCCACGGCAATGGCGCCGATAATCATCCCTTCCAAAACACTGTGGGGATTCCCTTCCAACAGACTCCGGTCCATGTAAGCGCCGGGATCCCCTTCATCTGCATTGCAAATCACGTATCGATCACCCTCATGCCGGGCACAAGTCGCCCATTTAATGCCTGTGGGGAACCCACCGCCCCCGCGACCCCTTAGACCCGATTTCTTGATCTGATCGATGATCTCCTTGGGTTCCATATCAAAAAGCGCTTTTTCAAGGGCCGAATATCCGCCCACCGATATATAGTCTTCGATACTGGTGGGATCAATCAAACCGTTATTTCCGAAAATAATCCGTTGCTGGAGTTTATAAAAAGGCACATCATGTTCATGGGAAATCTTTTTTTTGCTTGCCGGATCTTTAAAAACCAGCGATTTGACTAGATCACCGTTTTTAATGGTTTCTTCTACGATTTTAGGAACGTGTTCTTCTTTGACCTGCGGATAAAATATGCCTTCAGGATGGATAACAAGAATCGGACCTTTTTCACAAAAACCGTGACAGCCTGAAAGTTTAACTTCCACGTCATCTTGCATGCCGTGCTCTTCCAGTTCCTTCATTAGGGCTTTATGAACTTTTGCCGTTCCATAAGCGCCGCAACCGGAACCCGCGCAAAGGGAAATTAATCGTTTTCCATCTTCCTTTTGCTTAAGTGTCAGCGAATTTCTCAGTTCGTTAAGGGCCTCTCTGTTTTCTAATTTTGTTGTATTATGGTATAGCATCCATCACTCCGTACGTTTAAGAGACATTTTAATGGTATCCGTCAATGGCTTTGACCGCGGTGGCCCGGTCAAGCCCTCCGTGCGTCTCCTGATTTACCGTAATAACCGGTCCTGATGCGCAGCATCCAATGCATCGCACCCCTTCTAAGGTAAACATAAGATCATCGGTGGTTTCACCTTCTTTGATATGAAGATGATCCTGCAACGCATCCATAATTTTGTCGGCACCCCGAACGTGACAGGCAGTTCCGGTGCAAACATTAACAATATATTTACCCCTTGGCTCTAAACTAATGGTTTTATAAAAGGTGGCGACACTGTAAATCAGGCTTTTTCGTACGCCCAACTTCTCAACCAAAAAAGGGACCACTTCCGGTGGAACATAATTATACATATCGCTGATATCCTGCATAATCATCAGCAGGGCTTCCCGGTTCCATTTATATTTTTCGATGATTTCATCGATTCTTTCCCAATCAATTTCATTTGAATTTTCCATAAATATCAAACTCCTATGCTTGATACCACCTTGAAAGGATAAATCACAACTGCGCTTCAAAAAGCACCGGGCAGTTTTCAACGCAACTGCCGCACCCGGTACACAGATCCATGTTGACACTTCGTGCACGTTTGTTGATTTTCACCTTAAAGTTACCCTCTTCACCTGAAATACTTTCCACGTCTGCAAGGGTAATCAGTTCGATGTTGATGTGCCGGCCGACCTCGACCAGCTTGGGCGAGATAATTCACATAGCACAATCATTGGTAGGAAAGGTCTTATCCAGCTGTGACATAATTCCGCCGATGGAACCGGACTTTTCAACCAGGTAGACATAATAGCCGGCATTGGCCATATCCAATGCAGCCTGCATCCCCGTAATCCCACCACCGACCACCATTACTGCGCCTGTCTTTTCTTTTGACATTTTCTACTCCTGATTTATAAAAGATGTAATTTCAGTAATATCGATTTGATTCATATGGATTCCCAACGTGTCTTCATCAATCCCCAAACACAGGCCGAGGAGTTGCGGGTAGACAATTGAGGCAAGGGCTTCACCGCCGTTTTGGGAGATCATCATTTCCTGAACCTGGTCAAACTGCAGCTGACAATACGGGCAGGCAGCACACAGATAATCGGCACCGGCTTTCTTCCCGCTTGTCAGTTTCTTTGCCGTTATGTCCATGGAAAGATCATCATTTACCCCCATTACCGGTGCTCCGCAGCATTCCAGTTTGTTTTTATAATCAATGCTTTGAGCACCCGTTACCTCCACCAATTTGTCAAACAGAGAAGGGGCAACTGGATCATCAAATTGAGTCACCTTGCTCGGCCGCAATGCATGGCACCCATAATGGGTTGCGATTTTGAGCCCTTTATAGGATTGGGATATACTGTTTTTAATCTCTTCAAGCCCAACATCATGATACAGTACGGAAAGAAAATGCTTGACCTCAAATTTACCTTCATACCGCAATTTTTTTTGAGAAAGGGCATGTTTGATCTCTTCCTGCAATTCTCCTTCTTCCTTTAAAAAATGTTCGGCTTCCTTAAGGCTTCCGAAACAACACTTGCACAAGGCCACGATGTTTAAGCCCATTTTTTCAGCTATTGCCAGATTCTCCGATGCACTGAGAAGAAATGCTTTCCGATCCAAATTGCGAACAGGATAACCGCAGCATTTAAAATCCCGGCTATCCTTAAGTTGGACACCCAGCTTTTTCATCACCGCTCTCGCGGCGGTTTCATATTGAACAACTCTGGCAGGTATATTACATCCTAAAAATAATGCGTATTTCATAATGATATCCTTTTCATTATGTCATGTTTTTTTCTTCGGATTCTTCCGAAGCTGTCACGTCTTCTTCTGTAGGCATGGATGCTGATCCTGAAACTTCAGTCTCTTCTTTTGCCGGCATGCATGCATTTTTAATAGAAAGATTTTTTAAGCCATAAAGCACTTCCGTCACCTTCACGTTCTGTGGGCAGTGTTCCTGGCATTGATAACAGGTCAAACAATCCCATAGCATTTGCGGGCCGGTGGCCATTTCCGTCAGCCCTAAGCCGAGACAGTTCATGATTTGATGGGGCAGCAGCCCGACAACCTCCTGGGGATTTTCATAGTTCATCACAACCGGGCAAACCGTGGTGCAGGTCTGGCATCCAAAACAATGAACAAATGTGTCGGCACCCGGCAATTGATCTGAAACATCTCTTTTTTGGCCTGAGAGTGATATCGGCGTGGTTTTATCCATCAGCTGCTCAAAATTGCAGGCAACCGAACGATTCGCTGCTTCAATGGGTTTACGATAATCATCCGCAGCAATGTTGTTTCGATTCAACCCGCGATAAAAGGAAAACGGAGACAGCGTCAACAGTTCCGGCATTTCTCTTTGCAACAGATCCTCTCTTACGTTGAACCACAGTTCTTTTAGATTAATACCGGACGGACAGACCACCGTGCAGCGATCACAGTTCGTACAAAGGTAAACACCTTCTAAAATAGCATGCAGTTTATCGTCGGAAAGATGTTTTCCTCTGGCCAAGGTTTTTAGAAACGTCATTTTTTCTGAAGGCAGGATATATTCATTGCCCACAATATCAAAGGATGTCGAGGCAGAGCATCGTAGGCTGCAGGTGCCGCAGTGGGTGCAGGCATCCAGTTCCATGACCTGACGGGTGACAATATTCGCCGGGTTTGCTGTTTCCTTTTCCATAACCGCATTGGCAAGGAGGCTCACCGGTGTGGATACGATATGAAACATTTTGGAAAAGGGAAGATACGCCAGACCAATAAAACATGCCAAAAAATGAATATACCACAGGATGTTTGCCGCATTCACATCATCCAGAGCCAAAGCAACCGGTTTTATTGTTTTGGCAACCGCATCGCCTGTAAATGCCCAACCCGGACGAGAATGACAATCGGCACAATTGGCATCATTGCTATCCGATCCTTCCTCCAGGACATCCTCGTCAAAAGGTTTTTGAACATTCGGAGAAACAAGATCATAATTTTCGACCCAGTAACTTTCAAGGGCTGCGATTTCTTCGGCATCACTATCTTCATCGAGACCTGCGTAATCAGCCACCATTCCTTGAAATGCCGTGTGAGATGTAATTTTAACGCCTTCCAAGAAAATGCCCGAAAAAATAATGACCACCACAATCAATATCGCATAGACATCCATGCCGCTGGTTTTAAGCCTCGGCACTTTCATTATGAATCGTCTAAATATCGCGATACCGATACCGATCAACACCATGAACCCGAAAAGATCTCTTAAAAACATAAACGGGTTGACGGTGGAATGATAATCGGAAAAGAGCTTTGCGGAGATAAAGTTTTCCAAGGCATGCATTAAAAGAAGGAGCATAAATCCGCCATACAGGAACATGTGCATCATCCAGCGCAGAAAATCTTCTTTCAAAGCCCTTCTTTGAAACACGACATCCAGAATAAAGGCTTTGATGAGACGCAAAATTTTCGAACTGAAAATAACGCCGGCAGTTCCTTTGACGGCCGCAGAAAATCTCTGACCAGGCGTGTAGTCTTGGGCTGAAATGCCGATTTTCCTTGAAAACCAGGTATAGGCTTTGTAGATCAGTCCAAGGATAAAAATACCGAGAGAAATATAGAGAAGCACATTAAAAACCATTAATAGACCTCCATATTTTAGCTTAAAAGATGAGACCTTTGTAATAACTTTATTTTTCAGAGGTCTCTGGGTAGATGGTCTTGAACACCGTTAAGGCTTCGATCCTTGATTATTGGATCATGGATTCCAAAGAGATTTTAATATAAAGTACCAGGAATTTTGTCAAATGATAAATAAGTATTTCATAAAATTAATGTCCCGGAGTTTTGAGATATGACTCATAATATATGGGCAGAATAGAGGAGTCGTAAACTGGTCAAATGTTGATGCGGCTATTGTGCTTTTTATGAATTATCCATAAGATATGAACGAATAAAAAGGGACGTAAAATGGCCAAACAATCAGAGGTGTGGGCTATTCGTTGTTCAAAGAGTTGTAACAGGTTGGATGGTCATCAACTTCATTTCCTCTTAACTGCCTTATGATATGGTTATCAAAGAACGGTTTCGATCTCTTCAACAATTCTAAGAACGGCCTTTTTGGGATTGTTCGCATCTCTGATGGGACGGCCGACCACGAGATAATCCGATCCGTTTTTAACCGCAATTGCCGGTGTAACAACTCGCTTTTGATCATGGGTTTCCATGTCATCCCCAACAGGACGTATTCCCGGGGTCACTGCTATAAAATTCCGGCCAAACGTCTGTTTAATCATTTTCACTTCCCGTCCGGAACAGACGATACCAGAGCAGCCAGCAGCTTTGGCCATGTCCGCTCTTTTGACGACAAGTTGTGTCAGATCCTCACAAAAAGGTTTCCTAAAGCCGGCGGCCTCAATGTCTTCCCTGGCAACACTGGTTAAAAGCGTAACACCGAGCACGCCGACCCGGCCATTTGCACCGTTAACCGCAGCCTCAAGCATCCTGGGCGTCTCCCCGCAATGGACCGTCGCAAATTTAACGCCCAGATCTGAGATTCGTTCCATGGCACGAAACACTGTTTCCGGGATATCATGAAGTTTTAGGTCCAAAAACACATCCGCATTTCCCGATGCTTTAATGAAATCAATAAGTCCAGGCCCGGCTTGAATAAACAGCTCCAACCCCACTTTAAACATCCCCACCGATTCTGACAGTAGCTCAACATATTCCTTGGCTGCTTTCTCTGTCGGTACATCCAGCGGAAAAATAATATAATCTTTAGCTCGCTTCATGGCTTATTCACTCACATTTAATTTGAGTCAATTAGCGATAATATCCAAAACCTCGGGTAATATTTTAGCAACCATGGGCAGCATGCCGGGCTGTTCCCCATCCACTTCAAGGAGCACCCTTTCATCCGATATTGCCGCCATTTTTTGACATGACCGGTTAACGACTTTGTCAATGTCATATATCCGGCCATTGTAAAGTTTTGACAGATTTAAAAACACTTCAGGGATGGTCAAATCTCCAATGATCGTAACATGTAACAGACCATCACAAACTGATGCATCCGGAGCAACCCTCATACCGCCGCCATGATACTTTCCGTTGGCGACAACCACGTTCCAGGCAGAAATTTCTTTTTCAGATTTGCCGTCGATAAGAATCCGTATATGTTTGGTACCGTATAAAAAAACTGATATGAGTGTCGCCCACATAAATGAAATGAACGGTCCTAATGCTTTGGTCATTCGGTTAACCCGCTGAGCGACTTCACCTCCCAGGCCAAAACTGGCGATATTATGGAAATACCGGCGGTGATCACGACCTTTGTGATTTTTTAATAAAAGAACCCCCAAATCTATGCTTCGAGTGCAACCTGAAGCAATCAAATCCATAGCCTGTTCGATGTCTTGGGGTATTGAAACGGTTCTGATGAAATCGCATCCGGTACCGTTCGGAATAAAACCCAACCTCAATTCCGACCTCGTGGATGCTTCATTCATCATGATACCGTTAACAACCTCATTCAACGTACCGTCTCCACCGACACAGATGAGACGTTTTGTTTTTTCAGCAACGGCGTTTTTAGCGAATATGACCGCCTCTCCAGGTCCTTTTGTCATGTAAGCTTCAAAAGGACCCAATCGATCTTTCGCAAGTGCCTCAATATGTTGCCAGGTTGATTCTGCCGACCCATTACCGGCATGAGGATTGACGATAAAAGCGGTTTTCGGCAAAGCTGAACATGACCTCCATCAAATATTTAGCAGTTTATACAAGAGGTTATCGTGAAAAAATAAACAAAGTTCACTGTTGTAGAGCTTTTTATTTTATAATTTCTCACCCATAAAGAAAATTTTCAACAAGTATTTCAACTTAATAATAAATCTATTGAAATAACAGATGTTAAAATGCTATGAAGTCTATTTTAAGAAGGTTGTTGCCAATAACTGAGACAATTTTTGAGGAAAAAATGAATATCACCGAAAATCAACAAACGCTCTTACGGATGCTTCCCGGAGTAGATCATATCCTCGAGATTGTAAAGACTGACACATTCTTTGATAATGTGCCGAAATCCGTGCTGGTTCGATCGATCCGCTTTGTTGTTGAAAACCTTAGAACCCTTATTTTGGATACTCAACAGAGCATCACGGAAACAGATCTCTCCAATTCCGAAATCCTCAATAACATAAAAGAAAGTGTCCGTAAAACCATGACACCAAACCTGATCCGTATCGTCAATGCCACAGGTGTCGTTGTCCATACCAACCTCGGTCGTTCCTTACTTGCCGGCGAAGCCATTGAAAATCTTATAACCATTGCAGGCCGGTATTCGAATTTGGAGTTTGATCTATCAAAAGGGACCCGAGGGTCCAGGTACAGCATCGTTGAAGACATCCTGTGTGAAATTAGCGGCGCTGAATCCGCCATGGTGGTCAACAACAATGCCGGCGCTGTCTTTCTTGCTTTAGAAACCATTGCTAAAGATAAAAAAGTGATTGTTTCAAGGGGAGAGCTGGTGGAGATCGGCGGATCATTCAGAATTCCTGATGTAATGGCAAAAAGCGGCGGAATCTTAAAAGAAGTCGGTACCACAAACCGTACCCATCTTAGGGATTATGAAAACGCCATCGAGCTTGATACGGCCCTCTTTTTAAAAGTCCATACGAGCAATTACAGTATTGTCGGGTTTACTGCCGATGTTTCTCTTGAATCGTTGGTTGATCTTGGTGCAAAATACAAAATCCCGGTGATGGAAGATCTTGGAAGCGGCACTTTTGTTGATTTCTCGAAATACGGTCTCTTAAAAGAGCCCACGGTTCAGGAATCGGTGAAAGCAGGTGCAGACATTGTTACCTTTAGTGGAGACAAACTTCTTGGTGGACCCCAGGCAGGCATCATTGTTGGGAAAAAGGATATCGTTGAAAAAATCAAAAAAAATCCCATCAACAGAGCACTTCGTATCGACAAACTCACCCTTGCCGCACTTGAAAGTACATTACGGCATTACAGAAACATAGACCGCGAAATGGATGCCATTCCGACTTTACGCCTAATGACACTTCCTCTGGATCACATCGAATCAAACGCTAAAAGGCTTTTTAAGATGCTTAAAAATATCGACGATCCCAAATTATCAGTAAATCTCATCGATATATTCTCACGACCCGGAGGCGGTTCACTTCCACTTTTAAAACTCCCCAGCAAAGGCGTGGGAATAAAAGTTGAAGGAACTTCAGCCAATGCCGTTGAAAAACATATGCGGGACAATGAGTGCCCGATTATTGGAAGGATCGAAGAAGATCTTTTTATCATGGATCTAAGAACCATCCTCGATGACGAACTTGAACTTATTGAAAGTGCTTTCAAACATATGCTGAATAAGGCCGGGTCATGACACACCAAAAAACAGAATTGTTTCAAAATCGCTCTTCGAGCGGGCAGTTTCTTTTTTGTAAGACAGCGCCCAAGTCCAAAAGAGATACCACCGATGTTTTCTCTTCTACTGCGACAAACAAAATCTTAAAAGCATTCCCGGATATTCTCGTTGGGGAGAATTTCATCGAAAAGGCCTTGATCCAGTTCGAATCTTCGGCAGAATTTGATGCTATGGTCATTAAAATCGATAGTCTGAATCATAAGGACACCGAAACGGCCGGCAACGATGAGATCAATCTCTGGATCGATGTGGCCGGTGTTATTGATACCGTATGCAAGCAGGAAGGCGGAATGTGGGGTAGGCTTGACCGGGGAATGTTCGGATGTTTTTTTGCCCAGAAAAATCAGACGTCTCCTGAGGAACTCGCCCAAAAAATAAAAAACAGCCTGACAAAATCTACAGATAAAACTGTCTCCATAGGAGTTGCCTCATATCCCACGATCAACTATGACAGATATCAGATTCTGGATAATGCCGGCAAGGCTGTCGATCATGCTTTATTTTACGGACCCGACAGCATTGTTTCCTTTGATGCCGTGAGCTTAAACATCAGCGGAGACAACATGTATCAAAGTGGAGACATCCATGGCGCCATTTCGGAATTCGAAACAGCCCTCTTGATTGACCCTTCAGACGTCAACATTCGTAACAGTCTGGGTGTGTGCTATGGTGTTTTAGGCGAGCATGGAAAGGCCTTAAAAGAATTTCAAGCAGCCCTTAAACTCGATCCTGATGAGGTTATGGCCCTATATAACATTGGTTTGGTAAAGAGGTTGACCGGCAAAAACTCTGAAGCGTTAAAATATTTTCTGGATGCAGACAGGAAAAAAGAAGAGGATATCTTTGAGGTTGCTTTTCAAATCGGCAGGGTTTATCTGGACATGGGAAAATCAGAGACGGCTAAGGAATTCCTTGAAAAAGCAGTTGAACTGAACCCAACGTCCTGGTCTGCTCTGCATTCTTTGGGTGAATGCTGCGCTGCCCTGAATATGATAGATGAAGCGATTTCTGCCTATAAGAGGGCCATTCGGCAAAACCCGAATGATGCCGAATCGTTATCAGCGCTTGGGTACCTGTTTGACCTTTTGGGTGAAAATCCCGAAATTACGACGATATTTTGCCAGCAAAGCATCGATATTGCACCTGAAAACGGCCTTTATCGATACCGGCTTGGCAGTCTTTATCTTAAAAGAAACCAACTTGAAGACGCCTTGATACAGTTCCAAAAAGCTAACGATCTAGGATACGACGCCAGGAAAATGATTAAAAAGATTAATAAGTTGATGAAAGATGCGGGATGAAGGATAGTAGGATATAGAAAAGAGGAAAGAGAAAAGAGGAAAGAGAAATCAGGGAACTGGGAGATCAGAGCTTGCCCGCCTGTGCAGTGTGGCGGGTTCAGAGGACAGGGGTCAGGGATCGGGAGTCAGGTGTCAGGGATCAGGAGGCAAAATTTCTTTTGGCCTGCGGTATCAAAAGATTATTGGTTATTCTAGGGTTCGAAAATTGATTTTTTAACTTAAAGAAAATGATAGTTTAAAAATGAAGAATATTATTCTGAATACACTTAAAGAGAGCATCGACGTCAAAGACCGGTTCATGAAAGAAAATATCGATCTCATCCAAACGGTAGCGGACATCCTTGCCTCGTGTATCACCTCCGGACACAAAATCCTAATTTTTGGGAATGGGGGAAGTGCCGCAGATGCCCAGCATATCGCCGCAGAATTTGTTAACCGTTTCCAAATCGAACGGCCGCCCCTTGCAGCCTTGGCATTGACCACGGATACATCCATCATCACCAGCATCGGAAACGACTACCATTTTGATGACATATTCTTAAAACAAATTTTAGCCATAGGAAGAAAGGATGATATTGCCATTGGGATCAGCACCAGCGGCAATTCCAAAAATGTTATCAAGGCCGTTCGCGCAGCAAGAGACATCGGGATCATCACCATTGGACTCACCGGCCGTGGCGGTGAACTGGCCAAGTGCGCTGACCATGTTTTTTCTGTAAAATCAGATATAACTGCAAGGGTCCAGGAGGCCCATGCCATATTGGGTCACATTTTGTGCGACCTTGTGGACCGGATTTTGTTTCCGGATAAATTTCTCGAATAGTTCAGGAGTCGCGGAGTTTTTATTATAAACATATATGCATGTTCACGGGGTGTGCTTTCCCGTTTCACTCTGGTGTCTGCGCGCCT
>Ga0316580_10000183_pt1 | contig 12512 bp, 9 predicted proteins | sample S0NA_2_FD_204519 | JGI IMG/M metagenome (GOLD analysis project Ga0316580, IMG submission 204519) | Rhizosphere microbial communities from salt marsh grasses in Alabama, United States - S0-2_160517rDrB | ecosystem: Host-associated > Plants > Roots > Rhizosphere | place: USA: Alabama | collected... | reverse complement strand
GAAAAAGAAGAGATGATGGCCGCGGCCAGTGAGGCCAGCGCGAATGGCCTCAGTGTGACTGTTCACGCCATCGGCGACCGCGCCAATCATGATGTTCTCGATGTTTATGAAGCTGTCAGAAAGCAGAAAGCAGGAGGTAGGAGGCTGCGCCACCGCATTGAGCACGTACAGGTGCTGCATCCCAATGACCTGCACCGGCTTGCGGAGCTGGATGTCATCGGCTCCATGCAGCCCCTGCACGCGACATCGGATATGGATTTGGCCGACGCAAATTGGGGCGCGCGCGCGCGTTACGCCTATGCCATTCGCACGATGCTCGACAGCGGAGCCCAAGTGGTTTTTGGCTCTGACGCACCGGTTGAGAGAATCGATCCATTACTGGGCATCCATGCGGCCGTTACCAGAAGGCGTGCCAATGGCCAACCGGGTCCGCGAGGGTGGTATCCCGATCAGCGTCTGACAGTTGAAGAAGCGGTGCGCGGATTTTCCACCGCGGCGGCATATACCAGCGGGCAGGAAAATCGCCTAGGCTCCATTACGCCTGGTAAACTGGCCGACCTCTCGATTTTTAACCGCGACATCTTTACGATGCCGCCGGATGAGCTGCTCGAAGCCGGCATTGCCGGAACAGTCGTCGGCGGAAAATTCCGTTACCGAACCTGGTAAGAAAAAAGACCCGGCAGCACTTCTGCAGGGTCTTTTTATGAAGGCGAAAAGTAAATCGTTTGATGAACTCCGGTGACTAAATTGCTAAGTCGTTTTTACCAATCTGCCCGGACTTAAAGACCAAGTTGTGTTTCGGCTATCAGATGATCGACGACTGCCTTGAGCGCAGCACTCGAATTGTCCTCGCCTCCATGCGCGTTGTAAACGGCTATTTGCCGGTCCGCGCTGGTTCCTTTTTCCAAAATCGTGTGTACATATTCGACTTCTTCGCGAGAGCCCAGGTCGTCCACGACATCATCTAGAATCTCTAGCAGTTCTTCCATCAGGGCGGGGAAGGGCATCTCTTCTTCACGGCCGAAATCAACCATCTCCGCATCAATGCCATAGCGCACCGCGCGCCATTTGTTCTCGATGACATGCAGATACCTGTAATTGCGCCAGGACATGTTCTGCCGCCGCAGCTTGACCAACTTGGCGCAAATCGCCTGGAAAAGAGCAGCAATGCAAATGGCTTCGTCTATTGTTGTGCAAATATCGGTGATGCGTAGTTCCAACGTATCATAAAGATCGTGTGGCCGGATATCCCACCAGATTTTGCCCTGATCCACCGGTTTCGCAGCGCTTTTCTGTTGTGTATCAGCTGATTCGATTTCCGGGGATAACTTTGCTTTTTTGCCAAAAGCGCCTATGCGGTTGAGGAGTTGTTCATAGTTCCTGTACTCGTCGTAAGACACGAATGTATGGGGAATCCCTGTTCGCGGCATCGCTTCAAAGACAACACTGCGGTAGGATTTAAGCCCGGTGTTACGGCCGTGCCAGAAGGGTGAGCTTGTTGATAAGGCTAGCAGATGGGGAATGAAGTAGCGTGCCTGGTTCATGATTTCGATCATCAGGTTTCTGGCGTCCGGATCGGAACCGAAACCGACATGAACATGCATCCCGAAAATGAGTAGACGCCGGGCCACTCCCTGCATGTCATCCAGCAGTTCTCGATATCGTTCCCCTTCGGTAATAGACTGTTGCTGCCAGCTGGCGAAGGGATGCGTTGACGCGGCAGCGATAGCTACGCCGTTGCGATCCGCCATCTCGATCACCGCGCGTCTGAGGCGTACGATTTCTGAACGCACCTCTTTAATATCGTGGCAGACCCGGCTGCCGACTTCAACCTGGGACTGCATGAACTCCGGTTTCAGATCCAGGCTTTTAGCCGCCTCTTTATCTTGTGAGAGCAGTTCGGTGATGTAGGCGTAGAGATCGCGTGATTCCGGATCAATTAATTGATACTCTTCTTCAACGCCAAGAGTCAAAGGGGGAATTGGCACGCTCATAGTCTCTCTCCAAATTTAAGATGGCTGTTAGAATGGTCGGATTATAACATGGCTTTGGATTATGTCTTTATTTGATAGCTAAATTTACCAATTTCGCAGCAGTTCTACCAGGAGGCGCACACCAAATCCGGTCGCTCCGTTTTGGTTATAGGGTTTTGCAGCCTTTTCAAGCATCGCCACCCCGGCAATGTCCAGATGCGCCCAGTTGTAATCCGTAAACTCGCGCAAGAAGATTGCACTGGTAGCTACACCGCCCATTCTACCGCCGCTGTTTTTCATGTCAGCCACATCGGTGTCGATCGCTTTGCGGTATACATCCCAGAGTGGAAGCGGCCAGAGTCGTTCGCTTGTTTCTTCGCCGGCGGCGACCAGCTTCTTGCTCAGATCATCCTCATTTGAGAAAACCCCGGCGGCGATACCTTGCCCGAGGGCGACAATGCAAGCGCCGGTGAGTGTCGCCAGGTCGATAACGGCTTTTGGATTGTAGCGCTGTGCATAGACGAGGGCGTCGGCCAATATCATGCGCCCTTCGGCATCCGTGCTGATGATTTCTATTGTTTTACCATTGCTTGCCGTGATCACGTCGGCCGGTCTATAAGCATCGGCATCGGGCATGTTCTCTGTGCAGGGGGTTATGCCCACAACATGCAGCGGTAAATCAAGATCGGCGATTACCTTCATCGCCCCGAGAACGGCCGCCGCGCCGCCCATGTCGCCCTTCATGTCTCCCATGCCGGCTACGGGTTTTAAACTGATACCGCCGGTGTCAAAAGTAATACCCTTGCCCACAAGCACAATTGTATCCATCTCCAGTTGGTTACTATTGTGTTCTAAAATGATGAATTTTGGCTTTTCTCCTGCTCCTTGAGCCACGGCCAGGAAAGCGCCCAAATTTTGCTCCCGGGCCCATTTTCGTCCGCCTACGAAACTGTTTAGGCCGTGCTCATCAGCGATCGTTTGCGCTGTATCGGCCATGAATGTGGGAGTGGCCTGGTTGGCAGGCATATTGACCAGATCTCTGGCCAGAGTTACGCCCGCGGCAAGGGCTTGGGCAACGGCCACACCTTCCTCAATCGCCGGAATTTTATCAGCGTCAAATTCGATGATGCTCAAACCATCGATATCATGTTCCGCTTCTTCTTTCTGTTTTTGCGCGGGGTAACGATGAAGCGCCAGCAGCGTTCCTTCGGCCGTCGCCTGCGCGGCATCTTTGACCGGCAGTCCGGCGATTCCTGCTCCGTGAACGATGGTGGCCACATGAGACGCATTGAGATCGCGTGCTCGTTTGACTGCCGTCGCCGCTGCATGACGAACACCTTCAAGATCGAATTTCTCCTGTTTGCCCAGGCCGGTGATTAAAACGCGGCGGGCGTTAATCGCACCGCGTGGGTAGAGTACAGCGATTTCACCTGCTTTGCCGCTGAAATCGCCACCAGCGATCAGTTCGCTGATCGCTCCATCGAGCGCACTATCTACGGCTCCGGTAGCCCCTCCAGGTATGGTTACCCCTTCAAAAAGATTTACGATAATTGTATCTGCCTGGCTTGCTAATAGATTTCCTCGTTCCACATTGATTTTCATAACAGAATCCTCATTTGACTGACTAATAAGCATAAGCTACCACTCTTTGGTAAAATTACTACTTGACAGCGTATGGGTCACAATTTTACCATGCTTAGATACTCCGTTTAAGATATCTGTCAAAATCTCCTGAGGTGTTGGGAATGAAAGTGAATTTCTATGCAACATTGCGCCAGATAGTTGGCCAGAAGACAATTGAACTTGATCTGCCGCCTGAAACAACGGTCTTCCAGATGGTTGAAAGCGTGATGGATCAATATCCCCTCATGCGGCCGGAGCTTGTTGATGAAAATGGCGATCTTCATGGCCATATCCATATTTTTGTCAACGGCCGTGACGCACCTTACTTAGAAGATAAGCTGGACACGGTGATCTCAGCCTCAGATAAGATTGACATCTTTCCGCCCGTGGGTGGTGGTTAGATTGATGGCCACGGAGACGCAGCTTCATGCAATTCCCTTGTGGTTGTTGCGGGAATATCTGGAAGAGCTAGGGGGTGAATCGATGGAAGAGGATCGGGTTCTTGGCCAGGGATGGCAGGCAAGCTTGGAAAAAATGCCGCCGCGACAACTAGGCGCGCTTCGGGTCGGTATTGTACAGATTACGATCGAGGGCGAACCCGATGTCCTTGATATTTTATTGCCTGAACTTGAGAAGAAAACTATGCGTGCAGGAGCATAAACTATGGGTATTGATCAATCTTTGTGGGCGACAGTTGATGAGCAGGGCCGGTTGGTTCTTGATCCCAAGGTCGCTGAGCGATATGGGCTCAAACCAGGTGCGCGTGTGCGGCTGGATGAAGATAACAACAGCATTCGCATGCACCGTCCGGTGACGCACTTGGCCAAGCTGTATATTGAACCAACTAACTTTTGTAACATCGACTGCGTGACCTGTATGCGGGCGAACTGGAACGTGGAAATCGGCCGTATGTCGCAGGATACATTTGATCGCATTGTGGAAGAGGTGCAAAAGCTTGAATCCCCGCCAACAGTCTTTTTTGGCGGTATTGGCGAACCACTCTCGCACAGCCATCTCCCGCAGATGATCGAACGGGTGAAAAACCTGGGCTGCCGGGTGGAAATGATCACCAACGGCACGCTCCTGGATGAGAAGAAAGGAAAGGCCATCATTGATGCCGGGCTGGACCTCATATGGGTTTCTCTGGATGGTGCGCGGCCGGAAAGCTATGCCGATGTGCGCTTAGGAGCGGAACTTCCTGTAGTGCTTGGGAACCTGAAACGTTTCCGCCGCCTGCGCCGGCCGGCCCATCGCCCAATCCCCGAGATAGGCATCGCTTTCGTGGCCATGAAACGCAATATAGCCGACTTGCCGGAGCTGCTGCAGATCGGTAAAAGCCTGGGCGTAATGCATTTCCATGTCAGCAACCTACTGGCGCATTCACCTGAAATGTACAAAGAGATCCTTTACGACAGGGCCATGAAAGACATCACCTTTCTGCCTTCTCCCTGGCTGCGCCGCTTGAGTCTTCCCAAGTGGGATTTCAACGAATATACAGCCGAACCTTTCATCAAAGCCATGAACAGCGGTTATAATGTCACCCTGGCCGGCAACAATCTCGGCCTCATGAACGATGTTTGTACATTTATTGAAGATGGATCGATGATTGTTGGATGGGATGGTTCTGTCAGTCCCTGTCCGCCTTTGTTACATACCCACACGGGCATGCTAAACGGCTACGAGCGCGTTTCCCACAAACACATCATCGGCAATGTGCGCGACCGCGATCTCATGGATATGTGGCTCGATCCGGAATACGTAGCCTATCGCGAACGCGTTCATGGGTATGAATTCGCTCCCTGTACGCCCTGCGGCGGCTGTGAACTTTCACGTGAGAACCTGACAGATTGTTTTGATGTAGTTGCTCCAGCTTGTGGGAGCTGTCTTTGGGCGCAAGGCTTTATTCGCTGCCCGTGATACTTCGCGAAAAGCACGAAGTAGATTAATCGAACAAAAAAGCGCGGTTGTCCTCAACCGCGCTTTTTTCATTCCAATCCTCTTCCTCATCCAGGCTGATGACCTTGCAATGAGGAATAGACTTGTATCGAATAGCAATTCTTAAAGGATCGCCTCATCGACACCTAGCTCACGCAGTTTTTCGATTGGCGCAACGCCATCGTGCCAACCACGCGCCGAGTAATAGTCATTCAGCATGAGGTCCAATTCACAGACGTGACCCATTGAACCAGGCATGTCAGATGCTTCTTCGGTGAAGCGCCTAGGCAGTGTATCACTTCCTTCGCCGTAACCGGCCAGATTGTTATAATAACGCTCCAGGTTGTAGATACGCTCTCCTGCTTGTAGACCCTCATCAATGGTGAATTCAATGCCACAGAAGGTCGAGTATTGTTCCACATACTCCGCCATGCCCTGGGCAAATGCGCTGAACTTGCAAAGGTCCAGGCTGTCCGAGAAGGCGTGAATGTCTTGGAAAGCCTTAACCAATTCACCTTTACCTTCCCAATGCAGCGGGTCGACGCTCAGGGAACCAAAAGGCATCACGTTCAACTCCGCCGCGGGGGTGTAGGCGCGGAGATGGCAGGCGCCACGATTGCTGGTGGCATAGCCAAGGCCCATACCCTTGAGGCCGCGCGGATCGTAGGCGGGAATGGACATACCCTTGCAGTTGTTGCTGAGTTCGGGAACACCATACTGATCCGAGAAGCGAGCAGGTCCTTCAGCAAGCGCGTCGCCGATGCCTTCGCGAAGAGCGATCAGGGGCACAAGCTCAACCATTCTTTCCCAGTCGCCCCAGGCCAGGACGGGATCGCCATTCATGACGCCTTTCTCAGACATTTCCATGTAGGTCGAGTAGAGGTTGCCTAACTCAATAGTATCCAGGCCATATTCGTTGCACTCGTCAATGAGTTTGGCTACGGCGTTGATGTTGTGATGGCCGGAATTAGCGCCAAGAGCCCAGGCTGATTCATACTCAATGCTCTCCATGCGCAGTCCCTTGTAGGGATCTTCAGGCAGTTCGACTTCTTTCTTGCAGGCAACCGGGCAGGCGTGGCAGGTAGGGTGGGCGACCAGGATGGTGTCATAAACATGTTCACCACTCAGATTTTCGCACTCATCACCATAAGACGTAACCTTGCCATTGTAGGCAGGCAGCGCGCCAATTGTGTTGGTGATGTTCATGAGCACATTTGTGCCATAAAGGGATAAACCACCTTTATTGGGGCTGGTGATATTAGCCTCATCCATAATCACGGCCAGAGCACGGGAGTGCGCTTTCTTCCAGGAATCTTTGTCTGCCGGTTTGGGCATCGCTTTTTTGGCTTTGATAACAATGGCTTTCAGATTCTTGCTGCCGCCGACCGCGCCGGTGCCGCCGCGACCGCTTGCTCGGTCATCTTCATTGAGCCAACAGGCGAAACGAGAAAGATTTTCACCCGCCTGGCCAATAGCAATCACGGTCAAATCTTTTTCGCCATAAAGTTCTTTAAAATGATCCACTGTCTCGTGGACATTTTTACCCCAAACTTCAGAAGCATCCCGTAATTCAACCCCATCATTGTCGATGAAGAGATAGGTCGGCTTGTCAGCTTTTCCTTTGAAGATAATGCCGTCATATCCTGCCCAACGGAGACGCGCCGCAGACCAGCCACCTTGATGGCTGTCGCAAACGGTATTTGTCAGAGGGGACTTCGTGACCACGGCCATACGGCCGCTCATGTTGGCTGCGGTACCGGTAAGCGGCCCGTTCATGAAGCAGAGAATATTTTCCGGTGAAAGTGGATCAACTTCCGGTCCATTTTCAAAAACATAACGCACGCCTAGCCCGCGCGCACCAATGTAAAGGCGCGCCCATTCTTCGGGGATTTCCTTAACTTCTGTGGAACCCGCGGACATATCAACATGCAGCATCCGATTTGCAAAACCACCAATTTCCATCTGTTTTCTCCTAAACTAATCAATTCAAAGAATTTGGTTAAAAAATTAACCTCTCTATGTGGTTACCAATTTCCAACTGTTTCCAAAATTCATTTTTCCGCGTCTTCTTATGAGTCACCTCCTAAAATAGGATCGTGCCGGGTTTTTTACCGTCCCGGTGGGAAAATGCTGATTACATCCTTGGGTTTAATTCTTGTGTCGAATCCTCCTTCGAAGGAGGTGTTACGGCCGTTAAGCAAAAAACGCCATCCCCCAGGAGTGGGTACATATGTCTGGTACACTTCGAGCCAGGTAGAATCATTTTTCTCATGTGAATGCCATACGGGTCTTAAAGCTTCAGATCGAAGTTGCGGAGCATAATTGAATAACTTTCGCAGCATTATTTCCAGCGAGGCTCCTTTGCTGGCTGACGCCTTGACGGTACGCCAGCCGGCCAGCTGGCGCATACGGCCGAATAAATCAAATGAAACAAAAAAGTCGCCTGTATCGAACTCGCGGGCGACTTTATAACCTAAATCCATTAAATGCAGCTGCACGGAGAGGTACTTATTCCACCCGGCCATCGCTAGAGCGACGACATCACCGGGGAGTTGGGCTTCGTACATACATTGGGCGAAAGCAGAACCAATCAGACCGATAGATGTTGTTATGTAAGCGGGAGGGACGTGAATATGCCTTGGACCATGTTCGGCATGAAATTTCCCGGCGCGAAAAAGATAATAGGCAAACTCATCGCTTGTATCCATGCCCAAAACGCGGGCTATCCAAATGGTAAAGAAGCGACGACGTTCTTCAAGGTGACTCTCATCAAAACCATTCTCCCAGCCCAGAATAGCGGCAGTTTCGGGGACGGATTGGAGGTAGTTGTAGGTGTTGATAACGATATCCGGGGCTTTGCGCATGAGCGGTTCAATTGTTCGTGACATGGCGAGTTTATCTTCACCAGTCAATCCGACAAATTGCAGCAGGCGCTGCCATTCATGCCCGGGTTCCGGCATTAAATCCCGGATTTCCTGATTAATTGTGGCTCCTACTAATTTCATAGACTACCCATCTGTCCAGTATCTCATTCTGTTACAGTATAAGGCGAGTCAGCGACTTTTGCAATGCGATTGTGACCATGACAAATAAATCATTTCATAGATTTTTCGCTAATAATAGCAGAATTTTTAACTGCTTGTGGGAACCATTGTCTGGAGTTCTCATACGCCTCCCCTTTCGCTTTCCAAATCGAAAATGGATACAATAACAGCACCCATTATGAAACTGAACAGAAAGGTTAAAGTGAACATTTAGCTGTAGTTTTTCAAACTACGATCTGAATACTGGGAGTCGTTCACAGATAAGTTTTCAAGGAGAAACGCGCATGTTAGTAGGTGTACCAAAAGAAGTAAAAGATCACGAATATCGTGTGGCCATGACCCCGGCAGGTGTTCAACAGCTTATTGAGTATGGGCATGACGTCTTGGTCCAACATACCGCGGGTGAGGGCAGCCGCTTTACAGACGAGCAGTATGAGGCAGTTGGGGCGACGATCGTACCAACGGCCGAGGATGCCTGGTCTGCGGAGATGGTCGTCAAGGTGAAAGAACCGGTGTCCATCGAGTACGATTTCTTGCGCTCCGATCTGTTGCTATTCACATATCTACATCTGGCGGCGGAAGAAGCCCTGACCAAGCGCATGATCGAATCCGGCGTGACCGGCATCGCTTATGAAACGGTGGAAGCTCCGGACGGCAGCCTGCCCTTGTTGACGCCGATGAGCGAGGTGGCCGGACGTATGGCGGTGCAGGTCGGCGCCCATTATCTGGAACGGCCGCATTTTGGCCGTGGAATGCTTCTCGGTGGTGTGGCCGGCGTGCCCGGCGCCAATGTCGTAATCATCGGAGGCGGTGTTGTGGGCACAAACGCGGCGCAAATTGCCCTGGGTATGGATGCCAATGTGATCATTCTAGATACGAACCTCGACCGCCTGCGTTTTCTGGAACATGTCCTCGACGGCCGTTTAACGACCATAGCCTCCAATTCCTACAATATCGCCGAGGCTGTTCTTGCGGCTGATCTGGTCGTTGGTGGTGTTTTGATCCACGGTGCCCGGGCTCCGCGACTGATTACGCGTGACATGATCAGCAAAATGCGCGATGGCTCCGTGATTGTCGACGTGGCCGTTGACCAAGGGGGTTGTGTGGAAACCATCAAGGCGACTACCCATTCCGATCCAACTTATATTATTGATGGCGTTGTCCATTATGGTGTGGCCAATATGCCCGGCGCCGTCCCGCGCACGAGCACCCTGGCCTTAAGTAACGCCACACTTCCCTACGTATTGAAACTTGCTGATAAAGGCGCGGAAGCGGCTATGGTCGCCGATCCCGGCCTGATGAAGGGCTTAAATATCTATGATGGCCAGGTAACTTATGAAGCAGTTGCCGATGCCTTCGATATTGCATACAGCCCATATACAGCCTAACAAAAAAGGCGGCGTGACAATCGCCACGCCGCCTAATCTCTTCTCCTCCAGGCCGCACTAACACATTCCAGAATAAGCGCGTTTCACTTCTTCGCCAATAATACGGATGCCTTCGCGAACTTTCTCTTCGCCGGCGGTGTAATTCACGCGGATGCATTCCCCTTTATGATCCCAGGCCTCGCTCAAGCCGGGGTAGAAGTAGTGGCCGGGAACGACCACCACACCACGGTTTTTGAGACGCTCATAAATTTCGCCGCAGCTGATCGGAAAATCCTTAAACCACAGCCAAAAGAAGAAAGCACCCTCGGGCTTGTGCAAATAAAAGGGCGTGCCGGTTAGCGATTCCCATACCCATTCTTCCGCTGTTTGCGAGAGGCTGCGATAATAGGGCTTAATCAGTTCCTGGCTGATGGTCATGATTCCACCGCTGCGCACCATTTCTTGAACAAATCCAGCGCCGAAGCTGGTTGGCGCCAGGCTGATAATGGCGTTCATGCTCGATATCGCGGCGGCGATTTCCTCGTTGGCGACGATGATGCCCGTGCGCACTCCCGGCAGTCCGAGCTTGCTTAGGCTCAGGCACAAGACGATTTCTTCGTCCCAGACAGGCGTTACCTCTTCAAAAATGATGTTCGGGAAAGGGGCGCCATAAGCATTGTCAATGATCAGCGGTATATTGTGTTGACGAGCCAGTTTGCGAAGTTTTTCAACCTCGTTGTCCGTCAGCACATTCCCGGTGGGATTGGTCGGCCGTGAAACACAAATAGCACCGATGCTGTCATCGATCTGAATCGCATCAAAATCAACCCGGTACTTGAAGGTATGCTCGTCTAAAAATTGGAACTGCGGTTTTTGGGCAACGAAGATGTCCTCTTCTACGCCGGCGTCGACGTAACCAATGTATTCTGGGGCAAGAGGCATCAGGATTTTCTTTTTCTTGCCCTGGCTGGTTTCTCCGGCAAAAAGATTGAAGAGGTAGAAAAAGGCTGTTTGGCTGCCGTTGGTTAAAGCGATATTTTTGCTCGAGATTGGCCAGCCGTAAAGTTTATTCAAAAGCGCTGCTATAGCCTCTCTAAAAGCGGGATTGCCGCCTGGAGGGTCGTAGTCGCCGACGAGATGCTCGAATTCATTCCCATTTTCAAGGATGTCTTGCATGCGTTGGCGAAAGAGGCGCTGCACCGATGGAATATAGCTGGGGTTGCCGCCACCGAGCATGATCACGTCTTTGCCGCCGGCGACACCATTCCCCAGATCATCCATTAACTGCAAGATGCCTGAGTGGCCGGTAAATTTGTCTCCGAACTTAGAAAACTCCATCTTGTCCCTCAACTGACCAGCCGAAAAATCCTAATCGGCCTGAGCAGCCATCAAGACTTCTTCGATTTGCTCCATCGCCCAGTCAATTTCTTCTTTGGTAATGACCAGCGGCGGCGCAAAACGAATGACTGACCCATGTGTCTCTTTGCAAAGAATGCCCCGTTCACGCAGGGCTTCGCAGTAGGGACGGGCATCTGAGTACATTTCCATGCCGATAAATAAGCCCCGGCCACGAACTTCTTTGATATCGCTGCTTTCGATGCGTTCTAAGCGCCCTTTGAAATAAGCGCCGAGTTCGGCCGACCGGCCCGGCAGATCCTCATCAACGATGACATCTAAAGAGGCCCGGCCAACGGCCGCCGCCAGTGGATTTCCACCAAACGTGCTGCCATGGTCGCCCGGTTCGAAACGGCCGAGGACGCTGCTGCCTGAAAGAACGGCAGAGATAGGATAAAAACCGCCGCTCAAGGCTTTGCCCAGGGTGACCATGTCCGGCTTAACCCCTTCGTGCTCGCAAGCAAGTAGATACCCGGTGCGGCCTAATCCGGTCTGGATTTCGTCGGCAATGAATAAGACATTGTGCTCGCGGCAGATCTCAGCCGCTCGTTTTAAATATCCCTCAGGAGGCATCACCACACCGCCCTCACCCTGGATCGGTTCAACCAGGAAGGCGACAGTATTGTCCGTGATCGCTTCCTCTAAAGCGTCGGCGTCACCATAGGGGACGGTGACGAAGCCGGGGGTAAACGGACCGAAGTTTTCCCTGTATTTCTCTTCCGTCGAAAAGCTGATCATAGTCAGTGTTCGACCGGCGAAATTTCCCTGGCAGGTGATGATCTCCGCCTGGTTTGCGGGTACGTCTTTCACTTCATATCCCCATTTGCGGGCTGCTTTAACGGCCGTTTCTACAGCCTCGGCGCCCGAATTCATGGGCAGCGCTTTCTCATAACCGGTCAATTCGCAAAGTTCTTTCAAGAAGAGCCCCAGCTGATCGGTATAAAAAGCGCGCGACACCAGGGTGACACGATGCAGCTGCTCCTGCATGGCGTGCATGATCCGTGGGTGGCAGTGACCCTGGCTGACAGCCGAATAGGCGGATAAACAATCCAGATATTTATTTCCTTCCACGTCGTAAACCCAGACGCCGTCACCTCTATCAATCACGACATCCAGCGGTTTATAATGGTTGGTTCCATAAACATCTTCCAGTTCAATACATTCCTGGCTGGTTA
>Ga0316580_10000181_pt1 | contig 12566 bp, 12 predicted proteins | sample S0NA_2_FD_204519 | JGI IMG/M metagenome (GOLD analysis project Ga0316580, IMG submission 204519) | Rhizosphere microbial communities from salt marsh grasses in Alabama, United States - S0-2_160517rDrB | ecosystem: Host-associated > Plants > Roots > Rhizosphere | place: USA: Alabama | collected... | reverse complement strand
GGGATCACCGCTTGACTGACATTCGCCTGCTCCGCCGCCGGTCTCGACACAGGCCTCGGTGCCTGTGCAAAACAGGCCGTCATCGCCACAGACCATCGGCGTGCCCTGCTGGCAGGCGCCGGCGACACAGGACTCGGCGCCGTTGCACCAGCTGCCGTCGTCGCATTGCGCATCGCTGGTGCAGTACTCGGTCTCGCAGATGCCGATGATGTGCAGGATTCGATAGCCGTATCTGCCGCGGAGCCTGCAACCTTGCCGCAGATCGCAGGATCGGTAAGTGGGTCGACTAACCGAACATCGGTGACAATAGCGAGACCAGACTCGCCTCCTTTTCTGACGCGGAGTCACGTAGCTGCGGTGCACCCGCCTGCAGGGTTTCAATTCCGCACTCGTGCCCCGGTAAAAGCGTAGACCTGCGGTCTGCATTGCGCAATTGATCTGTCGCTATTGATCTGCTGATGCGAATTCCGCGGATCGGCGAGGATGTGCCAAGGGCAGGCAAGGCGCTCGATACCGTTGGAGATTGGGCCCGGTGTCATCATGTTGTCCAGCATTACACCGGCGGGCGCCATAACCCCGGAGCTCAGTCGTCATGATCACCGCGAGTCGTCCGGACGGACGGCTCGTTGCACCCATCAACTTGCGGGGATGTTCGTCGATCCCCGGCGAGCAAGGAGACCTCTCGATGAACCAGGTTCTCGTCCGCGTTACCCTTCTAGGGCTATGCCTCGGGCTGATCGCGCCCGGCTTGATGGCCGACGATATCGACTTGACACCGATGCCAGAGCGGCCGCCGGCCCCCGAGTTCCAGCTCGCCGATGCGGACGGTAAGCCCTTCCACCTCGTCGATCTCAAAGGCGCGCCCGCCATCGTCAACTTCTGGGCCACATGGTGTCCGCCCTGTCGCGCGGAGATGCCGGCGATGCAGCGGGCATCGGACCAGCTGGCGGAGGACGGTGCGACCGTCATCGCGATCAACGTCGGCGAGTCGGCCGACACGGTCCGCACCTTCCGCGACGCGATTGCCGTCACCTTCCCGCTGCTGCTGGACACCGACTCCAGCGTCAGTCAGCGCTGGCCGATGCGGGGTCTGCCGACGACCTTCGTCTTGGACCCCGACGGGCGTATTGCCTATATTGCCGAGGGTGAGCGCGCCTGGGATCATCCTGACCTGCTCGCGCAAGTTCGGGCATTGGCTGTCGACGCAGTGAACGCTGGCGTCGAGGGAGAGCCGGTGACCTCGGTAGTCTCGGACCGGTAGCCTAGTGATCGCGGTGACTGGAGAAGGTGATCCGATCCAAAACGCCCATCAGCAGCGCGGAGACGACAAAGGTCAGGTGGATGACGACATACCAGATCAGCTTGTCCGCGCTTATCTGGCCGATGTTCATGAAGGCCCCGAGCAGATGGATCGATGAGATGGCGACGATGGAGATCGCCACCTTGAGCTTCAGCGTGCTGGCATCGAGCTTTCCGAGCCAACCGAGCTGGTCGGCGTCGTCGTCGATGTCGATCCGGGAGACGAAGTTCTCGTAGCCGGCGAACATCACCATGACGACAAGGCTGGCGACCAGCGCGAGGTCGATCAGCGACAGCACGATCAGGATCAGCTCGGCCTCTTTCAGGTCCAGCAAGTGGCCGAAGATATGGCCGATCTCCAGGAAGAACTTCACGCCCAGCGCAATCAGCGTCAACGCGAGTCCCAGATAGATCGGCGCCAGCAGCCAGCGGCTGGCAAACAAGACCTTTTCGATCAGACGTTCCACGGCGGTGTCCTATCGTTCGACGTACCAGAGACCGGCCCGGCACCGGCTTGCAATGAGATGATACCCGCTCCCGCTACCAGGTTTCGAGCCGATGGGGCCGTCTGCTGTCTTTGCTGCTCAACGTCAATTCAGGTTGACATAAAAAATGTCAATCTTTACCGTAGCCTGCCTTGCGGATGAGCCATCGCGCTGCCGGCCACGGCGCGCCCTTGCGGCCCAGGAGTCAGGCGCATCGGGCCGAGAACCAAACCACAGGGTGGCAGCCGAGGTCGCCCCCCGGAGAACCTTGCATTGATCCATCAGACCGTCTCCTTCGATGACGAGCCGTTGATCCTGGTCGACGAGCACGACAACATCACCGGCTACGAGACCAAGGTCAGCGCCCACGAGGGCAACGGCCTGCTGCATCGCGCCTTCTCGATCTTCTTGTTCACCGATGATGGCAAGGTCTTGCTGCAACAGCGCAGCGGTGAAAAGCCCCTGTGGCCGCTTTACTGGTCCAACAGCTGTTGCAGCCACCCGCGCCGCGGTGAGACCTACGAGCAGGCCATCCGCCGGCGGCTGCGCGAGGAGCTGGCCGTCGATGCACCACTGACATTCCTGTACCGCTTCCAGTATCAGGCGGCGTTCGGCGATGTCGGCGCCGAGAACGAGCTCTGCTCGGTCTATGCGGGCAAGGTCCAGGGGCCGGTTGGGATCAACGTCAACCCGAGCGAGATCGCCGATTGGCGTTGGATCGACTGTGCCGAGGTCGATCACCTGGTCGCGGACCGCAACGCCCGGGTCACCCCGTGGTTCGTCATGGAGTGGCAGCGGCTGCGGGGCGATCTTCGCGCGACCATCGAAGCGCTGCAGCCCAGGCCTGCCGTTCTCGCCGCCTGACACGGCACCGTTTCACTAGCTCCGTACCCGAGGTCCATCGATGGCGCTCCCTGGCGCAGAAGCATCGCGCTCCCCAACCCTTCCCCGTCTACTCACGCTGCCGATGGGGCTGATCCCGCCGCGTCTGAACAGCACCGTCCTAGCGCAGATCCTAAACCGGGTCTTCGCCCCTGAGCTGAAAGACGGCGAGCTGGACTTCCTCGACGGCAAGGTCATGCGTATCGGCGTCGACGACGCCCGGCTGACCTTCCGGCTGACATTGGCCGATGGACGCATCCGCGCCGCCAAGACCGGCGAGGACCTGACCATCGACGGCAACGTCTACGAGTTCCTGCTGTTGGCCACCCGCCGCGAGGACCCGGACACGCTGTTCTTCAATCGCCGGCTGCGTCTCGGTGGCAGCACCGAGCTCGGGCTCTACGCGAAGAACTTCCTCGACAGCCTGGAGCTGGAGGGGCGCCTCGGTCCGCTGCTGCCGCTGATGAACCGTACCGCCGATCTGCTCGGGCGCTTCGCCAGATAGTCCCGGCTCGCCGTCTTCGGCCGTGGATTTGCGGTCCCGACGGCGATTCGCCCCGTACTGTCCATCCAGGCTCGGCTGTCATCTGCCAGCCGTCTTTGCGTGCTACCATCCGCGCCCATGTTGACCTACCCCGAGATCGATCCGGTCGCCATCGCCGTCGGGCCGCTGGCCATCCACTGGTATGGGCTGATGTACCTGCTCGGCTTCCTCGCCGCATGGCTGCTCGGCCGCTGGCGCGCCACCAGGCGTCCGCACTACGGGTGGAGCGGCGAGATGATGGACGACATCCTCTTCTACTACGTCGTCGGTGTCGTCGTCGGCGGGCGACTGGGCTATATGCTGTTCTACGGCTTCGATCAGATCCTCGCCGATCCCCTGGCGCTGTTCCGGGTCTGGGAGGGGGGCATGTCCTTCCATGGCGGCCTGATCGGCGTGCTGATCGCCATGTGGGTCTTTGCCCGCAAGCGCGGCATGCACTTCTTCCAGGTCGCCGATTTCAGCGCGCCACTGGTTCCGCCGGGGCTGATGGCTGGGCGCCTCGGTAACTTCATCAACGGCGAGCTCTGGGGTCATCCCACCGATCTGCCTTGGGGCATGCGCCTGCCCTGCGCGGACTTCCCGCAATACTGCGTTGGCTTGGCCGCGGATGCCGAATGGAGTCTACCGCTGCACCCCTCCCAGCTCTACGAGCTGGCGTTGGAGGGCATCGCGCTGTTCCTGATCCTCTGGGTCTTCTCCAGCCGGCCGCGGCCGATGATGGCGGTCTCTGGCTTGTTCCTGGTCTGCTATAGCGTCTTCCGGTTCAGCGTCGAGCTTGTCCGCCTGCCCGATGCTCACATCGGCTATCTGGCGTTCGACTGGCTGACCATGGGCCAGCTGCTGTCGCTTCCGATGCTCGTTTTCGGGCTGCTGCTGCTCGCGCTGGCCTATCGACCAGGTCGCGTCGAGGTTCAGCGTTAGCCGAAGACGGTGTCGAAATCGTTCCCGTGCTGCACTAGTCGGGACACGCCCATGACGATCGACGACGCCGTCTATGCCTGTGCCCGGCTGGTGGCCGATGCGCGACATATCGTGGTGATGACCGGCGCCGGTGTCTCGGCCGAGAGCGGAATCCCGACCTTCCGCGATGCGCTGACCGGGCTATGGGCGCATTACGACCCGGAACAGCTCGCCACGCCCGAGGCCTTCAACGCCAGCCCCGCGCTCGTCACGCGCTGGTATGACGAGCGCCGTGCCGCCTGCGCCCATTGCGAGCCCAACCCCGGCCATCGCGCGCTGTCGGAGCTGCAGCGTAGGCTACGCAGCGACGGTCGGAAGCTGCAACTGATCACGCAGAATGTCGACCGGCTGCACCAGCGCGCCGGCGCCAGCGACGTCATCGAGCTCCACGGCAGCCTCTGGGACTGGCGCTGCACCCGCTGCGGGGAGCAGCACGAGGAGAACGAGGTGCCGTTTCCCGAGTACCCGCCACGCTGCCACTGCGGTGGCTCCCGTCGTCCCGCGGTGGTCTGGTTCGGCGAATCCCTTCCGGCTGCCGCCGTCCGCGCCGCTTGGGCGACGGTCCAGTCGTGTGATCTCTTCCTGTCCATCGGCACCAGCGGCCAGGTTCAACCCGCGGCCAGCTTGCTCCACGAGGCCCGCGGCGCCGGCGCGAAGACGGTCGAGATCAACCCGCGGCCGACGTCACAGTCCGGCATCGTCGACCTCGCGCTGCGCGGCCCGAGCGGGGTGCTGCTGCCGAGGGTGCTGGAGGTGCTCGGCTCAGGATGACCCTGCGTCGAGCTATTGCCCCCTTCGATGATCGGGACGAGCCGTTCGCCGGCAGTCTGAATGCCAACGGCTGGGTCGCGTCGATCCGATGCGGCACGCGGGAGCGCATCCGCCGCGGTCCAAGATCGAAGACGGGTGGCGACGCCGACCATTCATCGCAAAAAATCTACCGCCCGTCGCGGATGGTACAGCCCGGGTGACATCCGTCATCCACAGGCAATCGTAGCAATGGCGTGCCGCCAGGCCCATCCTCGGCCGATTTATCCACAGGACATGCACAACCTATCCCCGCGCCATTACCGGGGTCATGCACAAGATGTAGTGGTTGACAGTCTTTTTGGTGCGTATATATTGCGTCTGCCGGAGTTGTTATCCCCGTCCGCCGCGCGCCGCGGACCGCTTATCTTCTGACCGATCCGTACCGCCCGGATCATCTGACCGCGAGGACCGACCCATGGCCGCCGAGCAGCCCAGCATGCCGAGCACGACCGCCGATCAGACGACCATCGAGCCGACACGCAAGCGCGGAAACGGCAGCTGTCAAACGTTGCCCGAGGCGGCGCCCGAGACCCCGGTCTACGATGCCGAGATCGATCCCCATGTCCCGGGCCGGGTCCAGGTGATCCGCCGCAACGGGAAGGTCACGCACTTCGATCCGAACAAGATCAAGGTCGCGATGACCAAGGCGTTTCTGGCCGTCGAGGGTGGTGGCGCCGCCGCCTCGCGGCGGGTGCATGATCAGGTCGAGGCGCTGAGCGAGCAGGTGGTCTCGGCGCTGACCCGTAGGCTGCCCGGCGGCGGCACGGTCCACATCGAGGATATCCAGGACCAGGTCGAGCTGGCGCTGATGCGGGCCGGGGAGCACAAGATCGCCCGTGACTATGTCCTCTACCGCGAGGCCCGTGCACGGGAGCGCGCCAGCAAGGCGGCGGTCGATGCGCCGCCCGCCACTGGATCAGGTATCTCGGTCACGCTCCCCGACGGCAGCACCCGACCACTGGACCTGGAGACGATGCGCCGGCTGCTCGACGAGGCTTGCGCCGGACTCGAGGGCGTCGATGCCGAGGCCCTGGTTGCGGATACTGTTCGTAACCTCTTCGATGGGGTCAAGGAGGCCGACGCCCGCCAGGCGCTGGTCATGTCGGCCCGCGCGCTGATCGAGCGCGAGCCCGCCTACAGTCAGGCCGCCGCCCGACTGCTGCTCGACATCCTGCGCCGGGAGGCCCTGAGCTTTCTGGATATGGCCGTCGGCGTCGAGACCCAGGCCGATATGGCCGAGCGCTACGCGGACTACTTCGCCGCCTATATCCGCACCGCCGGCGATCTGGAGCTGGTCGACAAGCAGCTCGGTCGCTTCGACCTGGCCCGGCTCGGTGCGGCGCTCAAGCCCGAGCGCGACCTGCAGTTCAATTACTTGGGATTGCAGACCCTCTACGACCGCTACTTCATCCACACCGACCGCGGCGTGCGCTTCGAGCTGCCTCAGGCCTTCTTCATGCGCGTCGCCATGGGCCTGGCCATCAACGAGATCGACCGCGAGGACCGCGCCATCGAGTTCTACGAGCTGCTCTCGTCGTTCGACTTCATGAGCAGCACGCCGACGCTGTTCAACTCCGGCACGCTGCGACCACAGCTCAGCTCCTGCTACCTGACGACGGTCTCCGACGACCTCGACGGTATCTATAGCGCCATCAAAGACAACGCCCTGCTGAGCAAGTTTGCCGGCGGACTCGGCAACGACTGGTCGCGGGTGCGCGGTATGGGTGCCCACATCAAGGGCACCAACGGCAAGTCCCAGGGCGTGGTGCCGTTTTTGAAGGTGGCCAACGATACCGCCGTTGCTGTCAATCAGGGCGGCAAGCGCAAGGGCGCCGTCTGCGCCTACCTGGAGACCTGGCACATCGACATCGAGGAGTTCCTGGAGCTTCGCAAGAACACCGGGGACGACCGCCGCCGCACCCACGATATGAACACCGCCAACTGGGTGCCGGATCTGTTCATGCGCCGGGTCGCCGAGGAGGGCGACTGGACGCTGCTGTCGCCGGACGAGGCCCCGGACCTGCACGATCTGACCGGCGAGGCCTTCGAGCAGGCCTACCTCGCCTACGAGGCGCGTGCCGAGCGCGGCGAGCTTCGGGTGCACAAGCGCGTCAAGGCCGTCGACCTTTGGCGCAAGATGCTGGCCATGCTGTTCGAGACCGGCCACCCGTGGATCGCGTTCAAGGACCCGTGCAACCTGCGCTACACCAACCAGCACGTCGGCGTCGTGCACAGCTCCAATCTCTGCACCGAGATCACACTGCATACCAATGACCAGGAGATCGCCGTCTGCAACCTCGGCAGCGTGAACCTGGCCAATCATGTCGGCGAGAAGGGGTTGGATACCGCCAAGCTGCGCAAGACCGTCCGCACCGCCATGCGGATGCTCGACAACGTCATCGACTACAACTTCTACAACGTGCCCCAGGCGCGCAAGTCGAACCTGCGCCACCGTCCGGTGGGTCTCGGCATCATGGGCTTCCAGGATGCCCTGTATCGGCTGCGCATCCCCTATGCCGGCCCGGATGCACTGCGCTTCGCCGACCACAGCATGGAGGTGCTGAGCTACTACGCCATCGAGGCCAGTAGCGATCTGGCCGCCGAGCGTGGGCGCTACCAGAGCTTCGACGGTAGTCTCTGGAGCCAGGGCATCCTGCCCATCGACAGTATCGCCCGGCTGGAGCAAGGCCGTGGCGGCTACCTGCAGATCGACACCAGCGCCACGCTTGACTGGGATGCCCTGCGCGAGCAGGTCCGGCGCGTCGGCATGCGCAACTCCAACTGCATGGCCATCGCGCCGACGGCCACCATCAGCAACATCGTCGGTGTCGGCCAGTCCATCGAGCCGACCTACCAGAACCTGTTCGTCAAGTCGAACCTGTCCGGCGAGTTCACCGTCGTTAATCCCTACCTGGTCGCCGACCTGAAGGCCGAGGGGCTATGGGACCCGGTCATGGTCAATGACCTGAAGTACTACGACGGCAGCGTCCAGCAGATCGACCGCATTCCCGACGAGCTGAAGGAGCTCTACGCGACCGCCTTCGAGATCGACCCCCGCTGGCTGGTGGAGGCCGCCAGCCGCCGCCAGAAGTGGCTCGACCAGGCCCAAAGCCTGAACCTCTACATGGCCGAGCCCAGCGGCTCGAAGCTCGACAACCTCTACAAGCTCGCCTGGGTGCGGGGACTGAAGACCACCTACTACCTGCGCTCGCTGGGCGCCACCCACGTCGAGAAGTCGACGATGGCGGACAGCAGCAAGGCCAATCGGCTCTCCGCCGTCGGCGGCAGCTATCCGACTGCACCCAAGGCAAAGGCCAACGGCGGTGGCACTGGGGCCGAGACGCCGACGGCGTGCTCGATCCTGGACCCGGAGTGCGAGAGCTGTCAGTGACGCGAGCGGGGCACAGGGCTGCACCGGCCCAGCCCCAGCGACGTTTTTCCGCTCGGTCCGATTCAACTCGACGACGAGAAGCAGCGTCGCCGGCAAAATCGATAACGAGGTAGCCAAGCATGCTGTTTGTGACCAATCGCACACCGCGACAGAGCCCGCGCAGCCGGCGAAACCGGCGGATTAGCTTCGATCTCAACAACACCGCCGTGTCGCAGTACCTCTATTTCTGCGAGCGCCAAGGGGTCGGCGACTACCTGGAGATCATGCACGAGGCATTTTTCGAGCGCTTGCGTGACCTGTCCAGCCGCAAGACCGAGGTTCTGCTCTATATTCACGGCTTCAACAACACCCCTGAAGAGTCGATCTTCCCGAAGGCCCAGCGGCTGCAGGCCCTGCTCGACGAGCACGCGGGTGTCGACGCCTTCCACGTCGTGCCGCTGATCTGGCCCTGCGACGACGACTCCTTCGTCGCGATTGCCGACGACTACTGGGACGATCAGGCTGCCGCCGATCGCAGCGGTGGCTCATTTGCACGGATGCTCGGCTTCTTCGACGGCTGGCGCCGTTGCGAGGCCGAGGCGGCCGCCAGCGAGGGCCGACCGCCCTGCACGCGCCGGATCAACATCCTGAGCCATTCGATGGGGGCTCGTGTGCTGCGAAATGCGCTCCGGGAATGGGTCGAGGAGCTCGGCGGCGGCCAGATGCCGATGATGTTCCGAAATATGTTCCTGATGGCCCCGGACGTGCGCAACCTAACGTTGGAGGCCGATCAGGACGGCCGCTACCTGCCCGTGGCGGCCCGCAACCTGGTCGTCTACTACGCCGGCGACGACCTGGCCATGCCGGCATCGAAGGTCGCCAATCTGCGCAGTCGCACCGTCTCCCAGCGCCTCGGCATGACCGGGCCGCGCAACCTCGATCGGGTCCCGGAGAACGTCTACGCCGTCGATTGCGACGACTTCAACAACAGCTGCGACCCACCGCTCGGCCATGGCTACCACGTCGATTGTGCCGACGGCCGGCCGAGTCCGGCGCTGTTGCACATGATCCGGGTGCTGACCACGGGACGGGTGGAGCCGGATGTGCGCCGGCAGCGGCTAAGCAGCGGCGGTTAGGCCCGACCCGAACGCGTGCACGATATGCAAACATACCGGACCTCGGAGATGACTGATCAACGACTCAGCTTGCCCATCGCGGCGCTCCATTGCGCCTGCCTGCTCCTGCTGGCACTCGCTGTTCCGAACGTCGCCCCTGCCGAGACCGGTGATGCCATCCGCATGACGACCTCGCACTACGGCATCGACGCCCAGGTCCCCGTGCTCGACGGCAGCGTGCCGGCCATCGCCAAGGCCAACGCGGCGCTGCGCGCCCGCATCGAGGCCATCGTCGGCGACTTTGTTTCCGATCATCGGGAGCTGAGTGCCGCGGAGGCCGATGGTGCGCCGCTCGGACCACCCTGGTCGTTGGAGATTGGCCACTCGACGCCCTATCGCACCGACAAGCTGGCAGTGATCCGGCTCGACGGCTACGACTATCGCGGGGGCGCCCATGGCATGCCGATCATCGAAACGCTGCTCGTCGACCTGATTGATGGACGCCTGCTGACACCAGCGGACCTGTTCCGACCCGGAAGCGACTGGCTTCAGCTGCTGTCGGACCAGTCCGTCGCGGCGCTGAAGGACCGCGACCTCCTCGGGCCGGACATGGACTGGCTGCGCCGCGGCACGGCACCAGAGGCGGACAACTACCAGCTGCTGCAGCCGGGGCCGAATGGTCTCACGATCGTCTTTCCCCCCTATCAGGTCGCGCCCTATGCGGCTGGAATCCAAGAGGTCCTGGTGCCGTGGGATGCGCTTTCCGGCCTGCTGAATCCAGCCCTGTTCGACGGCTGAGGACACCGAGGTTCGATCCGAGTGATGCCCCTGACCCGTACACCCATCCGGCTGATCGCGGCCATCGTGGTGCCGCTGGCATTGGCCACCAGCACGCTGATGGCGCTGTATGCCGTCGCCAATGGCCGGGCGCCATCGATGCGCGCGGCGCTGCTGAGTCCAGTGCCGGCAGCGGTCCTCGGCCAGGGGCGCTGGGATCGTTGGCGGCGCACGCGGATTGCTGATGCCCCGGAGACCAGGGCGAAATCCGCCGGACAGCCTCATCTCTAGCGGTACCTTAATCGCAACGATGCGCCGACGGACCGCAATCCTCCGCGACCCTCTGGCCACGTGTGGGCATTCAGAACGAGACGAGCAGCCACGCGGATGGACCCTGGGACGAACGGATGAAACCGCCAAGGCGTTGAAAATGCCGAGCCCAGGTTCACCGATTGCGATAACGACCACTGATTCCAACCATCGGAGACGATCACCATGCTGAATTGGGACGACCCCATCGCCCATGCCCGCCCCCGCAACCAACAGCCCACCCCGCCCCCGATGATCGATCGCGGCGTCGGTGATCAGCACCGCTATCTCGAGGCTCGGGCCTCGGTGCGGCCGCATCGCCCAACCTCGGTCGTTGGCGCGGGCGCGGGCGCGGTCCGCCCAGGTGACGGACTCGTCGACAATGGCACGCTGATGCAGACCGCCGGCAGCGCGCCGGTCGTTGACCCGAATCCAGTCGCCCTGCAACACCCGCGTCAAGAGCGCCTGCTCGACGACGGTCCGTTCGGTGCCTCCCCGGCTCTCGATCCGCCAGATGCCGCCGGCGGCGGTGCCACCGGGCTCGAGGACCTGGCCATGGGGGCCGGGCGCATCCGTGTCGACGACAAGCGCATCATCAACTGCCATGCGGACCTGAACCAGCTCGTTCCGTTCAAGTACGACTGGGCCTGGCAGAAGTACCTGGACGCCTGCGCCAACCACTGGATGCCGCAGGAGATCAACATGAACGCCGACATCGCGCTCTGGAAGGACCCGCACGGGCTGACCGACGACGAGCGCACCGTCATCAAGCGCAACCTGGGCTTCTTTTCCACCGCCGATTCGCTGGTGGCCAACAACCTGGTGCTGGCCGTTTACCGCCACATCACCAACCCCGAGTGCCGCCAGTACCTGCTGCGCCAGGCCTTCGAGGAGGCCCTGCACACCCACGCCTATCAGTACGTCGTCGAGAGCCTGGGCCTGGACGAGGGCGAGATCTTCAACATGTACCGCGAGGTGCCCTCCGTCGCCCGCAAGGCCGAGTGGGCGCTGCCCTACACCCAGTACCTGGCCGACCCGCACTTTCATACCGGCACCCCGGAGGCCGACCGCAAGCTGCTGCGCGAGATGGTCGCCTTCTATGTCATCTTCGAAGGGATCTTCTTCTACGTCGGCTTCGTGCAGGTGCTCAGCATGGGCCGGCGTAACAAGATGACCGGAACCGCGGAGCAGTTCCAGTACATCCTGCGCGATGAATCGATGCACATGAACTTCGGCATCGACGTAATCAACCAGATCAAGATCGAGAACCCGCACCTGTGGACCGCCGACTTCAAGCAGGAGCTCGTGACCATGATCCGCGACGCGGTCGCCCTGGAGGCCCAATATGCCCACGACACCATGCCCCGCGGCGTCCTCGGCCTGAACGCGCCGATGTTCGAGGAATACCTCCAGTTCATCGCCAACCGCCGCTGCGCCCAGATCGGCCTGCCGGAGCAGTATCCGGGCGCCGGAAACCCGTTCCCGTGGATGTCCGAGGTGCTGGACCTGAAGAAGGAGAAAAACTTCTTCGAGACCCGGGTCACCGAGTACCAGACGGGCGGAACACTCAACTGGGATTGAGCCCGGAGCGCTCGCTGCCCTTGGTGCACCGGCTTGAGCCGGCGTCGACGCGGCCGGGATCGTCCCCGGGACGCATGGTTCAGCCTGGTCCCCGCCTCGGGATCGGCGTCCATTATTGGGGCCGTTGATCGCCCGATGCGGGCATTGGGCCCGCATCCTGCGATCGCCGGCTGAAGCCGGCGCACCACGGCGCCGCCGCGGCATCAGCGCAGCAGGGGCGTATCAGTTTTGGTCGCACCCCCGGCGCGCGACCGAGACGCTTGCGGCGGAACCTTGTCGCTCCTATGATGTCTCACCGATTACCTGGGGGCGACATGGCTTCGACGTGGGTCGCGAAACCCGAGGTGCATGCCGAGGTGCGGGTTACCTCGTAAATCCATCCGCAAATCTATAGTTGCCAACGACGACAACTACGCTCTCGCTGCTTAATCCCA
>Ga0316580_10000179_pt1 | contig 12643 bp, 14 predicted proteins | sample S0NA_2_FD_204519 | JGI IMG/M metagenome (GOLD analysis project Ga0316580, IMG submission 204519) | Rhizosphere microbial communities from salt marsh grasses in Alabama, United States - S0-2_160517rDrB | ecosystem: Host-associated > Plants > Roots > Rhizosphere | place: USA: Alabama | collected... | reverse complement strand
TGCGAGCTCCCATCGACACGAGCATCTGGCACAGGTCGACGATCTCCGGCTCGCGGGCGGCGTTGTCGATGACGGTCTCGCCGGCTGCCAGCACCGCCGCCATGAGCAGGTTCTCCGTGGCCCCGACGCTGGGGAAGTCCAGCCAGACCGTCGCGCCGGTCAGCCCGCCCGGGGCCCGTGCCACCACGTTGCCATGCTCCACCCCCACGGTGGCGCCGAGCTTCTCCAGCCCGGCGAGGTGCATGTTCAGACCGCGCGAGCCGATGTTGTCCCCGCCGGGGAGGGCCACCTCGGCGGCCCCGAGCCGGCCGACGAGGGGGCCCAGCACCGCGATCGAGGCCCGCAGCCGCCGCACCAGCGCGTACGGCGCCTGGTGCTCGAGCCGGTCGGGCACGCTGACCTGCACCGACTCCCCGTCCCGGGAGACCCCGCACCCGAGATGCTCCAGCACCCCCGCCATGTAGCCGACGTCGAGGATGTCGGGGACGTCGTGGAGCACGGTGTCCCCCGTCGCCAGCACGGAGGCCGCCATGAGCTTGAGCGCGCTGTTCTTCGCCCCCGAGACCCGCACCCGCCCCACCAGGCGGGAGCCACCACGGACCCGAAGGCGTTCAGGCGGGGTCGACGTGGCCACGCCGCGATCGTAGGACCAGACCGCTCTAGGCTGGCGGTGTGGTGAACCTGACCCGCATCTACACGCGCACCGGTGACGACGGGACGACGGCCCTCGGTGACTTCAGCAGGGTCCGCAAGACCGACCCCCGCCTGGAGGCCTACGCGGACGTCGACGAGGCGAACTCGGCCATCGGGGTGGCCGTGGCGACGGGGGGTCTGGCTCCCGAGGTCGTCGATGTGCTGCTGACGGTGCAGAACGACCTGTTCGACGTCGGTGCCGACCTGTGCACGCCGGTCGTGGAGTCCCCCGAGGTCGAGCCGCTGCGGGTCAGTGAGGACTACGTGGCGTGGCTCGAGCAGCAGTGCGACCGGTTCAACGCCGAGCTGGAGCCGCTACGGTCGTTCATCCTCCCGGGGGGCACTCCCGGCGCGGCGTTGCTGCACGTGGCCCGCACGATGGTGCGCCGCGCCGAGCGCGCCACCTGGGCCGCTCTGTACGCCCACGGCGAGGACATGAACGCGGTGCCGGCCACCTACCTCAACCGGCTGTCGGACCTGCTGTTCATCCTCTGCCGGCACGCCAACCGCGGCGCCGACGCCGGCGACGTGCTGTGGGAGCCCGGGCGTCGGCTGCGCGGCTGAGGGCGGCTCAGCGCAGCAGGCCCTGGTTGTGCACCGCCGAGATCCGTGCCTTGGCCCGGGCCTGGGCCGCGTGGTTCGCCGGGTTGTCCGGGTCGGCCTCCGCCTCGGCCAGGGCGCGCTGGGCCCGCTCGTAGTCGATCTCGTGGGCCAGCTCGGCCACCTCGGCGATGATCTCGATGTTGTCGTGGTGGACGCCGAGGAACCCGCCGTGCACGGCCCCGTGCTGCTGGGTTCCGTCGGCCATGTGCAGCGTGATGCGCCCGGGCACGAGCACGCACAGCATGGGCTCGTGCCGCGGCATGATCCCGATCTTGCCCTCGGTGGTGCGCGTGGTCACCATCGTCGCCTCGCCGCTCCACACCTTGCGCTCGGCGGACACGAACTCCACGTGCAGTGTCTCGGCCACGGACGTCCCCTTCCTAGGAGGCCAGCTTCTTGGCCTTGGCCTCGACGTCCTCGATGCCACCGCACATGAAGAAGGCCTGCTCGGGGATGTGGTCGTACTCCCCCTCGGTGAGCGCCTTGAACGAGGCCAGCGTCTCGTCCATCGACACGAACGAGCCGGGCTGCCCGGTGAACGCCTCCGCCACGAACATGTTCTGGCTCAGGAAGCGCTGGATCCGGCGGGCCCGGTTGACCAGCACCTTGTCCTCCTCGCTCAGCTCGTCGATGCCGAGGATGGCGATGATGTCCTGCAGGTCCTTGTAGCGCTGCAGGATCTCCTTGACGCGCTGCGCGATGGCGTAGTGGTCGGCACCGATGTAGCGCGGGTCGAGGATGCGGCTGGTCGAGTCCAGCGGGTCCACCGCCGGGTAGATGCCCAGCTGCGAGATCGGCCGGGACAGCACCGTGGTGGCGTCGAGGTGGGCGAACGTCGTGTGCGGGGCGGGGTCGGTGATGTCGTCCGCGGGGACGTAGATGGCCTGCATCGACGTGATGGAGTGGCCGCGGGTGGAGGTGATGCGCTCCTGCAGCTGCCCCATCTCGTCGGCCAGCGTCGGCTGGTAGCCCACGGCCGACGGCATCCGGCCGAGCAGCGTGGAGACCTCCGAGCCGGCCTGGGTGAACCGGAAGATGTTGTCGATGAAGAGCAGCACATCCTGCTTCTGCACGTCCCGGAAGTACTCGGCCATGGTGAGTGCGCTCAGCGCCACTCGCAGCCGAGTACCCGGCGGCTCGTCCATCTGGCCGAAGACGAGGGCGGTGTCCTTGATGACGCCGGACTCCGTCATCTCCAGGAACAGGTCGTTGCCCTCGCGGGTGCGCTCCCCCACGCCGGCGAACACCGAGACGCCACCGAAGTTCTTCGCGACCCGGGTGATCATCTCCTGGATCAGGACCGTCTTGCCTACTCCGGCGCCGCCGAACAGGCCGATCTTGCCGCCGCTCACGTACGGCGTGAGCAGGTCGATGACCTTGATGCCGGTCTCGAACATCTCGGTCTTGCCCTCGAGCTGGTCGAAGTTCGGCGCCGGCCGGTGGATGCCCCAGCGCTCGGAGATCTCCAGCGAGGACTCCTCGACGTCCAGCGGCTTGCCCAGGGTGTTGAACACATGCCCCTTGACCACGTCGCCCACCGGGACGCTGATCGGGCCGCCGGTGTCCCGGACGGACGAGCCGCGTACCAGGCCGTCGGTCGGTTGCATCGAGATCGCGCGGACCAAGTTGTCACCGAGGTGCAGGGCGACCTCCAGGGTGAGCAGCTTCGCCCCCTCGCCCTCCCCCTGACCGGTCAGGTCGAGGTCGACCTCGAGCGCGTTGTAGATCTCGGGCATGGCTTCGACGGGGAACTCGACGTCGACGACCGGGCCGATGACCCGGGCGACTCGGCCGACCCCGGTGGTCTCGGTGCTCTCGGTGACGGTGCTGGTCATGCTCACTCGCTCCCTGCGGCTGCTGCGGCCAGCGCGTCCGCGCCGCCGACGATCTCGCTGATCTCCTGGGTGATCTCTGACTGGCGGGCCTGGTTGGCCTGCCGGGTGAGGGTCTTGATGAGGTCCTCGGCGTTGTCCGTGGCCGACTTCATCGCCCGCTGCCGGGCCGCGTGCTCCGACGCCGCGGCGTGCAGCAGGGAGGAGTAGACGAACCAGCGGACGTACTGCGGAAGCAGCGCGTCGAGGACGCCCTCCGGGGACGGCTCGAACTCGTACAGCGGGAACCGCTCCTCGGCGCGCCGGATCTCGCCCTCCTCGGTGGCCTCGACCGAGATGTCGACCTCCTGGACGAGAACCTCGATGGGCAGGATGCGGCGCGCGGTCGGGTGCTGGCTGACCCGGTTGACGAACAGGTGCCCGACGCCGTGGATCTGGTCGACGCCCCCCTGCTCCGAGCCGTTGAGGAAGGAGTCGATGACGACGTCGGCGACCCGGGCGGCGTCCGCGTAGGTCGGCTCCTCGGTGAACCCGGACCAGGAGCCGGAGAGCTTCTGGCCGCGGAAGCTGAAGTACTGGGCGCCCTTGGCCCCCACGACGTAGAGGTCCCGCTCGATGCCCTGCTCCTCGAGCAGCGTGAGCAGGGACCGCGCCTCCCGGATGGTGTTCGCCGAGTAGGCCCCGGCGAACCCGCGGTCGGCGGTGAACACCAGCACGGCGGCGCGTCGAGGGTTCTCGCGCGGGACGAGCAGCGGGTGGTCGATGGTCGCGTTGGACACCGCCGCCGACAGGGCCTGGACGAGGGACTGGAAGTACGGACGAGTCTGGTCGAGCCGGTTCTGCGCCTTCACGATCCGGGAGGCGGCGATGAGCTCCTGCGCCCGGGTGATCTTCTTGGTCGACTCGACCGACCTGATGCGCCGGCGCAGGACGCGCAGCTGGGCCCCCACTAGACCGTCTTCCCGGCCGTGCCCGCTGCCGGCGCCTTGCGGACCTTCTTCGTCACCGCGAGGGGCTCGCCCTCCTCCTCCATGGCATCGACCGGCTCGTCCTTGATCAGCGGCTGGCCGCTGGAGGTGACGAACTGGCCCTTGAACGTCCGCAGGCCCTCGGCCAGCCCGTCGGCGGTGGCGTCGGACAGGTCGTTGGTGTCGGCGATGTCGGCCAGCAGGTCGGCGCGCTCGCGGGAGAGGAAGTCGAAGAACTCCGCCTCGAACCGGCGCACGTCCTCCAGCGGCACGTCGTCGAGACCGCCGCTGGTGCCCGACCAGATCGACACGACCTGCTTGTTCACCGGGTACGGGTCGTACTGCGGCTGCTTGAGCAGCTCGACGAGGCGCGCGCCCCGGTCCAGCTGAGCCCGGGAGGCCTTGTCCAGGTCGGACGCGAAGGCCGCGAAGGCCTCCAGGTCGCGGAACTGGGCCAGGTCGAGGCGCAGCGACCCGGCGACCTTGCGCATCGCCTTCACCTGGGCGGAACCGCCGACCCGGGACACCGAGATGCCCACATTGAGGGCTGGGCGCACACCGGAGTTGAACAGGTCGGTCTCCAGGAAGCACTGGCCGTCGGTGATCGAGATGACGTTGGTGGGGATGAACGCCGAGACGTCGTTGGCCTTGGTCTCGATGATCGGCAGTCCGGTCAGCGACCCGGCGCCGAGCTCGTCGGACAGCTTCGCGCAGCGCTCGAGCAGCCGCGAGTGCAGGTAGAAGACGTCGCCGGGGTAGGCCTCCCGACCCGGAGGGCGACGCAGCAGCAGGGAGACGGCCCGATAGGCCTCGGCCTGCTTGGACAGGTCGTCGAAGACGATGAGCACGTGCTTGCCCTCGTACATCCAGTGCTGGCCCAGGGCCGAGCCGGTGTAGGGGGCGATGTACTTGAAGCCGGCCGGGTCCGACGCCGGGGCCGCGACGATCGTCGTGTACTCCATCGCGCCGGCCTCCTCCAGCGCGGTACGCACCGAGGCGATCGTCGACCCCTTCTGGCCGATGCCGACGTAGATGCATCGGACCTGCCTGGCGGCGTCACCGCTGGCCCAGTTCTCGCGCTGGTTGATGATCGTGTCGATCGCCAGCGCCGTCTTGCCGGTCTGCCGGTCGCCGATGACGAGCTGCCGCTGACCCCGGCCGATCGGCGTCATGGCGTCGACGGCCTTGATCCCGGTCTGCAGCGGTTCCTTCACCGGCTGACGCTGCACCACGGTGGGGGCCTGCAGCTCGAGCGCTCGGCGTCGGTCGGCGTGGATGGGTCCGAGGCCGTCGATGGGGCCGCCGAGCGGGTCGACGACGCGGCCCAGGAAGCCGTCGCCGACCGGCACCGAGAGCACCTCGCCGGTCCGCCGCACCGGCTGACCCTCCTCGATCGGCTGGAAGTCGCCGAGGATGACCGCACCGATCTCGCGGACGTCGAGGTTCAGCGCGACGCCCTGGACGCCGCCGGTGAACTCCAGCAGCTCGTTGGCCATCGCCGAGGGCAGCCCCTCGACCCGGGCGATGCCGTCGCCCGCCTCGACCACCTGGCCGACCTCCTCGCGGGAGGTCTCGGGCTGGTACTCCGCGACGTGGCGGGAGATCGCGTCCCGGATCTCCTCCGGCCGGATCGACAGCTCGGTCATCGTGCTCCTGCTCCCTGCGTGGGTGTGTCGGTCATTGGGTGAGGCGGCGACGGGCGTCGGCCAGCTTGCTGGCCACCGACCCGTCGATGATCTCGTCGCCGATCCGGACGAGGGCTCCGCCGAGAAGGTCAGGCTCGACGGAGACGGCCAGCGTGACCGGTCGGCTGTAGATGCGGCTGAGGGCGGCGGACAGCCGGGTCCGCTGCTCGTCCGACAGCGCGACCGGAACCCGGACGTCGGCGAGCAGCTGCTCCCGCCGGGTCGAGGCGAGGTCGACGAGCTCGTCGAGGACGTCGCTGACCCGACGTCCACCGGGGTGGCCCACGGCATGCGTGACGAGGGCGACCGTCTCCGGCTGGGCCCTGTCCTCGAGCAGGTCGGTGACGACCTGCGCCTTCGTGGCGTCGGCGACCGCGGGGTTGGTCAGCAGCACCTGCAGGTCGCTGGAGGAGGCGAGCACGCGGGTGAAGCGGAACAGCTCCTCCTCCACCGCGTCGATCCGACCATGGGCCTCCGCCTCGGCGAGCATCGCCTCGGCGCCGAGCGCCTCCACCCCTTCGACCAGGTCCCGGGGGCGGGACCAGCGCTGCGCGACCGCGCGCTGCACGGCGGCCACCGTGGCCTCGCCCACCTTGCCGGACAGCAGGGCACCGGCGAGGTCCGAGCGGTCCTCAGCCGGCATGCCGTTGTCGGTGAATGCGGCTCGCAGCGTGCTCTCGCGGCCCAGCAGCGCAGCCACGGACAGCAGCTCGGGACCCAACGTCGGCGAGGACGGCTGCTCGGCGACTGCCTCCCGGGCCGCCGCCATCGCCTCTCTGCTCGCTCCCTGCATCGTCCTACCGGCCCGACTCCGGTGCGGCGGACTCCAGGTCGGCGATGAACCGGTCGATCGTCCCCTGGGTGCGGGCCGGGTCCAGCGACTCCCCGATGATGCGCTCGGCCAGGTCGCTGGCCAGGACGCCCACCTCCCGGGAGAGCTGGGACTTGGCGGCCGCGACGTCGGTGCCGATGCGGGCCTGCGCCTGCTCGTTGACGGCTCGGGCGGCCTGCTCGGCCTCGGTCCGGGCCTCCGCGACGATCGAGGCGCGCTGCGCCTGGCCGTCGGCGCGCAGCCGGGCGGCCTCCGAGCGGGCCTCGGCGAGCTGGGACCGGTACTGCTCCAGCAGGGCGGCCGCCTCGGCCCGGTCCGCCTCGGCCTGCTCCAGCTTGCCCTCGATGCCCTCGGTGCGGGCCTCCAGCGTCGTCCGGAGCCGGGGCAGGACGAACCGCCAGAACAGCACGAAGATGATCGTGAAGGCGACCGCTGACCAGACGATGTCGTAGATCGCCGGCAGCAGGATGTCACTGCCCTCGACGTCCTCACCGCCCTCCGCGGCGAGCAGCGTCACGACATCCACGGGCTCAGCCCTGCCAGACGAAGCCGAGACCGACGCCGATGAGGGCCAGCGCCTCGGTGAAGGCGATGCCGAGGAACATGTTGGTCCGGAGCACACCGGTCATCTCCGGCTGCCTGGCCATGCCTTCGATGGCCTTGCCGACGACGATGCCGATGCCGACGCCGGGGCCGATGGCGGCCAGGCCGTAGCCGATGGCGGCTACCGAGCCGGTGACCTCTGCGAGGTTGACGGGGTCCACTGCGGTTCCTTCCTGGTGGGGTGCGGTGGGTTAGTGATGCTCGGCTGTTGCCCCGGCGATGTAGACGGCGGTGAGCAACGTGAAGATGTAGGCCTGGATGACGATGATCAGCGACTCGAACAGGGTGAAGGCGAAGCCGGCCCCGAACACCCCGATGCCGAGGATCGGCTGCAGCGGGCTGTTCGGGAAGAAGATGAAGTACCACGCCGCCGAGAAGAAGAGCACGAGCATGAGGTGCCCGGCCAGCATGTTGACCATGAGACGAAGGGCCAGCGTGATCGGGCGCAGGATGAACGTGGAGAGGAACTCGATCGGCGTGAGCAGGATGTACATGACCTTGGGGACGCCGGGGATGAACAGGTTGCTGGAGAGGTAGCCGCCGATCCCCTGCGCCTTGATCCCGGCCCAGTTGAAGGCGACGTAGGAGGTGAGGGCGAGGAAGACCGGGAAGCCGATGGTGGCGCTCACCGGCATGTTGACGAACGGGATGATCCCGGTCACGTTGAAGGACAGGATGAGGAAGAACAGCGTCGTGAGGTAGGCGGTGTACTTGCGCCCCTCGACGCCGAGGATCTCGTCGACGATGTAGGTGCGAACGAGGTCGAGGGCGACCTCACCGACGTTCTGCACCCCGCGCGGGACGACCTGGGGGTTGCGGAACGCCATCACGAAGAACAGTGAGAGCAACCCGGTCATGAGCATGGCGATGAGGTGGATCCGGTTCATCTCGAACGGAGTGCCCTCGAAGAAGATCGCCGGGGGGAAGAACTCCCCCAGGGACGGTGGGCTCCAGGTGTCGCCTTCGGAGGCGAGGACGACGATTCCCGACATGGTGCGCGTCTACTCCCTCGAGTCCCGTCCGAACCGCATGTACACGATGAAGGTGCTCAGGACGAACCCGACGAGCACCCCGAGAGCCAGGAAGACCCGGTTCGTGCCCACGAGCGTGTCCACCCCCCACCCGACGACCCCGTAGACCAGCGGGCCGGCGATCAGGGTAGCCATCACCGACCAGGCGACCTGTTCCCCCTCGACCAGTCCGTACCGTCGACGCGGGCGGTCACTCTTGCCGGTCATGGCTAGCCCGGACCCTACCAACTCCGCCCGGCTGCGCGGACGGCGACCCGGGTCGGTGTGAGGCACCCGACGGGGACACGTAGGGCTGGCGCGTGCGCAGCACGAGCCAGGCCTCCAGGCCCAGCCATCCGGCGACGGCGAGCAGGAACACCACCCCGAAGACCGGCCGTGACCACGCCTCGGACTGATCCAGCAGGACGAGGGCCACCACCAGCAGGATGAGCTTGACCAGCCACGAGACGAGAACGACCATCCCGAGCGCGGCCGGGGACAGCCGGATCGTCACCAGGGCGAGCACGACGGTGGCACCGAAGAACAGCGCCGGGATCGCCACCCCGAGCACGGCGCCGAGCAGCCCGGCCGTTCCGTCCACGAGCCACCCGGCGGCAGCGGCGATGGGCAGGCCGACGACCAGGCCGAGGGCCCCGACGCGCAGCACCCGCTGCAGTGCCGGCATCGGGTGCGAGGACGGGGCGTCGGGCACCGCCCCAGCCTAGGCCTTGGGTGTCATCGACCGGCCGAACCAGCCCACCGGGCGACCCAGCGTGAGGAACACCCCGGCCACCACGGCGACAGCCACCGCCACCACGGTCACGGTGCCGCCGACGAGAGCCACGAGCACGAGCCCGAAGGCGACGAGCCCGGCCCACACCCACATGATCGCCACCGCCCGCCGGTGGGAGTGACCGAGGTCGAGCAGCCGGTGGTGCAGGTGCTGCTTGTCCGGCGCGAACGGGCTGCGCCCGGCGCGCGTCCGCCGCCACACGGCCGCGAGCAGGTCCAGGAACGGGATCGCGATGACGGCCACCGGAAGCAGCAGCGGCAGCAGCGCCGGCAGCACCGAGCCGCTGGGCAGCACCTCGGGGTCGAGCTGGCCGGTGAGGCTGATGGCGCTGCCGGCGAGCAGCAGCCCGATGAGCATCGACCCGGAGTCGCCCATGAAGATCCGCGCCGGGTGGACGTTGGCTGGCAGGAAGCCCAGGCACATGCCGGCCAGGGCAGCGCTGATCAGGGCCGGCAGCGTCATGCGGGACAGCCCCTCCACGACGGCCAGCAGGTAGGAGTAGGAGAAGAAGGCCAGCGCGCCGAGCCCGACGACGCCGGCCGCCAGCCCGTCGAGCCCGTCGACGAAGTTCACGGCATTGACGGTGACCAGCACCGTCAGCACCGTCAGCACGACCGCCATCTCCGGGGTCAGCACGAGTGGTCCGCTCGGCAACGGCAACCAGTACAGCTGGACACCGGAGAGCACCATGACCCCGGCGGCGAGCACCTGCCCGGCCAGCTTGGTCAAGGCGTCGAGGTTCCACAGGTCGTCCGCGACGCCGACGAGACAGATGACGATCGCACCGAGCACGACGCCCCGCGCGTCGGTGGAGAGCTCGAACACGCGTCCCAGGCGCGGGAGGGCGCTGGCGGCCGTCAGCGCCGCGAGGAGCCCGGCCAGCATCGCCAGGCCACCGAGCCGCGGGATCGGGAAACGGTGCACGTCGCGCGCCCGGGTCGGCGGCACGGCGCCCCACGAGCTGGCCACGGCGCCGACCGGGCCGATGAGCAGGAGCGTGGTCGCAGCAGCCACCACGAGCACGAACAGGTACTCCCGCACGCCGGCGGCCTACCGATCAGCCGGACGGGTAGGCCGGGTGGGCCGACACCAGCTCGGCCACGGCGCTCGCCACCTCGGCCCGGGTCTGCTCACCGGGGTCCCGCACGACCCTGCCGATGAGGGCCGCCACGACGGCCATGTCGGCCTCGGTCATCCCCTGCGTCGTCACCGACGGCGTCCCCACCCGGATCCCGGAGGCGATGCTCGGTGGCTGAGGGTCGTAGGGGATCGCGTTCTTGTTCAGCACGATCCCGGCGGCGTCGCAGGCCTGCTCGGCCTGCACCCCGGTGACGCCGAGACCCTGCAGGTCGATGAGCGCCAGGTGCGTCTGCGTGCCCCCGGCCACCGCCCGCATGCCCTGCTCGACGAGCCCGGCGACGAGCGCCTGCGCGTTGGCGACGACGGCCCGGGTGTACTCCGCGAACTCCGCGGTGGCCGCCTCCGCGAGAGCGACGGCCTTCGCGGCCACCGCGTGCATGAGCGGCCCTCCCTGCATCATGGGGAACACCGCCTTGTCGATGGCCTTGGCGTGCTCGGCCCGGCACACGATCATCCCGCCGCGGGGTCCGCGAAGCACCTTGTGCGTGGTGAAGGTGACGACGTCGGCGTAGGGCACCGGCGACGGGATCGCCCCGCCGGCGACCAGGCCGATGAAGTGGGCGGCGTCCACCATGAGGATCGCGCCGACCTCGTCGGCCACCTCGCGGAAGGCGGCGAAGTCGATGAGCCCGGGGATCGCCGACCCACCGGCGATGATGAGCCGTGGTCGGTGCTCGCGCGCCAGGTCACGCACCTGGTCGTAGTCGATGGCCTCGGTCTCCCGCGACACCCCGTAGTGCACGGGCCGGAACCACGACCCGGAGAACGACACCTTGGCCCCGTGCGTGAGGTGCCCTCCGTGGGGAAGGCTCATCGCCAGGTAGGTGTCCCCGGGGGACAGGAAGGCGCCGAAGGCTGCCAGGTTGGCGCTGGCACCGGAGTGCGGCTGCAGGTTGGCGTGCTCGGCGCCGAAGAGCTCCGTTGCCCGGGCGATGCCCAGCTCCTCGGCCCGGTCCACCTCGGCGCACCCGCCGTAGTACCGCCGGCCGGGGTAGCCCTCGGCGTACTTGTTCGACAGCGTCGACCCCAGGGCGGCCAGCACGGCCGGGGAGGTGAAGTTCTCGCTGGCGATCAGCTGGAGCCCGGAGCGCTGACGCTCCAGCTCCGCCAGCACGATGCCCGCGACCTCGGGGTCCGTGCGCTCGAGCTCGGTGAAGCTCGGTCCCCAGAACGTCATGTCTCCTCCGCCACTCCGGCAGCTCCGGCGGCACTCACTGTAGGCCCGGCCGCGGGTCGGAGCGGTCCCGGTCGCCCGGCGGGTTGCCGGCGCCCAGGGCGGGACCGATGACCTCGACGGCCGCGACGATGAGGTCCCGTGCCTGGCGGAAGGACGTCAGCGGACCGGTGTGGGGGTCGGGGATGTCGTCCTCGGCGGGCGCGACCCGCACCCGGCCCCGCGCGTCGGCGACCGCGGCGACGAGCTCGGCGGGTGCCCTGCCGACGTGCCCGGGTCGGCCCGGGACCGCGTCCACCACGTCGAGCAGCCGGGCGAACTCGCGCAGGGTGAAGGTGCGCCGCAGCGCGGTCGGGTCGTGGGTGAGCACGGCCACCCGGTGCTCCCTGGTCGCCGTGAGGACGAGCCCGGACGACCGGACGAGCTCGGGCGTGAGCTCGCGGGCGCGGAACGCGCCCTCGGCGACGCCGACCTCGGCAAGTGCCTCGGCGGCGTTGCGCTCCATCGGCGACCCCGTCAGACCCCAGGTCCCGGCACTGCTCACCCGCACCGCGGGCGTGTCGACGAGGCGGTGCTCAAGCAGCCGCTGGGCCATCGGCGACCGGGCGATGTTCCCGGTGCACACGACGAGAACCTCGAAGGGGGGCTCGGTCGGCGAGGGCTCCACCGACCTCATCGCTCCTCGGCCTCGCGGAGTTCGGGGACCACCTGCTGGAGCCGGGCGAGGTCCAGAGCCCCCGCCCGTACGAGCAGCGGTACGTCCGGACGCACGTCGACCACCGACGAGACGCCCTCGGGCTCGACGACCGGGCCACCGTCCAGCACGACATCCACACCGTCGAGTTCGGCCCCCGGCTCGAGCCCGGCGGCGATGAGCACGCTGGGCCCCACCCCAGCGATCACCTCGAGGGCCAGCGGGTGCAGCGGCATGCGCACCGTCAGCGCCCGCTCCACCCCCGCGACCGACCAGGCCAGGGACGGCTGCTGCCGGCACACGAGCGTGAGCGGGCCGGGCCAGAATGCCTCGACCAGCGCCTGCCCGGCCGGGGGCAGGCGCTCGGCGATGCCACGCAGCATCGCCACCGAGGACACCGCCACCGGCAGCGGGGACTGCGGGGGGCGGCCCTTGAGCCCCCGCACGGCCGACACACCTCCGGCCGAGAACGCATCGGTGAGCAGCGCGTACACCGACTCCGTGGGCAGCAGGACCACGCGGCCCCGGCCGGCGGCACTGACCGCGGCCTTGACGCCGGTGCTCCGGCGGGCGGGGTCGGTGCAGTCGAAGACCCTGCTCACGCGGCCCTCCGCGC
>Ga0316580_10000178_pt1 | contig 12663 bp, 9 predicted proteins | sample S0NA_2_FD_204519 | JGI IMG/M metagenome (GOLD analysis project Ga0316580, IMG submission 204519) | Rhizosphere microbial communities from salt marsh grasses in Alabama, United States - S0-2_160517rDrB | ecosystem: Host-associated > Plants > Roots > Rhizosphere | place: USA: Alabama | collected... | reverse complement strand
CCGACTTTTCCGCGTATAGGCGTGCCTCCTCAAAGGACCCTGTCCACATGAAAACGGAGGCAAGGCCACCAAGCCCATCCGCTTCCCACCATGTATCTCCCAATTCTGTGGCCGTTTCAATCACATCCAGGGCTGCCTGGCGCGCTTCAGCAACGTTATTTAGAATGAGATTACAAACATATAATCCCGTCAGTGGCATAAGACTCTCTCTCCTGCGATCCAGTGCCTGCAGGGTATCCAGACTTTCCAGGAACATCTCTCGCCCCACATCCATCGCTCCCAGCATCGATTCGAAAAAACCGACCGTGGACTGTAAAAGGGCAACCACAGCTTCGTTCTCCCCAACACTTCCCGATTCAAGCAGGGCATCCCTTGCCCCGGCAAAGAGCTCCAGACCCCCATGATACCAGCAGCGAATTTCATAGAAATACCAGAGCGGCATGATCATACGCTCTAATTCTGCGGCTTTCCCCCTATCGGCCAGATAAGTCCAGGCGAATCGCACATTATCAATATCTGCCTCGATTTTATCCAGTGCCACTCGCTGCCGGCTGCTCCTTAACGGTTCTAGCTCCTTCTCCATTAGCTCGCTGAAATAAGCAGCGTGCGCCTCACGAGCCTTAAGAGAAACTTTAGGTTCTTCTTCAAGTCGTTCGGCCGCGTACTGGCGCAGCAGTTCGTGAATCTCATAGCGTCCCGAGTCCGGATCGCGAAGGAGCAGAGATTTGTTGACCAACCGCGCTAATGAGCGCAGCGAAGCATCGGCCGTTTTCGCCGCGGCTTCTCGTGTAAAACCTCCACGAAAGATGGACAGTTGTTTAAAAAGCATCTGCTCTTCCGGAGTCAGCTTATCCCATGAACCTTCGAAAACCACGCGGATGCTGCGTTGGCGATCGGGGACATCTCTTAGCTCTGTCTCCAAGAAATCCAAACTTTTCTCAATTTCGGCCGCTATCTCTCGAGGTGAGAGCATATCCGCCCAGGAAGCCGCCAGCAGAACAGCCAGGGGCATTCCCTGCACCAGGTGGCAGATGCGGGCTACATGAGGTACATCTTCATCGCTCATAAAAAATCCCGCCTGCGCGCGCTGCGCTCCCTGGACAAAAAGTTCACCGGCCGAACTGGCCAGCACCTCATCCACCTTCCGCCAATCACCAACCTGCAGGCCGCCGATTATCACCACACTTTCACCTGTCAGGTTGAGCTTCTCGCGCGAGGTAGCCAGAACAGTGACACCCGGTGCAGCTTCCAGGATATCATTTACCAACCGCGCCCCATCCAGCAGGTGTTCGAAGTTGTCCAGCACCAACAACATCTCCTTTCGGCGCAGGTAACGCAGCAGCTGCACCCGCAGATCGTCGCCGCTTGTGATGGCAATGGAAGCGGCTTCAATAATTGCTTGCACGATCGCTTCCGTTCCTCCTAGCGGGGCGAGAGCCACAAAATAGACACCATCCTGGAAATGGGCAGTTTGGTGGCCGGCCCCTTCGATCGCCAGCCGAGTCTTACCCATCCCACCCGGACCAACGATTGTAATCAGCCGTCTTTCTTCATCAGACAGCAAATCACCCAATGCCGCCAACTCATCTTTACGGCCGATGAATGGCGTCGCCTGCGCGGGAATATTGGTCAGCACGGCATTTTGCGATTTCAGTGGCGGAAATTCAAAAGGCAGGCCGGCGATCACTAATTGATAAACGTGTTCCGGCCGCGCGATATCTTTCAGACGCTGTTCTCCCATATCTTGAACGGTAACGCCGTCCGGCAGAGTTCCCTGGACCAGCTTCCAGGTCGCATCTGAAAGTAGGACCTGGCCGCCGTGGGCGATGCTGCGCAGCCGCGCTGTGCGATTGACTTCCGGGCCATAATAATCACCAAGGCGCAAATTGGCCTCGCCGGTATGCAGGGCCATGCGTATCTTAAGCGGGCGGGGGGTCTCCCAGGGTTCAGCAACGAACTGCTGTTGGATTAGAACAGCCGCAGCCACGGCGTCCGAGGCGCCGGGAAATACGGCGAACTGGCTGTCCCCCTCCCCCCGCGGCTTGTGGACAATGCCACCATGGTTAACCACGGCATTTCGGACCAGTTCATCATGGCGAGCAAGCGCCCGCAGCGTCTTTTCCGGTGCGCTCTCCCAGAGACGCGTGCTGCCCTCGATATCTGTAAAGAGAAAGGTAATGGTACCTGTGGGGAGATTTTCCATAGTTATTTTTTTATACTCCTTCTTGTGCCCGAGAATCCTTAAGTATTCTAACCCCTCTTGACATGCAAACAAAACCCTCAGTCGATGATGGGTTTTTACCAGGTAGTCTCAACAAGAAGCGGTCACTATTGTTCTCCGTTTTGTTTAACCACATAGTCTTTGCATCAAGTTCGAGAATTTTTTCTGAAATTATTTAGAATGAGAAATGTAAGTTGGGTGTTGGAGAAAGCATTGATCTTGGCCGATAACATACGCGGAGAGTAAAATTCTCAATAAACAGCAAACCCATTATTCAGGAATTTTATGATGACTCGATATGCGCAAATCCTCAGTACCGGGCGCTATGTACCCGAAAAGATGCTCCCCAATACCTATTTCAATGAGATTCTAGGCCGCAACGTCGACCGGTGGCTTGTAGAAAATGTGGGCATAAAAGAGCGGCATGTGATGGCCAGTGATGAAACGACGAGCGACCTTTGCATGCATGCCGCCAACCAGGCATTAGAGAGAGCAGGCATGGAAGCAACTAATATCGATTTGCTAATCGTATCGACTGATACGCCCGATTACTTAAGTCCGGCCACGGCCAATGTGGTTCAGGATAAGATCGGAGCAGTCAATGCCGGCGTCTTTGATATAAATTGTGCCTGTGCGGGATGGGTTACGGCAATGGATACAGCCGCTCGCTATATCATGACTGACGAAGAAATAAACACCGTTTTAGTCATCGGCGGCTACGGGATGTCACGTTTTGTTGATTATACCGACCATTACACCTGCACCCTCTTCGCCGATGGCGCGGGGGCAGCGGTTGTGGGTGTTGGAGACAAACCGGGATTTTTAGCCGGAAAGCGATTGGCGCGCGGTGACTTTTACGATGCCCTGGGCATTTATACCGGCGGCGCTGCCTGTCCGGTCACACCTATCGATGAGAATGGCGGTATTCCGCGCGTCCAGTTTGTGCGTAAGTTCCCGGCCACATTCAATTCCGATAACTGGCCCCCACTTATTGAAGCAACGGCCGCTAAAGCCGGTCTCACGCTGGATGAAATAGATTACTATCTCTTTACCCAACTCAATCTAAACACGATCAAGATGATCATGGAAATCATCGAGCAGCCGCTGGAAAAAACGCATTGGATCATGGACAAATGGGGCTACACAGGCTCAGCCTGTATCCCGATGGCCCTGGATGACGCCATCGAGAAATATGAAGGCCCTAAACCAGGCGACAATGTATTGTTTATCGCCAGCGGCGGCGGGATATCAATGGCCTGTACGGTCTGGAAATGGACGGCCGAACTCTAAACTAGCTTATTTCGTGATTTCGTCTTTCTTCAACCCAAAACGCTCGATAAGAGCATCCCATCCTTCCTGCCGGCGGACAGCCTTAGCCTTCCACGTGCCGACGATGCCAAAGGGGATGAAAATAACCAGCAGTATATAAATCGCCCCCAACAAGAAATTAGCGTTTTCCCCAAACCAGCGATCTAGAAAGAACTGCAGCAATCGAAAGACGGCCGCGCCGATCATGGCCCCACTAAGCGTACCGATGCCGCCAATAAGGATCATCAACAAACCGGCCACCGTCCAGCCAAGGCTGGCAATGGTAGGACTGACAATGGGTGCATGGATCGTTTGGAAGAATCCGGCGAGGGCCGCCGTTATCGCGGAGACGATCAAGGCTGCAAACTTGAAATAAAAGGTGTTATAACCAAGCATCAGCGCGCGATCTTCATTTTCACGGTTGGCGATGCATACGCGCCCGGTCGGCGAGTCAACGAACAACCTGTAAAAAAGATAGACCAGAAAGGTAACTATCAGCACAATAACGTAAAGACGCAGGCGTTCAGTATTCGTATTTAGGAATTCGGGCACGATAACGCCTTGCAGGCCTACATCCGCACCCGTGTACTCACCTAATTCATTTGACCGTACAACGATAAAAAACACTGACGCAATTCCAAGGGTTACCAACCCAAAGGTGATGCCCTCGACACGGGGTAGGACAATGGCAAACAGAAAGGCATTGATCAAACCGACCACAAAGATGCCCAACAGAGTTGGAAGCAGTCCCCACCCTAACGTTTTAAGGGCAATGCCCGTGAAATAGGCGCCGGAAGCGAAGAACATGGCATGTCCGAATGAGAGCAGTCCGGTGATGCCCAGCAGTAAATCATAACTGATGGCAAAGATAGCAAGAATAAATATCTCGATCATCAGACCTTGCACGAATTTCGCATTACCCGTTTCATTGTTTAATACTGCGGAAAATGATTGGCCATCCAACAATGCCACCACGAAAGGCAGCGCTAATAGGGCGAAGAAAAGGAGGATCAGGCCGCCATGCCGCTTGATCCAGGCGCCGATGCCGCGTTCTTCCATATCAGTTGCGGGAATAGTACTCTGCATAATCGACTCCAGAATCAATCGCTACGGCCGAACAACCCATTGGGCAAAATCAGTAGAATGATAACCATCAACAGCACCACCGACGCGGGGACCAGCGGCGGCGACGGTTTAAAAGGCTCTTCTAAGAACGGCAGGTTGATGCCGATACCGCCATACTTAATGATGAACTGCTGCATCAAGCCCACCAAAACAGCGCCAACGGCCGCGCCAGGGAAACTGCTCAAGCCGCCAATTGCCAGGGCTACCAAGGCCAGCAGTAAAACACTGACGCCCATCTCTAAAGATAGTCCGGTGGAGGGAGCCGCCAAGACACCACCCAGCGTAGCTAGAGCAACACCCACAGCAAATACAAGTGTAAAGACGCGGCGCACATTGATTCCTAAAGCTTCAACCATCTCGCTGTCCTGTACGCCTGCGCGAATGATCATGCCCAATCGCGTTCGTTGGATCAGCAGCCAGATGCCGATCAATACCAGTATGCCGATGAGAATAATGAATATTTCATTGTAGGTCCTGATACGGCCGTCAAAAAGCAGCATGGTTGAACACTGGTTGGTAAGCGCTTCACCAAGACTTGTTGCCGGACAACCTTCGCCGGTATTTGCCCACAGCGCCGGTTTGGGCATGGTGAAACTAGGCCGGCCCCAGATAGCACGCGTGATTTCCACGATAATAAATCCTATACCTAAAGTCAGCATGATCTGATAGATCGGCCTGTCATAGAGCGGGCGAATCATGGTCGATTCGATCAACCCACCCAATAAGCCACCAAACAAGGTAGTCACGGCCATGGCAATGAAGAATCGCCAGGTTGAATTCATCTCAAACAACCAGCTTGATAAGGCATCATTAGCCACGAATATAAGAAGCGCCATGATGAGTAAAGAACCGGCGATCACATAAGGCAGGCGATCGGGTTTAGATGTCGTGGTTGGTTTACCGTGGCGGGAGAGAGCTGCGATGCCCATGGCCATGAGTGCTCCTCCAAGCAGCAGACCCATTAAAACGACAACAGGGTGAAAAGGTTCAAAGGGTAAAGGTTCGGGTAAAACGAAAATTCCCTGTCCCAGCTCGAGGGCATTTGTTATCGGGCTGTTCCCAAAATCATCCGGATGCCATTTCGTAATGGGGTAATTGGCAAAGGAGAACACGATCATGGCCAGGCCCAGGAGAATGGCTAACCAGGGCACCAGCTTGGCCAACCAGCCTTTAAATTCCCAGCGGCCAAGAACGGCGTTCCAAACCGGGGTCAAGGCAAAACCTACAGCTACCAGCAAGATAGGCGTCAGTACATCGAAAAAGGTGTCTGGACGAACATAAACCGTCCAGCCGATAAAAGCACCCAGCATGAATATCTCGCCGTGGGCAAGGTTGAGCACATCCATCAATCCGAAAATCAACGACAGCCCGGACGCGACCAGAAACACAACAGCCCCTGCGGCGAGGCCTCGCATCACTGTTATCACCCAATCCTTCGTCTCCATACCCTGAACCGCCGCAAAAAACAGCATTGCCAGGATGAGAAGGGTGAAGATGCGCACCCGATTGTTGCGAAATGTTGCTGCAAAATCCATAGAGATCTCCGAATTCTTTTTTAGCGGTCCGCGCCGGGCAAATTAAGCCGCCCCCAGGTAGCGGTGAACAGCCGCCTTGTCTTCCCGTAAATCCGCCATGACGCCATTTTTAACAGATTGCCCTTCCTCGATGATGGTATATTCGCTGGCTAGTTTTCCAGCTACCGCGAAGTTCTGTTCGACAAGTAAGACCGTCGTTTCACTCGATAATTCCTCAATCGCAGCCATCATCTGTTCAATAATCACCGGCGCTAATCCTTCAGTCGGTTCATCAATCAACAGTAATTTATTATCGGGCACCAGTGCACGGGCTACGGCCAGCATTTGCTGCTGGCCTCCCGACAGGCGGGTTCCGGACAGTTTCATCAACCTCTTCAGATCTGGGAAAAGGGTAAAGATGAAATCTTCTTTGCGGGCTAAATCTCCTTTCTTGCGCTCCGCGAGCAGCAGATTCTCGTAGACCGAAAGCGCGCCAAATATAGCGCGATGCTCAGGGACATAGCCGATGCCCAGGTTGGCAATATCAAAACTGCGCATCCCCTGAATTGCCTGCCCATCGAATATAATTGTCCCTTTGCTGGGCGGCGTCAGTCCAAGCACGGACTTGAGCGTAGTTGTTTTACCGGCGCCGTTCCGCCCCAACATTGCCACGATCGAACCTTGGGGTACCTCGACGCTGACGCCTTCCAGGATATGGAACTGGCCAATATAGGTATGTATGTCGCGAATTTCAAGCAAATTGCCCATGCATTTACGCCTCCAATCAGTCCAGCCCCTCATAAAGTTGGCCCAGGTAGGCGGTCTGTACTTCTTCATTGGTTGCTATCTCAGCAGGCGTGCCTTCAGCCAGCACTTTTCCGTGATGCATGACTGTTATGAAATCGGAGACGTTCATCACCACATTCATATTGTGTTCAACAAGCATCACTGTCTTATCGCCGGCTTCTTGAATTCTCTGGATCAGGTCCATCAATTCTGGAACCTGTTCAGCCGCCATGCCGGCTGTGGGTTCGTCCAACAGAAGCACTTCCGGATCAGGAGCTAGGATCATGCCTAATTCTAGTTTCCGCTGGTCACCATGCGGAAGGGTAAGCGCTTTTTGATTGGCGCGCGCAGACAGGCCGACGAGTTCCATCACCTCCCAGGCACGCGCTTCATAATCTTTGAAATGGCTTGCCGAACGGAAGAACTTGAAATTATCACCACCCAGCACTTGCGCGGATAGGCGAATATTTTCCTTAACCGAGAGATCAGGGAAGATGTTGGTGATTTGGAATGAACGGCCGATGCCCAAATGCGCCGTCCGGTATTTCGGAATACCGGTGATGTCCTTTCCCTTATAAAGCACCTGGCCCCCACTCGGTCTTAGATTGCTGCTAAGGAGATTGAACAGGGTTGTTTTTCCCGCTCCATTAGGTCCGATGATCGAATGCAGAGATCGGGCCTGAACCTGAATACTGACATCGTCGACCGCAACCAAAGCACCGAACTCCCGCCGCAGATCGCGGGTTTCTAAGATAATTTCGCCTACCACTTTTCAATCCTTAGGAATCTAATTTTTCAATGGGCCATTATTTCAGCGAGCCGGAAAATCTCCGGCTCGCCAAAATACTGAATTACTGACCCACTACATTAAGATATCACTCTCCACTCAAGTTGCCTATAGGAAGACCACCGCAGCGATCCTGCAGTTCCTCGGGTAACAAACAAGGCACCTCAGGCCGGTTTGTCTCCACATATTCGAAAAACTTGAATTCCGGATCATCCACATTCAGAAGCGTAGCAATATACATATCCTGCATCGCTACGTGATCTTCTGGGCGAATAAAGATTGTGCCTTTCGGCCCATCGAACTCCATACCTTCCATCGCCGCAATCATAGCATCAGCCGAGACGTCGCCACCCGTAGCTCGTAAAGCATCGGCAAGCAGCAGCGCCGCGTTCATCGCATCGGCATCAAACAGATCGGGGAATGTCCCATTCCTCTCCTGAACCTTCTCCACCAGCCAATCATTGATCTCGTTATCGGGCAGGGTATAGTGATAGAGGATACCATTGGTCGTGCCTATCTGAGTTTCAAAGAAGACCGGCAGAGATACGTTGTCGATGAAAGCCGCACCCAAATCCATCTCATCGGTCACGCCCAACTCCGTCGCCGCCTGCATCATGGGGATGAAGCCGCCGCCGGCCCAGGTCACCAACCACGCCTGAGCTCCGGAGTCCAGAATCTGCTCCATGTAAGGCGTGAAGTCCGTCGTATCCAATGGTGCGAAGATGTCGTCGGCTACAAACTCGCCTCCGAATACTGTACAGGCATCACGATAAGCCTGCGCGCCGCCATAGCCGAATGCATAATCTGGCGCGATTTGCACAAAGGTACTGTAATCCTTGGTCAGGTACTCGCAGATATTGACCGAATCCTGATAGTTATTACGGCTGGTGCGGAAGGTGTATTCGTTGAAGTTCGCACCGGTGATATCGTTGGCCGCCGCCGGAGCGACAATTAGCGGAATCTGGTTCTCGCGCGCCAGCTCCTGTAAGGTGGCCGTGGCGCCGGAGCTCACTGTACCCACGAGCACGTCGACTCCTTCAACCTCGATTAGCTCCCGGGCTAAGGTAGCCGTGGCCTCCGGATCACTTTGATCGTCGCGGATGTACACTTCAAGTGGGCAACCATCGAGCAGGTAGTTAATCTGTCCATCACCAACAGCTTCGCCTTGGGCACCCGTAGCGTATTCAAGGCCAAGGGGGAAACTACGCAGAACCATCGCGCCATAGATGGCCAAGGCCCCCGTTTCATCGGTGATCAAGCCGACCTTGACCGGCTCATCGCAGGTGACCGCGCCAGCGGTCTCTTCAGCAGACGCTTCTGCTTCTTCAACTGCTGCTTCCTCTTCCGCCATGGGTGTTTCTTCCACAGGAGCCGCCTCTTCTTCAGCAGGTGCTGCTTCTTCTTCGGCAGGCGCGGCCTCTTCCTCAACAGGTGCAGCCTCTTCAACTGGTGCTGCGGCAGGCGTTCCACCACAAGCTGCTAACACGAATGTAAACGCCAAGAGCAAAGTCAGAAATATAAATATTCTATGTGTTTTCATAAGATGTCTCCTCCAAGATAGTGAGCAATCGTTATCGATATTCTTGGCCGGCTGTTGATGCACTCCAGTTGCATCTCCCCGGCGTCCGGTTTAAGAACTTCGGGCAAAAGTTACAAGTTTTTTGCTGATAATCACCTCCTTCTCTCGTTAAGAACGATTAAATCCTGATAATATCGTTTATGGCTAATCGCTTATATCGGCGGCAAACGCCAGGTAAAAACGGGCATCATCATCTGAACCACGCTCAATATAGGTAACATGAAGCGGTGTTCCAATTGCAATTGTTTGCGGCTGCGATGCATCAACACCTAAAATTTGGGCACTGATCGATGGCCCTTCAGCCAGCCGTACAATGCCGGAACAGTACGGGTTGGTACGGTCGTAGCCGGCATCAACCATCGCCATTGGCCCGACATAGACGGCCGTAAACGCCGCCAATTCTCCTTTGCCGGAGAGTTCCACCCATTCCATATCCATGCTAAAGGTACTCGGGCACATAGGCCTTGGGGGAACAAATATCTCTCCGGTTTCTTTGCTTCTCGAACCCATCAACTTCCCATCACTTAGGAATTGTTGGAATGATTCCTCGGTAAATGCTCTTTCGCTCATAACTATTTCCTATTTATAATCCCATGTTAGGCGGATACTTTATGGATTATTCTTCTATCTCTATCTCCCATCCCTATCTTCGCTCGTAGACATGAACGACGGCCGTTTGCCCTGTACCACCTACGTTGTGCGTTAAGGCGATATCCAGGTCTCGGTCAACCTGGCGTTCCCCTGCTTCACCACGCATCTGTTTCCAAATCTCCACCACCTGCCCCGTTCCGGATGCACCAACCGGATGTCCTTTAGATTTCAGTCCACCCGATGTATTGACGGGTTTAGGGCCATAGCGCGTTGTCAATCCTTCTTCAGCCGCTTCAAACCCTTCTCCGGGCTTGAAGAAGCCAACGTCCTCTGTAGCGATTATCTCGGCGATGGTGAAACAATCATGCACCTCGGCGACTTTCACATCATCGGCCGTCACACCGGCCATTGCATATGCTTGCTGCGAAGCCAGGTTGGCGGCCGAAATACTGGTTAGCTTTTTTCTATCATGCAGGGCACTATCGCTTGCCTGTCCGGAACCAATGATATATACCGGATCATCGGTAAATCTTTTGGCTAGCTCCTCACTGACGAGAAGAACGGCCGTTGCCCCATCCGTTACCGGTGAGCAGTCAAATAGTCGCAGCGGCCAGGCGATCATCGGATTCGCCCGGTCATCGTGAAGAAAGGCCATTTCATCAGCCCACTCAGGGATGGGTCGTCCTTTCTTTTCGGCGCTGGCGATCTTGCGCGCCATCACATCGGCAAGGGACATATTAAACTGCGCTTTATCATTCAAAGCGCCATTATCATGGTTTTTCTTGGCGACGAGCATCAATGATTCCGGAGTAGCCCCGTATTGGTGCATGTAGGCAGAGGCTATAGCCGCGTAGAATCCAGGAAAAGTAAAACCGGCCGGAATTTCATACAAGACGTCCCCGGCGGTAGCTAAAGCCTCGGTAACCTCGGCGATGGGTAAGTTATTCATCTTTTCAATGCCGCCTACGAGAACCATATCATGGAAACCGGAGGCCACCGCCATAATACCCTGGCGCAAGGCCACGCCACTGCTGGCGCAGGCGTCTTCAATACGCACCGCCGGACGTGGAGTCAGGCCAACCCAGTCGGCCATAATTGGCGCGGTGTGTCCCTGGCCTTCAAATAATTCACTGCTGTAATTACCAATAAAGAGCGCCTCGATATCGCGGGGATCAAATTCCTTATCCACGGAGGTGCGTAAATCCTGGAACGCTTCCACAAACAGGTCACGGGTGGCCTTGCCGGGAAAAGCGCCAAACTTACTCATCCCTGTTCCGACGATGGCCACGCCACGGCCGATTTTTTTACTACTCATAGTTCACCTCAAAATCAGCTAACTATTGGAGGGTTCAATGGGTGAAGAGCTGGATTAACAACCTCACAAACTAATCCTCACCCTGAATTACCGCATGGAATATCTCATTAAATTGATCAAGTTTGTCAATGAAAGGCACGTGGCCTGTTTCAGCAATAACAATTTCTTTATACGTTCCTCCCGCATTCACATATCTATCCAACACCGCCCGCGTTTGGGCGATCATCGGCTGCGGCGGATACACGTCAGGACCGGGATAGTTTGGTATCAGACCAAGCGACCCCAAGACCGCGGGATCGGAGGCCGCACCATCAGCCACTGCCTTATCTTCTTCACCACGAATCCAGAAAATATCTGGTTTAGGTTCAATTGAATACAACTGCTCGGGGTCAAGGGCGTACTCAGATGAAAGACCGTTCGCTGCGCCCCATACTCCGGGAGCGAAGTATGGCCAATTTGGCGAAGATATAAAATCGCCGGGCCAATCCTGGCCGCCGACATGAATAGTTAAAGCGGCCGAGAGCAGGTCTTCTTCCCGTTCAGGGACAAACGGTGGTCGGTATACCAACGTTCGTAATGCCATTCGCGTTCCCATCGGATTTTCAGAACCACGATACCCTTCACGCACCAGGCGGACCACCTCCGGAATACTGGCTATGCCGGCACCGCAGCCGGCATAATCATCATAGCAAGGGGTGCCGTCGATGTCTCTGGTCCCACCAAATCCATAGGGAGAGCCGGGAGAAACCAATGTCGCGGTCAGGACGCGGGCCGGCGCGCTTTTAAGCACCCACCAGAGCACTGATCCGCCTAGTGAATTTCCTACAAAATGCGCTTTGTCATAACCCAAATTATCCAGTAGAGCCAGTGCATCATCCGCTAAATCACCCATTCCGCGCGTAGCATCGATCTTTTTTGAGAATTCGGCCTCGCCAAAGCCACGCTGATCGGGAGCAATCGCGCGGAAGCCATCGGGTAAGGTACCCATAACCTCTTCCCACCATGTGGCGGAAGAGAGATTACCGTGTAAAAACAATACTGGAATACCTTCTTCAGGCCCGCTGAAAAGGACCCGCGTTGTAATCCGTTCACTGGTAATTATTTCCGCCTCGATACCAGGTAATGTCTTTATGGTCATGTGTCTGCACTCTCGGGTATTTCTCCCCAAAGGGGAAGGTATTTCTGCTTAAGCTTTATCTTTTCCACTTTACCATAGGCTGAATGAGGAATGGTGTCGGTAAAAACGATTTTCTTAGGTACTTTATAACGTGCCAAGCGTCCATAACAATGTTCGCGTAGCTCACTTTCACTAATAGTATGGCCTGATTCCAGGATGACAACCATCAGGCCGACCTCACCCCATTTCACATCCGGCATACCGATCAAAGCGCAATCTTGGACGGCAGGATGTTCGTGGAAAACTGTTTCCACTTCCGC
>Ga0316580_10000174_pt1 | contig 12819 bp, 11 predicted proteins | sample S0NA_2_FD_204519 | JGI IMG/M metagenome (GOLD analysis project Ga0316580, IMG submission 204519) | Rhizosphere microbial communities from salt marsh grasses in Alabama, United States - S0-2_160517rDrB | ecosystem: Host-associated > Plants > Roots > Rhizosphere | place: USA: Alabama | collected... | reverse complement strand
TTACTCAATCGCTATTGCCGATGCGGTTTTGGAGGCAGGGTAAATAAGTGCGTCTGCTATACTTCGCGATTATGATTTTTGGTGCGCTTTAGTAAGAATTTACCTCAACAAAGCATCATAATTCATGAAACCTGCTTGACAGTGAATAATGCTTTGCTAGAATGTAACTAATTAAGGTATATTGTCATATTTATACTCAATTTCCCGGAGACTGTTTCAACATGATCTGGGCTAAGAGGAAGAAGTTTCCGGAAAAATTCGGACAAACTAAAACCACAACGATGAAACAGATGCAACATTTTTGCAGGTGTATTGGGCGAGGGAACTGACACTCTTGGCCTGACCTGAAGAGAAGGAACAGCCGGGAATTATATCCTGGCGGCGCCAAGACGGTGGCAGCAGCCCTCGCGATGCAACAAACAATTGCTCGCCTTCGCTGAGTTGAGCGGTACTGCGACCGTTTTTTGCTGTCTAGGAAGAAGCTTTTTCCTTAAATTCAGGAGTACACACAAAATGTTATTAACTGTTGAACAACCAAGACAAACTTATTTTGGTTTTAATCCCCATAGTTTAGAAGAACAAGTAGGTAATACACCGCTGCTGCGCCTGGTGCGTACGGCGAAAGATTACGGCCTTGCGCCTGATGTCGCTGTTTTTGCCAAAGCAGAATGGTTTAATCCCGGCGGTTCGGTGAAAGATCGCGCTGCCTTGAACATTATTCGCACGGCCGAAGAAGACGGTCGTTTGCGCCCCGGCATGACCATCCTCGAATCTACCTCCGGCAATACAGGTATCGCCCTGGCCATGTTGGGCACGGCGCGCGGGTACCGGGTGAAAATTCTAGCGCCCGAAAATATTAGCCCGGAGCGCAAGATGATTTTGCGCGCTTATGGCGCGGACCTGATCTTGACCGATCCCGCGGAAGGGGTGGATGGCGCCATGCTGCAAGTCAGGCAGCTTGCCGCGCAGGATCCTAATATGTTTTACGCCAACCAGTATGACAACGACGCCAACTGGCAGGCTCATTATTTGACCACGGGCAACGAAATCTGGCGCCAGACGGATGGCCAGATCACGCACTTTGTAGCCGGCACCGGTACGGGGGGCACGTTTACAGGAACAACGCGCCGCTTGAAAGAACTTAATCCGCAAATCCTCTGCTATGCCGCGCAACCTACCGGCCCGGTTAATGGCATCGAAGGTTGGAAGCATATGCCCACGGCGATCAAGCCGGCAATTTATGACGAATCGCTTGCCGATGGTCTTTTGACTGCCAATACAGAGGATGCCCATGCTATGGCCCGCTATCTAGCACGTCATGAAGGGTTATTCGTCGGGGTCTCCGCCGCGGCGGCCGTTTTCGTGGCTGTTAAACTGGCGCGTACCCTGGAACAGGGAGTCGTGGCGACGGTATTACCCGACAATGGTTGGAAATATATGAGCGAGTCTTTTTGGACGGAAGAGGAGTAGGCCGGATTTCTCAGACGTGAAATTCCCTCTAAATGCAGCGGCAAAATCCTCCAATTCGCTATAATAGAGAGAGAATTTGCTATGACTTTTACTGAACTGATTGACCCGGCGGCTGTCAGCCTCTCTCATGAAGAGGTTCAACGTTACAGCCGCCATCTGATCATGTCCGAAGTGGGCATGGCCGGACAGAAGAAGCTCAAGGCGGCTTCGATCTTGCTCGTCGGCGCGGGTGGGCTGGGCTCGCCGGTGGCTATGTATCTGGCCGCAGCCGGAATCGGCCGTCTTGGCCTGGTCGATTATGACGTGGTCGATTACACCAATTTGCAGCGCCAAATTATCCATGGTACGAGTGATGTCGGCCGTCCTAAATTAGAAAGCGCCCGCGAGCGCATCCTCGATATCAATCCCCACGTGCAGGTGGATGGGTATGAGGTGCCGCTGACCTCGGCCAATGCTATGGCGATCCTCGAACCTTACGATATCGTCATTGATGGAACGGATAATTTTCCTACGCGTTATCTGACAAATGATGCCTGCGTGCTTTTGGGAAAGCCAAATATATACGGCAGCATCTTTCGATTTGAAGGGCAGGCATCCGTATTTTACGCCAAGGAAGGGCCGTGTTATCGTTGCCTCTTCCCCGAGCCGCCTCCGCCCGGGCTGGTGCCCAGCTGTGCCGAGGGCGGTGTCCTGGGCGTGCTTCCGGGGACTATCGGTGCGATCCAGGCGACGGAAGCGATAAAATTAATCATCGGCCAGGGAGAACCGCTGATTGGGCGCTTGCTACTCTATGATGCGCTGGGTATGACCTTTGACGAGGTTTTTCTGCAAAAGAATCCCAACTGTCCTGTATGCGGCCCCAATCCGACGATAACGGAGTTGATTGATTACGAGCAGTTCTGTGGAATGCCGGCCCATGATCGCAGTCTTTATGTAACGGCCGTTGAGAACGACACGGAAGTGTCGCAGATTACGCCGCTGCAATTAAAGAAGCGGCTGGATGCCGGGGAGGATTTGCAGATCCTTGATGTGCGCGATCCGCACGAATGGGAAATCTCCAATCTGGAAAATCTCGGCGCATTTCTGGTGCCGCAAAACGAGATCCTGGAGCATTTGAGCGAGCTGGACAAGACACGCGATATTGTCGTGATGTGTCGCAGTGGGGCGCGCAGCGCCGATGTCATTCGCGAGCTGCAGAATTATGGTTTTACACGCTTGCTGAACCTGGACGGGGGGATCAACGAATGGGCGCGAGAGGTAGATCAGAATTTGCCGGTCTATTAAGTTAACTCAAATTGTCACCTAGTCATTACTTCTAATCGAGATTGGTCCAATTTTTCAAAATCCATATTCCTAATCATATAGTGATTGAAATTGGACTAATCTACTGATTGAAAATAGGATAAAAGGAGAGGACGGCCTTGGTTTGTGGCTGTCCTCTCTTTATTTTAATATGTTGGGAAACGCACAGGGGCGCGCTTATCATTACTTTTGGTATAATTAACAGACGATTATCCTCTGACAAAACTAATGGCGGAAAAGGACCACGCACTCTTGCCCTCAGAACCCAATGTTATTTGCCTGGCCGGCGGCGTCGGTGGAGCGAAGCTGGCCGATGGCCTGGCACAGATATTACCCCCTGAACAACTGACAATCATTGTCAACACGGGCGATGATTTTAAACATCTCGGCTTGACGGTTTGTCCTGATCTGGACACGGTGATGTACACTGTGGGAGGTGTGGCGAATACACAAACCGGTTGGGGACGAGAAGGAGAATCCTGGATTACCATCGGCGAGATTGAACGGCTTGGCGGCCCCGCCTGGTTCGGCCTGGGCGACCTTGATTTGGCCACGCATCTTCTGCGCAGCAGCTTGTTGGCCGAAGGACGAAATTTAACGGTCGTTACCCAACACCTTTGCCGGCAGTATGGCATTGAAACAGCGGTCTTGCCGATGAGCAACCAGCCTGCACCCACCCATATCATCACCGCTGAAGGATCGCTGCCTTTCCAGGAATGGTTTGTTAAAGAGCGCTGGCAGCCGGTTGTTCGCTCCGTACAGTTCCCGGAGAATGTAATCGCATCGGCACAGGTGACACGGGCTCTGGAAACCGCGGATATTGTTCTTATCGCACCATCAAACCCGTTTGTGAGTATCGATCCTATTTTGAATGTTTATCCCATTCGCGAAATGCTCATGGATTTACCACGAGCCGTAGTGGCGGTCTCTCCGATTGTCGGCGGTAAGGCGCTCAAAGGACCGGCGGCGAAAATGATGGCTGAAATGGATATGCCGGTGACAGCGACGGCAGTAGCCGGTTATTATGGTCAGTTGATCGATGGTTTTGTTATCGACAATCAGGATGAGGCACAGGCCGCTGACATGGATTGTTTTACTTTGGTGACGGATACGATTATGGGCAGTCGAGAGGACCGCGTGCGCCTGGCGCGGGAAACTCTCGACCTGGCAGTACGTATCGCCGCTGCAGGGGAAAATGGTTGAGAGCATAGTGCTCATGGATGTTTGGACCATACTGCCCGTCAAATCGCTGGCCGAAAGTAAAGGGCGGCTGGCTCGCCTGTTTTCGCCCGGCGAACGCGCCCAGTTGATGCGCAGTTTGCTGGATCACGTGCTGGCGACGATTCAAGATGTGCCGAGGATCACGAAGACGCTGGTAATCAGCCGGGATCCCGAAGTTTGGCGGCTCGCCCAAACCTATGGGGCCTTGGTGGTTGAAGAAACAATGCCTTATAGTCTTAATAGCGCGGTTGAACACGCCTATGGGTTTGCGGCTGAAAACGGCGCCAGTGCGGTGTTGATCTTGCCGGCCGACCTGCCTTTTGTAACGACGGCCGATATTAACCTGATCCTTGATGCCGGCCTGGGTGATAGCCACGGCAATGGGGCAGGTGGGATGACGGCTGTAGAATTTGCGCCATCCCTTACGCAGCCCGCCAATCCGCAGCAGCCGGTAATGGCGATTTGTTCAGATAGGCGCGGCAGCGGAACAAATGGGTTATTATTACGGCCGACATTGGATTTTAAATTTCATTATGGTGTAAATAGTTATAATGAGCACATCAAGGAGGCTGTCGAACGCAATTTCCTGGTCCGTCTGGTGAATGCCGCTGGTTTGCAATTTGACCTGGATACAGAAGAGGATTGGCAGATTTTTCAAAACGATGAGCGAAGTAAACCGGTAAGTGATTTTAGTAATTCGGTGATTTAAACATCAAGTAATAAGAGGAGTGTCCCATGTCCCCAGACCGTGTAGCCTTATATTTACAAGATGCCCATTCATTACAAGAGGGCATCGAGCTTGCGCAGTATGCTGAATCCAAGGGATTTGAAGCTGTGTGGCAGGCTGAAAGCCGACTTGTCCGCGATGCCATTGTGCCCATGGCCGCTTTTGCAGCAACAACGAACAGGATAAAAGTTGCCAGCGGCGTGACAAATAACTGGACGCGAAATATTGGTTTATTGGCGGCAACTTTTCTGACCCTGGATGATTTGGCGCCGGATCGGATCATTTGTGGTATTGGTGCCTGGTGGGATCCCCTGGCCAGCAAGGTCGGTATTAACCGTCGTAAACCCTTAACGGCGATGCGTGAGACGGTGGAAGTGCTCAGACGACTGCTGAATATGGAGAACGTTACCTATCATGGCGAGTTCATCAATGTGGATGGCGTTCAGCTTGACGTCGTGCATGGCAATACGAATCCGAGAAACGTACCGATCTATATCGGCGCAACGGGTATGAAAATGATGGAAATGACCGGCGAAATCGCCGACGGCGCCTGTCTGAACTATCTTGTCAGCCCCAAATATAACCTCCAGGCGATAGAAGCGCTGGAGCGCGGTGCAAAGAAAGCCGGGCGATCGATCGATGATATCGACCGGCCGCAGCTAATGATCTGTTCCGTGGGCCGTGACCGTAAGAAAGCCTTAAACGCGGCGCGAAAGATGATCACCCAGTATTTAGGGCAGCAGCCGCATTTAATGAAAGCCAGTGGTGTTAGCCAGGAACTGCTCGATGAAATCCATCAGGTTTTGACCTGGCCGGCCACCGATGAGCAGATTGAGAACGCCATGCACATTGTGCCCGACGATGTGGTGCAGATGTGCACGGCAAGCGGTTCCCCAGAGGAAGTACGTGCTAAAGTTCGCGAATATATAGACAACGGCGCGACCTGTCCTATCCTTTATCCACTCGGCGACGCAAAACTAATGATTGATGTCTTTAGTGAAGGTTATATGGCCGGATAGGTATCTGACTGGTTTTTGTTGTCAATGAAATTCACCTGCAGCCGGCGGTACAATGCGTAAATTTTTGGTCTGGGGTTTATGGATTATCCTGATCCTGGCAATCATTGGTATTGCTTACTTTGCCTGGACGAAATTGTTCAACCAACCGGAAGAAGAGGTCCCCGATATCGCGACCCTGGTGTGCAATCAGGAATGCGCGGATCGGGGACAATGTGGTACGGCTCAGGGAGATGGCAACAGGATTGTTGTCCTTGGAGGGAAGGACAGCCCGGTTGTCGAGGCTCAAAAGCATGATGTCTTTTTTCTTTCCGGATCTACTGTCGAAGTTAAATCGAGTATGGAGGTGACGTTGGCCGAAGTTGAGGGTGGTGGGGAGTTCTCGCAGACTTTTTCGCGAGTTGAGTGGCTGAACCCAATGGGAGATATCACGGAGACAGGTTGGGTGGCTGATTGGTGCATTGAACGAGAATGAACGACGATTACAGCAGTTCCCTACTTACCGAATTATTAAAAGCCCAGGATGCGGGTGAACCGCTTGTCCTGGCGACGATCATTCAAGCACGCGGATCGGTGCCTCGCCGGAGTGGAACTAAGATGTTGGTTTATGGCGACGGCCGTATCAGTGGAACGATTGGTGGAGGTGAGATGGAGGCGCGAATAATTGCTGAGGCGCTGGAATGCCTCGCTCTCGGCGAGACGCGTGTTGTATCCTACTCTCTGGTCGATCCCCAGCGCGGCGATCCCGGTCTATGCGGCGGGGAAGTGGAGGTTTTTCTCGAACCTTATGCCCCCCCGGCTACGCTGCTGGTGATCGGCTGCGGGCACGTCGGCAAAGCGGTCGCCGAACTTGGCCATTGGTTGGGATACCGGGTCCAGGTCAGTGATGATCGCGAGGAACTGGCTTCACCAGCCAATATTGCGGACGCCGATCAGCATTTACCCGGCCCGGTCTCCGAGATATTATCCCAGGCGCACATCCATCAGAATACGTTTATTGCCGTTTTGACCCGTAATGTACTCCTAGATCGTGAGCTTCTCCCTTTGCTGGTGGCGACGAAAGCCCCTTACATAGGCGTTATCGGCAGTCGCCGGCGCTGGCAGGAGACGAGAAAATTGCTGTTGGAAGATGGTATGGCTGCAGAAGACCTGGCGCGCATTCATTCACCAATCGGACTGGAATTGAACGCCCAAACTCCGGAAGAGATTGCCGTCAGTATCCTATCGGAGATAATGATGCTGCGCCACAGCGGGAGCGGAAAACGTCTGGCCGACAGTCAAAAGGAACAAGAAGCGCGATAATAAAGAAAATGAAGAAAAAACGAACTGTAACCCATTATGAGATTCCGGCGAGCGTGAGCGATGTTCTGGCTTTGTTACAGGAACACGGCCGTGCGGCACGCCTGATCGCCGGTGGAACTGATTTGTTGTTAGAGTTGGAAAATGGCCTGCGCCCAGATGTTACGGTGCTGGTTGATATAAGTCGTGTGCCGGGGTTGAGCGATATCCGGCAGTCTGAGTCGGGATCAATTCACCTTGGGCCATGCGTTACCCATAACCAGGTGATCGCCTCGGAGTTGTTGGTCAAGCATGCCCTTCCTCTGGCTCAAGCGAGCTGGGAAGTTGCTTCCCCGCAGCTGCGCAACCGCGCGACCGTGGCCGGAAATTTAATCACGGCCAGCCCGGCCAATGATACTATTTCACCGCTGCGCGCACTTGATGCCCAGGTGACGCTGGAATCGGCCGTTCAAGGGAAGCGATTTGTGCGCCTTTCCGATTTCTATACCGGGGTGCGCAAGACCGTGATGCGTGATGATGAGATGCTGACCGGAATTACTTTCCGGCCCATGGAAGAAAAAGCACGCGGTGTTTTCGTAAAGCTTGGCTTACGCGATTCCCAGGCGATTTCCGTGGCGAACATCTCCGTCATTCTAAACTTCGAGGAAGACGGCCGAACCATCCGTGCGGCGCGTATTACGCAAGGTAGTGTGGCGCCGACGATTATCGATTCGCCGGAAGCGGAAGCTTATTTGCGTGGCAGGCAGCTGACAGATGACGTGATCGATAAAGCAGCCGCATTGGCCGCATCGGCGGCCACGCCCATTGACGATATCCGCAGCCCTGCTTCTTATCGCCGCGAAATGATCCGTACAATGAGCAAACGCGCCTTAGAAAATCTGCGCGACGGCTGTGAACGAGACAATTGGCCGCAGGCTATGGCAATGCTTTGGGGAGATACCGCGGGACATTTTCCAACCGGCCCATCCTATGCCGGCAGTTTTGGTTCCAGGTCGATTGTGACTGCGACCGTCAACGGAACGCCGTTATCAGCTCCTGTTGAGCCGCAGCAGACGCTGTTGCGCTGGCTGCGTGAACAAGGTTTGCTCACGGGTACGAAAGAAGGCTGTGCTGAAGGTGAATGCGGTGCCTGCACTGTGTTCCTCGATGGGATGGCTGTCATGTCTTGCCTGGTTCCCGCCGCCCGTGCTCATGGCGCGGAGATCACGACAATCGAAGGGCTGGCGAGTTGGTACAAGGGTGGCGACTTGCATCCCCTCCAGCGTACTTTCATCGAAGCGAACGCTGTACAGTGTGGTTACTGCATCCCCGGTTTTCTCATGTCCGGCGCGAAATTACTGGAAGAAGAAACAAATCCGGAGCTGGCGCAGATCCAACAGGCATTCGCCGGTAATCTATGTCGCTGCACCGGTTATTACAAGATCGTTGAAGCTGTTGAAAAGGCGGCCGCGATGGCGGCAACGGCCGATACAAAGTGAGCTTAGCTATGAGTACAGATACCTATATCGCACAACCTACCTATCGCGTCGATGCTCTCGGAAAAGTGACCGGTTCCGATCCCTATCCAGGAGATGTTACCCCACCGAATCTACTGCACGCTAAGACCATGTTTAGCGGCCAGCCGCATGCACGCATGCTGTCTATGGATATCAGTAGGGCGGAAGCGCTTCCCGGGGTTATCATCATTCTCACCGCCAGGGATGTCCCGGTTAATGAGTATGGACTGATTTTCCCCGACCAGCCTGTTCTCGTCGGATTAGGCAGCTCGAAGCCAAACTGCGATATCAGTTGTTGGGAAGGGGACCAGATAGCGGTCGTGGTCGCCGAAAGCGAGGCTATTGCTGAAGAAGCCTGCGCGATGATCGAAATTGAATGGGAGCAACTGCCTGTCATTACCGACATGCTGGAAGCGCGCAAGGATGAGGTGATCATCCACCCGGAACAGGGTAGTAATATTCTAAAACATCTGCGCATTCGAAAAGGAGATATGGCCGCAGGTTGGGCCGCGGCCGATATTGTTGTTGAAGGGAATTATCATGTGCCTTACCAGGAGCATGCTTATTTGCAGCCGGAAGCAGGTGTAGGCTGGATTGATGAAGAAGGGCGCATCGCCATTAATGTATCCGGGCAGTGGACTCACGAAGAGCGGGAACAAATTGCTCATGCCTTAGCGATGCCTGAAGAGGAGATCCGCGTGCAGTATGTGGCCATTGGCGGCGCATTCGGCGGCCGTGAGGATATGTCGATCCAGATTGTGCTGGCCCTGGCAGTGAAAAAACTGCGCGAGTTGGGCATTGAACGCCCCGTGCGTATTATTTGGTCGCGTGAAGAAAGTATCTTGGGCCATCACAAGCGACACGAGGGTTTTATTAAGACGACCTGGGGAGCGACAAAAGAAGGTAAATTGACCGCAGTAGAGGCGGAGGTGGTCTTAAACAGCGGCGCCTATGCCTATACAAGCACCAAGGTTTTGGGGAATGCCCATTTAATGGTCACGGGTCCTTATGTGATTCCCAATGCCCATGTAGACAGTTACGCGGTGACAACCAATAATGTCCCTGGCGGGGCTTTCCGTGGATTTGGTGGCCCGCAGGGAGCCTTCGCTTGCGAAAGCCAGATGAACAAACTGGCCGAAGCGCTGGAAATAGACCCGGTTGAGCTGCGGCTGCGCAATGTGCTTCGAGAAGGCAGCATTACGACGACCCAATCTCCCATTCCTCAAGGAGTGAGTATTGCTGAGGTGGTGGAAAAATGTGCTGCCGAAGCTGGGTGGTTTGAGCCGTTACCTGATCTGGCGGGAGAGAATGGTTTCTCCAGCTTGCGTACACTTGTAACCAATGAGAAATCGCTGCGCCGGGGGCGGGGTTTTGCCTGCGGTTTGAAAAACGTGGGCTTTTCTTTTGGCGCGCCGGAGTCCTGTGAAGCAATTATTGAACTACATGGCCAGGCGGAAATTGAAAAAGTCATCTTGCGCCACGCTCTCTCCGAAGTAGGACAGGGCTCGCATACCGCCGCGCGTATGATGGCTGCTGCGGCGGTCGGCGTACCGGTCAATATGGTTGAACTCGATCTGAGCGATACGGCGACCAGCGGTAATTCAGGTTCTGTGTCCGCATCGCGTATGACCTGGATGGCCGGCAACTCAATTCGCATGGCCGCGCAGGAGGCTTTAGCCGCCTGGGAGAACGAGGATCGTCCGGCTGTCGCCCATGTTGTTTTCCGCCCGCCGGCAACAACAATGTTGGATGACGAGACAGGTGAATGTGAGCCAAACTTCGCTTACGGGTATATGGCCCAGGTGGTTGATCTCCAGGTGGATATCGATACAGGTCGCATTCACATTCAGCGCGTGACCAGTACCCATGATGTGGGCCAGGCGATTAATCGCGGTTTGGTTGAAGGTCAGATAGAGGGGGCTGTCGTACAAGCTACAGGTTATGCCTTGATGGAGAATTTGCAGCTTAAGGATGGCCATATTCTCAATCCCTTATTGAGCCAATACCTGATCCCGGGCATAAGCGATATCCCGGCCCATGTTGATTCGGTGATCATGGAAATTCCCGATCCGATTGGTCCCTGGGGTGCGCGAGGGGTGGCCGAGATGCCTTTCATACCCCTGGCTCCAGCTATAGCAGCTGCGCTTCATGATGCAACCGGTATCTGGTTTAATGAAATACCGCTTACCCCCGATCGCGTCATCGCCCGGCTGCGCGAACATGGTATAGGCGGATAGGTTCATCAAAAACCTTGGAGGCCTTTCGCTGTAAGTTTACGGTGACAATTTATTAGGGACCTCCAAGGTTTATATCCAATAAATCCTCCGAAGCTAATGCAAAATGAGCCCTTTTGACAGGGCGTTCCCGGTATGGGATGATGTTGCCCATGCTATTTTCCTGGGAAGGTGAGCCGCAAATTCCTACTGACGAGGTGAATTAAGATGAAGTCGATCCGCTTCTTCCACGTAATCCCCGCCCTGATTATTCTCCTGTTAACAGCCCTCATTGGAACTGTTGGGGCAAATCCCCAAGCTGACAATAGAAACTTTTTACCCGTGATTAACGGCGGCGGCTGGCCGGCCGTTGACTGCGATTTGCCGGAAGATAACTACGGGTCCATTCGCGTCACGGACGATCCCCAAAGCGGCGATCCGGAGACCAACGCCGACATGCACCTCGGCTACCGGGGCTGGGCGCCGGTAAATGCCGCCCATGAGTTGGTAACTATTGATGGAGCAGGTAAGGACCCCAATGCGCCGCAGTTCCCGGCACTATTTGGCGATAATCGCACAGCGGCCATCAGCGGCACTTATATGCGCTACCGCTGGGATTGGGATTGTAATTGTCCCAACCCCGACGATCCTCTTTATTCCAGATATGAAGTGACCGTACTGGGGCTGGCTGTCCAGTCGGGGGAGACCATCTATACCCCGGAAATAGCCGATAATTATATTGATGAGGGCAAAGGTTACGTTTACCAGGTTTTATACGCTGGTGATTCAGGCATAACGCTTTACAACGGTACCGATGATGACTACCATGGCTACGTGGTGCACATTGAGGATGTCTGTGTCGATCCCGATCTGGTCGATCTCTACTGGAATTTGCATGAGGACGGCCGTGATGAACTCCCGGCGCTGAAAGGACACCAGGCCTTTGGGGTCGCCTTAACCAATGAAATCAAGGTCGCCGTACGCGATTCCGGCAGCTTCCTCGATCCGCGCTCGCGCCTGGACTGGTGGCGGGGACGTTGATTGGATACGTTTTCTCCTTGCCTGGATAGCCCGCCTGCCTGTATGATCCGCTTATGTTATTTGCAAACCATTTGATCATCGTCCGCGGCGGCGGCGATCTGGGGACCGGTGTGGTTTATCGCCTGTTCAAGACCGGTTTTCCCGTTTTAGTCCTGGAACTGCCGGACCCGCTTGTCGTGCGCCGCGAGGTGGCGCTGGCCTCGGCCGTTCTTGAAGGAGAAATTCAAATTGAAGACATGACCGGCCGTCTTGCGGATGATGTCCCTGAAGCGTTGTCCTTGATCGATCAGGGGATTATTCCTGTCCTGATATCGGCCGATTTGGAACCGGTAATCGCCGCCTTACCCCTACCCCCCACGGCCGTTATCGATGGCCGCATCGCCAAGCGCAATATTGATACACGCATCGACCAGGCGCCCCTTGTCATAGGGTTAGGCCCTGGCTTCTCCGCCGGACAGGACTGTCATGCGGTGGTCGAAACAAAACGCGGCCATACGCTGGGGCGTGTTATTTGGCAAGGCAGCGCCATTCCCAATACGGGAACACCGGGCATCGTTGCCGGTAAAGGAGCGGAACGGGTCCTCCGCGCCCCGCAGGATGGTCTTGTTCAATGGCAGGCAGCGATTGGCGACCAGGTCTTGTCCGGTGAGGTCATGGGCGATGTGAATGGGGCTGCGGTCAAAGCGCCTTTTGATGGCGTTGTTCGCGGCTTGATTGCTCCGGGAACGGCCGTTAGCAAGGGTTATAAAATTGGCGACGTCGATGCACGTGCTGATCGCGAAGCCTGTTTTACCATTTCCGATAAAGCCCTGGCTATCGGTGGAGGCGTCCTGGAAGCAGTCCTCACCCATTTAAATGCGGAATCAGTAATCTAAGAGTCCACCATCCATTATTCACGATTAAGAATTATTCCATGCCATATTCTCTAACTCGGGCATTTGACTTAACCTACCCGGATGGTCCACAGTTGATATCACCAAAATATGAGGCCTCGGTATCACCGCATGTGGCACCACAAATTGTGGCCTTTACCG
>Ga0316580_10000173_pt1 | contig 12821 bp, 10 predicted proteins | sample S0NA_2_FD_204519 | JGI IMG/M metagenome (GOLD analysis project Ga0316580, IMG submission 204519) | Rhizosphere microbial communities from salt marsh grasses in Alabama, United States - S0-2_160517rDrB | ecosystem: Host-associated > Plants > Roots > Rhizosphere | place: USA: Alabama | collected... | reverse complement strand
GGCCGCCTGATTGGGCTGGATCGGGACCCCGAGGCCTTGGCAGCTGCGCGCACCCTGGAGCAGATCGATCCGCGCTTTCGGGCGATCCAGGGATCCTTCGGCGAGCTCGCACGTCTCGTCGAGGGACTGGACATCAAGGGGGAGGTCCAGGGAATCCTGTTGGACCTGGGGGTTTCCTCCCCCCAGCTGGACGACCCCGGCCGCGGCTTCAGCTTCAGCTCGGATGGTCCCCTGGACATGCGCATGGATCCGCACGGGGGGGCGTCCGCGGCGGATTGGCTGGCGCGGGCCGACCTGGCGGAGATCGAGCGGGTCCTGCGCGAGCTGGGCGAGGAGCGCTTCGCTCGACGCATCGCGAATGCCCTCGTGAGGGCGCGGGAAACGGCCCCGATCGAGACCACCGCCCAGTTGGCGGCAATCGTGGCGCGCGCCGTGCCAACCCGGGAGCCGGGCAAGCACCCGGCCACCCGCAGCTTCCAGGCCCTGCGCATCCTCGTGAACGACGAGCTCGGCGAGCTCGAGCGCTGCCTGGATCAGGTGTGTGACCTCCTGGGGGCGACCGGTCGACTGGTGGTGATCAGCTTCCACTCCCTCGAGGATCGCATCGTCAAGCGCTTCATGCGCCGGGAGTCACGGGGGCCCGAGCTGCCCAAGGGGCTCCCGGTGCCGACGGCAGGGATGGGAGGGCGCCTGCGCATCCTGGGTAAGCCCCTGCACCCCTCGGAGTCCGAGGTTCGGGCCAACCCCAGGGCCCGCAGTGCCACGCTGCGGGTCGCGGAGCGCCTGCCATGACCCGCGGGGCCTATTGGCTGGTGGCCTTGCTGGCGCTCGCGGCGACCGCCTCCAGTGTCGCGACGGTATACGCCAAGTACCTGAGCCGCATGCATTTCGTCCAGCTCCAGGAGCTGCGCAGCCGGCGCGACGCCTTGGATGTGGAATGGAACCGGCTGCGTTTAGAGGAGGCCGCTCTCTCCACCCACGTCCGGGTGGAGCGTAAGGCCAGGGGCGAACTGGGCATGTATCTGCCCCGCATCGATGATGTCCTGTTGATCGAAGAGGCTGGCCATGGCCTTCCCTAAGAAGCGCTCGAGGCACACCGAGGCCGAGCACGCGCGACCCAACCTGAAGCTGCGCCGCCAGGTCCTGCTCGGCGGCCTCTCGATGGCGGCCTTGGCCCTGGTCAGCGCGGTCTTCTACCGTCAGGTGATCGAGACCGATTTCCTGCAGCAACAGGGGGAGGCGCGTTACCTGCGCGATGCGGAGATCGCGGCCCGCCGGGGCATGATCGTGGATCGCAACGGCGAGCCGCTGGCCGTCAGCACCCCGGTCGAGACCGTTTGGGCGGACCCGAGCCTGCTCGTCACTCGCCTCGATGCCATCCCGGCCCTGGCCAAAGTTCTCGGTCTGGACGCCAAGGCGCTTGAGTCAAAGGTCCTGGCCGACCCCAAGCGACGCTTCATCTACCTTAAACGCCGAGCGAGCTTTCAGGAGGCCCGCGCCGCGAGGGAGCTGATCGACACCCAGGACTTGCCAGGTGTGGACTTTGAGACCGAGTACCGCCGCTACTACCCCGGCGTCGAGGTCTTCGGCCACGTTCTCGGCTTCACGGATATCGAGGATCGGGGGCAGGAGGGCATGGAGCTCGCGTATGAGAAGTGGCTCGGTGCCGAGCCCGGCCGACGCCGCGTCATCCAGGACGGACGCCACCGCATAGTCGCCGAGGTGGAGCAGATCCGCCCCCCGCGCAACGGCAAGGACCTGGTCCTGAGCTTGGACCGGCGACTCCAGTTTCTCGCCTACCGGGAGCTCAAGGCAGCGGTTGCAGAGCACAAGGCGGTGGGGGGCACGGCCGTGGTCCTCGACGTGGCCACGGGCGAGGTGCTCGCCATGGTCAACCAGCCCGGCTATAACCCCAACGACCTGCGCGGCGGAGAAGGTGACCGCCGGCGCAACCGCGCCCTCACCGACACCATGGAGCCGGGCTCTACCGTCAAGCCCCTGGTGGTGGCGGCGGTCCTGGAACGCGGACTCGTGAAGCCGAGCACCCGGGTCGCCACGGGCAAGGGGACCCTCGCCGTGGCCAATGGGCTCGTGCGCGACGTGCACAGCTACGGCACCCTGGACGTGACGGGCATCATTACCAAGTCGAGCAACGTCGGGGCGGTCAAGCTCGCCCAGATGATGGACTACAAGGGACTGTGGACCACCTACGATCAACTCGGGTTCGGGCACAAGACCGGGGTGGAGTTCCCCGCCGAGACCCGTGGAACCCTGCGTCCCTATAAGACCTGGCGGCCTTTCGAGCACGCCACCATGGCCTTCGGCTATGGCCTCTCGGTCACCGCGTTGCAGCTCGCGCAGGCCTATTCCGTCCTTGCCGCCGACGGCATCAAGCGGCCCGTGACCCTGCTCAAGCGCAACGAGGCGCCGGAGGGCGTCCGGGTGCTCACCGCCGCCACTGCCAAGGCGGTGCGCGCCATGCTTGAGACCGTCGTCCAGCCCGGCGGCACGGCCCAGCGGGCCGCCGTGCCGGGCTACCGGATCGGCGGCAAGACCGGCACCGCGAAGAAGGCGAACGGAAAACGGGGGTACAGTGGGGGGCGCTACCAGTCCGTCTTTGCGGGACTGGCCCCGGCGGGTAATCCGCGCCTGGTCATGGTGGTCATGGTCGACGAGCCCCGTGGCAAGTACTACTACGGTGGCCTCGTGGCGGCACCCGTCTTCGCCAAGGTGATGGAGGGTGCCCTGCGGCTGTTCAACGTGGCGCCAGATGCCCCGGAGCCCTCCATGCTGCTGGCGGGGGGGCAGTCCGACCCATGATGACCGCCATCTCAGCGGCTCACGCCTGGCGACTCGGCGACCTGGTCGCCGGCGTCGTCGAGCCCGGATCGGCGGGCGATCGCCACGTCTCGGCCCTGGCCCTGGACAGCCGCGCGGTCTGCCGCGGCGCGCTCTTTCTGGCCTGTCAGGGAGACAGGACCCACGGCCTGGCCTTCGCCGAGGAGGCCGCGCGGCGCGGGGCCGTTGCGATCCTGGCGGAGACCACGGCAGACTGGCCACCCGAGGCCCTGGGGCTGATCCAGGCGCGGGCTGGCATCCCGGTCCTGGCCGTCGCCCAGCTTTCGCGACGGGCGAGCGCCCTGGCCGACCGCTTCTATGGGGAGCCAAGCGCCGATCTAGAAGTGATCGGGGTCACAGCCCCGGTGGATGCGAGCAGCATCGCCCACCTCCTGGCCCAGGCCATGGCCGCGGAGCAGCGATGCGGGCTGATCAGCGCTCTCGGCGTCGGATTCCCTGGGGACCTGCGGCCCGCCGACGAGACAGCCCCCGACGCCCTGATCCTGCAAGCGATGCTGGCGGATCTGCGGGCGCGGGGCGCCGGGGCCGTGGCGCTGGAGCTGACCCCGCGGGCCGTTGCTGACGGACGGGTCGCTGGGGTGCGCTTCAGTCACGCGCTCCCTGGGGGGCCCGGCGCGACCGGACGAATCGATCAGGATGCCCGTGAGCCTCAGGCGGCTGCCAGGGACCTCCAATCCAGTTGCCCGCCCCCCCGTTGGCTGGTGTTGAGCCTGGATGATCCCCCGGATGACCGCCTGTTCGAGCAACTGGGACCGGAGGTTCGCCTGGCCGCATTCGGCCTCGATCCGACCGCGACGGCGCCCGACTGGTGCGACCTGTGGGTGCTCGCCCGCAACGTCGAGCCACACCCCGGCGGATTGCGTATCGCGATCGCCTCCAGCCTCGGGGCAGGCGAGCTCGACGTGGGGCTCATCGGCACAAGCAATGTCAGTCACCTGTTGGCCGTCCTAGCCGTCCTGCTGAGCCGGGGGCTGCCCCTCGAGCGGGCCCTGCGGGAGCTCGCCGTAGTGCGTGGGGTACCAGGACGGATGGAATCCTTTGGGGGGGATGGGGCTCCGCTGGTGGTCGTGGATGACGCCCACGCACCGGATGCCCTGGAGAAGGCCCTGACCGACCTGCGGCTCCATGGGGGCCGGCGGGTGATCACCGTCGCGGGATGCGGCGGGGATCGGGAGCGGGGCGAGCGGCCGCTCATCGGCGCCATCGCCGAGCGGCTATCGGATGCACTGATCCTGACCGACGACAACCCCAGGGGCGAGGATGGCGACGCCATCATCGCCGAGATCCTGGGCGGCGTGTCGCGCCCGGACAAGGTCCGGGTTGAGCGACAGCGGGGACTGGCGATCCGGCTGGCCATCGCGCTGGCGGGAACGGGGGACGCCGTCCTGGTGGCCGGAAAGGGTCATGAGACAACCCAGGACCTGGGTGAGCTCAAGGTGCACTTCAGCGACCGCGCCCAGGTGGTCGAGGCCCTGCGCGAATGGCGGGAGGGGCACCACTGATGTGGACCCTTCGTGAGGCCTGCGCGGCGGCCGGGGGAAGACTCCTGGGGGCGGACGCGTCTTTCAATTCCGTGGTCACCGACACCCGTCGGGACTGCAGCGGGGCCCTGTTCGTGGCTCTGAGGGGGGCGCGCTTCGACGGCCACGACCATGTGGCCGAGGCAGCGGCCAAAGGTGCCGCGGCCGCCCTGGTGGATCGCCCAATCGCATCGCGGCTGCCCCTGTGGCTGGTCGAGGACACGCGGCTCGGGCTGGGCCGCCTCGCCTCTGCCTGGAGGGACCGGTTCCCGGGTCAGGTGGCAGCGGTCACGGGGAGCAACGGCAAGACGACGGTCAAGGAGATGCTGGCGGCAATCTTGTCCCAAGTCGGCCCGACCCGCGCCACCCAAGGGAATCTCAACAACGACATCGGCATGCCCCTGACCTTGCTCTCGGCCCGGGACGAGTCTTTCCTCGTTCTGGAGATGGGGGCCAACCATCCCGGCGAGATCGGCACCATGACCGCCATCGGACGGCCGCGGGTTGCCCTGATCACCAACGCCGGGCGCGCCCATCTGGAGGGCTTCGGCAGTCTGGACGGGGTCGCGCGGGCCAAGGGCGAGATCGCCCAAGGGCTCCCCACGGACGGCACCCTCGTGGTCCCCGGGGATTCACCCTACACCCCGCTGTGGCGGGAGCTGGCCGCCGGGCGGCACGTGCGCACCTTCGCCCTCGACGGTCCGGGCGATGTGACCGCCGAGACCGCCCGCATCAAGCTGACCTGGGACGAGCCGGGCTTCCGCACCCGCTTCAGGGCCCGGATCGACGGAGTCGAGATGCCCATGGAGCTCGCCCTCACGGGGCAGCACAATGTCCGCAATGCCCTGGCCGCAACCGCGGCAGCCCTCGCGCTAGGGGTGTCCAGGGACGCGGTGCGCGCCGGCCTGCTGAGTCTGACGCCGGTGCCCGGACGACTCTACCCCCGGCGCTCCCATGGCCTGCGAGTCCTGGACGACGCCTACAACGCCAACCCTGACTCGCTCGCGGCCGCCATCGACGTGCTGACGGCCCTGCCGGGGTCCCATTGGCTCGTCCTTGGGGACCTGGGAGAGCTCGGTGAGGCGTCCACCGCACTGCACGCGGAGGTCGGTGACCGGGCCCGCGCGGCGGACGTGGATCACCTCGCGACCGTGGGTCGGGACAGCGCCGCCGCCAGTGCCGCCTTCGGGGATGGCGCCCGCCATTTCGAGAATCAAGAGGAGCTCGTCGCCCATCTGCGGGGAGCCCTAAACAGCAACTCGGTGGTGCTGGTCAAGGGGTCCCGGGCGGCACGCATGGAGCGAGTCGTCCAGGCGCTCTGCGGCGGCCCATCGGGTCCGGAGGGGCATTGACATGCTGCTCTACCTGACCGAGTGGCTGGCACGTTTTGACACCGCCTTCGCGGTGTTCCGCTATCTCACCCTCCGGGGCATCCTCGCCACCCTGACGGCCCTCGGGATCGCCCTGCTGGTGGGCCGTCCCATGATCGCGAAGCTGCGGGCCTACAAGATCGGCCAGACGGTTCGGACCGACGGACCCCAGAGCCATCTCTCCAAGTCGGGAACGCCCACCATGGGCGGCGCCCTGATCCTGGTGGCGGTGGCCGCGAGCGCCCTGCTGTGGGCGGACCTGCGCAACCCCTACGTGTGGATCGTGCTCCTCACTACCCTGGCCTTCGGCGGCGTGGGCCTGGTGGACGACTATCGCAAGCTGGTGCTCAAGGATCCCCGGGGCCTCCCGGCACGCTGGAAGTATCTGGGCCAGACGATATTCGGCTTCCTTGCCGCGGTGGCCCTCTATGTGGTCGCCGACACCCCTGGCCAAACCGCCCTCCTGATCCCCTACCTCAAGGACGTCTCGTTCCAGCTCGGACCCTGGTTCATCCTGCTCACTTACTTCGTGATCGTGGGCGCCAGCAACGCGGTCAATCTGACCGACGGGCTCGATGGACTCGCCATCATGCCCACGGTGCTGGTGGCCGGTGCCTTGGCAGTCTTCGTCTACGCGGCCGGCCACTCCCAGATCGCCGCCTACCTGCTGATTCCCCACATCCCAAAGGTTGGGGAGTTGGTGATCATCTGCGGCGCCCTGGTCGGTGCCGGACTGGGCTTCCTCTGGTTCAACGCCTATCCGGCCCTCGTCTTCATGGGTGACGTAGGGGCCCTGGCCCTCGGCGCGGCCCTGGGCGTGATCGCGGTGGCGGCGCGCCAGGAGCTGGTGCTCTTCATCATGGGCGGTGTCTTCGTCCTGGAGACCATTTCCGTGATGCTTCAGGTGATGTCCTTCAAGCTCACCGGTCGCCGTATCTTCCGGATGGCCCCCCTGCACCATCACTTCGAGCTCAAGGGGTGGCCGGAGCCCCGGGTCATCGTGCGCTTCTGGATCCTCACCGTGGTCCTTGTCCTCGTGGGGCTCGCGAGCCTCAAGATTCGCTGATGCAGACACGCGACGACACGTCCGCCACCGACACCGGGTTCACAACCCTGATCGTGGGCCTGGGCACGACCGGCGTCTCCTGCGCCCGCTATCTGCGGGCGCGGGGCGTGCGCGTGGCGGTGACGGACTCCCGGGCGGCCCCTCCGGGACTGGTGGCCCTTCGTGCCGAGCTGCCGGAGGTTCCGATCTTCACCGGCGCCTTTCCGCCGGCGCTCTTCGCCGCCGCCCGGGAGCTGGTGGTGAGCCCGGGGGTGCCGGTAGCCGAGCCGCTGATCCAAGAGGCGTTGGCCCGGGGCGTCCCGGTCCTGGGGGACGTGGCCCTGTTCGCTCGGGCCGCCCGGGCGCCCATCTGCGCCATCACCGGCTCCAACGGCAAGAGCACCGTCACCACCCTGGTGGGACAGATGGCCGAGGCGTGCGGTCGACGTGTAGCGGTCGGGGGCAATCTCGGCGAGCCTGTGCTGGACCTCCTTGACGAGGACGTCGACCTCTACGTCGTCGAGGTGTCGAGCTTCCAGCTCGAGACCACGCCGGAGCTGCCCGCGAGAGCCGCTGTCTGCCTCAACGTCTCCGCCGATCACCTCGACCGCTATCCCGACCTCGACGCCTACACCGCCGCCAAGGCGCGCATCTACCAGGATGCGGAGGTGGCGGTGATCAATCGGGACGACCCCCGCGTGGCGGCCATGCCGCGGCGGGCGGACCGGGAGATCGGGTTCACCCTCGCAGCTCCGGTCGGGGACGACTACGGGGCGTGCGATCGCGGGAATCGACCCTGGCTGTGCCGCGGGTCCGCGACCCTGCTTCCCGAGGACCAGCTCCCGATGCCGGGACGCCACAACTTGGCCAATGCACTGGCCGCCCTCGCCCTGGCGGAGGCCTGCGGGCTGGAGCAGGGACCCTGCCTCGACGCCCTGACCCGGTTTGGCGGGCTCGATCATCGCAGCCAGCTGGTCGTCGAGCGAGGCGGGGTGCGCTGGTACGACGACTCCAAGGGGACCAACCCGGGGGCCGCGGTCGCGGCTCTGGAGGGACTGGTCCCCCCGGGCGCGGCCCACCGGGCGGTCCTCATCGCGGGCGGCGACGGAAAGGGTGCCGACTTCGCGCCCCTGGTCCCGGCGGTGGAGCGGACCGCCCGGGCGGTGGTGCTGATCGGGCGCGACGCCCCCCGGATCGCCGAGGCGCTGGAGGGAGTGACGGAGATCCTGCGGGCCCAGGACATGGATGAAGCCGTCGCTCTGGCGGCGGGGGCGGCCAGGCCCGGCGACTGCGTGCTGCTCTCCCCCGCGTGCGCCAGCTTCGACATGTTCGAGAACTTTCAGCACCGCGGTCGCGTCTTCGCCGAGGCGGTGCGGAGTCTTGCCCCATGACCGCCATCGCCCGGTCCAAGCGCGTGGCACCACCGCGCCAGAGCAGCCAGGCCTCCCGGGTCAGCTCCCGCGCGGCCCTGCTCAGCCGACGCCGCCGCAGCCAGGCCCCCTTTGACCTTCCGCTGCTGTTGGTGGCACTCGGACTCCTCGCCTTCGGCATGGTGATGGTGTCTTCCGCCTCGATGACCATCGGTGACACCTGCTGCAAGGACCCCTTCTTCTTCGTCCACCGTCACGCCATCGCCTTGGCCCTGGCCCTCGGGGCCGCCCTGGCCGCCTTCGCGGTGCCGATCGAGCGGTGGCAGAGCTCCGGGGCATGGCTCTTCCTCCTGGGGATCCTCCTCCTGGTCCTGGTGCTCGTCCCTGGTCTCGGACGCAACGTCAACGGGGCCACCCGCTGGATCCCCCTTGGCCCCCTGAACCTGCAGCCGAGCGAGCTCATGAAGCTGTTCGCCGTGATCTACGTCTCCGGCTATCTGGTGCGCCACGCGGACCTGGTCGCCAGCCGGCTGTCGGGCTTCATCCGACCCATGCTGCTCGTCGGCGTGGCCGCCGTGCTGATCCTCAAGCAGCCGGACTTCGGAACCACGGCGGTCATGCTGGCCGCGGTCATGGGGCTGCTCTTCCTGGGTGGCGTCAGCGTCATGCCCTTTGCGGTGCTCCTCGGCACGGTGCTGACCGGTCTGGCCTTCCTGGTGCTGACCTCGGAGTACCGCATGAAGCGGGTCCTCTCCTTCCTCAACCCCTGGGACGACGCCTTCAACTCCGGGTATCAGCTGGCCCAGGCCCTGATCGGCTTCGGACGGGGCGAGTGGTTGGGGGTCGGCCTGGGCAACGGGATCCAGAAGCAGTACTTCCTGCCCGAGGCCCACACGGATTTCCTGGCCTCGGTGATCGGCGAGGAGCTCGGACTGGTGGGGATGCTGGTCATCATCGCCGCCTTCGCCTTCATCACCTGGAGGGCCTTCCGACTGGGTGCCCGGGCCGAGGCCCTGGGCCAGCCCTTTGCCGCCTACCTGGCCCAGGGGATCGGCCTGTGGCTGGGGCTCCAGGCGTTCGTGAATATCGGCGTCAACGTCGGATTGCTGCCAACCAAGGGGCTCACCCTCCCGTTTCTGAGCTACGGGAGCAACAGCCTCATCGCGGCCACCATGGGGATTGCGATCCTGCTGCGCATCGACGTCACCATCCGCCAAGCCGAGGCAGAGGCGGGGGGACCGGGGAGGACGCCATGGGTCCGAGCCTAGGCGGCGCCTGCATCGGGATCATGGCCGGCGGGACCGGTGGCCATGTCTTTCCCGCCCTCGCCGTGGCCGAGACCCTGCGGACCCAGGGTATGCAGGTCTTCTGGATCGGCACCGAGCGGGGCATGGAGTCACGCCTGGTGCCGGAGCATGGGTTCGAGCTCGAGCACGTCCGCATCGAGGGACTTCGCGGAAAGGGTCTCGCACAGTTGCTCGGGGCACCCTTCAAGCTCGCGGCCGCCCTCTGGCAGGCCGTCGAGATCCTGCGCCGGCGGGCGCCCTCCGTGGTGCTCGGGATGGGGGGGTTTGCCTCGGGGCCCGGTGGACTGGCCGCCCGGGTAATGGGCCTGCCCCTGGTCATCCACGAGCAGAATCGTGTGCCCGGGATGACCAACCAATGGCTGGCCCGGATCGCCACCCGCGTCTTCGAGGCCTTCCCGGGCAGCTTCCCCCCGCCCCGCCGGGCGATCGCCAGCGGCAACCCGGTGCGCCGCGCCATCGTGGAGCTACCGGCCCCGCGGGAGCGCTTCGCGGGTCGGAGTGGCCCCGGGAACCTGCTCATCGTGGGGGGCTCCCTCGGGGCCAAGGTCCTGAACGAGACGGTCCCGGCGGCCCTAGCCCTGATGCCCGAGCAGGAGCGTCCGCGGGTGCGCCACCAGGCGGGCCAGCAGACCCTGGAACTCGCCCGCCGGGCCTACGCGGACGCCGGGGTCGCGGCCGAGATCACCCCCTTTATCGCCGACATGGCCGAGGCCTACGGCTGGGCGGACCTGGTGGTCTGCCGGGCCGGGGCCCTGACCGTCTCCGAGCTCGCGGCAGCAGGGGTGGGCTCCATCCTGGTCCCCTACCCCTACGCCGTCGACGACCACCAGACCGGCAACGCCCGCTACCTCGCGGGCGCCGGGGCCGCGCGGCTCGCGAGCCAGAGCGACCTGAGCGCCGCTGGTCTGGCGACACAGCTGCGCGAGCTCCTGGGTGACCGGGCAACCCTCCTCGCGATGGCCGAGGCCGCTCGGGCTCGTGCCCACCCGGATGCGGCGGAGCGCATCGCGGCCGCCTGTTGGGAGCTCGCCAGACGATGAACGCCCATCAAACCCACACCGCCGCCAATATGGGCCGGGTCCGGCGCCTGCACTTCGTGGGCATCGGCGGCTCAGGCATGAGCGGAATCGCGGAGCTCATGGCCAACCTGGGCTACGAGGTGACCGGCTCCGACCTCCGAGAGGGGGATACCACGACCCGGCTGCGGAAACTGGGCATCGAGGTCTTCATCGGCCACCGGGCCGAGCAGGCGGCGGACGCGGATGCGGTCGTGGTCTCCACGGCCATCGACGAGGAGAACCCAGAGATCGCCGAGGCCCGGCGCCGGCGGATCCCCGTGGTACGCCGCGCCGAGATGCTGTCAGAGCTCATGCGCTTCTACTACGGTGTGGCGGTGGCCGGAACCCACGGCAAGACCACCACCACCAGCCTGGTGGCGAGCGTGCTGGCGGAGGGTGGACTCGATCCCACCTTCGTGATCGGAGGTCGCCTCAACAGCGCGGGCACCAACGCCAAGCTCGGGTCGACCAAGTACCTGGTGGCCGAGGCGGATGAGAGCGACGCCTCCTTCCTGTTCCTCCAGCCCATGGTGTCGATCGTGACCAATATCGACGCCGATCACATGCGCACCTACGGCAACGACTTCAATCGCCTGCGCAGCACCTTCATGGAGTTCCTCCATCACCTGCCCTTCTACGGGCTGGGGATCCTGTGCATCGACGACGACGAGGTCCGGGCCCTGCTGCCCATGGTCGCGCGACCCGTTCGCACCTACGGCACGCGGCCCGAGGCGGACGTGCGGGCCGAGCAGGTGCGCCAGGAAGGGCTGCGGATGTACTTCGAGGTCCACGCCGCCGAGCTGGCCAGGCCTCTGGGGGTCGAGCTCAACCTGGCGGGCCGGCACAACGTCCTGAACGCCCTGGCCGCCATCGCCGTGGGCCTGGAGCTCGGCGTGGACGAGGAGGCGATCCGTCGCGCCCTCGCCGGATTCCAAGGCGTCGGGCGGCGCTTCGTCGTAAGCGAGCTGCGGGATGCCCATGGCCGCGACCTGGTGCTGGTGGACGACTATGGCCACCACCCCAGGGAGGTGGCGGCGACCCTGGAGGCGGCCCGCGCCGGCTGGCCCGGCCGTCGGCTGGTGCTCGTGTTCCAGCCCCACCGTTTCAGCCGCACCCAGGAGCAGTTCGACGACTTCGTCCGGATCCTGTCGACCGCGGACGTCCTGGTCCTCTGCGAGGTCTACCCCGCCGGGGAGCCCCTCATCGCCGGGGCGGACGGGCGCTCGCTCAGCCGCGCCATCCGGGCCCGGGGGGACCTGGACCCGATCTTCGCGCCGGAGATCGCGGAGGTACCTCGCCTGCTGGGAAACCTGCTCCAGGACGGGGACCTCGTGGTGCTGATGGGGGCAGGGGACATCGGCGGGCTGGCCGCTCGGCTGCCTGCCCTGTTGAAGGAGACCGAGTAATGGCGGCTAGACAAGGGGGCTCGGGACAAGGTGGCGGAAGACTCTCGCGACTGGCCGCCCGACTCTCGATGGGCTGCGGGGAGTCCCTCGGCGGGCGACCCGGGGCAAGGCCCGTGTCGGCGGACAGGAGCTCCCATCTCGCGGGGCGTCGGGGTCTTCGCGTGGCTCGGGCGGGGAGCAATCGCTGACATGGCGGACACCGACCTCAAGCCGCGCGGGGAGCTGAGAAGGGCCGAGCCCCTGGCCGGAATCCCCGGCACCCTCGGGGTGGCGCTGGCAATGAACGCCGGTGCCTGGGGGGGAGAGACATGGGGCCGGGTGGAGCAGCGAACAGGGGTGAGACTGGTACCGGAGTTCCGCATCCTGGGAGGGGGCAGCGCATGAGCACCGACTCCGCACGGTTCGGGAAAGTCGCGGTGCTGCTCGGCGGTCGTGCCGCGGAGCGGGAGGTCTCACTCAAGAGTGGTGGAGCCGTCCTCGCCGCCCTGCAGCGACTGGGGGTGAACGCCCAGGCCCTGGACCCGGACGACCAGGTCCTCGCACGGCTGAAGGAAGGGGGCTTCGATCGGGCCTTCGTCATCCTCCACGGGCGAGGCGGCGAGGACGGGGTCATTCAGGGGGCCCTGGAGACCGTCGGCCTCCCCTACACGGGCTCCGGTGTCCTCGGCTCCGCCCTGGGCATGGACAAGTACCGGACCAAGCTCCTCTGGGAGGGGCGGGGGCTGCCCACGGCGCCATCCGTGCTCCTGACATGCGAGGCGGACCTCGAGGGCGCCGCGGCCCTGGGCTTTCCGCTGATGGTCAAGCCGGCCCACGAGGGATCCAGCATCGGCATGGCCCGGGTCGAGGATCGGGCGGCCCTAGCCGCGGCCTGGCAGTCCGCCCG
>Ga0316580_10000172_pt1 | contig 12830 bp, 3 predicted proteins | sample S0NA_2_FD_204519 | JGI IMG/M metagenome (GOLD analysis project Ga0316580, IMG submission 204519) | Rhizosphere microbial communities from salt marsh grasses in Alabama, United States - S0-2_160517rDrB | ecosystem: Host-associated > Plants > Roots > Rhizosphere | place: USA: Alabama | collected... | reverse complement strand
GGCGTCGACAGCCGCGCCGGTCGCCTTGGACATCACGGTGGCCAATACATACCCCGATACGGCCGCAAGGATACTTAAGCCACAAACCGCCAGCCACAAGCGCGTGATGCGGCTGCGCTTCCAACCGGCGCTGAGCATTCCGGCCGTACCACCTAAACCTTGGGGGATGTTGCCAATGGCCACAGCAAAAATGAAAGCCATTGATATCTCAGGTGAGTGAACGAGAGAAAGACCTAGAACCAGTGATTCCGGGACACCATCCAGCAGCGAACCCAATAAGATGGCGGTTCCTGATCCCCCGGCCTGCCCTCCATCAAAGTCACCGCGTTCAGAGCCACCCATGCCGTCTACCCACTTGTCGGCGAAATAAAATGTAAGCGCCCCCGCGGCCAGCCCTAAAACGACGATGTAATAGTGCCCACCCACCTCGTCAAGAGGGGCAAGGACTAATTGATAACTCACGGCGCTGATGATAGCCCCCGCACCAAATGCCATAATCAAGCCTGTCCACCTCAGCCCCACGAGTTCGCGGTAGGCAAGAACCATGCCAATCAGGAGTGTACCCGTTGCCAGCGCACTCCATAATGCGGCGTCAAGCATATCGCCATCTCTTAAACGTCATTTCTTGCACACCGATAAGCATGAAGTTATTGTCGCCATCCTGGGCTTTCTTGGCAAATTATCCCAACCGTTTCAGGATAGAAGCACGGATTATTATCGCGTGCTGATATCAACCAAGAAATTTAGAGAATGAGGTAGAAGTAATTTAAAGCAAGTGCGGTTGCAATGTTTCCGAAATAATCTGCAAGAATGAAGCCAGATCATTTTGAAAGTAAAAATGTCCGCCATCAAACATACGTAGTGTAAATGGGCCGCTTGTATGCTCCCTCCAGGCTTCGAAATCGAACGCAGTTGCTTCTGGATCACCAAAACTCCCAAAAATTGACATGGGGCAATCCAGAGGTGGGTGATTATTGTAAGTATAGGTCTCCCATACCGTAAAATCCGCTCGCAGTCCGGGCAACATTAATTTTATTAACTCTTCGTTCTGCAATATTGCGTCCGGTGTGCCATTAAACTGGCGCAGGTGTTCCAGGAAGACCTTATCTTCCGTCTGGTGATAAGGAGGATTTAATGGAGGACGATGAGGAGCCCGGTGACCGGAAAGGAGGAGATGGACGGGCTGCGACAAGCCAAGTTTTTGAAAATGATGGGCCAATTCATAGCTGGTCAATGCGCCAAGACTGTGGCCGAATAAGGCATAAGGTCGATCGAGATACGGCTGCAATACTTCAGCCGTCCTTTCCACCAATTCAGGCAACTGCGTATAGGCGGGTTCAGATATCCGTGTTTCCCGTCCCGGCAAGCGTATTCCCCATAATTCGACCTCCGGTGGCAGGTAAGAGGGCCATTTGTAAAATATGACCGGACCACTTCCTGAATTGGGGAAGCATATCAAACGCAGGCGAGCCTTGGGATTCGGTTTCGGCCGAAGAACCCATTTGCTTGGGGGAATCGAGTCCAGTATCAAGATTATTCCTTTGATTTATCTTCTTTGCTGTGTTGATGGATTACAATGAGGTTTTCCACAAAGCAAGGCGCACCCTCTCTATTCAAAAGAAAGGTTTGCTTCATCAAGACAATCAGCCAATTCGGAGGCCAGTGAAGGAGCATAGGGCATCAGGTTAATATTGCGATGAGCACCATCTACATATCGCACATCAACTCCCCCACGTGCTAACTGCCCCCAGCCATAATCAGTAGATAAGGTACCAAAAACAGTCCCATTGATCGTCTTATGTTTCACGCGGAATAAGGCTACCTCACCCCCATAACTTCCACCATTATATTGCATCAAAGCCTGCATATGAGTAATCATCATTTGCCTTCTATAAGCAGGTAATTGGTCCAGATCGGCGTCTATGATATCAGCTATTTCATTCTCTTCCTCTCCTAGCAGGTCACGATTATTAGACCCGTCGAACTTAGCCCGGATCTTTTTACGCAACCTCTCCATGCTTAATTGACCGTAGTCTTGAATCCAAAAAGGAATACTCTTCCAAATGGCTGTCAGGCGACGAGGGTGAATTAGCGGAAGATCTTTATTTTGCTGAATTGGAGGAAATCCTTCCATGATGGCAACTAAAGCTACTTCTTGCCCCTGGGCTTCCAATTGTCTAGCCATCTCATAAGCAACCACACCTCCCATACAATAGCCACCGATCCGATAAGGGCCAGAAGGCTGCAAGGTGCGCATGGTATTGATGTTTCGGCTAGCCATTTCCTCGATGGACTTATCCTGCTCAGCAGTTCCATCAAATCCAGAGGCTTCTAAACCATAAACAGGTTGGTCAGATCCTAATTGTTCGGCTAAATCGATGTAGCCAAGGACGCTGCCACCGAAACCATGGACACAAAAGAATGGTGGCTTAGAACCATCACTCTGGATGGGAATCAGTAAACCACTTTCATCACTCGCTACTGTTTGCTCAAGTACAGCAGCTAATTGGGCAATGGTTGGCGCTCGGAAAAGGATGCTAATAGGCAGTCGCTCCCCCAATTCCTCTTCGATGCGAGAAAAAAGCCGTATGCCCAAGAGAGAGTGACCACCAAGGGTAAAGAAATCATCATGTCTCCCGACTCGGTCAATTTTTAATTCATCAGCCCAAATCCTGGCCAAGGTTTTCTCCAGCTCAGTCTTTGGTGCGACGTAGGTTGACTCCAACTCCGGGCGGAGTCCGCTTGGATCAGGGAGTGATTTGCGGTCTATCTTGCCATTTGCCGTTAAGGGCAAAGCATCCAGAGTGACAAATGCCGATGGTATCATGTAATCCGGCAGCTTCTCTCTCAAATATCTTCTCAAGACACTCGTTGTCGATTCAAGTTCATCCTGCAAAATGACATAGGCCACGATCTGCTTGCTTCCACTTCCGTTCGATTTTGCGACAACCACGTTTTCTTTGACAGCATCGTGCTGCCCCAGAACAAACTCGATTTCTCCGAGCTCAACCCTGAATCCTCGGATTTTCACCTGATGATCGATGCGTCCTAAGAAATCAATATTGCCATCAGGCAGATAACGCACCAAATCGCCGGTCCTGTAAAGACGATCCTGTTCATCCTCGCTAAACGGGCTCGGGATAAACTTTTCCTTCGTCAATTCCGGCCGGTTTAGATAGCCAATCGCCAAACCATCTCCTCCAGTAAAAAGTTCACCTGGAACACCCATAGGAACTGGCTGCAGATTGGGATCGAGGATATAGACCGTCGTGTTGTTAATTGGCCGACCGATCGGTAATTGTTCTCTTATTTCGTCTGCCTCTGTGATTGGGAAACAAGTAGTAAAAGTTGTATTCTCAGTCGGGCCATAACCGTTGATGAACTTACAATCTCCCCCAGCTTCCAACAGCCGGTGAACATGCTGCGCTGATACAACATCTCCTCCAGATAAAACTTGTGGTATTGCTGACAACGCCTCTACATCATATTCGACCATCTGGTGAAACAGGCCTGCAGTAAGCCACAAAGTGGTTATTTTCCATTTCCGCAGGTAATCAGCGAGTTTAACCAGGCTTGTTTGACCGGGCGGATAGATAAAGAGCTGTCCGCCATTGAGCAGTGGCCCCCAAATTTCCAGAGTCGAAGCATCAAAACTTACGGGGGCAAATTGGAGGAAACGCTGATCCGATCCTAGATCTATATAGTTGGTATTTTTTACCAAACGGATCACAGCGCGATGAGGTGTCATTACCCCCTTAGGACGTCCCGTTGAACCGGAAGTGAACATCACATAAGCTAACTGCGTGGGCGAAATCTGCGGCGTTCGTTGAGGGCTGTGTTTACTTTGCTCTCGAATCGCCTTTACCTCGTTTTCATCATCAAGGTTTAGGATATGAACGTCGTTCGAAAGTGGGATTTCTAGATTTCTTGAACTTAAAATGAGCCGGCATTGAGCATCCTCAAGCATTAATTTGGTGCGCTCTTGTGGATACTTATGATCCAACGGGAGGTAAGCACCACCGGACTTGAGAATTGCCAAAACAGCAATGATTAATTCTAATGAACGTTCGAGGGTTATGCCGATTATCTCCCCAGGTAGGACGCCTTGCTGTATCAGGTGGTGTGCAAGTTGGTTCGCACGTTGATCTAATTCGGAATAGGTAAGTGTATCACCCTCAAAAAACACGGCCGTCGCCTGAGGAGTGCTGCGCACCTGGGCTTCGAACAAAGCATCGATGGTAGTATCGCGAGGATAGAGCGTAACTGTATCGGTCCAATCTCGTAATAATTGCTGTTCTTCCTGTGCAGTCAGCAAAGGTAATGCATCAATTGCCTGATCAGGATTGTCAACAATCCCTTTTAGCAAAGTTTTATAATGGCCAATCATCCGCTCTATCGTATCTTCATCAAATAGATCGGTATTGAATTCTATTTTGCCTTCTATCCCATCAGGCTCTTCATACATGAATAATGTCAAATCGAATTTTGCTGTCTTATTATCAATGCTGATTGAGCTGGCATTCAGTTTTTCAAAAACAAACATCACCTGAAAGATAGGAGAGCGATCCATTTCTCGCTCCATATGAAGTGCTTCAACCAGGGCTTCAAAAGGTAAATCTTGATGGGCAAAAGCATCTAATGATACTTTTCGAACCTTTTTCAACAGTTCGCGAAAACTCGGGTTACCAGATAAGTCTGTACGTAAGACTAAAGTATTTACAAAGAATCCTATTAAATTTTCAATCTCCAATCTATTACGACCAGCAATGGGGGTACCAATCACAATATCATCCTGATCCGTGTAACGATGAATCAACAGCTCGAACACTGCTAAAAGAACCATGAACAGGGTGCTACCCTCCCGCTGGCCCAAGGACTTAAGCGATGTGAATAAGGATGATTGAATTCTAAAAGTACGAACATCTCCCAGATAAGTTTGCACCGCCGGTCGAGGATGATCAGTAGGCAATTCAAGCACTGGTGGGATTGATCCGATCTGCTTTTTCCAAAAAGCCAGTTCAGATTCCAAAACCTCACCTTGCATCCACTGCCTCTGCCAGTAAGCATAGTCAGCATACTGAATGGGGAGCTCAGGCAACGGTGAAGCGCTTCCACTGGCAAAAGCTTCGTAAAGAACAAACAACTCTTCAACAAAAATGCCTGCCGACCATCCATCGGAGGCAATATGATGCATGACTATAAGCAATTCTGATTCATCTTCAGCCAGCCGCAACAAAGTGGCGCGAATGAGTGGAGATTGGGTTAAATCAAAGGAATGCTTGGTTTCCCTGTCCGTTACTTTCTGAATCTCAAAATCCTGATCGGGTTTTTGATAATCACACAAATCTAAAACCGATATCTTAAATGGTTCAACAGGAGATATCCTTTGTAAAGGCCTGCCATTCACTGATGTGAATGAAGTTCGCAGACTTTCGTGGCGGCGAATAATCTCTTGCAAACACTTTTCTAAAATCGCCAGATCAACAGAAAAATCAATTTTCAAGTTAAGGGAAATATTATAAGCGGGATTGCCCGGCTCCAGCTGGTCAATAAACCAGAGACGCTGCTGTGAAAAGGATAAGGGAAAATCTCCCTCCCTTGAAACTGGCAGGATCGGCGGCGGATTATTCTTCATAGAAACAACAGTTTCTGGGAGAGAATTTAATATATCATCCTTGTGTTTAGAGATTTCATCGCGCAGTTCAGGTGTTAACACCCCTTTAGGAGCATTAATTCGTATTTGGTCTCCTTCCCGCCAAAACCTTACGCCTAAATCGCGTAGATACTCCATTAATTCCTGAGTGCTCATATTTCAAATTCCTCACGATCATCGGCAATCAAGGCAACCTTATCTTCACTTTCTTCAACCTGGTTCATCGTTTGGATCAATTCAGATTGTTCACCGATAGTTGATGACTCAAATATGTTCTGCAGGGTAATTCCCGCGCAAAGATTTTTTTGCAACCTTGATACCAGTTGGGTGGCCAATAAGGAATGCCCACCTAGCTCAAAGAAATTGTCGTGAACTCCTAACGGCTCAATTCCCATGAGATCTTGCCAGATCCTCGCCACCATTTCCTCAATTTCGTTTCTGGGCGCAACATAGTCTGTAGTAAGTGCCGGACGCGGGTGGTATTTGGATTCACTGACTTTTTCTTTTACCTGACCATCGGTTCGGTCATCTTTCGTAATGTGCGCAGTCTCTAATTCCAATGATTCCGAAGGATTTGCAGCCAAGACATGGTTATTTTGTTCAAACAAGGATTCGAAATCCTGTGTCGATACGAGAATTTGTGGTATTCGATTCGCCAATATTCGACTGAATACATCCGCACCTTCACTATTTGAGAATCCGTGTTTTAAATCCTCTTCCTTTTGCTGAATCATTTGAACAGGAACTTCGAGATTCACGGCCATGCCTACTTCCTGCCAAGTATCCCAATTTATGGAAATAAATGATGTCCCATTCCGGGAGTTACGTGCATGGGCAAAAGCATCCTGGAAATTGTTTGCCGCACAATAGTCCACTTGTCCAAATGACGTAAGCACTGAATTGATTGATGAACATAAGATATAGAAGTCCAATGGTTCGTTTTTTAGAACGCTTTCGAGCACCAACGTACCCTTGACTTTCGGCTCAAACACCTCCGATACCATTTCCCGAGTCTTTAACTGGATCAGGCCTCCACCTGGTAATCCCGCCGCATGAATTACACCATCGATAACGCCAAATCGTTCATGGGTTTCCGCAAGAACTTGCTTCATTTGGCTGAGGTCGGCTACATTTGCCTTCTTGGCCAATACCTCCGCCCCCAATTCTTCCAAGACTCTTATTGACCGGATCTTCTCGCTGATGCTATCCTGACTGTCATGCTCATCCGACCATGTATCCCATTGTTCACGCTCAGGAATTTCTGAGCGCCCCGTCAAGACCAATTTGGCCTGGACCGTTCGCGCCAGAAATTCGGCCAAAACAAGACCAATCCCTCCAAATCCACCCGTGATCAGATAAACGCCATTTTTTCGAAGTGGTAACGATCCCTCAGGAACTTCTTCGATGGGAAAAGATTCAAAATCTTGTACCCAACGATGATTCCCTCGATAAGCCACAACAGGATCTGGCACGTTCATAGCTACTTCTGAAATTAGCTGCCCTATCAATACTTCATCAAACTGCTGCTCAGATAGATCTACCACACGACAATCGATTTGCGGGTATTCATGGGGAATAACCCGGCAAGGTCCTAATATGGTGGATTTCTCCGCCAAAAGCATTTCACTGCCGGTAACCTCAAACAGGTTATTCGATATTACCTCTATCTTAATTGGGTATGTTTCCGGCTGCGCGCCTATCGCCTGGGCTAAATTTAACAGACTATAAAAACCCAGGTTCTCGGTTTCATCCAGGCGCTCAAGTCCAAGGAAGGAGGTCGCCTCTGTCGTCAAACTCCACAGGTGAATGATTATCCCCGGAATACTGTTCGACGATCGAAGAGCATTTATAAGATCCACGTAATCTTCAGAAGAGGCAGGATTGACGGTATAGGTTAGTTCGTTCACCTGGCTAAACTGTTTCCCAACCTCAACGCGAATTGTTTTATGACCTGCTTGCTCCAAACGAGCCACGATCCCGGATCCCAACCCCACGTTATCAAGAAACACCAACCACGTCTTCTGATTGGTTAAATCTGGTTGTCTAAGAAATTCAGGCGGGGTATAGCGTTTCCAGGAAGGAAGATAAAACCAACTCGAAGGATTTTTCCTCTTATCCAATATGGCTTGATTGCTTCTCGCAGGTTTTACCATTTCCTGCGGCTCAACCCAATATCGTTGCCGTTCAAATGGATAACTGGGCAGCGGAAGACGATATAGTTTTTCATCGGCATGATAACCAGCCCAATCTATCTCCACGCCCATCGTCCATAACTGACCTATCGCCTTCAGCAAATACGGTAAATCTGGGGTCTTGTCAACAGGATGCCGCAATGTTGATTGAACTAATTGTTCCGCTTTCAGCTCCGGCTGTTGTTTCACCAGAGTGGTTAATGTACTGCCCGGTCCTACCTCCAAAAAAATATTTGTCCCCTTCTCAAACAAGGTCTGGACGCCTTGAGAAAAGCGGACAGCCTGGCGGATATGCCTGGCCCAATATTTAGGGCTTGTCGCTTCTTCAGCGGTGATCCAGGTACCTGTGACATTGGATATGAACGGTATGGCCGGCGCATTTAGTTCCAATCTGCTCACTTGTTCAGTGAACGGCTCAAGAATAGGATCCATCATCTGCGAATGGAAAGCATGAGAAGTGCGCAAGCGGCGGCTATTAATACCCTGCTCTTCCAACTGTGCGGCTAATCTCTGAATCTCAGTTGTCGGCCCTGATACAACACAAAGAGAGGGCGCATTTATTGTGGCAAGTGAAAGATTTCCACTCAATAGCGGCCTTATTTCATTTTCCGGCAGGTAAATTGCCAGCATGGAACCGGCAGGTAAATCCTGCATTAACCGCCCGCGCGTCGCTACCAATGTGATAGCATCCTCCAGGGAGATAACACCGGCCAGGCAGGCGGCAACATACTCGCCGATGCTGTGTCCAATCATCGCCTGCGGGCTGATTCCCCAGGCCATCAACAGCTTCGCCAATGCATATTCAATGACAAAAAGGGCAGGCTGTGTGATAGCGGTCTGTTTTAATTGCTCCGTGGCCTCTTCAGCTTCGGAATCGGTTGGATAGACCACTTCCCGTAAATCTAAACCCAATTGAGGCTGGAGCAGCTCGGCGCATTTGTCAACATGTTCTCGAAACAGGGGTTCTTGCTGGTAGAGATCTCGGCCCATATTCACGTATTGGGCTCCCTGACCTGTGAACATAAAAACTACCGATTTAGCTTCGACATCCGGGGAAATAGTTTCAGGCGCCGCTGTTTCTAGTACCTTGATCGCGCCTTCAATATCTTGACAAACCGCGAAGCGCCGGTGATTGAAAGTCCGTCTGCCGATCTGCAATGTATATGCAGCATGAGCCAGATTGAGATCGGGATCTTCCTTAAAGTGATTGATTAAATTTTGGGTGGAGACATCGAGTGCCGCCGAGCTTCTGGCAGAAAGGGGCAGGAGGTGCCACTTCCTCGAAGAGACAGAAGGCTCTACAGCCGGTGCTTCCTCCAATATTACATGTGCATTGGTGCCACCTATACCAAAAGAACTGACTCCGGCGCGGCGAGGAACGCCGTTCGTTTGCCAATCAAGCAGTTCTGTATTTACATAGAATGGGCTGTTGGCAAGATCTATCTTGGGATTGGGCTTGGTGAAGTGCAGGCTGGGAGGAATTTGCTTGTGCTGCAATGCCAGAACTGTTTTTATGAGGCCGGCTACACCTGCAGCCACATCCAGATGCCCGATATTTGTCTTTACCGATCCTATAGCACAATAGCCTTTACGGTCCGTATTTTCACGAAAGACCTCTGTCAGGGCCGCAATTTCAATCGGGTCGCCCAATATAGTACCTGTTCCGTGAGCCTCGATATATGTGATTGACTCAGGATCTACCTCGGCGATAGCCTGGGCCATGGCAATTGCCTCGGCTTGACCACTGACGCTAGGGGCTGTATAGCCTACCTTCAAGGAGCCGTCGTTGTTAATAGCACTTCCACGAATAACGGCAAAAATATGATCTCTGTCTTCAATTGCATCTGCTAATCGCTTTAAAACGACGATGCCAACACCTTCACCACCAACAATGCCTTTGCCCTGCTCATCAAACGCGCGGCAGCGTCCATCTGGAGACAGAATCATCCCTTCCTGGTAAAGATAGCCTGCTTTTTGTGGGAACTCGGCCGAAACACCACCAGCCAATGCCATATCACATTGATCATCTAATAAAGCCTGGCATGCGAACTGGACCGCAACCAAAGATGTTGAGCAGGCTGTTTGAACATTCACACTGGGTCCTGTCAGGTTAAGTTTGTACGAAACCCTGGTTGTCAAGAAATCCTTATCATTGCCCAGCATGATTTGATAGCCGCCAACCGTTTCGGCAAGAACAGGATTTTGCATAAGATTGCTATAGATATAGCTGTTCATGCTCGCCCCTGCATAGACGCCGATTGCTTCCTCATAAGTCTCAGGATCATAACCGGCATTCTCCAGGGCTTCCCAGGCACATTCTAAAAATAGGCGATGCTGCGGATCGATAACTTCCGCTTCTCGGGGATTGATGCCAAAGAATGCGGCATCAAACAGATCTACATCGTCAATAACACCTTTAGCTCTAACGTAGTTGGGATCATCTAGCAATGCTGGATCGATACCTGAATCGACCAATTCATCCTTGGAAAAAAAGGTAACCCCCTCTACGCCATCACGTAAATTATTCCAATATTCAGAAATATTGTTGGATCCCGGAAAACGACCTGACAATCCGATAACAGCAATCGCTTCCGGATGATTAATGATGTTAATTTCTCTCATTTTGCCTCCGTTCTAGCTCTCATGCGTCTTTTCCGCCTTTCCATCCGTTTCTGAACTTTTTGAACCGCGGTATCTTCGTCTTGTTCTCGTTCAAAATATCCAGCTAGCGAGCTAATCGTTGGGTACCTAAACATATCGGCGATGGATATATCCTTATCAAATTCCTGTTGTAATCGATTGTGAACTTGAACAATTAACAGCGAATGACCTCCCAATTCAAAGAAGTTATCATCCACTCCTACTCTTTCTAAATTAAGCACTTCCTGCCAAATTGAGGCAATCCTTTGCTCCAGGTCCGTTTCAGGTGCTACAAAGGACTCGCTCAATTCGGGACGTTGGGCATCAGGCGCGGGCAACGCCCGACGGTCAATTTTCTTGTTTGGCGTCAACGGAAATGTTTCAACAAACATAAATGCCGAGGGAACCATATAATCTGGTAGACTTTCTTTGAGGAAGCTGCGCAATTCGCTGATAGATGGTGCCACCCCGTTTGCTAAGAGCATGTAGCCCACTAATCTTTTATCCCCTGGAATATCCTCCCGCGCCATAACGACCACCTGTTCCACCAAAGGATGCTGCTCCAGAACCGCTTCGATCTCACCCAACTCTATGCGAAAACCTCGAACCTTTACCTGATGATCAATACGGCCGAAGAATTCAATGTTACCGTCCGCCAAATAGCGGGCCAGATCCCCTGTTCGATAAAGGCGTGCATCAGGGTCATCATTGAATGGATCAGCAATGAATTTCTCAGCTGTTAGTTCGGGGCGATTTAAATAGCCGCGCGCCAGGCCATCGCCACCAATGTACAACTCACCCGTCGCGCCGATGGGTACCGGCTGCATCCGATTGTCCAGAATATAGATTTGCGTATTGGCTATCGGACGGCCGATAGAAACGATTCCTTCTCCCGGTTCCACCCGCTTGACGGCCGACCACACAGTCGTTTCCGTTGGACCATACATATTCCACACCGATTCGCTTTGCTCAAGCAGCTGATCCGCCAAGTCTCGGGGCATCGCTTCTCCGCCACAGAGAATCTTCAATCCTTTTCTGCCCTGCCATCCTGAGGCCAGCAATAAGCGCCAGGTGGCCGGCGTAGCTTGCAGTACCGTAGCCCCCGTCTCATCCAGCAAATCGATCAGCCGTGAGCCATCCGCCGCGTCAACACTACTAACTAGCGCCACTTGTCCACCTACCAGCAACGGCAAGAAGAGTTCCAGACCGGCAATATCAAATGAGAGTGTGGTCACAGCCAGGAGAATGTCCTCTTGGTTTAATCCCGGCTCTCTTCTCATAGATTCTAAAAAGTTAACCAGGCTGCGATGCTCGATCTGTACCCCTTTTGGTCTTCCCGTAGATCCGGATGTATAGATGGTATAAGCTAAATTCCTAGGAGAAGCTTTGCTGGCCGTATTTTCCCGGCTTTCCCGGGCGATATCCGGCCAGTCCTCGTCGATACAAATTACCTTTGCCTGATGCTCAGGCGCGTCTCCCAGCAATCGTTTTTGGGTTAGAAAGATTTCCGCCTGGGAGTCCGCCAGCATGTACGTCAAGCGTTCTTTGGGGAAGGATGGGTCCAACGGCAGATAGGCACCTCCCGCCTTGAGTACACCCAGCAGCCCGACCATCATTTCCAAGGATCGTTCCATATAAATGCCTACGAAAACATCCGGTCCTACACCACACTTCTCCAAATAACGTGCCAATTGATTGGCACGCTCATTCAGATCTTTGTAGGTTAAGCTTTCATCTTCAAAAACAACTGCTACAGAGTCGGGAGCTTGTTCAACTTGCTCTTCGATCAACTCGTTGAGGCATTGATCCTTCCTGTATTCGGCCGTGGTGTCGTTCCACTCGACTAATATCTGCCTGTGTTCTTCTTCCGTCAGGAAATGCAAGTTCTCAATAAGCTCATCAGGATTATCCACTACGGCTTCTAACAAAGTCCTAAAATTACCCATCATCCGTCTAATCGTCGGGGCCTCATACAAATCAGAATTGTATTCAAAGAGCAAATAGAGACCTGCCGGCTGTCCATACTTTGCTTTTTCCAATTCCCAGGCGTATACGGTTAAATCATATTTGGACAGTGCATCATGCTCTTTCTCTTGTCCATTCATATCCATGGAATGTAACGTCAATTCGGGTAGTTTAATTTCATTTGATGGGGCATTTTGCAGAATGATGAACATAATTTGGAACAACGGCGTGCGGCTGACATCGCGCTTGTGTCGTAGTGATTCCACCAGCAGTTCAAAAGGTAAGTCTTGATGGGCATAAGCCCCTAAGGCTGTCTCGCGCACGCGATTGAGGAGTTCTCGAAAACTTGGATTGCCCGAAAGATCACTGCGCAGAACCAA
>Ga0316580_10000171_pt1 | contig 12890 bp, 8 predicted proteins | sample S0NA_2_FD_204519 | JGI IMG/M metagenome (GOLD analysis project Ga0316580, IMG submission 204519) | Rhizosphere microbial communities from salt marsh grasses in Alabama, United States - S0-2_160517rDrB | ecosystem: Host-associated > Plants > Roots > Rhizosphere | place: USA: Alabama | collected... | reverse complement strand
ATGAGAGAAGGACAGCCGGATGGGATCTGCTTCCCGCACCTCCTCCTTGTTCACCGCTATCAGGGGGGCGTCGATCGTCCCTCCGGCGACTTCCAGCTTCAACTTGACGACACCAGTCGTGTCTCCAACCTCTGGAAAGCGCTGCTGAATCGTGAACGCAAATCGATAGTGCCCCTCAGCCTCTTCCGGCTCCAGCTCGTAGTCGGTGATCTCGATCAGTCCACTGCCGCCAGCGCGAATCAGCCGCTCCAAGTAGGTGGTGCGCTTCGCGAGCGTAAGGCGTTCGCTCTGGAGACGCTCGAGGTCTTCCTGGGCCGACCGTCTCGCCTCAGTATCGATCTGGTGTGAGCGCTCCAGTCGGATCTGTTGCTCGCGCGCGGCGGCGAGAGAATCCGACAGCTGGTCGCGCTCCAGCTGGAGCCGAGCAATCCGCTGTTGCATCCGGCTGACATCATCGGCGGCAAGTAAGTAGCCGAGGACAAACGCCGTCGTGATCACGGCCAACCAGCCGACCGAGACCAACAGCCGAACAGCCCCCCGCTGAGCACGCCTGGAGCTACGCCGGCCAATCACGGGCGATTCCCCGAACGGAAGGCGAGATGCAGCCGACGTCCAGCCACGCTAAGGAGACAACGCGACCTGACCGAGACCGAGCATCTCGTCTAAACCGAACATAAGGTTCATGTTGTGCACGGCCTGCCCAGCGGCGCCCTTGACCAAATTGTCGATGACCGACTGGACGACCACGATGCCGCCGTCGTAGGGGGTCGTCAACGACAACCGGCAGGTGTTCGTGCCACGGACCGATCGTGTCTCCGGGTGTGCGCCGGCGGGCATGACATCGACAAACGGCTCGTCCTTGTAATGCGCCTCCACGAGCGCTTGCAGGTCGTCGCCGAACCCATCGGCAAGGTCCGCGTAAAGGGTCGCTTCGATACCGCGCACCATCGGCACCAAGTGCGGCACGAAGGTCAGGCCGATCGGCTGACCGCTCGCTTGGGTCAGCGTCTGCACGATCTCGGGCTGGTGCCGGTGGCCGGTCGCGCTGTAGGCCTTGAAGCTCTCGCCGACCTCGGCCATCAGCATCGCAGCACTCGCCTTCCGACCGGCGCCGCTGACACCGGATTTTGCGTCGGCGATGATCCGGTCAGGCTTGACAGCTCGCGCGGACAGCAAGGGCAGCAGCCCGAGCGTCACCGCGGTCGGATAGCAGCCGGGGTTGGCGACAAGCCGTGCGCGACGAATGGCCGGGCGATTAAGCTCCGGCAGACCGTAGACGGCCTCGTCCAACAGCTCGGGGCAGGCATGCTCCATGCCGTACCATTCGGTCCAGAGCGCCGCATCGGTCAGACGGAAGTCCGCCGCGAGATCGATGACACGCACGCCCCGGCCCAAGAGCGTCGGGGCATGGGCCATGGCCGTGCCGTTGGGCGTCGCGAAAAACACCAGGTCGCATTCGCCAAGGCGGCCATCGTCGACAGGCTCGAAGTCCAGGTCGAAGTGCCCGCGAAGCTGCGGGTACCGATCGGCCACCGGCGTGCCCGCATCGGCACGGGATGTGATCGCGACGACATTGGCCTCGGGATGCTGTGCGAGGATGCGCAGCAGCTCGGAACCGGTATACCCGGTCCCGCCGACCACACCGATACGGATCATCGGCCTATCGAACCGGACGCCGGACCAGTGCCGGCCATGACCTCACGAGGTCGATGGTTTCGACCCATCAGGAACAGCCGCCGCCGGAGGACGACCCACAGGTCCCGCAACCTCCGCCGGTCTGCGGCAGATTATTGAAGACGAACGTTGCGGCACCGTCACCGCGATCGACGAAATCGATTTCCACCCCGCGCAGATATTCCAGCGAGCCGTCGTCGATGACGATCTTGAACGCGTCGAGGTCCCGGACGCCGTCGTTCGCATTGATCTGATCGGTGAATGTCATGCCAAAGCTGACGCCGCTGCACCCGCCCGCGGCGGCGTAGACGCGCACACCTTGGATGTCGTCGTCGACGGTCTCGAACAGCTCCGTCATCTTCGACCGAGCAATCTCGGTCATGCTTAGATCGGCCTCGGCAAGGGTCGCACTCATGGTCGAAGCTCTCCTGAGTCAGATACGATATTGATGGCCAAAACACTACCACAGGAGCGCGATCTATTTCCAGGCAAAAAGCTGAGTTATGCGCCTAGACCTCGACCATCTCGAAGTCTTCCTTGCCCGCCCCGCATTCCGGACATTTCCAGGTATCAGGGACGTCCTCCCATCGCGTACCGGGAGCGATCCCATCCTCGGGCCAACCCTCTTCCTCGTCATAGATCAACCCGCAAATCACACAAAGATACCGCTTCATACGTCAGTCCACTCATCGCTATGTCAGTCTGAGACACTATCGGCAAGGCCGACGATCGCCGTCGGATCGATAGCCGGGGCTGGGTCGCCGCTGCCGAGCGGGCTGCAGCCCTCCGTGACTCCGCCGACCCCTTCCCTCCGCGAGCTTTTTCGGGGTCAGTCACAGGGTTTTCAATCCAGCCCAAGTTGCGGGCACCGTCATCTCGCCAGACAATGGCGCCACCGACCGGCCAATGCGACCGACCCTAACCGGCGCGCAGCTCGCCGTTATGCGTCAACCCCGCCATCATTTGTGAGTCCAGCCCGCCTGAGGAGACAACATCTATGACCCGATCCCATGACCTGTTCGTCGCGGCCCAGCGCCACATCCCGGGCGGAGTCAACTCGCCGGTACGCGCTTTCCGCAGCGTTGGGGGTGATCCGATCTTCTTCGAATCCGCCGCGGGCGCCTATGTCACCGACGCCGAGGGCAAGCAGTACATCGACTATGTCGGCTCCTGGGGGCCGATGATCCTGGGTCACGCCCACCCCGGGGTCATCGCAGCCGTCGTCGAGCGCGCGGCGAAGGGGCTGTCCTTCGGAGCCCCGACCGAGCTGGAGACCCTGATGGCCGACAAGGTCTGCGAGCTCGTGCCGAGCATGGACCTGGTACGCATGGTCAGCTCCGGAACCGAGGCCACCATGAGCGCCTTGCGCCTGGCACGCGGCTTCACCGGCCGCGACAAGGTCGTCAAGTTCGAGGGCTGCTACCACGGCCACGTCGACTCGTTGCTGGTCAAGGCCGGCTCCGGCATGCTGACCCTTGGTGAGCCAAGCTCTCCGGGTGTCCCAGCTGCCCTGGCCGAGCTGACCATCACGCTGCGCTACAACGACCTGGACCAGGTCCGCGACACCTTCTCCAGGATCGGCAACGAGATCGCCTGTATCATCGTCGAGCCGGTGGCCGGCAACATGAACTGCATCCCGCCCGTGCCCGGTTTCCTCGAGGGTCTGCGCGAGGTCTGCGACCAGCACGGTACGGTGCTGATCTTCGACGAGGTCATGACCGGCTTCCGCGTAGGCCCCGGCGGCGCCCAGGGCCATTATGGCATCACCCCGGACCTGACCGCCCTGGGCAAGGTCATCGGCGGCGGCATGCCGGTGGGCGCCTTCGGCGGCAAGCGCGAGATCATGGAGAAGATCTCTCCCCTCGGCCCCGTCTACCAGGCCGGCACCCTGTCCGGCAATCCGATCGCGATGACCGCCGGTCTGAAAACGCTGGAGCTGATCTCCGCCCCGGGCTTCTACGAGACGCTTGCCGAGCGGACCCAGGCCCTGACCAACGGCATGGTCGAGCGCGCGACGGCCGCCGGTGTCCCCCTAAGCACAAACCGCGCCGGTGCCATGTTCGGCCTGTTCTTCACCGCCGACGGCCCGGTCACCAACTACGAGCAGGCCACCGCCTGCGACCAGGCTCAGTTCAACGCCTTCTTTCACAAGATGCTGGAGCGCGGTGTCTACTTGGCACCGTCCGCATTCGAAGCAGGGTTTGTCTCCGCGGCGCACGGCGATGCGGAGATCGAGGCCACGCTGGAGGCTGCAGCCGGTGCCTTCGCCGAGGTCGCCGGCTAAGCACCGCGAACGCAGGCGACCACGCCTGCCGTTCTGCTCGCCGGTCGGTCGTGGTCGGCGGCCGGTCTGGTGCTGCGAACCTGTTGGGATATGCGCTGCCCGCTCTCTGATCCACATCGATGGATGAGCTTTTCCGTCAGCTACTGGGCTGGATCGGCGCGAACCCGGGCTGGACCTATCTGATCGTTTTCATCGTCGCGCTGGCCGAGTCCTTGGCCGTCGTCGGGATGCTGGTGCCGGGCGTGATGATCATGATCGGCGCCGGTGCCCTGATCGCAACCGGCAACATCGCCTTCTGGCCCACGGCGCTGTCGGCCATCGCGGGGGCCGTGCTGGGCGACGGCATCAGCTATTGGCTCGGGCATCACTACCGCGAGCGCATCCGCGATTGGTGGCCGTTCAACCGCTACCCACAACAGCTCGACCGCGGCATCGCCTTCTTCAACCGACATGGCGGCAAGAGCGTCGCCTTTGGCCGTTTTGTTGGCCCGGGGCGGGCGATCATCCCCCTGGTGGCGGGCATGTTGCAGATGCCACCGGCGCGTTTCCTCGCGGCCAACGTCAGCTCCGGCATCGCCTGGGCCCCTGCCTACCTGGCCCCGGGCATCGTCTTCGGCGCGTCGTTGAAGCTCGCCGCCGAGGTCGCCGCGCGTTTGGCGATCCTGCTGCTGATTCTGGGCACCCTGCTCTGGATGGCGGCTTGGAGCGCGCGCCGACTTTATCTGCTGATCAGCCCCCATGCCAACGCCTGGCTCGCGGCGCTGTTACGCTGGGCCGCCGTCCATCCCAGGATCGGTCATATGGCACAGGCGCTGGCCGACCCGAGCCATCCGGATGCCGGCACCTTGACCGCGCTGGCGGTTGCCCTGCTGACGGCGACCCTGGCACTTGGACTCACGCTCGGTGCCGTCCTCTTCGGTCCGCCGGACATGAGCCTGAACGCCATCGCCCTGGACCTCGGGCAGAGCCTGCACACACCGCTGGCGAGCGACCTGATGGCCGCACTGAATCGGCTCGGCAGCGCACCGGTGCTACTGACGCTGGTGCTGGTCGTCGGCGTCTACCTGCTCTGGCGCCGGCGGCACCGCGACACCGTTTACTGGCTCGCCGCCGCGACCTTCTTGCTTGTGGCCGTGCCGCTGCTCGGCTGGCTGCTCGCGGTACCGCGTCCGGACATCGGCCTGGAGCTCGACTGGCCCTGGTCATTCCCGAGTGTCCCGGCACTCGGGGCAACCCTGGTCTACGGCTTCCTGGCCGTGGTCCTTTCGCGCGGTCTACAAGGCCACTGGCGCTGGCTCCCGTACGCCTGCGCCAGCATTCTGATCGCCGCTGTCGCCGCGGCCCGCCTGTACTTCGGCGCCGAATGGTTGACCGACGTCCTCGGCAGCATCGCCCTGGGCCTCGCCTGGGCCTCTGCCCTGGGCATCGCCTTCCGCCGCCACACTGCCGGCGCTGCTGATCTCTGGTTGGCGGGGATCGCGGCGCTCGGGCTCGCGGCGAGCTTCAGCGCTGACAGCCTGACCCGCCACGAGGACCAGGTCGCCCGGCTGACCCCGACACTGCCGATCCAGGCACTGTCCCTCACCGACTGGCGTGCCGGCGCCCTCGATCAGCGGCTGCCGCGGCGCCGGCTCGACCTCTGGCGCAGCGACGACCATGCCATCGACATTCAATACGCCGGCAGGCTCGACGCCCTGGCCGACGCCCTGAGCGGCCAAGGCTGGCAGCCCGCCGAACGTCTCGGCTGGCACAACGCGATGAGGCTGTTATCGCCGTCGACACCGCTGACCGAGCTGCCGGTCATCCCCCATGTCCATAACGGTCGCGACGAATCCGTGGCGTTAGTCAAGGACCCAAGTCCAGATCACCGCCTGGTGATTCGCCTCTGGTCGACCCGGTATCGGCTCAGCGGCGAGCTGCCGCTTTGGGTCGGCGACGCCACCAGCTTGAACAAGGACGACGTACTCGGTCTGATGGCGTTGCCGGTAACCGCCGCGAGTCACGAAGCGGCCCGACGCGTGCTGGCGCACGATCTCGGGGAAAGCAGGATGCTCCACGTCACGCAGCGGCGCGGGGTGTACATGATCGAGGCCAGCGAACGCTGATGCACTGTTGCGCGACAGATGCCGGAACGGCCCCGTCAGCCTCGGAATAGGCGGTGACTTAAGCCTGCCCCCTGGCCGTCTCGGTCAGGCGGCTGGAGCCCCAAGGCAGGCTGCGCGCTCATCGCAATCGCGTGAGGCGCATCTCGATACGGCGAGCACGCGGATCCTCGGTTTGAAAATGGACAGGATCGATCGGTAGCGTTTGGCCGGCGGAGTAGGTCCGCACCTCGATCAGCTCGAGCTGGGCGCGTTCCTCGTGCCGGGCAACGAAGTGTCGCCAGGCAGCCTTGATGGCCATGGCACGCATGAGTCCAAGGTCATTGTTCGAGCCGGCCCGGCAGCGGCCAATCTCGGTTCGACCGTCGAACACCAGTGGCAGACAGCGATCGAGATTGCCGGCTTGCTTGAACGGTAGACCGTCCGTGTGGCCGATGATCTCCAGCGTATCCACGCGGGAGCGCTCAACCTGATTGCGGCGGATGATCTCCGCGGCGATCTTCTGGAACTCGCCGTCGCGAAGATCGCGGGCGAAGGCAACCGAGACCTCGGCGCTGCCGGAGGCGAAAAAGTTGCCCTTTGGCTCGATGGGGATGATCGGGATCTTGCAGTCCGGGTCGACCAACGGAGAGCCGAGGCGCTGTTTGCAGCGCTGAGCCTCTTTCTCCGCGTCCCCCAGACGTTTTTCCGCGTCAGCGAGGGCTTTCGTCAGATCAGCCACCCGGCGCTGTGCCTCGACGAGCTGTCGGGAGGATTGCTCAACCTCATGCCCGCGCTCGTCACGCCGACGCTTACACACGTCCAGCTCCTGTTTCAGGCGGTTATAGCGCTGATTACAGACGTCCAGGCTCTCGAACGGCCCCTCCGTCGGCTTGCCCGGCAGGAAGACAAACAGCACAACCGCGATCAGCGCGATCGCGATGATAAACAGCGTCATAAACAGGTCGCTGACGCTCGGCCAGTACGAGACCCCGCAGCCTCCTTCGTCGTCGCGGATCATCCGTCAGAACATCGGGCGTCTTGGGTCATTGCCTGCGGCCAGAGAACCGGTCGAGCCAGCCCCCTCCCCGCTTGGTTGCCAGCCGATCCAGGACCGTGGTCAGGTTGTCCAGGTCTGCCGCAAGACGCTGATGCTGCTCCGAAGCCAGACGGGCAGCGTCGGCAAGCTGCTCGGCAACGAGCTCACCCTGGTTGAGCAGCTGTTTCAGGTCACCGGACTGTAGCTGACCGTCCCGTTGGATGCCAGCAAGCTCAGACAGCCAGCGTTGCCAATCGCGGCCGATCTCCTCGGCACGATTTGCGAGGGCGTCGGTTCGCGCATTCGCCTCCCGTTGGGATTCGAGCATCGCGTCCAGGTTCGGCCCCGAGGTCTTGGCATCGGCCGTGATCTGGTCAACGGCGGCCACCAGCTTTGCTAACCGTTGCGTCGTCTGTTCGTTACCCTGCTTTGCCTCGTTCAACGCCTGGGATGCCAGATCGAGCCGCTCGCTCAGGGAGCCGATGCGATCGATGCTCGCCGTTACCACGTCTCGGGTCGCGGCAACGTCCTCTCGAGCTTGATCCGTATTCGTCAACGCCTCGGCAATTTCTTTTCTGATCTCCTCGATCTGCTGAAGCGGTTGAGCGATCTTATCCAAGGCATCCTCGGCCTTGGCGGACAGCTCGCGAATATCCTCGGCAGCCCCAGCGAGGTCCCTGGTGAAACCTTGCTGCGCGGTGTCAAGCCGAGCCTGAAACTGCTCGCCCATCGCTTCGAGCCCCCGATGCAGCTCAGCTCCCATCGCCTGCGCTCGGACGTCCAGTAGCTGCTGCACCGAGTCGGTCAGCGCCGCGATGGACTTGCGCGTGTCGTCCCTGAGCGATTGATTCTCCCGCGCCACCGACCGGGCCTCTTCCGCTATCGGTTTTGCTGCGTCCTCGACTCGCTGGACCGATGTCGCCAAGGCATCCGCCAGCGCCCTGGCCGACGCATCCGCAATAATCTGGCTCGCGCTGCGGCAGGCCACCTCGAGCTGGCTCGACAAGCCGTCGATCGTCTCGCGGAGCAGTCGATGAGACTCCTGCAGATGCTTGGACGTGATGGCCCCGGAAAGCTGCATTTGCGATGCGGCCCTGCTGACCTCGCCGGCGACGGCGGGCAAGGCGTCAAGGTGCTGTACGAGCGGCGACTGTGCCCCGAGCTGGGTGACGATGGCAGCATTCAACGTGTCGATGCGCGGCGACAGGGCCTTTGCGCTCTCCGAGAACGCTTGCGACGCCTTTTGGACCAGTGGGGCATCGTTATGAAACCCCTGCGCCGAAGCAGTCAGCCGATTCACGAAGCCGTCCAGATTGCGCTGACTGGCGAGCATCTGTGTGGTCAAGTCCGCCAACTGCTTGCGCACGTCATCAAGCTCGCGGCTCAGCGACGGAGGCGGGAAGCGCGGGAATAGCTCCTCCAGGTCGAGCTGATCGAGCTCGCCGGCGAGTATCCCACGCTGATGGGCATACCAGCCGCGGGCCGAGGCGACCACAAGGGTCCCGAACAAGGCCACCAGGCTCGGCAGAAAGGCGGTGCTGAGACCCTTGATGAGATCAGTCGCTGTATCGATGTTATCAGCGCCCTCCATCACGCCGGCGCTGTTGGCGGAGAGGGCGAAGTCGCCCAACAGCGGCTTGATCGCCAACAAGGTACCGGCGATGCCGCAGACCAAAAGCAACGCCGTGATTCCTCCGGAAAGCCTCGCACCGATGCGCCGCGCCTCGCGCCGCGCCGAGACCTCGTGTAGCTCATGCAGGGTCACGGCCCGGGCCGACTTGGCCGTGATGGCCGCGGCTAGGAGATGATCGCCGAAGTGGGAATCGGCCAGCTGGGGACCGTGCTCGTCGATCCAGTCCCGGTAGCTGAAGCCAACCGCCTGGTCCATCGGCAGATCCCGCAACGCGCTGCGACCGCGGCGCAACGCGTTGCGCTCCCAACCCATCTGCAGGGCCGCGCGCACCGCCATCAGGACGCCGATCGAGCCGATCACGCCGATGACCAACGCGATGTGGGTCGGCGTCAGCCAATCGTTGGCGATATCCATTCCGTTGTATCGTCAGAGCCTACTTGACTACCCAGACCTCGGCGCGCCGGTTGTGCGAGCGCCCCTGCTCGGTGGCGTTGCTGTCCACCGGGAGCTGCTCGCCCAAGCCCGCCGGCACCGCATCGATCTCGAATCCTTGCAGGCGCTTCGAAATGAAGGTTGCTCGCCGAATGGAGAGTTCGTGGTTGTACCCGGCATCGCCGGTGCTGTCGGTGAAGCCCAGGATGACCACCCGCCCGCCCGGGAAATCCCGAGCGAGCGCCCGCGGCAGGCGATTGAGGTCCGCCTGGGCCTTGATATCGAGCTTGTCCTGATCGACGCCGAAGCGCAGGTTTGTCGAATAGCGGCTCGCGCTGCCGCTCGGGATGCGGTCACGGCCCAGCGCATTGGCGAGCGTTGCCAGCACGATCGGGTCGACGTCTTCCGTCCGCGGACGCAGCCGCAGATCGACGAAGCCAGCTGCAGCGATCTGCTCCTGCCCGGCATCCGACGTCAGATAGTCGATGAATGCCTTCACCGCTGGCGGCGACTTCGGCGAGTGGGCGGCGATGATCCGGAAGCTGAGACCGTAATCCTCGGTGGCGATCGAGAATGGGCTCGCGATCAGTGCCCGCGTCTCCGGCGCCGGCTGATACGGCAGCATTCGGGCGCGTAGACCCGGACCGCAGCGATGGTAGAGGACCAGTGCTCGCTCACCGCGATCCGCGATCGTCGGCAGCGGCTCCGGCACCGAATCGAACATCGGCCCGGCGCCGGTCAAGCGACCGATCAGCGCGGCGTCGGCATCATGCACGCGCCAGCGCTCACCGGTCAGATCGGCGGGACCGACCGGCGCCCCCGCGGCGTTCGGATGTCCAAGCAGCGCCACGGCATCCAGGGCGATGACTTCGGAAAAGGCCCGCGAATCGAGGACCTGTCCACCGAAGGCATCGGCAAAGCGGGCCTGCTCCGCGGCATCCGGTGGGCGATCGCTCAGCACCAGATCGGCGGAGCCGTTGATGAGCGGGTCGTAGGGGGCGTCGGCCGCGGCGTCGATGACGATGCCGGGGGCAAGGTCGCCGCCGGCCAGGGGGAGGTACCAGCGACCCGGCTCCAGCTCGCCGAGCGGCTCGCCACCGACGTGGGCCTGCAGCAACGGCAACAGCAAGGCGTCGACCAGCTCCGGGCTCGCGCTGATGCGCAGACCGGCCGCCCCCGGCGCAAAGGATGGCTTCGTCCGAGCCGCGAGCTCATCCAGTGCATCGCGGACCTCGGTCAGCGCCGACCGGATGCCGTCGACCGTTGACCGCGGAACCAGCAACCGCTGGGATCGATCGGGTCGCTCCAGCTGCCGGGCTCGACCCATGCTGTCGCTGACCCCATCGCGCAGATCGGCGTAGGCGAGATCGGCGTCTTCGTCGAATGGGTCCACCGCGGCATGGGCGGCCTCGACCCTTGCCTCCAGCGCTTCCAGCTCGCGGACCAGGGTCTGGGCGGCAAGCTGCTGGCCGGCGACGCCGGCATCCGGCAAGGCGGCCTGCTGAAGCCGCGATTCCTCGCGCTCGAGCCGGTCTAGCTCGGCGTGTAGGCGTGGCAGGTCCGCGGCATCGGCTGACGTCGCGCGACGGCGCAGGTCCAGCACCCGTTGCTGCAGGGCGCTCCAGTCCGCGGCAGTCGGTGAAATCTGACCGTCGACCGACCGATCCTCCAGCGCGTCGAGCTTGCCATCCAGGCGCGCCAGATCCTGTTGGAACCCCTCCAAGTCCGAGACACCGCCGCCACCGGCGAAGACGAGCAGCAGCAGCGCGAGCAGGCCAACGCCGATGGCCGCACCGCCGCCCCAGACCAGCAGTGGCCGGCGCTCTCGCTGAGCCGTCAACCAGGGCACTGGCCGGCGGTAGCGCTCGCAGTCGGGATCGTTCAGCGGACAGACGCCGGGCCGGTCGACCTGCACCTCTCCGGTGCGGGCATGGGGACACTGGGCAGTCGGCTCCTCGCAACGAAAATAGCGGGCCATATCAATCCACCAGGGTCTTCAACAACGTCAGCATCTGGTCCCAGCGCTGGTACTCCGGTGAGGTCAGGCCATGCTGCCGCTTGATCTCGTTACGCCGCTCGGTGAGCAGTCCGGCGAACCGCTGCCGGTCAAAGCCGCTCAGCGCAGCGGCGAGGTGGCCGTGCAGGCTGAACATCTTGGGATAATCCGGGGCGGCGACGGCGGCCTCGAGATCCGCGCCAAGCAGCTCCGGGTGCTCTCCATCCGCATCACGACGAATCAGGAACACGCCGTTGTCGTCGACCCGGACCAAATCGATGCCGGACTGCTGGCCGAGCCAAAGCTCGGCCTCGTAGCGCCGCCGCAGTGTCGCATCACCCGGCAGCAGCAAGTCCGGGCGGCGCGCCTCCTCCCCGTCCGGGTCGATGTTGCAGAAATAGCGCGTATCCGGGTTGCGGTTCTCGGTCATGGTCGCCTGGTATTTGTCCGCCAGGGACTTGACGACGGTAGCAAAGCGGGCGGCCATCCAGTAGTCGATGGTGAGCAGCCGGATTTGGCCTGGGTCGTCGTGCTCGAAGACCTCCAATAGCCGATCCTGGCCCGCATGCAGCGCGGCCCTGAGCGCGTCCTCCAGCGTCTGCTTGAAGGCATGCCGCGGCAGCCCGATCAACAGCAGCCGCTTGGGCATGTTCGGGACGCCGATGTTGGAGCCGAAGAGCAGGGCCGGCTGCATGTCCTGGCGCTGATGCAGGCAGACCGCGGCTTGGCCGAGAAAGGTCTGCAGCTCTTGCACGAAGCCCTGGCGGTCTTCGCGATAGCGCCGCTCCAGGATATCGAGGACGTCGTCTTCCAGAATCGGTTGGCCGCTGCGGTTGACCTCGTAGTCGTCATGGATGCGCTCGGCCTGCTCTTTGGCGATGCGACGCAGGCGCTCGTCGATCAGCCCCATGTCAGCGCCGTCAAGGGCCGGAAGTGGCTGGTCGGTGCCTATGGCCCGGGTGATCTCGGTGCGCATCAGGTAGGCGACATTTTGTTGGTGCTCGGCATGTCGCCGCATCCACGTGCGGAACGCCTCCAGGGCGTTCGGCTCGAGCTCGTAACAGTTGGCGGCGGCATTGCGGTTCAGCGCGTGCAGCTCCCCGGCGACCAAATCGCGCTCCTGCTGCACGGCGTCCAGCAGCCGTTGCAGGGTCTGCTGGACCCCCATGAAGCGGCTCTTGATGTTGACCAGCCGGCCGAGTAGGTCCTTGACGAAGGCCTGGTCGAGCCGGGCCAGCCGGGCGCGCAGGTCCAGCTCGTGATAGAGACTGCAATCGGCCGTATGGGCGTCGACCATCCGCCGCCGCAGGGAGGTCAGGGCCCCGCTGAGCCAGGTCAGCTTGTCCCATTCCAACCGCCGGGCCTGGATGACCCGCTCGCGCCGCTCGGCGCCAGCATCGGTGCCTGGCCGTCCGTCTGCCTCTGCTCGCAGCCGCGCCGCCAGCTCCTCCAAGGCCTGGGAGATCCGGGCGAGCGCCAGCGGCGCACCATGCTCCTCCCAGAGCCGGGTCAGCCGCCGCTCCAGCTCGGCGACTGCATCGCGGACGTTGGCCGAGCGACTGGCCTCGCGCTCACGGATCAGCTCATCCACGCCGTCGCGCTCGAATTGCCCGCGGTAGAAATCCGCAAGCCCGTGCTCGATGGCCTGTAACGAGGCGTCCGACGAGCCGCCGGTCCGGGCCAGGCCGATCGCCTGCTGCTTGAGGGCATCGCGCAGACGCCGTACCAGCTCATCGGCCCCCGGTGCCGGC
>Ga0316580_10000170_pt1 | contig 12895 bp, 11 predicted proteins | sample S0NA_2_FD_204519 | JGI IMG/M metagenome (GOLD analysis project Ga0316580, IMG submission 204519) | Rhizosphere microbial communities from salt marsh grasses in Alabama, United States - S0-2_160517rDrB | ecosystem: Host-associated > Plants > Roots > Rhizosphere | place: USA: Alabama | collected... | reverse complement strand
CTGTGACATCGCGGTCTGCGCCTGCAGCACATCCGCGATCGTCGCCACTCCCGCTTCCTTGCGCACCGAAGCGGCGTCGTACGACGTCTGTGCAGTCTTCAGGTTGGTCTTCGCGGCCTCGAGCTGTGCCCGCGCATTGAGGTACTCGACAAAGGTCTGCTGCACGTCGAGGATCACGTTCTGCACCACGGTGGTGTGGGTCCAATCGGCGGCCAGCACCGCCAGCCGCGAGCTCTCGGCATCGGCATAGCGGCCGCCGAGATCAAACACCAGCCAGTTGAGGGTCGCTTCCGGCCCATAGGTCGTCTGGCTGAAGTCGAACTGGCCGCCGAGGGCGCTCTGCTTGGTTTTCGCGGCATTGCCATAGAGGTCGATCGTCGGGTAGTACGGCGCACGGTCGATCCCCAGCTGATCGCGGGCCGACAGCGCCCGGAAGTAGCTCGCCTTGGTGAGCGGATTGTTGCGCAGCGCGATGTCCACCACGTCCACCAGCTTGAGCGTGGTTCCGGGGGTCAGCAGGTCCTCGGGGATCGCCGGCACCGGTGTCTCGACTGGGGGCGGCGGGGTGAGCTCGACGATCTTGTCCGGCGCCGACGGCACCGGCGCCTCGGCCGTCAAGCCCCGCGGCAGCACGCTCGCGCAGCCGGCGGCCGCCATCGCGACAAGGCAGATCCACACCACGGCTCGATGATTCCTCATGCGCCCTCCCCTTTCTCGAGACCGGCTCACTGCGGGTCGGACAGTGCCGAGACGCCCCTCGTGCCGGCGGCGCAAAAACTCTCGTGAGCATACGCCGATTCGAGAATCTCTCAAGCGCGAAGCTCCGGCCCGCGGCCTGCTGATCGACGGAATTCCGTGTTGCAGTGCACCGGTTCGAGCCCGCAGCACCGCCTATTTCCGATGCGCCCGGGTCTGGAACATGTACAGTGACCGCGATCTCAGGTCGAAGGAGGATCCGATGAGCGAGCACAATCCCCACGACTTCACCTGCCCCGTGTGCCACAGCGAGCGTCCCGACAACCACCGTGTGGCCGGGGAGGTGGTGCGGCCCACCATCGTGGCCCTCATCGAAAAGGAGCACCCCGACTGGAACCATGCGCAACCGATCTGCCAGACGTGCCTCAACCGTTACCGCATGGACTATGTGGAGGACATCCTCGAGGAGGACAAGGGCGAGCTTTCATCTCTCGAGCGCGGCGTGCTGGCGAGCCTGGCTCAGCACGAGCTGGTGGCCGAGGACGTCAATGAGGAGTTCGAGCAGCAGCTCACCCTCGGTGACCGCCTCGCCGACAAGATCGCCGAGTTCGGCGGCAGCTGGGCTTTCATCTGCCTCTTCGCCGGCGTGCTGGCTCTGTGGATCATCATCAACACCGCGTTCCTGGTGAGAACACCTTTCGACCCCTACCCTTTCATCCTGCTGAACCTGGTGCTGTCCTGCATCGCCGCCATCCAGGCGCCGGTCATCATGATGAGCCAGAACCGCCAGGAGGACCGCGACCGCCTGCACGCCGAGCACGACTATCGGGTCAACCTCAAGGCGGAGCTTGAGATCCGCTTGCTGCACGAGAAGATGGACCTGCTGTTGACCCGCCAGTGGCAGAGACTGCTCGAGATCCAGCGGATCCAGATGGACCTGATGGGGCAGGTGGTGGGGCAGCAGGAGCAGCGCTTGGAACCGTGACCGGCATGAACCTCCAGCGGTGATCCAAAATTCACACCGACGCCCCATGATTTGCCTCAAGAGGTCGCATGTGCGACCTCGGGAGTGTGATGGCGCGTTCTTTGTCTACTCGGCCGCCAGCGAGGCCATGTCGATCGAAAAGCGGTACTTCACGTCGGACTTCAGCATGCGCTCGTAGGCCTCGTTGACCTTCTGGATTGGGATGACCTCGACATCGGCGGTGATGCCGTGCTCGCCACAGAAGTCGAGCATCTCCTGCGTCTCGGGAATGCCTCCGATGAGCGAGCCCGAGACGCTCTTGCGTCCGAAGAGTAGTGCGAAGGCCGACACCGGCAGCGGCTTCTCGGGTGCACCGACGAGGGTGATGTTGCCGTCGAGACCGAGCATGCTGATGTAGGCGTTGATGTCGTGATCGGCGGCGATGGTGTCGAGGATGAAGTCGAAGGTCCCCGCATGCTCGGCCATTGCCTCAGGGTCGGTGGAGATGATGACCTCGTGCGCGCCGAGGCGCAGCGCGTCGTCCTTCTTGCCCGGCGAGGTCGTGAAGACCACGACGTAGGCGCCAAAGGCGCGCGCGAACTTCACCCCCATGTGCCCGAGGCCGCCGAGCCCGACCACACCGACCTTTTTGCCCTTGATGTCGCCCCAGCGCCGGATCGGCGAATAGGTGGTGATCCCCGCGCACAGCAGTGGCGCGGCCCCCGCCAAATCGAGATTCGCCGGCAAGCGCAGCACGAAGCTCTCATCGACCACGATGCTCTGCGAGTAGCCGCCGTAGGTAACGCCACCGAGGTGCGCGTCCGGCGAGTTGTAGGTGAAGGTCGCGTTGGGGCAGAACTGCTCGACGCCGTGCTGGCAGTTGGCACAGGTGTGATCGGAGTCGACCAGACAACCGACCCCTACCAGATCGCCCGCCTTGAAGCCGGTGACCTCGGAGCCGACCTCGACCACCCGGCCGACGATCTCGTGCCCCGGCACACAGGGGTAGGTGGTGGGCACGACGCTGTGCCACTCGTCGCGCACCGTGTGCAGGTCCGAGTGGCAGATCCCACAGAAGAGGATCTCTATCCGCACATCGCGATCAGTGGTCCCGCGGCGCTTGATCGTTTTGAGGGCGAGGGGTGATGTCGCGCCGGCGGCTGCGTAGGCTCGGGTTTCGCTCATGGTGGTCTCCAGTTTCATTTTGGTTGCGGCTGGACGCGCCGTCGCTGGAAAGAAAACGAATCCGGCTGACGGATATTCCCTGTTGCGACCCGGCCACGAGCTCTCCCTCACGCACGATCACCGTCACCACGCGCGCGCCTTCACAACCGGGATCCCCTGTTATTGCGGTCCGCGGTCGCTGCCGGAGCCGCTGTAATGCGACCAGTTTTGTGGAATAATCAGAAAAATTCTAGAATTAATCTAGACGATTGAGGAAGGAGGGCGTCGAACCATGGCACGCGTCCATCAGGCAACAGCGCTGTTGACCGGAATAGCGGCGATTCTGGCATCGAGCACATCCGCCGACCAGGCACGGACCTTCGTGGGTTATGCATTCGATCTCACGACGGGAGAGGCGCTCTACACCGAAACCCACGAGGAGATTGTCGGCGCCGACGGCGGAGGCGAGCTCAGAACCATCTACACGACCCCGGAGGGTGACACCATTGCGGTGCGCACGGTGGACTTCTCGGTCGACCCCCTGGCGCCGGTGTTTCATTTCGAAGATATGAGGACGGGTTACAGGGAGGGCGCCCTCAGAGTCGACGACGAGGTCGTGCTCTACCGCACCCCTCCGCGGAAGACCACCGTCGAACAGGCGGTCACCGAACCGTCCCGCCAACTCGTTGTCGACGCCGGTTTCGATCGCCTGGTGGCCACGAACTGGGACAGCCTGGTGGCCGGAGAGCCTTTAGTGGCCGACTTCGCCGTGCCATCGCGGCTCACGTGTCTGACGATTCGGGTCGATAAGAAAGAGGACGGCATTCTCGATGGAGAGCCCGTGGTGACCTTCCGCATGCGCTTCAAGAACCCCCTGCTCAGATTGGTGGCCGGCCCCATCGACGTCACCTACCACCGCGCCGAGCGCTTTCTCATGCGCTACGAGGGTCTCTCCAACGTGAGCGACCCGCGCGGCAACAACCACACCGTGAGAATCGATTTTCCGATCGCCGAGCGGCGCTCCCTTGCGCCCGTCGAGATCGCCGAGTGGAGGGCGGCCAACAATGGGTAGGAACGAGCTCGTTTTTGCACTTCTGACCGTCGCCTTCAGCGCACTGCTGCTCACCAGCGCGACGCCATTTTGGATCGCTCTCGTCGCAGCAATTGCGATGTTCACCCTGTTGTGGCTGGTCAGCCTTGCGCTGGCCAATGCGAGCATCGTCGACATCTGGTGGGGTCCCGGTTTCATCTGGGTCGCCTGGTTCTCGCTCGTCGTGCTTGCCGGTGAAATCACCGCACGCGGTCTCCTCGTCTGCGGCCTGGTGACCCTCTGGGGTGTTCGCCTCGCTCTCCACATCGGGCGCCGCAACGCCGGCCACGGCGAGGATTTCCGCTACGCCCAATGGCGCCGGGAGAGTGGACGAGACTTCTGGTGGATCTCGTACTTCAAGGTCTTCCTGCTGCAGGCGGTGGTATTGTGGATCGTTGCCACGCCGATCGTCAGTGCTCAGCTGGGTTCGCGGAGCCTTGGCGTGCTCGATGTTCTGGGCTTCATCCTCTGGCTCTTCGGCTTTGTCTACGAGGCGGCGGCCGACCGGCAGCTGCAGCGCTTCCGTAACGACCCCGCCAACCGGGGCGAGGTCCTGCGAACCGGTCTGTGGAAGCTCTCTCGTCATCCGAACTACTTCGGCGAAGCAGTGCTGTGGCTCGGCATCGCGTTGATCGGCGTCGCTGGCGGCGGCCCGATCGCCCTCATCAGCCCGGTCCTCCTCACCTTTCTGCTGCTCAAGATCTCGGGCGTCGCCATGCTCGACCGCGCCCTCATCGAACGGCGGCCCGGCTATGCGGACTATGTCGCATCGACGCCCGCCTTCATCCCGTGGCCCCTGACGAACCGCCGCACCAATGCGGCAAAGGCTTGAGTCATGACCTCGAAAATCCTCAACGCTGTTCTCTTCCAGCTCGTTTGGTTTGCCTGCGTTTGGGGAGGCGCAAGCGGCCACTGGTGGCTCGCGGTCGCTTCGGTGACGGGCTTCGCCCTGTGGCAGGTGCCGCGCAGCGCAACCCCCAAGACCGAGCTCGCGCTGATGGGCGCTGCAGTCTTCACCGGTCTCGTCGTCGATACCGCCTATGTGGCTGCCGGCCTCGTCAGCTATCCGCAACCCGGACCGTGGCGCGGCGTGGCGCCGGTGTGGATCATTGCCCTGTGGGTCGGTTTCGCGCTCACCCTCAATCACTCTCTCGCCTGGCTCAAAGGCCGCCCTCTTGCCGCCGCCGTCATGGGGGGGCTCGCCGGGCCGTTCTCATTCTGGATCGGCGCCACCCGCTTTGAGGCAGCCGAGTTCGTGGCCCCCGCACCGCTCGTGCTCGTGATTCTCGGCGCAGGATGGGCATTGCTTCTGCCCGGCCTCTTCGCGCTCGCCGGCCGCCTTGAAAGCCCTCAACCTCCAACCATCGCCCGGCATCCGCATTCATCTCTCCAGCCTGCATGCGTCGCTGCGGAAACTCGCGGCTCGGGGACCCGCAACCCGCTGGGTGGGGGAGAACGCCAGTGAAGATCGCGGTCGTGGGCAGCGGCATATCGGGGCTGGCGGCGGCGTGGCTGCTGCGCGACGCTCACGAGGTGCACCTCTTCGAGCGCGCCGACCGCCTCGGCGGTCACACCCACACGGTGGTGCACGAGCGCGGCGGCGAGCAGGTCGCGCTCGACACCGGGTTCCTCGTTTTCAATGAACGCACCTACCCCCTGCTCATCCGCTTCTTCGAGCTGCTCGGCATCCCCAGCCAAGCCAGTGACATGTCGTTTTCCATCTCCTGCAAGAAACCCGACTTCGAGTACGGCACGGGGGGCCTCCACGGCGTGCTCGCCCAACCGGCAAATCTTTTCAAACCGAGCTTCTATAAATTCTTGTATGACGTTCTTCGTTTCGGCCGCGAGGGCCGCGCGGTGCTCGGCGCCGCGCCCGACCCCGACGCTACGGTGGCTGATTTCTTCCACCAAGCTCATTTCGGGGAGAATTTCTCACGCTACTACCTCACGCCGATGGTGGCGGCCATCTGGTCCTCAGGGCGGCAGACGGTGGCCGAGTTTCCGCGCGACACGCTCCTCCGTTTCTTCGACAATCACGGGCTGCTCGACATCTCGGGCCACCCGCAGTGGCGCACCGTCAGCGGTGGCAGCCATCGCTACGTGCAGGCGATCGGCCGCGACCTCGGCGATGGTGTTCACGCGGGCTTGGGTGTCGACCGCATCAGACGCGACGAAAAGGGCGTCACCCTCGAGCTCACAGATCACAGCTCGGCCCGTTTCGACCACGTTGTGGTGGCAACCCATGCCGACCAGGCGCTCGCCATGTTGGCCGCACCGACCGCGCAAGAGGAGAGGCTGCTCGGCGCCTGGAGCTACTCGATCAACGACACCTGGCTGCACACCGACACCGCTCTCATGCCGCGCCGGCGGTGGGCGTGGGCGTCGTGGAACTACCTCATCGAGGACGGCACGGTCAGCGAGCCTCGAGTTTCCATGACCTATCATCTCAACCGCCTGCAGCGGATTCCTGGTCCGACCCAGTACTTCGTCTCTCTCAACCCACCGCAGCCGCCAGCGGCCGACCGCGTGCTGCGCCGCATGACCTATCAGCATCCGGTCTACACGCGTGCAAGCGTCGCCAGCCAGGAGGGACTGCGCGCGAGCAACGGTTCCCATCGCACCCACTACTGTGGGGCGTATCTGCGCAACGGCTTTCACGAGGACGGACTGTGGTCGGCCGTGCAGGTGGCCGCGGACCTCGGGGTGCAGTTCCCATGAACGGCTCGGCGCTGTACGTAGGACAGGTCCGGCACCGGCGCCGGGGTGACGTGGACAACACATTCACCTACCGCATGTGGCACGTGCTGCTCGATCTCGACGAGATCCCGGGCCTGGCCCGCTCCATTCCTTTTTTCGGCTTCAATCGATTCAATCTGGTCGGCTTCGACGACCGCGACCACATGGGGCCGTCGCCACGACCTCTGCGCGACAAGCTCGCCGAGTGGTTCCAGGCTCGCGGCACCGAGCTGCCGCCAGGCCGCGTCCTGCTGCTCACCGGCCTTCGCCACCTCGGATGGAGCTTCGATCCGGTGAGCTTTTACTACTGTTACGACCAGCACGACGTCCTTGCGTGGGTCGTGGCGGAGGTCAACAACACCTTCGGCGAAACCTACTGCTACCTGCTCCCTGCACCGGAGGACCCTGCCGCCACGGTGGTCACGCACGAAACCGACAAGTCGTTTCACGTTTCACCCTTCCAACCGATAACCGGCACCTACCGCTTCCGCGTCACAGCACCGGACGATCGCCTCACAGCGCACATCGATGTGATGAGGAACGGAAAGCCTGTCTTCGACGCCACGCTCAGCGAACGCCGGCGGCCCCTCGACGCCCGCAGCCTGCTGTCGACCATTCTCCGGCACCCCCACCAGACGGCGATGACCCTTTTTCTCATCCACTACCAAGCCGTCCGCCTGTGGCTCAAGCGGGCTCCCTTTTTCAGCAAGCCCGCTCCGCCGGCCGGCGCCTGGAGGACGCGATGAACTCGACCAGCGAATGTCTCATGAGGAACGACACACGGGCGGAACCGCGGGGTCTCTCCCCGCTCGCACAGCGCCTCGTGCTGTCGCGCCTGGAAGGCCTGCAGCACGGACTCCTCGAGGTGGTGCTCGCCGACGGCAGCCGTCACCTCTTCGGTGATCTCGGAAGCGAGCACCGGGCCACCTTCGTGGTGCACGACCCGCGCTGCTTCGCACGCCTCCTGCGCGCGGCCGACACCGGCATCGGCGAGGCCTTCATGGCCGGCGAGTGGTCGACACCCGATCTGGTGGGACTCGTGCGCCTGTTCCTCGCCAACGAGGAGCTGCTCGAGCCGGCGCCCTGGCTGGGCACCATCGCCCTCGCGCGCGACCGCCTGCGGCACGTCCTGCGCTCCAACACCCGCTCTGGATCGCGCCGCAACATCAAGGCGCACTACGACCTTTCGAATGACCTCTACGCGTTGTTTCTCGACGATTCCATGACCTACTCCGCAGCGGTCTTTCCCGAGGTCGGAGCGAGCCTCGAGCACGCACAACGAACCAAGTATCGCCGTCTCGCCGACAGCATCAGCCTCGTGCCGGGGCAGCACGTGCTCGAGATCGGCTGCGGCTGGGGCGGCTTCGCCGAGGTGGCGGCTCTCGAGTACGGCTGTCGGGTCACCGGCCTCACCCTGTCGACCGAGCAGGCCGACTACGCGAGGCAGCGCATGGCCCGCCTCGGCCTCGAGCGACGGGTCGACATCCGCCTCGAGGATTACCGCGACGCTCACGGGGCCTTCGACGCCATCGTCTCTATCGAGATGCTGGAGGCCGTGGGCCACCGCTTTCTCGGCGGGTTCTTCGCCGCCTGCGAAAGGCTTCTGGCGCCCGCAGGACGGATGGCGCTCCAGGTCATCACCATTCCGGATCAGCTCTACGACCGCTACCGCCACGGCACCGACTGGATCCGCCGTTATATCTTCCCCGGCGGCCACCTGCCGAGCCTCGGCGCGTTGCAGACTGCGATGACGCGGTCCAGTCGCTTCACGGTGGAACATCTCGAGGACATCGCCGGGCACTACGCCGAAACTCTGCGCCTGTGGCGACACAACTTCATGCGCGATCTCGACGCGGTGCGGCGCCTCGGCTTCGACGACACCTTCATCCGCATGTGGAAGTTCTACCTCGCGAGTTGCGAGGCCCTCTTCGCTCACCGTAAGCTGGCCACCCTCCAGCTGGTGCTCGCGCGTCCCGGAGTCACGGCACACCACGCCCCGACGACCGCACCCGCGGCACCACCAAACGGCAACGGACTCCAGGTCGATCCGTACCGCGGGCACATCAGCGCTCCGCCACCAGGGACCTTCTCGTGACCACCCGGGACGACGTCCGCGCACACGCCGATGCCGGTCTCCCGGTCACCGTCACCAGGTCTTCATCGCAGGAGGTCGGAGCGACCAGCGGGGTGTTGGCACGGGCGGCGATCGATCTCGCCGAGCGCGGTCTCGTACCGGATGCCTTGGTGCGCGTCGGGATCCGCTCTCTGCTCCGCCAGCGTCTGCGCGAGCTCGATGCGGGCAGCATGGAGGATCAGCGTCGGGCCCACGCGTCCTTTGTGCGCGAGCTCGGCTCGAGCCCGGTGGCGATCCGCACCGACGCCGCGAACCGCCAGCACTACGAGCTGCCGGCGGAGTTCTTCCGCACGGTGCTCGGCAGCCATCTCAAGTACAGCTGCTGTTGGTGGCCGGAGGGCATCGACACCCTCGAAGAGGCCGAGCGGGCCTCGCTCGAGCTCACCTGCACGCGAGCCCGCATCGACGACGGCATGAAGGTGCTCGATTTCGGCTGCGGCTGGGGGTCGCTGACGCTGTGGATCGCCAGTCACTTCCCGGGCTGCCACGTGCTCGCGGTGTCGAACTCGCGGACTCAGGCCGCCTTCATCCGCGAACGCTGCCGCGATCTGGACCTGAGCAACGTCGAGGTACAAACGGCCGACGCCACCACTCTCGACCTCGACCGCCGCTTCGACCGCGTTGTGTCGGTCGAGATGTTCGAACACCTCAGGAACTGGGGCCTGATGTTCGAGCGCATCGCGCGCTGGCTCGCGCCCGACGGCCGGATGTTCCTGCACGTGTTCTGCCACCGCCGCCATGCCTACCCCTATACGGTCCGCTCCGCCGGCGACTGGATGAGCGAGCACTTTTTCACCGGCGGCATGATGCCCTCCGACGATCTGCCCCTACGCTTTGCGGAACACCTGCGGGTCGTCGATCAATGGCGTCTCAACGGCCGCCACTACAGCCGCACCCTCGAGGCGTGGCTCGAGCGGCAGGACGCCAACGCGGATCGACTTGCTCCACTCTTCGCGCACACCTACGGTGAGGAGGCCGGGCGGTGGATGCAGCGCTGGCGATTGTTCTTTCTCGCTTGCTCCGAGCTCTTCGCGTTCAACGGCGGCAATGAATGGTACGTCTCCCACTACCTCCTCGAGCCGCGTTCCACAAAAACCGGGCGGAACTTCATACCCAGTTGAAGTACTTCGCCGCCACCCGGATATTCGAGAGCACCACGACCGCCCTCAGGCCATCGGTGAAAAATGGGTCTCCGGTCAGGTTCCGTCGCGGCTTCGACTGCGGCGCCGCGCCGACGCCGGTCACGTACCCGACGCGCGACACGCGGCCCGCCGCCACCAGATCGTCGATTACGTAGTCCCTGGCCTCGTCGACGTCCGGGTCGATCTTGTGGGTGGTCAGGTTCCAGGTCTTGAGCGTGGTGCGTACGCCGATGTCGCGGCTGCACTGGCCGATCCACACCGGCAGCCCCTCGAACGAGGTCCTGGTGCGCCACAATCGCAGGTGGATCCGCTCGTTGATGCTGGCACGCGCCTTCTGCAGAGCGAGCTCCTGGCGCCTGCCATCGAGGTACAACGGGCTGACCGGTGAGTAGCGGTACTCGGAGTCGAGGAGAAACGCCTTGAAGGTCTTGAGGCTGGTGGCGAAGGTGATCGACTCGACCTCGTCCCAGTGGGCGCCGAAGCTCTGCAGGATCGTCGCCCGGTCGCCGACTACCACGAGGTTGAGAGGATCGCCGTGCCGGGTCCCCAGTTGGTTGCTCGTGCACGGCGGTTGGCCCTCGAGGAGAGCGCGCAGCGCGGCCTCGTCGAGCTCCTGCAGCGAGCCACCCGACGCACGGTTGTCATCGTCGGCAGCGAGGGTCAAGCCGGGCACCTCGAGCGAGAAGCTGAAGTCCACCGATTTTTCCTGCGCTACGATCTTGAGGTCGACGTCCTTGACCCCCTCGTCCACTCTGACGAAGACGAAACCCGACTTTTCGGCGCCCGCTTGGATGGGCCCGGGAGGATAACCCTGGCTCTTGAAAAGCTGGTTCATGCGTCGGTTGGCTCTCCGGGCGCCGATCAACTTGAACGGCACCAAAGGAACCAGGGGAAGGTACAGCCAGGCCAGGAGGCCGAAGCTCAGAAACCGTTTCCCGACCGCGAAGTGGTTGACATAAGCGGCCTCGAGCGGGGTGTAGTAGGCGGGGTCGACGCTCAGCAGATCGAGGCGGTGCGGATGGTCCGCGCCGTTGACGACGCGGATCCACAACGGTTGGATGCCCCGGTGGGCCATCCGCACACCAAATACCTGGTGGCTTTCGTGGGCGCTCAGCGCCGCCGTCTCGACCGTCAGGCCGTCCTTGGTTTCAGTCACCGCCCGGTCGAGGAAGGAGCGCTCCTCAGGTCGCGGTGTGTAGGCCACCGTCAGCAACCGAACGGGCAACGATCTCAGTTCCGTCACGCGGTCTCCCAAGGCGCGGCAGCTGTGACCCGGATGCGGCCTCGCCGACACCTGGTGGAATCGTCTGCGGGGGAGTAGCGGAGAGCAGCCGGCGCCTCCCTCGCGGCACAGTGTAGCCGAGCACCACACTCGGCACTGGTTGCATCGGGTGAAGGGAAAAGAAAACAACCCCAGTACTCCACTGGAGTCTTATGATGGTCTGGTGCCGGGCGTTGCAACATTCTCTGCGAAACGCGTCTCACAAGGTCATACTGGACCGGACGCCCGGTGCATCAGAGGGCCCAGGAGGGTGTATGACCCACGCTGACGGGCGATCGCTGCCGTCCATTGGTATTGCGCTGATGGCCGCCGCCGTCCTCGTCACTCTGGTGTCGATTCCGTGCTCTTCGCAAGCGGGCGAGGAAGGACAGCCGGTCAGCGCCTCGAGGCAGGGCGATGACGCCGCCGGCCTGGCGTCAGGTGAGAACACGAAGGACGAGGCGCCCGAAAAGAAAATCGAGACCAAAAAAGAAAAGAAGGGCCCGACGTTCCTCCCCATTCCGATTTTCATCACCGAGCCCGCCATCGGCTACGGTCTCGGCGCCGCTCTCACCTACTTCCACCGATCAGACGGCGACGGCAGCGCCGCGTCCGGCGTGGGACCGGCCATGACCATGGGGTCTACGGAAACACATCACCGGCGACAGCAGCCGCCTCCGGACGTCACCGGCGTCGCCGCCGGCTACACGGACAAGGGATCGTGGTTCGTGGGCATCGGGCATTCCGGGTCGTGGGCCAAGGACACGATCCGCTACAAGGGCGCGATCGCGTACGCCGATCTCGATGCCGAGTTCTGGTTCTTCAACATCCCACTCGACGTCGACATCGCCGGCGCCATGGTGTATCAGAACCTCCTCTTCCGGATTGGTGACAGCGATCTTTTTCTCGGCGGCATGCTGACCTATCTGAATACCGATGCCAGCCCCACGTCGGACGACGCAGCACTCCCGGCGGGGATCAGCGAGGCCACGGTGCAGGACTTCGGTCTCGGCGCCGAGCTTCTGTACGACACCCGCGACTACACCATGACGCCCAACCGCGGGCTGTATGCCGAGCTCGAGGTCGAAAAGTACTTCGAAGGCTCGCTCGGAGACTACGACTACTGGAGCACCGGCGTCGACCTTCGGTCGTTCCACCAACTCGCCCACAACAAGCTGGTGCTCGGTTGGAGGCTCAAGCTCGACGGAGTGAACGGCGACCCGCCGTTCTGGGCCTATCCCTATATCACCCTCCGCGGCGTGCCGGCTCTCCGCTATCAGAACCAGCGCGCCGGCGAAATCGCGACCGAGCTGCGCTGGGACATCCTCGACCGTTGGGCGGTGGACTTCTTCGCCGGCGTCGGCGGCACCCGTGGGGACGTTCCGCTGTTCGAAGAGGAGAAAGGGGTCGTCGCGGGCGGCATCGGCGGCCGCTACCTGTACCGCCCGCAGGACAACCTGTGGGTCGGTGTCGATCTCGCGCGCGGCGCCGGCCAGTGGACCTTCTACGTCGAGGTCGGTCAGGCCTGGAACTGACCTACCTTTTCATCTGGATCACGTCGCGAGCAGCCTTGACCGCTGAGGCCGGTCCGACGAAGATCACGCGGTCGTCGACATTCAGCCTGGTGTCGCCACGGGGCACGACGAACTCCTTGCCGCGGATCACCGCGGCCACCACGCACTGTTTGGGGAAGTCGATGTCACGGATG
>Ga0316580_10000169_pt1 | contig 12934 bp, 8 predicted proteins | sample S0NA_2_FD_204519 | JGI IMG/M metagenome (GOLD analysis project Ga0316580, IMG submission 204519) | Rhizosphere microbial communities from salt marsh grasses in Alabama, United States - S0-2_160517rDrB | ecosystem: Host-associated > Plants > Roots > Rhizosphere | place: USA: Alabama | collected... | reverse complement strand
TCAACAAGATGGATCGGCCCGGTGCGGACTTCGCACGGTGCCTTGACAGTATCCGCAACAAGCTCGACGTCATGCCCGTGGCGCTTACGGCGCCGCTATTCGACGAGCAGGGCGTCGAGGATCACGCAGTAGTGCACCTGCTCGATCGCACCCTGGTCCGCTTCGGCGGCGAGCAGGGTGAGGTGCTGACCACCGAGCCTTGCCCGCCGCACCTATGGGGGCGCTACGCTGCTCTGCATGAGGCTCTGCTGCTGGCCGCTGCCGACGCCGATGAGGCCTTGACGGACCAGGTATTGGCCGGCGAGGAGCCGGATCCGGCCGCCGTGCTGGCGGCGCTGCGCAGGGGGACGCTGGCCGGCCGACTGTTCCCCTGCCTAGCAGGCAGCGCGCTACGCAATATCGGCGTTCAGCCGCTGTTGGACGCCGTGGTGGATCTGCTCCCGGCGCCGCTGGATCGGCCGCCGGCCCTTGCCCGGCTGCCTGATGGCGGGACCGAAGAGGTCGTGCTCGGCGATACTGGTCCCCTGGTGGCGCTGGTGTTCAAGGTGCAGCTCTGGGACGGCCGCCGACATTGCTTCGCGCGGGTCTATCGCAACCGCCTGCAGCCCGGCGACCCGGTGACCTTCATCGCCGTGGACGGGCGCACGGTCACCGAGCACGTGGCGCGCCTCTTCGATACCGACGCTGGTCGCAAGCAGCGGCTCGACGTCGCCGAGCCCGGGCAGATCGTGCTGTTGGCCGGGCTGCGCCACGCAGGCACCGGCGACACCCTCTGCGACCCCGGCCATCTCCTGCTTCTTGAGCGTATCGAGGCGCGTCAGCCGGTGCTGAGTCTGGCCGTCGAGCCTGGGGCCGGCACCGACGAGGAGCGCCTGCTGGAGGCCCTGGACAAGGTTACGCAGGAGGACCCAACCCTGGCCGTCGTCGAGGACCCGGACACCGGCCAGCGGCTGTTGCGAGGCATGGGTGAGCTGCATCTTCAGATCGTGCTGGAGCGCTTGGGACGCGAGTTCGGTGTGTCCGTGCGCAGCGGCCGCCCGGCGGTCGCCCTGCGCGAGACCGTTGCCCGCGAGGCGACGGTCAGTTTTCTTTACACTCGGCCGCCAACGCCCGACGGCAAGCACCCCGAGCTGACCGCCGGCGCCGCCGTGCGCGTGAACCCCGCCCTACGAAGCGCCGGCAACAAGCTTTCCATGGACCCGGATGTGCTTCCCGAGGGTGCTGAGCTCACGCCGAATCAGGTGGAGGCTCTGCGTTGGGGTCTGACCCAGGGTCTGGCCGCCGGGCCACTGCATGGGGCCGCGGTGGAAGACGTCGCTGTCACGCTGACACAGGTAGAGCTGTTCGGGCCGCAGAGCACGCCCGACGCACTCGCCGCTGCCGCCGCCCGCGCCCTCGGCAAGGCGCTCATCCAGGCCGATCCGTGCACTCTGGCGCCCGTAATGCGGGTGGAGGTCGTGGTGCCGGACGAGAACCTGGGCGCTGTCCTCGGCGACCTGCAACAGCGCCAGGCTGCAATTCAGTCCACCGACACCAGCGACGGCAACGCGATCATCGCCTGTGAGGTGGCGCTGGCGCGGCTTCTGGGCTACGCGACCGAGCTGCGCAGCCTGACTCAGGGCCGTGGCCAGTTCAGCATGCAGTTCGCCCGTTTCGATACGGGCTCCGACGTCGGTTAGCGGCCAGGGGCGTCGCAGAATCAAGACGGGCCCGCGCGATGCGGCTCGTGGCATTCCGATGATGGGCCATCCGTTGGCCCGGAGGTGTCGGCGCCGACAGCAGCGGCCGCCTATCGTCGGTAACAGGGGTTGGCATGGAACGCCGTGCTTAGCACCCTACCATGCTGCTGTGGGCGAGGAGCTGTGCCTCGATGACGCGGTCGAACGTTGGGCTCGACGCTTGCGGGGCGATGCTCGTCAGCTGTAGTTGCGGCCCCGCGTAGCCGTAAGGCTCATAGTCGTCGGCGGAGTCCAGTATGCAGTCGGCATAGCCGGCGGGATCCAGGGTCGGGTCGTAGGGGTTGCGCATGGTCGTTATCCTCCGCGTGCAAAAGGTCTCAACTCGAGGCCTCGGGGACCTATTCGAGCCATTTGCGAAGGGCGTGCCAGCCGCGGTCCGGAGCCGAGCGCTAGGGGCTAAGCTGCTGTCGGAACAGTCGTTTACAGCAGTCTGTCGGTGCGTTTGGCCGGTGATGGCGCCGGTCCGCCTCGTGCGCTGAAGGTGCGGGATTCCGACCTAAATGGTCGGTTGTGCCCGATGCTGGTGCAGGCCGATCGTGCATGCGTACCGCACTTTCTGGTCGCGAAGCAGCGCTTCGCGACCAGGGATGAAGGGACGACCTGCGGAGGGCCAGGTTGTAGCCTGTCCAACCTTGGCTCTAGGCGTACGCCGGCTGGAAGGCCTGCTCCGGGTCAGCTACCGGCGCGTTGGCAGCCGGGTTCCAGTACGGCGAGAGCTTGCGGAGCTGCGCGACGATCGGGGGTACCGCCTCGATGACGCGCTCGATCTCCTCCGCCGTGTTGTAGCGCGATAGCGAGAAGCGCGTGGTGCCGTGGGCGGCGGTGAAGGGAATGTCCATGGCGCGCATGACGTGGCTTGGCTCCAGGGAGCCCGAGGTGCAGGCGGAGCCCGAAGAGGCCGCGATGCCGAGCTTGTTCAGTAGGAGCAGGATGGCCTCGCCTTCGATGTACTCGAAGGCGATGTTGCAGGTGTTGGGCAGCCGATTGGCCGGGTCGCCGGTGACGAAGCAGTTGGGCACGGCGGCGAGGATGCCCTTTTCCAGCCGGTCGCGCAGTGCGCGGACGGTGGTCTTCTCGTCGTCCATATGCGCTAAAGCCAGCTCGCAGGCCTTGCCCAAGCCCACGATGGATGCGCTGTTCTCGGTGCCGGCGCGCCGGCCGCGCTCCTGGTGGCCGCCGCGCAGCAGCGGACGGAAGCGGGTGCCGCGGCGCAGATAGAGCACGCCGATGCCCTTTGGGGCGTGCAGCTTGTGCCCGGAGAGCGACAGCATGTCGATGGCGGTGTTCTTGATGTCGATGGGCACCTTCCCGACGGCCTGGACCGCATCGGTGTGGAACATGACGCGGGCGGAGCGCGCCAGCTCGGCCATCTCTTCGACTGGGAACAGGGTGCCGGTCTCGTTGTTGGCCCACATCACCGAGACGATCGCGACCTTGTCGGAGAGCAGGTCCTCGTACTGGCGCATGTCGAGGCGGCCCTTCTTGTCTACCGTCAGGTGGTGGACCTTGTAGCCCTCCTTCTCCAGCTGCTCGCAGAGGGCAAGCACGGCCGGGTGCTCGACGACGGTGGTGATGATCTCCTTGCGCTCCGGCTGTGCCTTGAGCGCGGACAGGATGGCGGTGGAGTCGGACTCGGTGCCGCAGGAAGTGAAGACGATCTCGGAGTCCAGCTCGGCACCCAGCAGGGCCTGAACCTGCTGGCGGGCGGTCTTGAGGGCTCGGCCGACGCGGTCGCCGAACTGGTGCATGGAAGACGGGTTGCCGAACTGCTCTGTGAAGTAAGGCAACATCGCCTCCACCACGGCCGGGTCGACCATGGTGGTGGCGTTGTTGTCCAAGTAGATGCCTGGGGCCGGCGCGTTGGGTTGTGGGGACATAGCTGGATTCTCCTGCTGAGGGCTTTTGGGCGGCGGATGCGGGTTGCTGCCGGCGCCGGCCAGGGCCAAGGGCCGGAGGGCCAAGCGCCGGCGCCGTCGCGCGTGGCTTAGGCCGGCGTTGCGGCGCCTCGGCCCTCAGCACTCGGTGCTTGGCCCTTCGGTGCAGGCAATACGCGTACGAATTCCCCCAGGTCCTCGACGATCCGCTGCTGGATGCCCTCCAGCGTTGTGGATGCCATCTGGCAGCCGGAGCAGGCCCCCGTCATGTTCACATAGACGTTCTTGCCGTCGATGTCCACCAGCTCCACGTCGCCGTGGTCGCGCTGCAGGTTCGGGCGGATGGCCTCGATGGCGTTCTCGATGCGGCGGATGCGCGCCAGGTTGCCGAGCTGGGGCTTGCCCACTGGCGGCGGCGCAGCGGCGGTGGGGTCGAAGGTCTTGCCCTGCTCGGCGAGAACCCGGGTGAGTATCTCTTCGATGCCCTCGTGGCAGGCGGAGCAGCCGCCGCCCGCCTTGGTGTAGTTGGTGACCTCTTCCACGGTGCCGAGGCTATTGGCGCGAATAGTGTCCTCAATGAGCACGGCGTCCACCGCGAAGCACTTGCAGACCAAGGCGCCTTCCTCGTGATCGTCCTTCCACACCTCACCGCGGTAGTTGGCCACCGCGGCCTGCAGCGCCTCGCGGCCCATGACCGAACAGTGCATCTTCTCCGGCGGCAGGCCTTCGAGGTAATCGGCGATGTCCTGGTTCGAGACCTCGAGCGCTTTGTCCAGCGTCATGCCCTTGATGATCTCGGTGAGTGCGGAGCTCGAAGCAATCGCCGAGCCGCAGCCGAAGGTCTGGAAGCCGGCGTCGAGGATGGTCTCAGTGTCCGGATCCACCTTCAGGGTAAGACGTAGCGCGTCACCGCAGGACAGCGAGCCCACCTCGCCGATGGCATTCGCGTCGGCGACGGCACCGGCATTGCGCGGGTTGAAGAAGTGCTCTTTGACGGTTTCGGAATAGTCCCACATGGCTCGGCTCCGCTGGCTGGATCTGGATCACTGAAAAGGGGGCCGGACGGGGCTGATCAGCTTCGCGGCATGTTAAGCCCGGTCCGAGTGGAAAACCTCATGGCATGCTGGGAAGCAATGATCGGGCCATTGCGGGAATCCGGCACAAACCTTTGTTTGAAGGAAAATTTCGTTGCTGGCGCAGGCTGCTTGGCCATGTCGGACATGCGACAGATACGCGGTCGGAGAGTCGCAAGCCGGACGTTGGCGGTGGATAGCGATGCGTGGCGGAGCCGACGCGCCGGCCGGTGGCGGTGCCGGCGCTCGACGTGCATCCCCGTGTATCCCCGGGCTACGGCGTCACGTCACCGGTTAAACTATGCCTCCGCCGTCTCGCACACGAACCGGAATAGGGACAGGGCTCTGCCGCGGACCAGAATTGAGCAATGAAAAAGCGGATTCTCTTGTTGGTCGTGCTGGTGCTGGCGGCCGGGGCCGGCGTCGGCTTCTGGCTCTACGAGCGGAGTCGCGCGGAGCCTAATCCGAATCGGTTGTTGCTCTATGGCAATGTCGATATTCGCGAGGTAGCGCTCGCCTTCAACAACACCGAGCACATCGCCGAGATCCTCGTCGAGGAGGGCGATCGGGTTCAGCAGGGCCAGCTGCTCGCGACCCTGAAGAAGGCGCGCCTGAATGCCGAGCTGGCCACCGCGCAAGCGGGCGTCGCCGCGCAGCAGGCGACCCTGGCGAGGCTGCTGGCGGGCACGCGGCCGGAGCAGATTCGCAAGGTGCGGGCCGATCTCGCGGCGAGACAGGCCGAGCTGGTCGATGCAAAACAGCGCTTTCGGCGCGCGGATAATCTGTTCAAAAAGAAGATGGCCTCGGCTCAGGAGCGCGACGATGCCGAGGCCCGGCTGAACCTCGCCCAGGCCGAGGTGAAGGCCGCTGGGGAGGAGCTGGCCCTGGCGCTGGCCGGCCCGCGGGTCGAGGACATCGACGCGGCACGGGCGACGCTGAACGCGCAAGAGGCCCGGCTGGAGCTCGCCGAGGTCGTCCTGAAGGAGGCCGACCTTTACGCCCCGCACGACGGCATCATCCGCGACCGCATCCAGGAGCCGGGCGATCTGGCCTCGCCCCAGAGGGCGACGCTGACGCTGGCCCTGACCAACCCGGTATGGGTGCGTGCCTACGCGCCTGAGACCGCACTCGGCCGGCTCAAGCCGGGCATGCGTGCGTCGATCACCACCGATAGCTACGCCGATAAGGTCTATGACGGCTGGGTCGGCTTCATCTCGCCCACCGCCGAGTTCACGCCGCAGACCGTCGAGACCCCGGACCTGCGCACCAAGCTGGTCTATCAAGTGCGGGTCTATGCCTGCAACGCCGACGACGAGCTGCGCCTCGGCATGCCCGCGACGGTGACCATCCGGCTCGATGGGTCGCCGCCGGCAGACGGCAAGGCGCCGGACTGTCTTGCTGCCGCCTCGACTGCGTCCGCGGACTGAGCGGTGGCGGCGCGAGCGAGGGCGCCGGCGCCCGTGCAGCCAGGCCGCGACGATATGTCCGCGACCTCACCCGATGCAGACGCCGGGCTCGCTCTGCGCCTGCGCGCCATCACCAAGACCTTCGGCGCCGGTGGTCTGGAGGTCCGCGCCGCCGATGGACTCGATCTGGACATCGCCCGCGGCGGCATCACCGGTCTGATCGGCCCGGACGGGGCCGGCAAGACGACCCTCATGCGACTCGCAACCGGCCTCCTGAGACCCGATGCGAGCGCCGACTCCAGCGCCGCGCATCGGTCGGATGAGCAGCCTCACGCAAGGGTCGAGCTTCGGGTCCTCGGCATCGACGTGATGGCGGAGCCCATGCGCGTCCAGGAGACCGTCGGCTACATGCCCCAGCGCTTCGGGCTGTACGAGGACCTGAGCGTCCGCCGCAACCTGGAGCTCTATGCCGATCTCCACGGCGTCGCCCACACCGCGCGTTCGTCCCGCTTCGTCGAGCTGCTGGAGCTGACGGGTCTGGGCCGCTTCACCGAGCGCCTCGCCGGGCGTCTGTCCGGCGGCATGAAGCAGAAGCTCGGCGTTGCCTGTGCGCTGGTGCGCCCGCCGCCCTTGCTGCTGCTCGACGAGCCCACCGTCGGCGTCGACCCCGTCTCGCGCCGGGACCTCTGGTCCATCGTGCAGGCGATGGCCCGCGACAACGGCGTCACCGTGTTGGTCAGCACGTCCTATCTCGACGAGGCCGAGCACTGTGACGACATCGTGTTGCTGCACCGTGGCCGAGTGCTCGGACAGGGGCCGCCCCGACGCTTCAGCGAGGCGATGCGCGGGCGTTGCTTCCATGTGTCGGCCGGCTCGATGCGTCGCCGGGCGCTGCAGCTGCGCCTGAGCCGCGAACCGGCGGTGCTCGACGTCGTGCTCGAGGGGGACGGGGCCCGGGTCGTCACGCGCGCGCCTGGCCCCTTGTCGCTGCCCGCGCTTGCGGCCGAGGTTGCCGAGCTCGTCATCCGCCCGGTGGAGCCACGCTTCGAGGACGCGTTCATCGACCGGCTGGCAGCCACGGAGGGCACTGATCGGGCACCGTCGTCCTTGCCGAGCGCCGCATCCGTCGCATCGCGACCTAGCTCGGAGGCCTGGCGGGAGCAATCGTCGACTGCGAAGTATACGGGGCGCGCCGGCGGCGATACCGCGCCGATCGATGCCCCCGTCATCGAGGTCAGCGGCCTGCAGCGCCGCTTCGGCCCGTTCCTCGCGGTCAAGGGGCTCGACTTCGAGGTCCGGCGCGGCGAGATCTTCGGTCTGCTCGGCGCCAATGGTGCCGGCAAGTCGACCACCTTCCGGATGCTCTGCGGCCTCTTGCCCGCCTCGGCCGGCAAGGTCCGCGTCGCCGGCCTCGACATGCGCCGCTCCGCACCCCGGGCGCGGGGACGGCTCGGCTACATGGCGCAGCGCTTCTCGATGTACGGCGACCTCAGCGTCCTGGAGAACCTGCGCTTCTTCTCCAGCGCCTACGGGCTGCGCGGACAGCGTCAGCAAGCGCGCATCGACTGGGCGCTCGCGACCTTCGAGCTCGAAGACGTTCAACGCGAGCGCAGCGGGGATCTGCCCCTGGGCTTCAAGCAGCGTCTGGCGATGGCCGCGGCGCTGTTGCACGAGCCGGAGATCCTGTTCCTCGACGAGCCCACGTCGGGCGTCGATGCCCTGGTGCGCCGGGAGTTCTGGCGGCGCATCAACGCCCTGGCCGAGTCCGGCACGACCATCCTGGTCACAACCCATTTCATGGATGAGGCCAACTACTGCGACCGCCTCGTGATCATGGCCGACGGCGAGGTCCTCGCGGCGGGCACGCCGATGGAGCTGGTCGCGCGGGCACGCGGCCCGCGGCAGCCCGAGCCGACGCTCGAAGACGCCTTCATCGCGCTAATCTCGGCCCACCGGCAAGCGAGCGAGGAGGCCGCGTGAGCGACGCGCACCCAAGCGCGGGGACCGGCCAGCCAGACACGGTGAGCTCGATCGCCGCCCGGCGCATGCGCCTGCTCGGGCTGATAAGCAAGGAGATCCTGCAGATCAAGCGCGACCCGTCGAGCCTGGCCATCGCCTTCGTGCTGCCCATCGTCTTGCTGTTGCTGTTCGGCTACGGCGTCTCACTGGATGCCCGCAATCTCGGCATTGCCTTCGTCGTCGAGCAGCCGGACGCCGACACCGCCTCGCTGCTCGGTGCCTTCCGGCAGTCGCGGCTGTTCGAGCCGCGCGAGTATCAGGACATTCAAACGGCCGAGCGGGCCTTCGCGGCGCGGGATGTGTTCGCGATCGTTTGGCTGCGGAGCGATTTCGCGCGCCGGCTGCGGGGCCAGGGCGATGCGCCCATCGGCGTCATCGTCAATGGTGTCGATGCCAATCAGGCGCGCATCGGCACCGGCTACATCCAGGGCGTTTGGCGCAACTGGCTCGCAGGCTGGCTGCGCGAGCGGGGCATCGACGGCTCCCCGCCCGCAGTGCTCGAGCCGCGTATCTGGTTCAACGCCGCGGTGCGCAGCCGTGACTTCCTGGTGCCGGGCCTGATCGCGATCCTGATGACCCTGATCGGCGCGCTGCTGACGTCGATGGTCGTCGCGAGGGAATGGGAGCGGGGCACGATGGAGGCCCTGTTGGTGACGCCGATCCGCATCCCGGAGCTGATGCTCGGTAAGCTCGCGCCCTATTTCGCGCTCGGCATGGGCAGCATGCTGCTGTGCGTCGGGGTGGGGGTCGGGCTGTTCGACATCCCGTTGCGGGGCTCGGTGCTGGTGCTGCTCGCCACCTCGGCGTTGTTCATGCTAGTCGCGCTGGGCATGGGGCTGTTGATCTCCATCATCGCGAAGAATCAGTACGTCGCCGGCCAGATGGCGATCATCACCACCTTCCTGCCCGCGTTCATCCTGTCCGGCTTCATCTTCGCGATCGGCTCGATGCCGGCGCCGATCCAATGGATCAGCCACGTCGTGCCGGCGCGCTACTTCGTCGCGATCCTGCAGACGCTGTTTCTGGCCGGCGATGTCTGGCGCATCATCCTGTTCAACAGCGCGGCGCTGCTGCTGATGATGGTCTTGCTGCTGGGGCGCGCCCGCGGCGCGTTCAAGAAGCGGTTGGACTAGATGGACGTCGTCGCGCGTATCCTATCACTGGCGCTGAAAGAGCTGCTGGCGCTCCTGCGCGACACCAAGAGCCGCCTGATCCTGATCGGGCCCCCGATCCTGCAGCTCTTCGTCTTCGGCTACGGCGCGACCTTCGACCTCAACCGGGTGCCGATCGCCGTTTACAACGAAGATCGCTCCGCGCCCGCCCGCGAGCTCGTGGCACGCGTCGTCGGCTCGGCGAACTTTCGACTGATCCGGGAGATTGGCCACGACGGCGAGATCGCGCCCCTGATCGAGAATCGCCGCGTGCTGGCGGTGTTGCATCTGGGGCCGCACTTCAGCCAGCAACTGCTGCACGGCGAGCCGGCGCCGGTGCAGCTGCTGATCGACGGGCGCAACTCCAACACGGCGCTGATCCTGCTCGGGTATGTGCGTGAGATCACCACGGCATTCGGCGCCGACTGGCGCAGCGCCCGCGGCGAGGCCCCGCCGCCCGCGGTGCTGAAGGTGCACGCCCTGTACAACCAGGACCTGCGATCCCAATGGTTCATCGTGCCCGGCATCATCGGCGTCTTGACCCTGGTGGTCACCACCATCGTCACCGCCCTGTCGGTCGCCCGCGAGCGCGAGCTCGGTACCTTCGATCAGCTCCTGGTGACGCCGATGACACCCGCAGAGATCCTGCTGGGCAAGGCCCTGCCGTCGGTGCTGATCGGCCTGGTGGAGGGCGGGTTCATCCTGCTCGCGACCCTGTTCTGGTTCGAGGTCCCGCTGCGCGGCGAGCTGGGTGCGCTGCTCCTGGGGATGCTCCTGTTCGTCTTCTCGGCCGTCGGCATTGGGCTGATGATCTCCTCCCTGGCGACCACCCAGCAGCAAGGCATCCTCGGCGCCTTCCTGTTCCTGGTCCCGGCGGTCATTCTGTCCGGCTTCGCGACGCCGATCCAGAACATGCCCGAGGCCGTCCAGCACCTGACCCTGATCAACCCCTTGCGCTGGTTCCTCGTCGTCGCCCGCGGCGTGCTGCTCGAAGGCGACGGCTATGCCTCGCTTGCGAATGCCTACTGGCCAATGGCCCTGATCGCGCTGATCAGCTCGCTCGTGGCGGCGTGGATGTTTCGGCATCGGATGGCGTAGATTACGGATGAGCTCCGCTCATTACAGCGCGGCCTCGATCTGCATTGGGTGACCGTCGGTGAGCATGCGGATGAGACCGCGCTTGCCGTCCCGCTCGCCGACCGATCGGGATCGGCGATGGCGCTACCCGCCAAGGACCCACTCGCCACGAGCAGCGCGGTGGCCCAAAACCGGACTACCGCGCCAAAGAGGCATCGCACCTTGCGTGCCTGCGTGAGCAGGATTTCCACCCATCTCGGGCGGTGCAAGCCGCCCGAGTATCAGAGCTTTGGCCGCGGTGTGTTGGCGGTCTCCAGCGGTAGGATCGGGTACTCCACAACCGGCTGCTCGCCGGTGAGGCTGTGCAGGAACTCGGCGATGGTGGCCACCTCGTCATCGGTGAGCTTGGCGCCAAGCTGTGCGGTGCCCATCACGGCCACGGCCTGCTCCAAGCTCCAGACCTCGCCCGAGTGGAAGTAGGGCGCGGTAAGGGCGATGTTGCGCAGCGGGGCGGCACGGAAGACATACTCGTCCGAGGCTGTATGGGTGACCCGGAAGCGGCCCTTGTCGTCCGGGGGCAGGATGTCGGCGCCAGGGCGTTTGATCAGGCCGAACGGGAAATACTCTTGGCCACCGACATTGATGCCGTTATGGCAGCTGGTGCAGCCCTTGTCGATGAAGAGCGCCAGGCCCGCCTTTTGCTCGTCGCTGAGTGCCGCGTCGTTGCCCTCCAGGAACTGGTCGAAGGGCGAGTTGGGCGTCACCAGCGTGACCTCGAATGCCTCGATGGCCTTGGCCATGTTGTCGAAGCTCACCGGGTCCGCCTCGCCCGGGAAGGCGCGGCCGAAACGCTCGACGTACTCCGGCATGCTCTTCAGCGTGACCACGACCTGTTCGGGCTGGTTCGCCATTTCGACACCCGCCTGCACCGGCCCCTTGGCCTGGGCCTTCAGGTCCTCGGCGCGGCCGTCCCAGAACTGGGCGACGTTGAACACGGCATTCAGCACCGTCGGCGCGTTGCGTGGACCCTTCTGCCAGCCATGGCCGACAGATGTAGACAAGTTGTCGTCGCCGCCGGTGCCGAGGTTGTGGCAGGTGTTGCAGGAGATGACGCCGGAGGCGGACAGGCGTGGGTCGAAGAAGAGCATCTTGCCGAGATCGATCTTCTCGCGCGTGACCGGGTTGTCCTCGACGGCCTGCAGGCCGTGGGGGATGGGCTCCAGGCCCGCCTCCTTTGCCTTTTGGCGGAGGGCGGCGTCGTCCGCTTGGGCGCCGCCCAGCGTCAGGCTGAGTGCGATGCCGAGTAGGGCTGCGCCTGATCGGCTCGGAAAGTGCTGCTTGCGTTTCGACATGTGGCTGTCCTCTGACCTTGGTTGTGGTGAAGGTCAGAGCTTATAGCCTCGCCGGCGTGAGCTCATTGCGCTTGCTCAGCGGGTGCTTTGGCCTGGACGGACAGTCTCAATGCACCCCGCTGACGGGCATCATGTCGACGTCGCAGGCCCCACCGACCGTGACCCTGCGGGTGCTGCCGCCGCCCCGGCAGGATTCACCCAGGTCTTGCACCCGGCAGTTTAGTCCCACGGGCCGGCCGGCGCTGAGCCAGCTCGGCGTCTTGCGGTAACGACCCACCTTGGAGAAGCGGCAGCCGGGTGAGACGCCGTAGGGGGTGCAGCCGCCACCACCACCGAGGCGCACCTTGCGGCCGTCCACGACGAAGCCGGGGTAGCTGTCCTCGATGCGTACGTCGTCGCCCCAGTCGGCCTGGTCGAAGCGAAACTCCTTGAAGCGGTAGCCGGAGCCGACCCTGTCGCCCACCTGGATGCGGGTGTTGGCGATGAGTGCGTGGTCCGGGCCGTTCTCGGCAACCGCGCCCGACATGTACTCGATGCGACTGTACTGCGGGAAGCACTTGCCCATGGCGGGCGGGTGGTAGTAGTGCCGCATGGCCGTCAGCTCGGCCATCGAATTGCCCGGGAAGAAATCCCGCAGGCCGCCGTCGCCGCCGTAGAGGATGCGCTCGGCATCGTCGACGTTCTGGGTGTACATGGCCTGGATGCGGTCGTAGAAGTCCTTATGCTCCAGGTCCGTGCGCAAGTAGCAGGCAGTGAGGCCGGAGATCATGGTCAGATAGGCGTCCCAGATGTTGTACTGGGACGGGTCCGACGACACACCCTGGAAGTCGCCCGGAAAGCGGCAACCCTGGCGGCGCACGCACTGGCCGACGGCGCGATTGCGGATGGACAGCACCACGGTGTTACGCTCGCAGGCGCCATAGGCCGAGCAGCCGCGGTCGAGATGGCCCTCGTAGATGGCCGTGCGCATGGCGTAGTCCAGGTGTTTTGCACGGGCCAGGCTGTCGTTGTCCCACTTGCTCTTGTTGCGTGCGATGAAGCTGTCCCAGGCGCCTGCCAGCTTGTCGCGTCGGCCGGTCATGCGGCCATTGACCGACGCGCACTGGGGGGAGTTGTGGAAGCTGCGCACGATCTTGTCGAGCGTGCTCTTGCCGGCGCGCTCGGCGGCCTTCTGGTCACCACGGCCCGGCGGGTCGAAGAAGGGGGATTTCTCCAGCGGATACAGGTCGCGGACATTGATGAC
>Ga0316580_10000168_pt1 | contig 12959 bp, 7 predicted proteins | sample S0NA_2_FD_204519 | JGI IMG/M metagenome (GOLD analysis project Ga0316580, IMG submission 204519) | Rhizosphere microbial communities from salt marsh grasses in Alabama, United States - S0-2_160517rDrB | ecosystem: Host-associated > Plants > Roots > Rhizosphere | place: USA: Alabama | collected... | reverse complement strand
GATGCGCGCGGTCATGTCGGCGCGCTCCTGCAGGCTGCCGAGCACGGTGAAGCCGTAGGCCTCGCCGCGCATCATCGTGCTCTGGGTGAGGCCGAAGAACAGCGCGACCTCGCGGTGGACATAGGCGTAGAACTCCGCCGCCCGCCAGGGCTGGAGCTTGGACTTCAGGTGACGGTCGACGGACAGCCAGAACTCGTTGATCGCCTCCCACATCTCCTGCGAGATGCGGTCGCGCACCACCCGCGCATTCTCGCGGGCCAGGCGCAGGCTGTTGTACAGAGAGCCGGCATAGTCCTTGTCCTGGGTCAGCAGTTGGATCACCCGCTGCACCGTGACCTTGCCGTCCGGATGGCGCTCGAGGTAAGTGTCATCGGCGCCGACGATGCTCAGCAGCGGCGTCCACTGCATCTCCTCGGTGGCACCCTCGTCGGACTCCAGCATGAACACGACATTGATGTCGAGGATGCGCGCGGTGTCGTCGGCGCGCTCCAGGTTGCGCGCCATCCAATACAGGGATTCCGCGATCCGGCTCAGCATGATCAGTCCGCCAGCACCCAGGTGTCCTTGCTGCCGCCGCCCTGGGAGGAGTTCACGACCAGCGAGCCCTTCGTCATCGCCACCCGCGTCAGCCCGCCGGGCACCACATCGATGTCGTCGCCGTAGATGATGAAGGGCCGCAGGTCCAGATGCCGCGACTCCAGCTCGCCCTCCAGGTAACAGATGTGGCGCGACAGCTGGACCACCGGCTGCGCAATGTAATTGCGCGGGTCGTCTTGGACCTTGCGGGCGAACTCGGCGCGCTGGCCCGGTGTCGAGCTGGGTCCCATCAGCATGCCGTAGCCGCCGGACTCGGCCACCGCCTTGACCACCATGCGCTCCAGATTGTCGAGCACAAAATCCCGGTCGGCGGCGTCGGTCATCTGGTAGGTCGGCACGTTCTGCAGGATCGGCGCCTCGCCGAGGTAGTAGCGGATGATCTCCGGCACATAGGCGTAGACGGCCTTGTCGTCGGCGATGCCGGCCCCGGGAGCGTTGACCAACCCGACATTGCCGGCGCGCCAGGCGTTGATGACGCCGGCGACGCCGAGCACCGAGTCGCTGCGAAACACCAGTGGGTCCAAGAAGTCGTCGTCGACGCGGCGGTAGATCACGTCCACCTGGTCCAGACCGTGGGTGGTCTTCAGGTAGACCTTGTCGTTCTTGCACACCAGGTCGCGGCCCTCGGCCAGCTCGACGCCCATCTCTTTGGCCAGGAAGGTGTGCTCGAAATAGGCCGAGTTGTAGATGCCCGGCGTCAGCACGACGATGTTCGCCCGGTCCTTGCCGCGCGGCGACAGGTGCCGCAGGGCCTGCAGCAGCAGGGCCGGGTAGTGCTCGACGCGGCGCACCCGGTAGCGGGCGAAGAACTCCGGCAGGATGCGCCGCTCGACGATCCGGTTCTCGATCATGTACGAGACCCCGGACGGTGTGCGCAGGTTGTCCTCCAACACCAGGTAGCGGCCTTCCTCGTCGCGGATCAGGTCGACGCCGCTGATGTGGGTGTAGATGTCGTGCGGGGCGTCGATGTCCATGATCTCGCGACGAAAGTCCTTGCCGCGATAGATCAGCTCCGGCGGCACGACGCCGTCCTTCAGGCAGCGCTGGCCGTGGTAGAGGTCCTTCAGGAACAGATTCAGCGCGCGGATGCGCTGCTTCAGGCCGGCCTCGATATGGGCCCACTCGCTGGCGGTGATGATGCGCGGCAGGATATCGAAGGGCCAGACGCGTTCGATGCCTTCTTCGGAGTTCGAGTAGACGGTGAACGTCACCCCCTCGGTATGCAGGGTCAGGTGCGCCTCCCGCGCCTTGTCACCGAGCAGGTGCTGGCCGGTCTGCTGGATGTGCTCCCACATCGGCAGGTAGTGATCGCGCGGGCGGAAGTCGTCCTGATAGAACTCGTGATAGGCCATCGCCTGGCCGCCGACGACGGCTCGCGCCCCGCCACCGCGCATGGTCTGGAACTGTCCCCGTCCGGACTGGAACTGGCTCATCATCATCGGGCCCGTTACCCTCTCGTTAGGTCCAGAGAGTCGTAAGCAGTTTACGCGCCAGAATCAGCAGGGCAGCAACGGCCTGTCTGCGCGGTTAGAATCTTAGCACCGCCCGATTTGGGTGCATCCGCCGTCAACTGACGACCCGTTACAGTGCATAGCCTGATGCGACGGGCGGCGCTGGTGGCGGGGGCGCGCCAAAGCGGCTTTGCCTTACGATGGAGCAAACGCTTCATGTTGCGGGGTGGCTCCCTGTCATGAACGTTAGGCTCGCTATGACCCAAAAAGCCCGGCGGCGCCCTTTGCCGCGGGCATCAAGAACTGGTTCAGAGAACGCGATCCTACTGCCTCTATTGTCGGTCAGCGATGATGCGCCCAACAACGCGTCAACGGGACTGCACGCCGTCAAACCGCCGCGCTCCAAAGTCAGATCACCCTGTCACTTAAGCTGGCTGCGGCAACTACGGATGCACTCGGAGTCGGATCAAGCCTGACCAGAATGGTCAACGACCGCATAACTCCCTATCACGGAAACGAGCTATGCGCGGTAACTCTCCGAAATGTCCAACTTTCCCCGACCGCAAAGCCCATTACAGTCGGCGGTTTAGGCGGCTATTCGAACTAGTGAATGCGCAAAAATATGCTCTAAAGATCAATGGCTTGGGCGGTGTCAGCCAGCTAATCGGTATCGGTATCGGTATCGGTATCGGTATCGAACTGACCGACGCCGTCTTCCCCAAGCGCCTCGCGGATCGCGTAGGCAAGCTGTCCGAGCTTCGCCAGCTCAGCCACACGACGATCGAGCAGTGCCTTCTGCTTCCTGTCGTCGTCTGCGGACATCGCATCGCACACCGGCAGCACGTCCTGAATCGCAGCGCACGCCAGCGCCGAGCCGCGTGCGATTTCAAAATACCGGCGTCGGTCCCCGTGCGTCGCTTTGCCGTTACCCTCGGCCCCTTTCCCTCAACAGTCTTCAGCGCGGACGCCTGCGATGCGCGCGGGAGTTGATCCCTCGCGTTGCGGTGTCCCTTCAGCTTCTCGCAAGACCGGGAGGCTCAACCGACCGTGGCGATGGCCGTTCGGTATACGTCGAGCTTCTCGTGGCCGAATGCCATAGGGCGTCTTCTTTCTCGATTCCGATAGCGACCCCGACCCCGACCCCGACCCCGATTGCGCTCCGCCAACGCATGGATAGCGTTGTTCAGGTTGTCAATGAACGGTTACATACGCCTCCAGTGAACGCGGCAAAGGCGCGCGCCGCTGAGGCGTCGCGATGCGGGAGGACCATCTGAACTTCGACACGATGCGCGTACTCAGCGAGCTCAGCTCGCCGTCCTAGCGGGGCGATACGGCAGACTAAAGGGAGCATAGCGCCACGCGCCTGAGCCTGCATGTCCTCCAAGTGGGTCAAGCGCCGAGGGCCGCTGCAAGTCCCGTTCAGGCGAATTCGGCCGTTGCCGGTTGGCGCTCGATTCTTTGGCGGCAGACGGCGCGGTTGCGGCGAGACTTCCCGCACCTCCAAAGAGTTCCGGCCCCCGAGAGGGCTAGTGGAGAAAGTCCAGCGTGTTCGTCGTCACCGGGCAGGAGGCCAACGTCGTCTCGGGCTTCCGGTACAACTGCACGTCACAGCGGCGCGCTGCCAGACAGAGTCTCGCCGTGCCCTGACACACCACCACATCCGCGCCCGCCGCTCCGAGAAGCTTTCCTTCCGGCCGGCTTGAAGCGAAATCCGGGAGAGCCAAGGATCTAAACGCCGTGCGATCGCCTCGCGCAGGCGCCGGGAGACCTCGCTTCCTGTCCGACTCGCACTGGCGAACATCCGTTCGGCGCGAGCACGCGGTCTTGATCTCACCGACTTGGGGAGGACGCGGCTGTGCGGCGCGCCGCTTGCACCAGGTTGGGACGCCGTTCTCGGTTCGGCGCCGGTAGCGCCCGGACTGCCGGCTGGCGCATTGCCGGAACGAATCTTGCTCCGCGCTGGTACAGTTAGGCATCCCTCGCCGCCCCCGCTTCTTTCGGAGCCCTGCCGTTCATGTCCATCCTCGTCGAGATCAATCACAAGACCGAGTACCGCTTCGACCGGCCGATCAGGCTAGCGCCGCATACGGTTCGGCTGCGCCCGGCGCCGCACTGCCGCACGCCGATCCGCTCCTACTCGCTGCGCATCGAGCCGGAGCAGCACTTCATCAACTGGCAGCAGGACCCGTTCGGCAACTTCCTGGCGCGCCTGGTGTTTCCGGAGAAGGCGAAGTCCCTGAGCGTCGAGGTCGACGTCATCGCGGAGATCATCACGATCAACCCGTTCGACTTTTTCGTCGACGAGTACGCCTACAAGTACCCTTTCATCTACGACCCGCAGCTGACCAAGGAGCTGTCGCCGTACCTGGAGCTGGTCGACGACGGCCCGCTGCTGCATCAATGGCTGAGCGGCGTCGACCGTAGCCCGCGCGAGACGGTGTACTTCCTGGTGGACCTGAACAGGAAGCTGCACGAGGACCTCGGCTATGTGATCCGCATGGAGCCCGGCATCCAGACCTGCGAGGAGACGCTGCGGCTCGGCAAGGGCTCCTGCCGCGACACCGGCTGGCTGCTGGTGCAGATCCTGCGCCATCTCGGGCTCGCAGCTCGCTTCGTGTCGGGCTACCTGGTCCAGCTGACGGCGGACGTGAAGTCGCTCGACGGTCCGAGCGGACCCGAGCAGGACTTCACCGACCTGCACGCCTGGGCGGAGGTCTATGTGCCCGGCGCCGGCTGGATCGGGCTCGATCCCACCTCCGGCCTGTTCGCCGGTGAGGGCCATATCCCGTTGGCCTGCACCCCGGACCCGGTTTCGGCGGCGCCGATCACCGGTGCCACCGAAAAGTGCGAGGTGAGCTTCTACTTTCACAATCGGGTCAAGCGCATCCATGAGGACCCGCGGGTCACCAAGCCCTATACCGACGCGCAGTGGCAGGCGATCGAGGCCCTGGGCCATGCCGTCGATGCGGAGCTGCAGACCCAGGATGTGCGCCTGACCATGGGCGGCGAGCCGACCTTCGTCTCCATCGACGACATGGACGGCGCGGAATGGAACATTGCGGCCCTGGGCCCGACCAAGAAACTGCTGGCCGAGGACCTGCTGCTGCGGCTGAAGCGCCGCTTCGCGCCGGGCGGGCTGCTGCACATCGGCCAGGGCAAGTGGTACCCGGGCGAGCAGTTGCCGCGCTGGGCGCTGGCCTGCTACTGGCGCAAGGACGGCGAGCCGGTGTGGCGGGACGAGGCCCTGTTCGGCAACGAGCGGGACGGCTACGAATACGGCCCCGAGGACGCCCAGCGCTTCATCGCCACGCTGGCGCGCGAGCTCGGCGTCTCACCGGAGCATGCCCTGCCGGCGCACGAGGATGTCTTCTATTATCTGTGGAAGGAGTCGCGGCTGCCGGCCAATGTCGATCCGCTGGACACCAAGCTCAAGGACCCGATCGAGCGCGCCCGCATCGCGCGTCTGTTCAGCCAGGGCTTGGACCGCATCGCCGGCTATGCGCTGCCGCTGCGCTGGACCGGACTGACGCCTGGCGGCAGCTGGGTCAGCGCCAAGTGGACATTGCGTGACGGCCATCTGTTCCTGATCCCCGGCGACTCGCCGATGGGCTTCCGGCTGCCGCTGGATGCGCTGCCCCATGTGCCGGAGGCGGAGCTGGACACCCACCCGGAGCGCGATCCGTTCGAGCCGGTCGCACCGTTGCACGCCCCCTATGACGAGATCGCCCGGCGCTACGGGCGTATCGTCGCGACCGACCAGCACCGCCAGCCGTTGAACGAGCAGGGGCCGAATCCCGCCGCGATCGCCCGCCGCTACGGCCGCGCGCCGGTGCTTGACGACCGCCGCCAGCCGCTGACCGAACAGCAAGCGCTGCCGGAGGACTATCCGGCCAAGCTGGTGCGCACGGCGCTCTGCGTGGAAGCACGTGAGGGCCGGCTGTACTGCTTCATGCCGCCGCTGACGCATCTGGAGCACTGGCTCGACCTGGTCGCGAGCCTGGAGTCCACGGCCGCCGAGACGGGCTTGCGGATCATCATCGAGGGCTACGAGCCGCCGCGCGACTTCCGGCTGCAGAAGCTGGCCGTGACGCCGGACCCCGGCGTCATCGAGGTCAACGTGCACCCGGCCGAGTCCTGGGATGATCTGGTGCGCGACACGCATGTCTTGTATGAGGAGGCGCGGCTGGCGCGGCTCGGCACCGAGAAGTTCATGCTCGACGGCCGCCATACCGGCACCGGCGGCGGCAACCACGTCACGCTGGGCGGACCGACGCCCGCGGACAGTCCGCTGCTGCGCCGGCCGGACCTGATCCAGAGCCTGATCACCTACTGGCAGCACCACCCGAGCCTGTCGTATCTGTTCTCCGGCACCTTCATCGGCCCGACCAGCCAGGCGCCGCGGGTGGACGAGGCCCGCGACGACAGCATCTACGAGCTCAGCATCGCCTTCCAGCAGATGCCGCGCGGACAGGTCGCCCAGCCCTGGGTCGTCGACCGGGTGCTGCGCAACCTGCTGGTGGACGTTACCGGCAACACCCATCGCACCGAGTTCTGTATCGACAAGCTGTATTCGCCGGACAGCGCCTCCGGCCGCCAGGGGCTGGTGGAATTTCGCGCCTTCGAAATGCCGCCGCACACGCGCATGAGCCTGGCGCAGATGCTGCTGCTGCGCACGCTGGTGGCGCGCTTCTGGAAGCAGCCCTACACGCGCAAGCCGATCCGCTGGGGCACCGAGCTGCACGACCGCTTCCTGCTGCCGCACTTTGCCCGACAGGACTTCGAGGACGTGATCTGCGACCTGCAGCAAGCCGGCTATCCGTTCGATCCGTCCTGGTTCGATCCGTTCTTCGAGTTCCGCTTCCCGCATTACGGCGATCTGATCACGGCCAACGGCATCAAGATGGAGCTGCGCGGCGCCATCGAGCCCTGGCATGTGCTCGGCGAGGAGGTGACGGCCCTCGGCACGGCGCGCTACGTGGACTCGTCGGTGGAGCGGATGCAGGTGAAGGTCAATGGCATGACCGACGGCCGCCATGTGCTGAGCTGCAACGGCCGCCGCGTGCCGTTGCGTCCCACCGGACGCCGCGGCGAATATGTCGCCGGCGTGCGCTTCAAGGCCTGGAGCCCGCCGTCGGGCTTGCATCCGACCATTCCGGCGCACAATCCGCTGGTCTTCGACGTCGTGGACACCTGGAACCGAGCCAGCCTGGGCGGTTGCTCCTACTTCGTCGCTCACCCCGGCGGGCGCAGCGAGGATCGGTTCCCGGTCAACAGCTACGAGGCCGAGAGCCGGCGCATCGCGCGCTTCCGGCTGATGGGCCATACGCCGGGCGACATCGACGCGCCTCCGGAGGAGCCCGCCGAGGAGCACCCGTACACCCTCGACCTGCGCTACCGGCCCGGCTGCCCGTAACCCCGGCGCGGCGCCGGGCGATGCATTTCCGCCCCTGCCGGGGCATCATTACCCGGCAGGGGCGAGCGCCGAACAAAGATCGTTTGCGGTCTGCGCGTAAGGACAAGGTTTACGAATAACTGGTAAGACTCTACGAGGAAATACCTTCGCTCCCGATTTCGTTGTCGTGCTCGACAACGACAACGACAACGATCATGTCCGTCATTTACCCTATTTCTGACACTTTACCGACTGACTCATCCGATGCTGTCCAGTTCGTCGGCGAGTGCGGCAATATGAGCGGCGAAGGCGGTCAGGTCGGCAGATGCGGCGGACCAAGCTGCCGGAGCGTCCGCCAGCAGCGGCAAGACCAGGCGCACGTCCAGGTCGAATAGATAAAGATTGCGAAAACGATGACGAAATGCCAGGTAGGGCTCGAGCATCCGCGCGGCTGATTCCGAAAGGACCGGCGGTCGAATCTGCGGAAGGTCCAAGGTGGCATCGTCCAACAACCGCCGGTGCCAGGCGCCGCCATCGGGCTGGCTGCTGGTTGCACCCGCGATGCGCATCAGGGCCTTTTCGATGCCGCTGTAGAAGGTCTCCAGAAGGGCCGCCGCGCCATAGAGCTGAAGGCGCGTCGAATCGGCGCGGCCCAACGCATCCGCGGCCGCGGTCAGTTCCGCCAGGGTCCGATCGACCCGGGTCTGCTCCGCCCGGACCTCCGCCGCCAGCAGGCGGAGCTTGGCCGCGCTATCCGCCGTCATGGAGGAGAACGCCTTCCGCCAATGCCTCGGTCATGACCTCGGGTCTGATTTGATCGGCTGGCACGAGGTCTACGCGGGCCTCGGCGAGCAGCCGCTCGGCACGCACCGTTGCCTCGATGAGCCGCTCCATTGGGAGGCCGTCCACGAGCAGGTCGATGTCGCTTCCGGGCACCGCTATGCCGCGAGCGAAGCTGCCGAACAGCAGGACTCGGGTGGCTCCGAAGTCATCTGCCAGCATGCGCGCCACCTGGGGCAGGCATGCTTCCATACGGGAGCGCCATTCGGCCGCCCGCTGCTGCCTCAGCCGATCGCGGGCCTGCCATCCAGCGGCATAGCTCGAAAGACCGGCACGAGGGACTACGCTCGGCGGGACGGGCATTGCACGTGTACAACCTTCTGTTTCCGATTCGGTTCCTGGACGATACCCCAGGGCTGGGTTGCTCACAACTGGCCGGATATTCACACGCCGAGATGCGGCTCACGGGTCGCACCGCAGGGAGACCGGTCAGCCGCCCGAGCAGCACGAGTGCACATTGGATCTGGGCTCACGTTCATGGCAAGGTGCCACCCCGCAAGATGAAGCGTTTGTTTCAGCGTAACGGCCCGGCTGCCCATAACCCCGGCGCGGCGCCGGGCGATGCATTTCCGCCCCTGCCGGGGCATCATTGCCCGGCAGGGGCGACATTGGGTTGGCCCCGCACCAGCCTGATCCGGAAACCGCATCGCCCATGACGCTGCAGCCCACCTCAATCACCGCCGATCGGCACTGGCAGCAATGGCTCGACTGGGCGGCGGGGCAGGGTATCGCGGTGCCGGCGGACGCTGCCTTCACGACGGCCCGGGAGCGGGTCTGGGAAGGAAGCGAATTCGCCGCGCTGACCAGCGCGCGCAACCCGGAGACCCTGGCGGCGCTGATCGCGGACGGCGACCTTGGCCGCTCCCTTGGCAACGACGCCATGGCCGCGCAGCTCGCCGCCGCGCTCGCGGATGTGGACGACGAGGCCGGTCTCCAGCGGGCGCTGCGCTTGTTCCGCCGGCGCCAGATGCTACGCATCGTGTGGCGCGACCTGTCCGGCTGGGCCGACCTGGACGAGACCCTGGAGGACCTGAGCGCGCTGGCGGACTGCTGCATCCGCGAGGCCTTGGCTCGGCTGACCCCCTGGACCGAGGCTGAGCTCGGCAAACCGGAGGCCGAGGCGGATGGAGCGGAGCCGCAGTCCCTCGTCGTGCTCGGCATGGGCAAGCTTGGCGCCCGCGAGCTGAACCTTTCGTCCGACATCGACCTGATCTTCGCCTACCCGAGCGCCGGTGACGTCAAGGGCGGTCCGCGGCCGCTCAGCAACGAGCAGTTCTTCACTCGGCTTTGCCAGCGGCTGGTCAAGGCGCTGGACGCGCAGACCGTCGACGGCTTCGTATTCCGGGTCGATACTCGGCTTCGGCCCTTCGGTGACGCCGGCCCGCTGGCGATGAGCTTCGACGCCATGGAGGGCTACTACCACTCCCAGGCCCGCGAATGGGAGCGGTATGCGATGACCAAGGCGCGGGTCATCGCCGGCGCGCCAGGCCCGGCGGCCGAGCTGATGGCGATGCTCAAGCCGTTCGTCTACCGGCGTTATCTCGACTTCGGTGCCATCGAGTCGCTGCGCAATCTCAAGGCGATCATCGACCGCGAGCTCAAGCGCAAGGGCATGGCCGACAACATCAAGCTCGGCCCGGGCGGCATCCGCGAGATCGAGTTCATCGGCCAGTCCTTTCAGCTGATCCGCGGCGGGCGCGAACCGGACCTGCGCATCCGCCCGATTCAGCCGGTGCTGGCCCTGCTCGGCCAGAAGGGCCTGCTCGACCAGACGGCAGTGGACGAGCTGATCGGCGCCTATCGCTTCCTGCGCCTGACCGAGAATCGCCTGCAGGCATGGCAGGACCGCCAGACCCATGTGCTGCCGCAGACCGCGGAGGCACGGCAGCGCCTGGCGCATAGCATGGGATTCCTCGACTGGGCCGGATTCAAGACAGCCCTCGACGACCATCGCGCTCGCGTGCAGGCGCACTTCGACGGCGTCTTTGCCGACCCGGAGCGCGACCGCACCGGCGATGGCACGCTCGGCGCCCTGTGGTCCGGCGGTGCCGACGAGGAGCATGCCGTCGCCCTGCTGCTGCAGGCCGGGTTCGCCGATCCCGCCGCGGTCCGCGCCCAGCTCGCGGACTTCCGCGATGCCATCAAGCGCAAGGGGCTGAGCACCCGCGGCGGCGAGCGACTGGCCGTGGTCATGCCGCGCCTGTTGCAGGAGGTCGCCGCCAGTGACGCGCCGGAACCGGCACTGGGACGGGTGCTGCGGGTGCTGGAGGCGGTCATCGGCCGCACCGCCTACCTGGCGTTGCTCGCCGAGCACCCCGATGCGCTGCACCAATTGGTGGTGCTGTGCGGCAAGAGCCCCTGGTTTGCCGAGCGCACCGCGCGCCAGCCGCTGCTGCTCGACGAGCTGCTGGACCCGCGCCGGCTGTTCGCGCCGTTGCGCCGCGAGGACCTGGAGCACGAGCTGGACATGCTGCTGGCCGCGGTGGACGACAACGACGAGGAGCAGCGCCTGGAACGACTGCGGCAGTTCGCCCAGGGCAACAAGCTGCGGGTGGCCGCCGCCGATGTCACCGAGCGCATCCCGCTGATGGTGGTCAGCGATTACCTGACCGAGATCGCTGAGGTCTCCACCGCGCGCAGCCTGGCGATTGCCTGGCAGGACCTGGTGTCCCGCCACGGCTGTCCGGCCGGTTATGACGACGCGCACCCCGGGTTCACGGTGCTCGGCTACGGCAAGCTCGGTGGCATCGAGCTTGGATACAATTCTGACCTGGATCTGGTCTTCGTCTATGACGAGGCCGCCGTCGGCGGCAGCACCGCTGGACCGCGCGCCATCGTCAGCGAGCAGTTCTACGTGCGCCTCAGCCAGCGCCTGATCCACATCATGACCGTGCCCACCTATTCCGGCATGCTCTATGAGGTGGACGCGCGGCTGCGCCCGGACGGCAACAAGGGCATGATTGCCCGCTCGCTGGCGTCGTTTGCGGAGTATCAGGCCAAAGACGCCTGGACCTGGGAGCACCAGGCCCTGGTGCGGGCGCGGCCGGTGGCCGGCGATGCGGCGCTGGCGGAGCGATTCCGCGGCGTGCGCGCCGACATCCTGCGGCGCCCCCGGGACCCGGATGCGCTGCGCGAGGACGTCCGCAACATGCGCGAGAAGATGCGCGAGAACCTGGACAAGACCCGCAGCGGCCTATTCGACCTGAAGCAGGGCCGCGGCGGTATTGCCGATATCGAGTTTATGGTTCAATACTCGGTCCTGCGCTGGGCGGCGGCGCAGCCGGATCTAACCGTCTGGACCGACAACATCCGCCTGCTCGAGAGCCTGCAGCGGCTGCACCTGCTGCCCGGCGAGACGGCCGTGGACCTGACCGCCGCCTACAAGGCCCTGCGCGCGGCCTATCACCGCAATGCGCTGCAGGACACGCCCGGTCTTGTGGCGGACGATCAGCTGCAGGCCGAGCGCGGGCGCGTTGCGGACCTGTGGCAGGAGCTGATGGAGCCCTGACGGCGCAACCGGCCCCCAATTCAATACGGTCGCTGGTCCTGACCACCGGCCGTTCCGACCAGGAGCAGCAAGCATGACGATGGCGGACCGTGACGGCCTGATCTGGCACGACGGCAGAACCGTGCATTGGCGTGAGGCACAGACCCATGTGCTGACCCATACCCTGCACTACGGCATGGGTGTCTTCGAGGGGGTCCGCGCCTATCTGACCGCACAGGGCCCGGCCATCTTCCGGTTGCGCGAGCATACCGACCGGCTGTTCAACTCCGCCCATATCCTCGGCATCAAGCCGCCGTTCGACCGCGACACCATCGAGGAGGCCCAGCGCATTGCGGTGCGCGAGAACGGCCTGGAGTCCGCCTACATCCGGCCGATGCTCTATTACGGACCGGAGGGCATGGGGCTGCGCGCGGACAACCTGCTGGTGCATTGCATCGTTGCCGCCTGGAACTGGGGCTCCTACCTGGGCGAGGAGAACATGAACAACGGCATCCGCATCAAGGTGTCGTCCTTCACTCGCCATCACGTGAACATCACCATGTGCCGCGCCAAGGCGAACGGCAACTACATGAACTCGATGCTGGCGCTGCAAGAGGCCCTGCGCGACGGTTACGACGAGGCCCTGCTGCTGGACGCCGAGGGCTATGTCATGGAAGGCAGCGGCGAGAACGTCTTCATCGTCCGCGACGGCGTGCTCTATACGCCGGACCTGACCTCGGCCCTGGATGGCATCACGCGCAAGACCGTGATCTCGCTGGCGCGCGAGATCGGCATCGAGGTGATCGAAAAGCGCATCACCCGCGACGAGGTCTACATCGCCGACGAGGCCTTCTTCACCGGCACCGCCGCCGAGGTCACGCCGATCCGCGAGGTGGACGGCCGCCGCATCGGCAGCGGCACCCGCGGCCCGATCACCGAGCGCCTGCAAGGCCTGTACTTCGACGTCGTGCATGGCCGCAGCGAGGCCCACCGGGAGTGGCTGACGCTGATCTGAGCCCGCCCGACGCCCGTTGACCCACGCCGGCAGGCGGCCTCGGCCCGGCCGCCGCCCGCCGATCCCGCGCCCGCAGCTGTAAAGATCGAGACACGAGCATCACTGACATGGAAACCCAAGCTACCGATTCCGCCTTGGATACCTCCGGCGTGCAGCCGCCGCCGCGCTCCACCGCGG
>Ga0316580_10000165_pt1 | contig 13000 bp, 9 predicted proteins | sample S0NA_2_FD_204519 | JGI IMG/M metagenome (GOLD analysis project Ga0316580, IMG submission 204519) | Rhizosphere microbial communities from salt marsh grasses in Alabama, United States - S0-2_160517rDrB | ecosystem: Host-associated > Plants > Roots > Rhizosphere | place: USA: Alabama | collected... | reverse complement strand
GTCCAGGTGAGTGATCTGCCTGATTTCTTAGGCAATCACATGATCCGCGTCGACTTGAGTTACCCACATAACTTAAGCGATGATGGCCGGGTGGAATTCGATTGGTGGGGCGTGGGCTTTGACACCAAGGAAGAAGGTTATTTCGCCGCTGTTAGTCCCCTGAAAGAGGATAAAGACCTGGACAAATTCTCTTGGCCCGATGCGCATGATCCGCAGTTGTTGGCTGAGGCAGAAAAGACGATCAAGACTTATGGGGATGATTACTTTATCACGCCTAACTTTGGATTCGTGCTCTTTGAGCGAGCCTGGACTTTGCGCGGTTTTGAAGAGTCCTTCATGGATATGGCTGTAGACCCGGAATTTACAAATGCCCTTCTCGACCGCATCACTGAAATCCAATTGAAATTAATTCACCGCTATCTCGACTTAGGTATTGACGGCGCTTACTTCGGCGATGATTATGGCGCTCAAAAGAACCTGTTATTTTCACCACGCATGTGGCGAAAATATATCAAACCACGTCTGGCCACCCTGTTCGCCCCATTTCGGGAGCGTGGCTTGCCGGTGATTATGCACTCGGACGGCCAAATACAGAAGATCCTTCCCGATCTTGTGGAAATCGGTTTGACTGTCCTAAACCCGGTGCAGCCCGAGGTGGTGGACCATGATTGGTTGTACGAGAACTTTGGGCGGGACCTCGCTTTTTATGGCGGCATCTCAACACAGACTATCTTACCTTATGGTTCGCCGGATGAGGTGCAGGAGGCGATTTCCTCCTGCATAAACAAACTATCTCCATCGAGGACGGGCCTGCTTATTGCTCCCTCTCATCGTATGATGACCGATATTCCGATGGCCAATGTGTCGGCTATGTTGCAAGCATTCAAGTTCTTATAAATTTCTGGTAATATTCTCGGGGGAATTTGCCGTGAATAAAGAAGAACGGAAGGCGATGCTTGCGAGTGCGTTTGAGAAGGCTTATGGTGTGAAGCCTGTGTTCTGGTCACGCGCCGCGGGCCGCGTTGATTTGATGGGCAGCCATACCGACTACAACATGGGTTATGTCATGACCATGACGACGGACATGGATACCTGGATCGCCGCCCGCCCACGCACAGACCGGCGGGTATGCGTGCGTTCATTGAATGTAGGCGGGGAAAGCCTGTTTAGTCTTGACAACATAGACCACGATGCGGACACTCCCTGGAGCAACTATATTCGCGGAATGGCTGATGCGCTGCAAGAAGCGGGCTACGTCCTGCAAGGCTTTGACGGCCTGGTCCACAGCACGGTGCCATTTGGCAGCGGGCTCAGTTCGTCGGCTGCTTTAGAAATGGCGGTTGGGATCTCGTTTCAGCAGGTAAGTGGGATTGAGCTCGAGGCCGTGGAAATGGCCTTGTTAGGTCAGAAGGCGGAAAATGACTTTGTCGGCGTGAATACGGGAATACTTGACCAATATAGTTCAGCGCTGGGACGGGAGAACTGCGCCTTGCAGCTCGATTGCCGGAATTTAACCAGTGTGAGCGTTCCCATTGCTGAGGGGCTTCAAGTGGTCGTCTGTGATACGCGCGCTAAAAGGCATTTGGTGGGCTCTGAATATGACGATCGCCGCGCGCAATGTGAGGAAGGGGTTTTGATTTTGCAAAAGCGAACCCCCGGGATCAAGGCTCTGCGTGATCTGAGCATTGAGCAGTTTGCATCTTTTGAATCAGAAATGCCTCCCCTGGTCGCCAAACGCTGCCGGTTCATCATCGAAGAGAACCAACGTGTTTTGGACTTGGCGCCCGTTCTATCATCAGGGGATGCAGATGCTTTGCATGAACTGTTCCTCGCCTCCTACCTGGGTGCCCGTGACCTGTTTGAAATCGGCGCACCGGCCATGGAAGCGATGGAGCGTGCCATGCTGGAGAGCCCTGTTGTTGTGGCCGCCCGGCAGGCAGGAGCCGGGTTCGGTGGCTGCATGGTGGCGATTGTTGAAGAGGATAACGTCTCCCAGTTTCGCGAACAGGTTCAGCAGACCTATTTACGAGCGACGGGAAGAGAGCCGCGAACATTCCCCTTAACGGCCTCGCCGGGTGCGGGGCCGCTACTCTTTTGAGCCGGGATAATGGTGGTTACGCCTAAGAATTTAATCGGTTATTATTAAGGAAGTTTAGTTAAAGAGGAAATTTCACGATGGATAGCGCTTTTGAAGATTTATATGAGTGCATCATAGAAGGAGATATGGGATCTGCTCCGGAACTGGTACAGGAAGCCCTGGATAAGAATATCGCTCCTGCCGCCGTGCTTAACGAATGCATGATCCCAGCCATGACCGAAGTCGGCCGTCTTTTCGAAGAAGGTGACTACTTTGTCCCTGAAATGCTCATCTCCGCCCGGGCGATGCAAGCGGGCCTGGGTGTCTTGAAACCGCACCTGGTTGAGTCCGGTGTTGAACCAATTGGTAAAGTCGTCATCGGCACCGTTCAAGGGGATATGCACGATATTGGTAAGAACCTCGTGGCCATGATGATGGAAGGCGCGGGATTCGAGATCATTGATCTCGGCGTTGACGTCAGCCCAGATGCTTTCATCGAAGCTATCCAGGCCAATGACGCCGGTGTGATAGCCATGTCCGCTCTATTGACGACGACCATGCCTAAAATGAAAGTCACCATCGATGCCATAAACGAAGCGGGCATTCGCGATAACGTCCGAATCATGATTGGTGGCGCGCCGGTTACGGCCGATTATGCGGAACAGGTAGGCGCCGATGGCTACGCGCCGGACGCCAGCCAGGCGGCTTCTAAGGTTAAAACGTTTGTCGATTAGGGATTCTTTTAGAACGACTCAGCAAAAAATATTGGATTACTTGCCATGCAAACCACTCTACGAGGAAAAAATTCAACAGTCATTATCGATACTGATCGCCCTATGACCATCATCGGCGAGAGCATCAACCCGACAAGAAGAAAGAAGTTGACCAATGCTTTCAAGGAACGCCAATATGATTATGTTCTTGAACTCGCTGAAAGCCAGATTCAATATGGGGCGGATGTGTTGGATATCAATGTGGGTGTTCCCAGCATTGATGAACCGCTCGTAATGGGTGAGGTGGTGACAGCTATTTCCGAGGTTTACGATGTTCCCCTCTGTATCGATTCGCCCAATCCGCAGACATTGGCCGCCGGTCTAGCCGCCGCTCCGGGGCGTTCCCTGGTCAACTCTGTAAATGGTGAAGAAGAGGTCCTATCGAATATCCTTCCTGTTGTTAAGGAGTTCGGTGTGCCCGTGATTGGCCTGGTAATTGATGACGATGGCATTTCCATGGACCCGCAAAAGAGATTGGCTGTTGCCGCCAAGATCATCGAACGCGCGGCACAAATGGGAATTCCCATTGAGGATCTTGTCATTGATCCGTTGGCCATGGCTGTTAGCGCCGATCATACATCCGGCCTGGTAACCTTAAAGACCATTGAGCTCATTCGCGGAGAATTTGGCGTGAATATAACTCTCGGCGCGAGCAATGTCAGCTTTGGCCTGCCGGAGCGGGAAATTCTTAACCAGGCATTTTTAGCCCTGGTCGCCCAAAAGGGGGCCAGTGCGGTCATTACCAATCCGGTCAAGCTCACCAGCACCATTCGCGCGATCGATCTGCTGCTTGGGCGAGACGAATATTCGGGACGCTACATCAAGAATTACCGCGCCCTGCGTAAGTTGGCCGGTTAGAGTTTCCCGGCTTTTGTATTGGATTTCAAATCCGAGGCTGTTGAATCATGTTGCGATTCTTACAAAATTACCCCCATTTTCTTGAGGTGGTATTTGACCTTTTCGAACGGGTCTTGCAACCTTTCCGGCGTTGGTTAAAACCAGGGTCTTTTTGGGAACCGGCCGTTATCTGGGTTGAAGAAGTCGGAAAAGGGGCCGTTTTCGACTGCCGCATGTGCGGGCAGTGTATCTTGCACAGCACGGGTATGACCTGTTCCATGACCTGCCCCAAAAATTTGCGAAACGGTCCCTGCGGCGGTGTGAGGACGAATGGCCACTGCGAGGTCTATCCTGAAAAGCCCTGTATTTGGGTGCAGGCTTATGAACGCTCTAAAGATATGCCCAGGTACGGCTATGAGTTGATGGATATCCAACCTCCTGTCAATCGCCGGCTGGAGGGTACGGCCTCCTGGATCAATATGCTGCAAGGCATTGACCGCGAACTACCTGAGGGTTGGGTCAATGTAGAGGATGTAGCGGTCGTGACGCCGCAGGTGGCGGAAGAAGTGAAAAGCACATGGACAGTGAACTAAGAACAGGGGGCCGGTTAGAGCGGGTGCTGCATTCCGGCCGTTTCGCGGTAACGGCCGAATTGAATCCCCCCGACAGCGCCGATGCCGAAGATGTTTACCGGGCGGCCATTGTGCTCTCCACCGTTTGTGACGGCATCAATGCCGTCGATGCCTCCGGCGCGCACTGCCATATGTCCAGTGTCGCTATCTGTGCCCTGCTGACCCGCGCCGGCTACGAGCCTATCTACCAGGTTGCCTGCCGTGACCGCAACCGTATCGCTATTCAGGGCGATCTTTTAGGCGCGGCAGCCATGGGCGTTCACAATGTCCTCTGTATCACCGGCGACGATGTCAGCGCCGGTGACCAGCCGGAAGCGAAGCGCGTCTTTGATTTCGATTCCATCCAGCTCCTACGTACGGCGCGCATGATGCGCGATGATGGCTTCCTCTTAAGCGGCCGTAAACTGACGACCAGGCCACGGTTTTTGCTCGGCGCGGCGGCCAATCCCTTTGTACCCCCATTCGAGTGGCGTCCGCTGCGTCTGGCGAAGAAGATCGCCGCCGGCGCCGATTTCATCCAGACTCAATACTGCTTCGACGTGCCGCGTCTACAGGAGTACTTGAACCAGGTAGAGGATCTTGGTTTATTGGACAAAGTATATATCCTGGTGGGTGTAGGACCGCTGCGGTCTGAACGCGCAGCCGAATATATGCGTACAAAGGTCCCAGGCGTTGTTATTCCTGACGAGGTCGTGGAGCGGCTGCATAAAACGCCCAAAATTCAACAGCGCGAGGAAGGCAAGCGCATTTGCATCGAGATCATCCAACAGGTGCGCGAATTAAAAGGCGTCGATGGAGTCCATGTGATGGCCTATCGCCAGGAAGAACTGGTGGCGCAGATCATTGAAGAGGCCGGTCTCTTCCCAAGACCCAGGAGTGGAATGAAAAAGGACCGGGGATAAAATACCCCCGGTCCCGAAAAGTTATTATTACTTGACAACCGTGGTCGCTGTGACCAGGTCATCATCCGGGTCCTCATCGGCGATAGTGGCCGTCCACTCGATGGTTCCAGCGGCCTCAGGCGTGTAGTCCGCAAAGGTGAAGTTAGTGGTGCCTTTACCGATGTAGTCGTAGACGTTCAGGCGCCGGTTGTATACAGTATCACCGCCTACCTTACCTAAAATCGTGGCGATAGCCTGGCCAAGGACGGTGCCGTTGTTCTCGACCGAAAGTTTGACCGAGATGGCTTTGTCAACCCTGCCGGTCCTGGCCACTTTCAGTGTGTCGATGTCCAGATCGAGCAGCTCTAGCGGCGAGATGGTCGCCGTGGTCCCTGCGGCATTGGTATTCCCATCGTTATCGGTTACCGTCAGGACCACATTGTAAACACCTTCTGCGTCATAGGCGTGCTCAGGATTAGGCCCAGCGTCAACAGCGGAAGTTCCATCCCCAAACACCCAATCGTACCGCACAATATCGCCTTCATCTGTCGAATTACTACCGTCGAAGGTGATCATCTCGCCCACGAGCGCCACGTAAGGCCCACCCGGGTTCGCGATGGGATCACCGCCGAGGTCGATATCGTACGGTAAGGGGACATTGTTCGGCACGGTAGAATCATCCGCGACTTTAGGACAACCATCGATAAAGTCTGACGAAAATAACGGGTTCAATCCTTCAGTCCAGCCAGGTTGGCTATTGTTGGCGATCTCCAGGCCATTATTTGACCCGTCCAAATCAGAGTCAATGCCTTCGATATCCAGCAAGGTGTCAGTCCAGTCGCTGGAAATAAATCCTTGATCTATGAACTGATCGCAAATGTCTTTCCCGTAAGTATTTAACTGACCCAAGCTGGTGCCATGACACAGCTGGCAGCCGGCGTCATCCGAGTTCGAATTTTCATAGTGGTTCCGCCAGTCAGCAAGCCCATTGCTGGTGGCATAAATCACCGGCACAGCGACGAGCGCGATGAGCAAAAAAGCCAACAGCGGCCCGATGAAACGCGTTTTATTATTTAGCATCTTTATGTCTTCCATTTAGTGACAATAGTGGCAGGAGAGGGAGGGTCGCCGTTAACGGCGGCCCTCCGCTAACTATTCGTGCTTGTTTCAGTTGCTGCTGTTGGTTCCAGGCAGCGTCCAGGCGTTGGTTTCGGAGATCCAACCATCGATCCACCAAACACGACGGGCCATGGGATCGGATTCCTCTTCGCCTTGGGCGTTTTCGGTATCGAACTGCGCCCACACAGCATACATGAACTCGCCGCCCGGGTTGGCCTCGAGGCTGGCCTCGCTGCCCTCGATGCTTTGATTACCCGCGTCTACCTGGTCGAATTCGTTGCAGAATCCGGTACCGATCCTTAGGTCTTCTTCAGGAAGTACACCATGCGGATCGGACGGGTAGCAGTCGGTCAGATCGGTCTCTTCAGACCATACCTGGTAGTTGTCGCCGAACATGACCGCGCGGCTGTAGAACAGATCCAGGGGTTCCGGTTCACCCTCGGCCGTGGTGTCGTTGTCACCCGTCTCATAGACGATGAAGTAGCGTGAGGGATCGCGCAGGTCTTCCGTATCAGGATAGGGGATGCCATACCCGAAGGGATCGGCGGTGATGCTTTCACCGCGCGGGGAACCGGTGGTGGCATAGCGTGGATCGAGCGTGGTCGTGGCCATGGACTTGAGCTGGGTAACGTTGCGCGCCTGTTCGTTTGCGCCGGCAGCGTATTCGTTGCAGACACGAGGCTCGACAATGCCGCCACCGCCTGTCTCTGTGGAGCGGAAGGTCTCGCAGGTGACCGTACCGGCACCAAAATACGATTCGTTGGTCCAATGCTTGAAATTGCCGGGTAGCGTCGTCCAGGTCTCGCCGCCGTCGAAGGAGCGTCTGACGTAGAGCTCGTAGCGGTCGTTGCCCTTGGCGTTCAGCCGCCAGTTGGGCGACCAGGCGTAGAGCATCATCACAAAATCGCCATCCAGGAAGCCGCGGTGGCCTTTGGAGACGTCCAGCGGATTGTACCAGGATTGGTCGGCCAGCGTGCTGTCGTCCGTGCGCAGATCGGTGCTGCAGTCCAGCGTCTCGCCGCTCACCGAGGTGAAATCGGCCGGGCATTGGTGCCAGCTAAGAACCCTGGTCTGATTGGGATCCACCTGGTTGCCCTGCAAGATGGGATTGGTGTCCCCAACGCCGAAGGTCGTGCCCTGGCTCAGGTCCACCTGTGGGCAATCCTCATCGCTGCCCGTCTGCGAATCGGTGCAGGTATCGGGGATGTAACCTGAGAGGTTGATCGCTGAGTCCATACAGAGTCCGTCCGGATAATAGGCGTTTTCCGGCATGCCAGATTGTTTGTCACGGCTGTAGAGCCATTCATCGCAGGCCATGTTACGGAAAGCGTAAGGATTACCTTTATTTATGTTCCAACCTTTGGGGATAATGATACGCCGCACCATCACATCCGCCGGGCCACCCTGGTTCATAATGCCCTGCTTCCAGGCTGGCATGGCAATCAAACCTGCCTTGGCCTTGGAGATGTTATTGTCAACCTTGACAATATCCTGGGCCAGCAGGCTGCCACGGCGGGCGATCTCCGTGTTCCATATCTCGTAGTTATAATCGCCGAAATCCCAGAAGTCAACGGTGTTGGCTACTGAGTAGAATTCGCCGGTTTCCCAATTTACCTCGGGTTGGTTGAGTTGGTTGCCATGGCCGCCCAGATTGGCGATCAGGCTATCTAGATCCTCTTTATCAGCGTAATTATCGTCATTGTCCCCGGTCAACTCCATATTAAAGGAGTAGTACCAGACATTCTTGCCCTCGTCGAAGGCGATACAGTCAGGTACAGTTTCGGGATCGCAAGCCGTGCCATCTGCGGTGAATCCGAAGGCGCCCAGGCCTTTTGATTCCTCGGCTTCGAAGACCACGAAGGCGCTGTCAGTGACATCATCCTTATCGCTGTCGTAGCCGTACAGTCCCAGACGCGGGCGCGTGGCGGCGATATTGCCCACCAGGGGCAGGCCATACTCGGTTACGCAAACATCAGCAAGGCTACCTGATTGGCCGGTCGGAATTTGGACTGTATCAGCGCACATGTCGACCATGCCGTAGTCGAGGGGGTTCAGCACATCTGTGTGATCAGCGGAAATAGCTGAGCCATTGCAGTAAGGCTGCGGGTTGGTCACGTTGCACTTGGCATTGTCTGTCACGCGCATGGGCACGGCGAAGGGGATGCCCACCTGTGGTTTTTGAGTGATATTCACTGTATCGACAGCCAATTCCTCGTAATCTTCCAGTGTGATAATAGCTGCCCCTGCCTCATCTTGAGGATCTTCCACCAGGTTAAAGTGCTCCCAGTTGATATAGGAGTACCAGACGTCGGTCTGGCTGTTGGCTACGGCGCCGCTCCAGCCTTCGCCGGGGCCTTCACCCTGGCCGCCGCGCAGGCCTTCCGGATCCTCCTGCCAGGTAATGGCGCAGCCGGCGCCGGCCACGCAGGAAGCCTCGACGCGATTCACGTCGCGCCGGCCGGAAGTGAGGCGCTCCGCCTTGAACCATCGCATATAGCTTTCTTCGACAGTTCCGGTGCGCGGGTCGTCCCCCTGCACCAGCTCGCCGCGCGCCGCCCAGAGACAGGCGAAAGGCACTTCCTTAACTGGCTGGTTCTGTTCAAATTTGTCATCGCTGTAATCAACCGATCCTTGTGAGCCGCCAACGCCGAACATATCGATCAGGTACAGATCATCGGCTGATGGATCATCAAGGGTAATTTCCATTTCTGCGGCGATTGCGTCCAGTTTCTCAGGGTTACTTGTATCTAATGAATAATTTGGCGATCCTCCCTGGCAATAGCGGCTGGGCCACACGGCCAGTGTTTTATTACCCGCCGTGGCCTGGAAGACATTGATCACATCGCCCGGATAAGCCCCTTCAGTATCGTCGAAGAGGGGTATATCATCGCGAACAACATCACTGGAAAACAGGTCGGCCGACTCGGACAGGTTGGTTACTTTCCAGGTTGTGCCGTCATCGAGGCTTACTGCCCCGTAAGCCTCACGTTTGCCGTGGCCGACAAAGCCAATCCCCTCCACTTCTTCGGCGGGACCATAAATGTAGACGCTGATCAAGGGTTTGGCCAGGGTGCGCGTTTCTACCAGGTCGCCATCAATGTTGTAGTAATCCGTAGCATCTGGGTCCTCTATGGTCCCGTCAGACTTCTGCATCGGCACATAAAACTTCATCATGTCGATAAAGGCGTGATCGGCTTCGGCAATGAAACCTTCAGGAACTGCAGGCGCATTGTCACCTTTTGGTGCCATGCTCTTGCGTACCAGTTCACCATCATCAGCCAGGACCGCCGTGATCGTCAGCAGGGCTACTGCTATAACTAATAAAATTATCAATAGTTTGGGTTTCATTATAGTCCTCTCCCTTTTTTATATTACTGGCTGTTAATTCAAACTATTTTTCTTTGTTTTCTGTATTAAGAGAAACTTCGAAGCAATAAGATGTTTTTATCCCCCCTCACACCTCCTTTTATCCCCCAGTTTTACTTTGGCATTGATTGAATAACAAAGAGCAAAATACCGATCATGATTTAAAAACTGGGGTGATAGAGACAATTGAGAAATCAATTTATTGAAATTAGCTGTGTAAAAACAAGGGGGATTCGCTTGTGGATGGTAATGGACTGGTTATTGATTGGCACCACTGATAATCCCCTATTGAACGAAAGTATTGTGAAAAAACGTTATATTCTGTTTGATATCACAAAAAATCACGTGATTTTTTATAAAAATGAATTGAACTCCTTACAATCCATCTTCAGTTGTATCTCTAAGGAATCAATTTACTGGCCGCTATGCTTCTCTGTAGCGAGAAGTCAAGTTGTTGCAACTGGTTTTGTTGAGGGCTGTGTTGTGTTGATTGGCAAAAAGACTTCTAATTAGCATGTGCTTAGTAAAGTATCTTACTATGAGTATAAACGAATTGGTAATCAAATCAACACCCAAACAAGGTTTTACTTATAGCTTTTGCTTCTCGATTACTATAAGTAGATTCAATAGAAACGACACCAGATATTGAAAACTACTGATATGTTCCAGAGATCGTAGCGATCACCTCCTGATTCGTTCGCCTTCCTGATTGATCTGAAATAGATCGTGTGCAATTTTTCACAATGTTGACACACGCAGGCTGGTTGCCTAGACTTATAATAAGATAAGTATCCTGTTTCTCGACCGAGTTATTGTCACGAGGTGGATTCCAGAGTTTGGAATATTGCACGAAAGATGATTCTCGGGAAGTTTGTTCATCATTCTGATCGCGTGTTTTTGTCCGGCCGGTGCGGGATTCTGCGGTCTATTGCCAGATATCATCTGACTTCGAATTGTCGATATAGAATAAAATCTTTTGGGTATCAGATATCGATTGTTAGGTGATTCCAGATAATCCGGCTCATTTATTTGTTTTCAGTTTACCCAAGCTGAGCTAGATCATCTGCTTGCCATCACAATTAAGATTGATCCTTCCCCGAAGGTAAGCGCTCTAATGTGTGGAGTCGATTTGCCTGAGGTGTTTTGTTTTTCTTCTTTTGTTATCTGTCCCATTGTGGATGGCCGCTATAAAGCTGTTCACATGGAGGAGATTATAATGAAACCAAAGAATCGAAGACCGTGGAACTGGTTTGTTCTGGTAGTCGTGCTGTCGGTTACCATCGGTTGTTCCCAGGTGATGGAAACTGAACCCGTTATCGCGACGCCTATCGCCACACCCTCGACAGCGCCATTGGATGCCACCGCGCTGCCAACAAATTCACCGGCGGCTGATCTTACTCCAACCCCAGCATCGATCGGAACACTGACCGCAAAAGAAATCGTTGTTAGACGGTTCCGCAACAATACTTCCTTTGTAGAACTTCAAAAAGAAGATGGCGTTGAGGTCCAAGAAGAGGACCGAATAACTGTGGAAAACAAGGGTCGTGGCGAACTGAGGTTCCTTGACGATCTGGTAGTTGAGATTTTCCACGATTCAGAGCTGCACATATCTGAAGCGGCATTGGATCCCCAGGGCTTTATTTTGGTTAGGCTTCAGCAGGTATTTGGCACCACGCGTGCTGAATTGAATAAAGAAGCCAATGCCAGGATTCAGCTTGAGACAGAATATGCAACAATTAAATCCCTGAATACTGCTGATAGTGATGTCGATTTTGTGGTTTGCCAGGCAAAACCCGTGACTTGCATGGTAACTTTATCCGGTGAGGTTGAAGTGGAAGCGCTCGGTGAAGTGGTCACAGTTGGTGCCGGCGAGGCTTCCTACGTGTTTCCGGGTGAGCCCCCATCCCCGGCAATTTGCGCTGATATGGCGGAAACCGAGGAATGGGTGGAAATGTATAGAAACGGGGAAGAAGTGATTCCTCTAGGCAAAATTGTTGCTGGGTGGCCGCAAGAACCATGTCCAGATGAATCGCAGGTAGCCCTGCCGTCAAGTGAACTGATGGTGAATATTCCTGAAGGCCAGTTTGAAATCGGGGATGTTGCCGAGGATGAATTCCATTCCCCTGTTGAGCAAATCATGCTTGATAGCTTCTGGATTGATATATATGAAGTGACAAACGCCGGATATCAGAATTTCCTGGGTGAGACCGGCCGCGTCTCACCAGCCGGTTGGCCTGGCGGAGTCCTACCGGCTGGTCAGGAAAATTACCCGATCAAAGGCGTTACTTGGGATGATGCGTTTGCTTATTGTTCCTGGGAGCATAAACGCCTGCCTGCGGAAGCTGAATGGGAAGTTGCAGCGAGAGGACCTGGTCCGGAACCGGCTCTTTACCCCTGGGGATCCGATCCGGGTGCTGATGGGCAGGTATTCGATCTGCCGCGAACGGATACCCATGAGGTGGGGTCCGCAACATTTAATGTGAGTCCTTACGGTGTTTATGACATGGCAGGGAATGTATGGGAGTGGGTGGGTGAACCCTATGGCCCAATACCAGACGGCGATTACATTCTACGCGGCGGCCGTCATGGGTTGTTAAAGGATATGGCTTTCCGCCAGCCGGCAGTAGCAAATGATATGCGTTTTGTTCCCTTTGCCGGTTTTCGCTGTGCAGCCGATCTAGTTGAAGGAGAATAAAATGAGCAGACAAATGAAGAGTCGCTGGAGTTGGATCGTTTTTTTACTGCCCGCCATTTTGTTTATCACAGGATGTGCTGAGCCGGCTTCAGCCCCTGCTAATGAGGCACTTTCAGCCACAGCAGAACCGGCCGTTGAGGAACTCCCATCGCCGACTGCCACAACTGAACCAACAATGCCTCCGGCAACGGCCGTACCCACAGCCACCAATGTACCGGAACCGGAAGAGCCGGAAGAACCGGCTCCTTCGCCAACCCCGGATTCGACAGCTAGCGCCATCGGTGTTCACGTTCACCTTGATGAAAATGTTCTATTCGATGACCAATTCACCGATATAACCAGCGGGTGGCCGGGTCCAATCGAGTTTGACAACTACTACATAGGCTATCACGAACCGGAGTACTACCATGTTGAAGTCCACGAGCCAAACGATAAAGCCATTGTCGCTTTGCCGGGATTTGAATTTAACGATATGACGGCCGAAGTGGAGGTGTTTACCGACAGTCCCAACACGGCCCAGGAGGGTGATTTTCGCTATGGCCTGGCTCTGCGCCGGTCAGGCAACCAGTACTACGCCTTCATGATTTCACCCACCACGAAGACCTGGCAAGTCATCAAAA
>Ga0316580_10000161_pt1 | contig 13194 bp, 9 predicted proteins | sample S0NA_2_FD_204519 | JGI IMG/M metagenome (GOLD analysis project Ga0316580, IMG submission 204519) | Rhizosphere microbial communities from salt marsh grasses in Alabama, United States - S0-2_160517rDrB | ecosystem: Host-associated > Plants > Roots > Rhizosphere | place: USA: Alabama | collected... | reverse complement strand
TCAACCCCGATCACGGAGCCGGACGACGATCAAGATCTCATTGTCTGGCAGGTGCTGCTGCACGTTGTGAACCACGGCACCGATCACCGCGCGCAGATTCTCCGGCAGCTCAATGAAATGGGCCTCTCAACGCCTCCTCAAGACTATATTTTCTATGTTTACGAAAACCAGGATTAAAAAAACCTTATTTAGCCAATCCGCTCTCTAAGCAGTAAAATATTAGAGATGTATCTAGCGGCAGTTCGCAGCTGCCGGTTGGAAAGGAGTGGCATGATGGCTTACCAGGTGGAACGTAAGCGAAATTGGGCAGTCTATGTTTTATTTTTTCTGGCCTTGATTGCGGCCGTATTGGCTTTTGTCGATGCCGGGCGCTACATGGGTTGGATTCCGGTCCAGGCCACAATCCCCGGCCTGGGTGAGATTTCCTTTATCAATCCCAACGCCAGTTGGTTTGGAGCGGCAATGGCCGGCCTGTTAGGCATCATCTGGCTGCTGGTCGCTTCCTGGCTGTGGACGCTCAACCCTTCCGGCTGGCTCTTCATGATTATCATTTCGGTGTTTAACCTCATCCTGCAAGTTCTGGCTCTATTAGGAGGGACGACCTTTTCGCAGGTGCTGCCCGCCGTTCTCGTAAATGGGCTGGTGCTGCTGCTGGCGCTGCTGCCCGGCACGCGCGACGCATTTACAGCGCGGCGGATAACGGCCGTTCCTCAGGTTGATCGGGACCTGGATGCCGCGGCCGGGGAAGTGCTCGATGCGCCGCCGGTCATAGAAGACGAAGATTTCGAAGCCGTCGTCGAAGCCGGGGAAACGGATGCCCCGGCGATCGAAGAAACCCCGGAGCCGGCCGTTCCTGATCGAGGCGTCTCAGCCGCGCGAGGAACGCATCCGCTTGATACGGCCGATTTGACAATAATTGAAGGCATTGGTCCCAAGATTTCCGCGGCTTTAGCGGCGGTTGGCATCAATTCGATCTATAAACTTTCGGCCGTTTCCGCAGATGAACTGCGCGAAATATTGAAAGATGCCGGCCTGAGCGCCGACCCCACGACCTGGCCGGTCCAGGCGCAGATGGCTGCCGACGGCGATTTGGCGGCCTTGAAGGTCTACCAGGCTGCGCTGGTCGGTGGGCGAGAGGCGTAGCCGCACATCAAGCGCTATCTATAGATGAATACGCAAAGTATCACCTTATCGCTGCCCAAAGACATCTTGCTCAAGGTAGAACTACTGGCTGAACGGCGGCAAACATCAACTTCCGCGCTGCTCGCCGAGGAGCTGGAGAAATTGGTTCGCCAGGACGAAGCTTATAATTTGGCCAAGAGGCGCAATCTCCGCATTTTGAGAAAGGGCCTGCCTTTAGGAACTTATGGCAAGCTGGCAGTTGAGCGGGATGAGTTACATGAATAATAACCGGCCACGACGAATGGCGTGTCCAAGACTACGGGGGCGTCGTACGCAACCCATTTAAAGAGATATAAGTATGACTAACACAATTAATCGTTTTGCTATCTGGTCCGTCCGCGCGGCGGTCAGTATCCTGCTAAATGCCCTGATCCTTTTGATCACGGCCAAAATAATGCCCAATATGTATTTTACGGAGGTGCTGTCGGGGCCGGCCTGGCTCCAGGCGATTGCGGCGGCGATCTTGATCGGCTTGATTAACCTGCTGTTACGGCCGATCGTGCTCTGGATTTCACGGCCTCTGGGCTTCTTCTTACTATTTCTGGTTGGCTTACTGCTCAACGTGGCCGCTGTAGCCCTGGCGGCCTGGCTGCTGCCGGGTTTTGTGATCAACGGCTTCCTGACCATACTGGTGGCCAGCATTGTGGCCGCGGCGCTCAACGTGCTGATTGCCGGCTTGCTGAATATCGGGGACTTTGATTCTTATTATCGCCGGCGCACTTTGAACCGCGCGGCCGCCGATCCCTCGCCAAACCAGAATCCGGACGGCCGTAACCTGGTGATGTTGGAGATCGATGGGCTCAGCTACTACCACCTGAAAGCGGCTCTGGATAAGGGCTATCTACCGACCATGCGCCAGATGATCGAAGAAGAAGGCTATGTGTTGAGCAAGGTGGACTGCGGTATCCCCTCGCAAACTTCCGCCTGCCAGGCGGGCATCATGTTCGGCGATAACGACGACATCCCCGCCTTCCGCTGGTATGACAAGACCCAAGGGAAATTGATCGTTTCCAGCAGCGACGCCGGCGAGTTGAACGCCCGCTACGCGTTGGGAAAAGGCTTGATGCGTGACGGCACCAGCGTCTCCAATATGCTCAACGGCGACGCCGCGAAATCGTTGATGACCGCCTCCAACCTGCGCGGTGCGGAAGGAGAGGAAGCGAAAAAGCGCGCGGATGATGTTTACCTGCTGATGCTCGATCCCTCGTTTTTATTCAGCACCATCGCCCGCTACCTGGGTATGGTCGTTGTCGAGCTCTGGGAAAGCTGGCAGCAGAGGCGGAAGGATATCCGCCCCCGTTTGAATCGCCTGGAACACTTTTATCCATTCGTGCGCGCGGCGACATCTATCTTTTTGCGAGATATGGGTGCGGCCTTTGTGACCCTTGATATCGTGCGCGGTTCGCCATCAATCTACGCTACCTGGCCAGGATTTGACGAAGTGGCTCACCATTCAGGCCCTTATACAAGCGATGCCTTTCATGAACTGAATCGCTATGACAAGATTATAAGAAGAGTTCGCCATACGATTGAAGAGGATGCCCCAGTCTATTATGACCTTCTCGTCCTCTCCGATCATGGCCAATCCTACGGCGCGACCTTCCTACAGCGCTACGGGATCTCGCTCAAAGATTTTATCCAGGCCCAGCTGCCGGAAGGTACGACTGTTTCCGCCTCCATCGGCGGCGACACGGGAGCGATGGGTCTGGACCAGGCTTCGGCCGAATTGGCCAACGCGCAGAAGTATGGCAGCGGCGGCGGCCGGGCTACGGCAAGGCTGGTCAAACAAGGGCAGGAGTTTACCGAACGCACCTCCGCCGAGGATAAAGCGCGCATCGCCGCAGCAGTCACGGAAGCGGATGTGACCGCCTATGGCAGCGGCAACCTGGCCCAGGTTTATTTCAATCTGTTTGACCGCAAGATTACGCTCACAGAACTGCGGGCAGCTTACCCGGGTATGGTCGAGGCCTTGGTCAGCCATGAAGGGATTGGCCTGGTTTGCGGGTATCTGGATGACGGTACACCGGTAGCGATCGGCAAAGAAGGATCGCGTAATTTACACACCGGCGAGGTTAAGGGGCTGGACCCCTTATTGATGTACGCCCCCGCTGACGGACCCGGCGCCTCCACCCTGGAAAAACGGGTCTGGCAGGTGCGGCGGGTGATGGATTTCCCGCACGCGGGAGACCTGATGGTGATCAGCACCGTTTATGAAGACGGCACCGTGGCCGCTTTGGAGGAGTTGATCGGCAACCATGGCGGATTAGGCGGCGAGCAGACAGATGCCTTTATTTTCCACCCGCCGGACCTGGTTGTGCCGGAGACGCAAAACTCGGTCGATGTTTTCCATGTGTTAAATGCACATCGCGGGACCCCGCTGCCGCCGCCAAAGCCGGCGGTTGAAGCAGATCATGATACTGAGGATTGGAAGCTGGAGAACCTGATCAAGGGTTTGGGCATGGTCCGCGTCTGGCTTGAACACGCTTTCCGCTGCCTGATTCCCGACCGCGAGGCTTTTAGGGGTGTTGTGGATGACCCCTTGATGACCGGTCCCGCTTTGCTGATTGCCTTTCTGGGCATCAGCGCTTATGCCATGGTCATGAAAATCCCCGGGATATCCGGATTTTTGGCCGTGCCTTTCCGCCTGTTAGTTTTCTTCATCTCGGTCGCAGTTGTTTTTGGCGCCGGTTACCTGCTGACCCGTAAAGGTTCGTTTTCGCGGACGTTTCGCGCGGTCGGTTTCGCCCAAACGCCGGCCGTCTTGTTGGTCTTTGCGTTATACCAACCCCTTGCCAATGTCGTGGTTGTTATCACCGGGGTATTGACCCTGATTGGCGTGTGGATGGGTACGGCGGAAGCGCACGCGACACATGGTTGGAAAACGGCCGTTTTACCCATCCTCTACGTTTTCCTCTATATCGTCGCCACCGCGGCCGTCATGGCCATCATCGGCGGAACCGTAATAACCATCGGCAGCATCCTGGATGCTCTGGGACTCATTGGGCCGGATATGACGCTGCCGGCGTTTATGACACAATAGTGTGTCAGTGAGTCAGTTGGTCAGTGAGTCAGCAGACTCACTGACCAGCTGACCAACTAACAAACTTTACTGTTTTCTTTGAGTTTTCGAATATCTCCCCCACCTGATCTAAAATATACTTGATATTTTATAATTGTATGCGGCAGTGCGTTTCTAGTAAGGTCGCTGAATACATGCCTGAAAGCGTGTAGTTATTAAACAAAGGAGAATACAACATGGCCAATAAAAATAATCATCTGGTTGTCGGGATGTTTGCCAATCCGGACGCCGCTAAGGATGCAGCCAATTTCATTAAGGAATGGGACCATAAAAACCACGACGTGAAGTTGGGCGCCATGGCTATCATTACTTACAACCACAAAAAAGATAAGCTGCATTATGACGAAATCGGACAGCGCAGCACGAAGACCGGCGCGGGTTGGGGCACGGCGATTGGCGCCGCGGTCGGCCTCTTGACCGGCGGCATCGGCCTAATCCCCGGTATGCTGGTTGGTGCTGCCGCCGGCGGCACGGTTGGATCTTTCAATCACCGCAGCCTGGGTATGACGGATGAGCAGAGAGATAAAATGGTGAAAGCCCTTAAAGACGGCGGGGCCGGCCTGGGCGTGATGGCCGACGACTTTGAAGTCGACCCCGTTATCGCGGAGATGAAAGAAGCGGGCGGCGATGTCAGCCATTACCAGGTGGATACGGAAGCTGCCAAGGCTATTACGGACGCCGCCGCGGCGCAGATTGCGGCCACCAAGACCATCGATGACGCTGTGGACGCGGCCCAGGATGAGGTCAGTGATGCCGTCGATGCGGCAGGTGATGCTACTTCAGCCGCCGTCGCCAAGTTGGCCGCGGTAACAGGTTTGAGCACGGCTGATGCCACCGCGGTTTATAAATCCGGCAGCGTTAAGGCTTCTGAATTCTTGCAGCAAGCGGCTACCCCGGACGGCCGTGCAGCGCTGGTTGAAGAAACCGGTCTCGATGCGGATGCCGTCCTTGCCGGTGCGAAACGGTTGGACCTGATGCGCGTGAAAGGCGTAGGCGCGAAATATTCGGCCCTCCTGCTGGCTTCCGGGGTGGATACGGTGCCCGAACTGGCGACCCGCAACCCGGCTAACCTGGCCGCGAAGATGACCCAGGTAAACGATGCGCAGGGCATCACCGATACCGTACCTTCGGAAGAAGTAACGGCCGATTGGGTAGCCCAGGCCAAAGAACTGCCGCGCATGCTCTATTACTAAATACTACTTACTACTTACTGAGAACTACGGCAGCGGCGGCATAGCGTTGAACAAATCGCGCGGTTTGCCGGGGACGTAGATCAGGAAGTAAAAATAGAGGTCAGTAGCCATGATCGCCGCCAGGGTGATCATGGCTATTGTTTTATAATCTTTTTCCCACAGCCAGGCGATGGGTAGGGCAACTAGCCAGCAGATGGCGGGGATGACGACGACGTAATGGGAGCTGGAAGGCGCGCCGGTGAGCATGATGCCGCCAAAGAGCACGGTGAGCAGCACCCACGCAGCCGGTAGATAGCACCGTTTCCAAATAGTCCAGAAGAAGCCAATCACGAACAGGGGCGCGGCTAGTCCGATCAGGAAGGGCACTTCCGGGCCGTAGAAGCCGGTGATGTCGGCGAGGCTGGTGAATGCGCCGAAATTGTGCCAGAGCTGGTAGCCCAGGTAGTGCAGCAGGTTGTATTCGCCGATGGTCTCGACAACGGCCGTTTCCGTCCAGCCCATGACCACGCGCGCGCGTTCCAGATAGAGGCCGGGCTCCAGCAGGGCGAAGAGCAGGATCGGCGCGGCGACGGTGAGGGCCGTGGCCAGGAATTTCCCACCGTGAATGATCAGGCGGCGGCGGTCGGATTCGCGGTGGTAAAGGGCAAACAGCACCAGGGGAAACAAGAATAAGCCGATCTTGCTGCCGCCATAGAAATATTGCGAGAACCCTGCCGCCAGCCCGGCCAGGACCGCGCCGCCGCTCCAATTCTTATGCCAGCCCCAGGCGAAGGCGGCCAGGGTCAGCGGCAGCCAGACCGTGTCCCAGATGTTGTTGAGCGCGAGCCGCGACCAGTGAATATGGTAATGGTAGGTGGTGATGATCGCCGCGGCGATAAGGGCGGTTCGGCGATCCTGGAAAACGGCGACGACGGCATAGGTGGAGAAAATGGCCAGCGTCCCGGCGATGGCGCTGCTTAAGCGCAGCCCGGCAATTGAATAGCCGGCCAGTTTGAGCGACAGCCAGATGATGTAGTTATGTAAAGAGGGTTGCGAAGACCAGCCGGTGCGGAAAGGGCTCAAGGTCAAGGTCTTGCCTTCGGGGAAGACATGGAGCATGGTGAAATTGGCCAGGCCCATCTCATCCACGTGCAGGCCGCCGGGCACTGTTTCCAGGAAGAAAACGCGCAGCAGGAGGCCGCCGGCCAAGAGCGCCGGCAGGGGCCAGATGTTGATGACGGATTGTAGAGTGGGGTTGGAAAACGGCCGTTCGCGCCAGGAGATCAAAATGCCGCTGACGAGGGCCACGGTGATCAGCCAGGTCCAGAGCTGCCAGCCTTCGACAAAGATTTCATGGGCGTAGAGATAGCCCAGCGAGATGCTGACGAGCACTCCCGCCAGGGCGACGACGACCTGCATCATGTGACCGTCGTCTTGGACCAGCTCATTTTCCCAGATTTCTTTCGTCGTTTGCCACATCCGGCGCTCAGTATACAGGGAGCGGGGGAGAGGGGGTAGTATTTAGTATTTAGTAAGTAGTATTTAGTATTAACTAAATACTAAATACTACTTACTAACGAAGGTATTCGTTGAACCAGTTGAGAACGCGGGACCAGGCGTCGGCGGCGGCAGTGGGATCGTAGGCGTCGCGGGTGTCGTTGAAGAAGGCGTGTTGGGCGCCTTCGTAGAGTTGGAAGTGATTGGGCACGCCGTTGGCTTCGAGGGCTTCGTGCATCGCTTCGTAGGAATCGGCGGAGATACGGTCGCGGCTGCCCAGGAAGCTGAGGACGGGGGCCGTGATCCGCCCGGCCATGGTTGGGTTGACCGCCTGGCCGTAGAAAGGAACGGCCGCATCGAGGCTGTCGTCGGCAACGGCCGTTTGCAGCACCAGCCCGCCACCCATACAAAAACCGACGATGCCGATCTTGCCGGTTGTGAAATCCTGCGCGCGTAGATAAGCCATGCCAGCCTGAATTTCGCCCACGGCGTCGTCCATACCCAGCTCCATGGCCAGCTTGCGCGCTTCATCCGGTTCGGTCGCTACCTGGCCGTGATAGAGATCGGGGGCCAGGGCGACATAGCCCGCGGCGGCGAAGCGGTCGGCGACGTCTTTGATGTGGTTGTTCAGGCCCCACCATTCTTGAATGACAATCACCGCCGGCTGTGGTCCGGCCCCCGGATTTCGGGCTAGGTAGCCCATCAGTTCCTGGCCTTCAGGACCGGCGTAGGTGACGATGCCCTTTTGCAAATCCCCGCTTGTTTGCAGATCCGGTTCGGCGGGCGGCTGCGAGGTGTCGAGGACCAGGCGCGGCGTGCCCTCCTGGACCTGCGTGCAGGCAGCGAGCAGGGTGTTGGCCGCGGCGGCGCTGCCTAAAACGGCCGTTGCCCGCAGCAGAAAATCACGCCGGTTGATCTGCCCAACCTGGCGCTCGCGGACGAGTTCTTGCAGTTCGATTCTGTTCATGGTAGGTCTCCTGATTGGGATTGGTTGGACACAGAGGGCACAAAGGAGGCACAGAGGGCGCAGTGTTATTTTATTTGTAAATCTCTCTGTGCTCTCTGTGTCTTCTCCGCGTTCTCTGTGTCCTTTTACTTACTAGCGATGAAGTCGATCTCCAGCAGCACGTTGTCCTCCACGGACTCGACGGACCTTGCGAAGGGAATGGTGATGCCGAAGTCGGCGTAGAGAATGTCCAAAGAAGCCGAGCCTTGCAGTTCGCTTTCTGATAGGGGCGTCACTTCGGTGTCAAATGTGACTTCTTGCGTCTGGCCAATGATTGTCAAATCGCCCGTTATCTGTATGGGATAGGATTCACCAATTACGGCCGAATCAGGCAGGCCGCTGATCGAGGTGGGCTGAAAGGTGATGAATTCATGCTCGTTGGTGAGCAGGATTTCGTTGGCGATGGCGTTGTTGCGAAAATTATTGTCGGTGGCGAAATCGCGCGCGTTGATGAGAATCTCGCCGATTTGCGCCGCGGCCGGATTGTTGAGGTCGAGCGAGATTTGCCCGCCGAGATTTTGGCTGACGCCGACAACGGTTTTAGGAGCACCTTGCAGTACTTCGTTGATCGTGAAGCGCGCCTCGGAACGGGTGGGATCGATTTCGTAAACGGCCGTATCACCGCCGCTCGTCGTGGTTTCAGCAGCCGCATCCTCCGGCGCCGGATACGCTTCATCGCTCTGCGCCTGATCGGTTACTGCTTCCGCTTCAGCGGCTGGGTATGCATCCTCGGCTGCAGCCACGCGCTCTTCCGGGGCTGGATACGCTTCAGCAGTGGGTTCTTCGACCGTCTCCATAACGGCCGTCGGTTCCACCTGCTGCGCCTGGTCATCTTCCGCGGCCGGCGCCAGGGTAGGCGCGGCGACGGTCCCGCTCGCTCCTTCCGGTTCGCTAAGAGCGAAGCATCCGCCGAGCAATAAGCTGGTAATCAGTAAGAATGGTATTATAATAGTCTTGTTCATGTTTTGCCTCCGTTTAATAGTGGCGGGTTTACAAAATTTGCTTGTGCCCATCAAAAAGCCTTATTCATAAGCAAAGGACGCCCTTAGCGTCCTTCACATTCCGACAATAGCACAAACGGCCGTCGGATTGTAATCTAGTAAATAAATGTTTAGATTGTATGAAGAATTAATTTAGGGAGGATAAGAAAGTGGCAGGTGGCAGGTGGCAGGGGGGAAGTAAGTAGTGTTTAGTTTTTAGTATTTAGTGGGCGCGGCATGAAAGAGATAGAGGGTGAGATAGAGGGACATCCGCAATCCGCAATCCGAAATCCGCAATCCAAGGAGTTTTTTTATGAAATACGCAAGCCAGGGGGTTGAACATTATCAGTCAACGGCCGAACCGGAGGAGCTGGCGGCGGCTTTTGCGGCCTTGCAGGCAAAGCTGCCGGGCATGTGGCGCGAGGTAGGCAGCACGGATCCCGGCGGCAGACAGCAGCGGGAAAATACGGTCGTCGTGGTGCCTTCCCTTTCCATTGATTTGGAAATTCCCACGGTGAAGGCGCAGGCTTATGAAGAGCGTTTTTTGTTCCTGCTCTTCCTTCTCGGCCAAACAAATTTGCGCCTTATTTATGTGACCTCGCAGCCGGTTCTGCCGGAAATCATCGATTATTACCTCGATATTTGCCCGGGAGCGATCATCAGCAATGCGCGCAAGCGGCTCTTCCTGGTTTCCCCTTATGACGGTTCTTCGAGACCGCTGTCAGAGAAACTCTTGCAACGGCCGAAACTCTTGCAGCATATCCGCGACTTCATCCCCGATCCTGATAACGCGCATATGGTGCCTTTTAATACGACCGACCTGGAGCGTGAGCTGGCGGTGCGCCTGGGCATTCCCATGTACGCCGCCGATCCCGGCTGTTTCGCCCTGGGGACGAAGAGCGGCGCGCGCACGTTGTTCGGCCAGGAAGGCATCCAGCATCCATTGGGCTTTGAAGATTTGTTAAGCGAAGAAACGGCCGTCGCGGCGATCATGGCCATGCGCGCGCAAAAACCGGCCATTGAGAAGGTCATTGTCAAGTTGAACGAGGGCGTCGGCGGCATGGGCAATACCCTGGTGGACTTAACCGGCGTTCCCGAGCCTGGCGTTGAGGGAGAGCGCGCGGAAGTCGTGGACCGGTTCCGGGCGATGCAGTTTGAGATCGAAGGCATTGGTTATCCCGCGTATCTGGCCGGATTCGAGGAGCACGGCGGCGTGGTCGAAGAGTTCGTCGGCGGTGAAGAGACGCACAGCCCCAGCGTGCAGCTGCGCAACTCACCGTTGGGCGAGGTGCAGATTTTATCCACCCACGACCAGCTTTTAGGGGGACCCAGCGGCCAGACCTTCCTGGGCGCGGTCTTTCCGGCGCGGCGCGAGTACAGCCGCCTGATCATGGCCCAGGCGCAGAAGATCGGCGAGCGCTTGGCTCAGGAAAGCGTAATCGGCCGTTACGCCGTCGATTTCCTGGTCACGCGGCGGCCGGACGGCGAATGGGAATCCTATGCCATTGAAATTAATTTGCGCAAAGGGGGCACGACCACGCCTTACCTGACCTTGCAGTACCTGACCCGTGGGCAGTACGACCTGGAGTCGGGATTGTTTTATACCCTTCGCGGCCAGGAGAAATATTACGTGGCCAGCGACCATATCGAGTCGGAACATTACCGCCAGTATACGCCGGCCGATCTCTTTGATTTGCTCAGCGCGCAGCGCCTGCATTTCGATCATGCCGGGCAGACGGGCGTCGTGCTGCACATGATCTCCGGCGTGGGCACCTACGGCAGCGTGGGCGTCACGGCAATCGGTAATTCGCACGACGAGGCCCAGGCTTTATACCAGACCTTCCAGGATGTATTGGACAGCGGATAAATTTACCATGTCGAGACAGCATAAAAAGGGCGATCGGCATTGATCGCCCTTTTTACTGCCCTGAATCCCGCCTACCGGTAAAGACGGATGCGGGCTTGCCGCGGCCTACCCTCCGCTGGGGGACGGCGTGGCGGAAACACCGATGAAGTCTACGCCGCCGGCCGAAGGAGGTACCACCACCTCCCGGCTTGACGGAACGAAGACTAGACCGTTGTCTGCCGCGGGAGATACCGTGTAGGTTCGGGCTTCAAGATCATTAAAGTAGTAATAGCCGCTGTTATCCGTGGTCGCCTGCAGACCGCTGTCCAGCTCGACGACTTCTCCGGCCTGCGGTACGCCTTCACTGTCGATTAAGCGCCCGCGGATGCTCAGGGGACCATCGCCGGCTAGAGACGGCAGCAGCGTTTCCTGCGTGTCAACCGGCACGGGTCCTCCGGTGCAAATTTGCAGCGAGACTTCATCGACATGCAGGGACGTGATCCCACCCCAACCATTGTTATAGGCGCCGAAGTAGATGTAGACGGACATGCCGCGGAAATCGAGCAGGCTGTAGTCACGCAGCTCCCAGGTTTGCGAATTGCTGCGCATGGCCACCGGGCGATCTAATTCGTTGCCGAAGCGATCGAGGATAAAGACCCATTGGGCATCGCCCAGATTGGCCATCATCGAGCTCTTGGCCATCGTCTCCGCGAAGCTCTGCGGAATCAGCAGATTGACCGGTTCCGTGGTTTGCGGGTAGATGTTGAAGGTCAGATCGGCGACGGTCGCATTGGCGGGGATGTTCACCAGCTGCATCGCCGAGGACCAGCTCTCGATATTATCGGCGCTGTCGGTAATGCCGGTGCGCATGGAATAGGTTCCCGCTAAAACGGGTTCTGGAGCCTCGACATAGCTGGCCGTGTAGTAGGTGATGGGCAGATGCCATCCCTCCATATCCTCAAAGCCGCCGTCGACCAGGGCTTCTTCGCAGACAAGCGGCTCGGTGGTAGGCGTAGGCGTTGGCACCGGCGTGTCCGTGGGCACGGCCGTATTCGTCGGTACGGGTGTATTCGTGGGCGCCGGCGTATCCGTGGGGATGGGTGTATTTGTAGGCGTCGGCGTATTTGTCGGAACGGCCGTTTCCGTGGGTGTGTTCGTCGGCACGACAGTCGGCGATGGGATGGGCGTCTGCGTTGGCGGCGGCGCTGTGTCGGCGCACAGGGTCAGCTGTACTTCGTCGACATATAGAGCCGTTACGCCGTCCCAGCCATTGTTGAATGAGCCGAAATAGATGCGCACCTGGGCGCCCGCGTAGGCGCTGAGATCAAAGCTGTAGGCGGACCATTGATCGGAGTTGGTACGCATGGTTATGAGGCGCTCTAAAATATTGCCGTGCTGGTCGAGAACAAAGACCCACTGCGCATCGCCGACATTGGCGCGCATGGCCGAAGCCATGGCCGTTCGCGCCTCGGCCATATCTTTCGGTATGGCCAAGTTCGGCGATTCTGAGGTTTTGGGCAGCAGATGGAAGGTTAGCGTTGCCGCGTTGATGTTCGCCGGAATCTGGATCAACTGCGAGACCGAGGACCAGCTTTCCACATTGTCCATGGGATCGGTGATACCCGTGCGCACCGACCAGTTCCCGGCATAAACTTCTTCCTGGCTGTATTCGGCCGTGTACTCGGTGATCGGCAAATCCCAACCGATCAGCTCCTCAAAGCCGGGGTTGACGACAACCGGCCAGCATTGGCCGTTCTGAAGCGCGGTCGTGCGCTCCTGGTCCGGTTGGGAGAAATATCCAGTTATTTTGCTTCCGATGGACTTGATCCCTGAGAGATCGACTAATGGTCCCTCGCTGCTTACCTGATCCCCTGCCAGGTTTGCTGCGTTTGTGTTAACGGCCGTTTCTTGGGACGATGGCAAAAAATTAAAAGTTGGGATTTCTCCCGCTGATACGCCTAAATAAACAAGCATTATCAGGGCTACTACCGCTACAATAGCTAAAACTTTTCGCATATTGCTACTCCTCTTGCGCAGGAATAATTAAGCGGTGATACTTAACGTAAGAAGTATACATAATGATGGGGGTTGTGTCAAAAAAGTGAGTATTTAGTGTTTAGTATTTGGTATTTAGTCTGAATTTACTGAAGAACAGAAAACAAAAGAACAGAAGAAATAGAAAACTGAAAAACTCTATAACTGATATGCTTAATTCTTGATTTGCTGCTATGCTGACCTGGAACATAAGAACAAAAAACTGAAAAACTGAAGTACTGAAAAACTGGAACACTGAAAAACTGACGAACTGACAACCTGACAACCTGACCACCCCCTCACCATGGAGATCTCATGTCTAAACTTTTTCCAATCGTACTGATTTTAGTGATTGTCCTTGCCGCATGTGGCGGGGAGGGCGAAACGGCCGTTGCGCC
>Ga0316580_10000157_pt1 | contig 13310 bp, 12 predicted proteins | sample S0NA_2_FD_204519 | JGI IMG/M metagenome (GOLD analysis project Ga0316580, IMG submission 204519) | Rhizosphere microbial communities from salt marsh grasses in Alabama, United States - S0-2_160517rDrB | ecosystem: Host-associated > Plants > Roots > Rhizosphere | place: USA: Alabama | collected... | reverse complement strand
TAGGTGGCCGCATTTTCGTCCTGCTGTTCGGGTGTCAGCCGATCCAGTTGTGCCAGGGCTGCCACAATCGCCTCGGCACCCAGTGTTGCGAGCCGGTCATGCAGGCTGGACGCGGTATCTTCGGGACCGATGGGACAGGCCATTTTCAGTAGCATGCCGCCGGTGTCCAGGCCTTCATCCATTTGCATGATGGTGACCCCGGTTTCGATGTCACCGGCCAGTATGGCCCGCTGGATAGGCGCTGCGCCACGCCAGCGCGGTAACAATGAGGCATGGATATTGAGGCAGCCGTGGCGCGGTGTCTCCAGCACTGCAACCGGCAACAACAGGCCATAGGCCGCCACCACCATGACGTCAGGTTGTAGCGCCTGCAGCTCGTCGCAGGCGGCTACTGACTTGAGGGATTCCGGCTGAAACACGGGCAGGGCATGGTCTAAAGCCAGTTGTTTGACCGGCCCTGGTTTAAGCTTGCGACCCCGGCCAGCTGGCCGGTCTGGTTGGGTATAAACGGCTACCAGCTGGTGCGGTGTATCCAGCAAAGCCGCCAGGGCGGTTGCCGCAAACGCCGGGGTGCCGGCAAAGACGATTTTCAGGGGTGTCATGGAGGATCGTGTCAGTTAAAGAAATCAGGACCTTAGCCGACAGATCCTGAGAATCAGGTTTACATGGCCAGCTTCTGCTGCTTGAGCAGTTTTTTACTGATTCGCTGGCGTTTGAGTGAGGAGAGATAATCCACGAACAGCTTGCCCTGCAGGTGGTCCATTTCATGCTGGATACAGACGGCCAACAGGTCTTCGGCTTCAAGCTCAAACGGGCTTCCTTCCCGATCAATGGCGCTGATCCGGATGTGCCGGGCGCGTTCGACGGGTTCATAGATACCGGGCACGGACAGGCAGCCCTCGTCGATGGATTGAATGCCGTCTGATTCGATGATCTCGGGATTGATGAAGGCCAGGGGGCCGGACTTGTCTTCGGACACGTCCATCACCAGTATTTGCTGGTGTTGATCCACCTGGGTCGCGGCCAGGCCGATCCCGGGGGCGGCATACATGGTCTCGAACATGTCGTCCACCAGACGGGCGACGCGGCCATCGACGGTTTCAACCGGCGCGGCGCGGGTCCGCAGGCGTTCATCGGGATATTTTAGAATATTGAGTATTGCCATACAATTTCACGCTATACTTCTAGTATATTTGTAGAAAAAGCTGCTAACATTATGATACTACAGGATAAGAGCAGCGCTCGAGTTTGACATAACGGGCACAACAATTACACGCATTCCACCCGGCCCTGTAATAGGAAAGCTTATGCTAAATAATAAACCGACCGGTACGACTTTGATACATTTCCTCGTACCCTTCATCCTTGGTGTCAGTCTCGCCGCGTGCAGTTCCGCTCCGGAAAAACCGGCCCCGGCACCTGAGCCAAAGTCTGAACCCGTTAAAGTAACGGAGCCGACTCCTCCCCCGGCCCCCGAACCGGCCCCGGTGGTCGAGCTGAAACCCGATTACCCGGAACGCTACGTGGTTAAGAAAGGGGACACACTGTGGGGCATCGCCGAAAGATTCCTCAAGGATCCTTGGTTATGGCCGCAGGTCTGGCATATCAACCCCGAAATCCGTAACCCGCACCTGATTTATCCCGGTGAGGTTATTGCCTTGCATTATGTGGATGGCAAGCCCTACCTGACCCTGGAGGGAGCTGGCGGAGTGGCCCCACCAAAGGGCATTACGACAGTCAAGCTGAGCCCACGTGTCCGTACGCAATCCCTGGACAAGGCCATCGACACGATTCCGCGTTCTGAGCTTGCCCCGTTCCTCTACAGGCCGGGCGTCGTCACCCAGGAAGATCTCGACAAGGCGCCTTATATTGTCTCCAGTCGGGATGGTCATCTGGTCAGTGGCCCGGGCAACACTGTGTATGCAACCAATGTGCAGGACAAGACCCTCACCGTGTATAACGTGGTCAAGACCGGGGATGTCTATCGGGATCCCAAAACCGGCGAGGTACTTGGCTATCAGGCGGTCAAGGTCGCGGATGCCACAGTGACCCGTTGGGGCGAGCCGGTCACGATGGTCCTGTCCAATTCCCGGGCGGAGGTGCTGGATGGCAATTACCTGCTGCCGACCGAGAAAAACAAGCTGGATTTCAATTTCTTTCCCTACCCACCGAAAACCAAGGTAAACGGTGAAATCATCGCTGCGTTCAATGCCCTGTCACAGATTGGCCAGTATGCGGTGGTGGCCATCAACCGGGGTGAGCGTGAAGGACTGAAACAGGGACACATCCTGGCTATTTATCAGCGCGGTGAAAAGGTTCGTGATCCCCGCGGCGAGTACAGCACCAAAATGGTCCAGTTGCCGAACGAGCGTGCTGGTCTGGTGATGGTGTTTAAGGTGTATGAGAAGGTGAGTTATGCTTTGGTGATGGACGCGACGCGCCCCATACATATCAATGACGAGGTTGCGAACCCCTGAACCCATTGGTGCACCGATTCAATTCTCCACCGGTGTACCTCCAGTAAATATCGGTACCTGACGGGCCGGAGGGATCCGGCCGGATACCTGATTATGGTTGACCGCGCCGAAACACTTCGCCACTGGCTGGCGCTTATCCGGGCTCCTTTGATCGGCCCGGTCACATTTCACTCACTTCTGCAGGAACATACCGAACCCCAGGCCGTGTTTGGCTTGAGCCGCGGCGTACTCGAAAAGTCCGGTCTTAAGGCCACAACAATTGAGTATCTCCTCCAGCCCGATTGGCAGCAGGTTGACGCAGACCTGGCCTGGCTCGACGCCTCATCGGCGCATGTGTTACTGATCGAAGATTGCGCTTACCCGGCATTGCTACGGGAAATCCCTGCTCCGCCACCTGTATTATTTGTGATGGGGGATGTGGGCGTACTTGGACGCAAGCAACTGGCCATGGTGGGCAGTCGTAACCCGACCCCCGCCGGCCGGGAAACAGCGTATGATTTCGCCCGCCATCTGGCGGCAAACGGACTGACGATTACCAGTGGTTTGGCGCTGGGTATCGACGGGGCGAGTCATGAAGGGGCGCTGGATGCTGATGGCCTGACCGTGGCGGTTGTTGGCACCGGTCTGGATCGTGTTTACCCGGCCCGACACCGGGAGCTGGCGCACAGGATCGCAGAGAATGGTGCATTGGTGTCCGAATTTCCGCTCGGCACGCCCCCCACGGCAGGTAACTTCCCCCGCCGTAACCGGTTGATTAGCGGTCTGTCCATGGGGGTATTGGTGGTGGAAGCGGCGTTGCGCTCCGGGTCGTTGATTACGGCCCGGCTGGCCGCAGAGCAGGGACGCGAGGTATTCGCTGTGCCGGGGTCCATCAACAACCCTCAGGCGCGCGGCTGTAATGCCTTGATTCGACAGGGCGCCAAGCTTGTGGAAACGGCAGAGCACATATTTGAGGAGCTGGGCGGCTTTGCCGCCCCGGTTAATATTGAACCAGATGATGAGGCTGCGGTCTCAGCCCCAGAGCTGGATGCCGAATATCGCCGGGTACTGGAAAGTGTGGGCCACGAACCGACCCCGGTAGACATGGTGGTAAAAAGAAGCGGATTGACGGCCGATGCCGTTTGCTCCATGCTGTTGGTACTGGAATTGCAGGGCTTGATTGCGTCGACGTCCAGTGGGCATTATTGCCAGACCAGTTGAAGGGAACCGAGATGAAAGAAAACGTACTTGACGTACTGATGTACCTGTTTGAAAACTACATGAATGATGAAATAGAATTCGACGCCGACGAGGAATCCCTGCGGGTTGAATTGCAGGAAGCCGGTTTTCAACAGGTTGAAATCGCCAAGGCTTTTGACTGGCTAGAGGGGCTGGCTCGCTTGCAGGACCATCCGCAAGGCCATGTACCGATGAATACTGCATCGTTGCGGATGTACACCAGCGAAGAGCAGGAAAAACTGGATCTCGACAGCCGGGGCTTCATGATGTTTCTGGAGCAAAGCGGGGTGCTGGACCACAATACCCGTGAGATGGTGATTGATCGGGTGATGGCCCTTGATGCCGAGGATATTGACCTGGATCAGCTCAAATGGGTCGTTCTGATGGTCCTGTTCAACCAGCCAGGTCGCGAGGGCGCTTATGCCTGGATGGAAGATTTGGTGTTTGAAGAGTCACCGGTTATTGTTCACTGAACGGGATATTATACAAATAACTCGACCATGCCCGCCCTTACGCGGGCATTTGCTTTTAAATATGGCGCAAATAACCGGGCGGCGATGGTGCGTTCTGGCAACGTCAACTGGTCGTGTATGAAAGACAAAATGATGAAACCGAGTACGAAGGTAAGCGGATGACAAAGAGTCTGGTCATCGTGGAATCACCCGCGAAGGCAAAAACAATCAAAAAATATCTAGGCAAGGATTTTGAAGTCCTCGCCTCGTATGGTCACGTGAGGGATTTGTTGCCCAAGGAAGGTGCTGTGGACCCGGACCATGACTTTGCCATGAAATATCAGCTAATTGAAAAAAACGAAAAGCATGTTGATGCAATAGCCCGCGCCCTGAAAAAAGCGGATGCACTCTATCTTGCCACTGACCCGGACCGTGAGGGTGAGGCCATCTCCTGGCATTTGTATGAGATTCTAAAGGATCGTGGCCTGCTGAAAAACAAGACGGTTGGCCGGGTCGCTTTTAATGAGATTACCAAGCGCGCAGTAAATGACGCAGTCGCACACCCGCGCGAACTATCCGACTCAATGGTACACGCCCAGCTGGCACGACGGGCACTGGACTTTCTGGTGGGATTCAATCTGTCACCCTTGTTATGGAAGAAAATCCGCCGTGGTTTGTCAGCCGGCCGGGTACAAAGTCCGGCGCTACGCCTCATCGTAGAGCGTGAGCTGGACATCGAAAGTTTCAAACCTCGCGAATACTGGACTATTGATGCAGAAGTGGAAGCGGCAAAGCAGGCGTTCAGTGCCAAGCTGACCACACTAAAGGCCAAGAAGCTGACCCAGTTCAGCATCAATACTGAAAATAAAGCGCGGGATGCCGAGCGCGCATTGCGCGATGCGGCCCAGGGCAAATTGCGCGTGGCCAAGGTTGAAAAGAAAAAGCGTAAACGTAATCCGGCGGCACCGTTTACCACCTCGACCCTGCAACAGGAATCTGCCCGCAAGCTGGGTTTTACCGCCAAGAAAACCATGAGTATTGCGCAACAGCTGTATGAAGGTATCGATATTGGAGGTGAAACCGTTGGTCTTATTACCTATATGCGAACCGACTCGGTAAACCTGGCGCAGGAAGCCATCGAGGATATTCGCGGCTATATCAGCGCCAAGTTTGGCCCGGAAAATCTGCCCAAAGAACCACGCACGTTCAAGACCAAATCCAAAAATGCACAGGAAGCGCATGAAGCTGTTCGGCCAACTTCGGTGCAGTATGAACCGGCCTCCATCAAGTCACATCTGAGCAAAGACCAGTTTCGTCTGTATGAACTTATATGGAAGCGGACTGTTGCCTGCCAGATGATCCACGCCACCATGGACACCGTAGCCATCGATCTGCAGGCCGGCGAGGGCAATATCTTTCGAGCCACGGGTTCAACCCTGGTCTCACCCGGGTTCATGGCGGTCTACCAGGAAAGCCGGGACGAGTCCAAGCCCGGCGATGACAGCGATCGCTTGTTACCCCCCCTCAAGGAAGGTGATGAGGTCAAGTTACTGAAGATCCTGCCAGAGCAGCATTTTACCGAACCACCGCCACGCTATTCTGAAGCCAGCCTGGTGAAGGCGCTGGAAGAATACGGAATTGGTCGGCCATCCACCTATGCCTCGATCATCTCGACCTTGCAGTCACGCGAGTATGTGACGATGGATAAAAAACGTTTTTTTCCGACCGATGTGGGGCGCATCGTTAACAAATTTCTGACGGAACATTTCACCCAGTATGTGGACTACGATTTTACGGCCCACCTGGAGGATGATCTGGACGCCATTTCGCGTGGCGAGAAGGAATGGGTGCCCACTATCCGGACATTCTGGGAGCCGTTCAAGGCGCTGGTGGATGACAAGGACAAGAACGTGGATCGCAAGGATGTGACCCATGAGAAAATTGACGAGAAGTGTCCCAAGTGTGGTGGCGATCTGGCGATCCGTCTGGGCCGGCGGGGTCGCTTCATCGGCTGCGATAACTATCCCGAATGCGACTACACTCGCAATGTTGGTGAGGACGCCGATGCCGAACCAGAGGTCATTAAAGATCGCAAGTGTCCGGAATGTGGCTCCGACCTGATTATACGACACGGCCGCTATGGCAAGTTCATCGGCTGCAGCAGTTATCCAGACTGCCGTCACATCGAGCCGCTGGAAAAACCGGAAGACACCGGCGTGCAGTGTCCCGAATGCAAGCAGGGCAACATGCTCAAGCGCAAATCACGCAATGGTAAGATCTTCTTTTCTTGTGAACGCTATCCGGATTGTAAATACGCAGTGTGGGATCAGCCCCTGGCCGATCCCTGCCCCAAGTGTGGCTGGCCCATGTTAACCCTGAAAACGACCAAGCGGCGCGGCACCGAAAAAGTCTGTCCACAAAAAGAGTGCGATTTCGTCGAGCAGGTGGAAGAAGAATCCGCCGAGGCGTAATAGGCACTTTCAATCACTCCGATTTTTTTCAAAGCAGAGATAGTCATCATGTCCAAGTCCAAGTCAATTCCGTTTGTTGCCATCCTGATGGGATCAGATTCTGACCTGCCCGTGATGCAGGCCACCCTGGATGTACTGAAATCACTCAAGCTGGATTTCGAAGTCAAGATAACTTCGGCCCATCGTACTCCGGAAGATACGCGGGCCTATATCGAGGACGCCGAAGCCCGGGGCTGCGTTGTGTTTATCGCCGCCGCCGGGCTTGCCGCACACCTGGCAGGGACGGTCGCGGCCCATACCCTGAAGCCGGTGATCGGTGTGCCGATGGACGGCGGGCCACTGCAAGGGATGGACGCCCTGTTGTCGACGGTACAAATGCCGGGCGGGATCCCGGTGGCGACGGTGGCGATTGGCAAGGCCGGCGCCAAGAATGCCGCCTATCTGGCTGCCCAGATCATTGCCGTGGCCGATTCTGAACTGGCCCGGCGTCTCACGGCAGAACGCGAATCTAATGCCGATCAAGTGCGCGCCAAGGATGCCGCCCTGCAAAAGCAGATCACTCCGTAACCCGCACACCGCCCAATCAGGAGCAGATGTCCGGGGACACAATCAGACAGGCGGTGAAAGTCCTGCGCACGGGTGGAATCGTCGCCTATCCCACCGAGGCCGTGTACGGACTTGGTTGCGATCCGGGTAATGAAGTCAGCCTGCGGCGACTTTTGGCGATCAAACAACGTGATGCCGGCAAGGGGCTGATTCTGATCGCCGCTGATTTTGGGCAACTTGCGCGCTGGCTGGCGGAGATCGACCCCGCCGTGCGGGACAGGGCACTGGCCAGTTGGCCGGGTCCCGTTACCTGGCTCTGGCCGGCCGGAAATTCAGTATCATCCCTCCTGCGCGGTGATCATTCGACGCTCGCGGTACGCATCACCCGCCATCCGCTGGCCGCGCAACTGTGCGCGATGTTTGGTGGCGCGCTGGTTTCCACCAGCGCCAATCGCAGCAACCAACCCGCAGCACGGAGCCCCGACGAGGTGCGCCGCATCTTTGGCGATGAAATCGACTTCATTCTTGAGGGCGTAACTGGGGGACGGGATGCCCCGAGCGAGATCCGGGATGTCATTACCGGCCAAACAGTGCGTGCAGGTGGGTCAGAGTCCGGTGCGTGAGATGATAATGTAGAGGACAGAATGAACGACATCAACACAAATGCAGTTAAAGACTACTTGCTTGAACTGCAGGAAACCATCAGCAGCGAGCTGGCGGAAGAAGACGGTGGCAAGGCCTTTCTTGAGGAGGCATGGGAGCGTGAACCGGGTAGCGGCAGTTTGCAGGGAGGGGGTCGCAGCCGGGTACTGGACGATGGGCAGGTGTTCGAGAGCGCCGGGATTAATTTTTCCCATGTTCATGGCCCGGCTTTGCCGGCCTCTGCCACGGCCCATCGTCCGGAACTGGCGGGCCGTCGTTTCCAGGCACTGGGCGTGTCGCTGGTCATTCACCCTCGCAATCCCTATGTGCCAACCTCGCATGCCAATGTGCGCTTTTTCATTGCCGAAAAAGATGGCGCGGAGCCGGTCTGGTGGTTTGGTGGTGGTTTTGATCTGACACCCTACTATGCCTTTGAAGAGGATGTCGTGTACTGGCATGGCAAGGCACGAGATGCTTGTGAGCCATTCGGCGCCGAGATTTATCCCCGTTTCAAGCAATGGTGTGACGACTATTTCTTTTTAAAACACCGCAATGAAGCGCGTGGAGTCGGCGGCCTGTTTTTCGACGATCTGAACGAGTGGGGATTTGAAAAGTCCTTCGCCTTCATGCGCAGCGTGGGGGACCACTACATCATGGCCTACCGGCCTATTGTGGCGCGGCGCAAGGATATTGCCTACGGTGAACGGGAGCGGGACTTTCAGCTTTACCGGCGCGGCCGCTATGTGGAGTTTAACCTGGTCTACGATCGTGGCACCCTGTTCGGCCTGCAGACCGGTGGCCGCACCGAATCAATCCTTATGTCCATGCCGCCGCTAGTGAAGTGGCGCTACAACTGGCAGCCCGAGCCCGGTTCACCGGAAGCGGAGCTGTACGAGGCATACCTTCCGGCTCGTGACTGGCTCTGAAAGAGGCTGTCTGAATGCCCCCCTACAATCAGTGATGTTCAAAACAGATGAAAATGTTTCCATTGCATACCAGGCATAGATTGATATGTCATGGTATTGATAAGTAACGTAAAAAAGAAAACTCAGGAAGACTTTATTTTTTCGGTAATTCCCTGAAGGATATCCATGGGTAGCGGGAATATAATGGTATTGGACCGTTCCCCGGCTATTTCGGTGAGGGTTTGCAGGTAGCGTAACTGCATTGCCTCGGATTTTTGAGAGAGCTTTTGAGCCGCTTCCAGGAGCTTTTCAGACGCTTCCATCTCGCCCTGGGCATGAATCACCTTCGCCCGGCGTACGCGCTCAGCTTCCGCCTGTTTGGCAATCGCACGAATCATGCTTTCATCCAGATCGACATGTTTTATTTCAACGTTACTGACTTTGATACCCCATGCATCAGTTTGACGATCGAGTATCCTTTGCACATCCTCATTGAGTCGATCTCGTTCAGCCAGCATTTCATCCAGTTCGTGTTGCCCTAAAACAGAACGCAGGGTTGTTTGTGCCAGTTGACTGGTCGCCATGAAATAATCTTCGACCTGGATGATCGCCTTTTCAGGATCAATCACTCGAAAGTAAACTACCGCGTTTACTTTTACAGAAACATTATCATGTGATATTACATCCTGCGTAGGCACGTCCATCACGATGGTGCGAAGATCCACTTTTACCATTTGCTGGACAACCGGAATGAGAATAATGAATCCAGGGCCTTTTACCTTCCAGAAACGACCCAGTGTAAAGACTACGCCACGCTGGTACTCACGCAAGATCCGGATTGCGCTAACAAGAATCAAAACAATAAATGTAAATACAATGTAAAGAGCATATGCAGTCATTTTACTTCCTCCTGTTTTGAAGGTGCTGCCGGAGAATCTGTCAGCGGTTTCACCTTCAGGATTAATCCTTGTATGTCGGTAACCTTTACCTTTTGATCCTTATGTAACGGGGAATCAGTTAATGCCTGCCATGTTTCGCTATGAATAATAACAGTGCCGCTACTATCAAAATCATGTAATACAGTGGCAATGCCTCCGACCATTTCTTCCTGGCCAGTGACAACCGGACGTCGGCGCGCTTTAATAGCCATTCCGATAATAAAAATAAACAGTATTGCGCTAGCAAGTGTAAAGGTAATGATCACGGATATATTAATTCCAAACCCGGGTGCTTGAGTATCGATAAGTATGATCGATCCAATCGTGAAAGCGATTACACCACCGATTCCAAGTAGGCCAAAACTGGGTTCAAAAGCCTCGCCAACCATCAATGCGACTCCCAACAGAATAAGGCCCATTCCGGCATAGTTTATGGGTAATAACTGGAATGCATACAGGGCCAGCAGTAAACATATTGCACCTACTGTACCGGGTGCGATGGCGCCGGGATTTGAAAATTCAAAAATCAGACCATAAATACCAATTAACATGAGAATATAGGCAATATTTGGATTAGTTATGACATTAAGCAAGCGGCTGCGCCAATCAGGATCAAGCTTGACCAGGGTCAATCCGGCTGTATCAAGAGTCCGTTTTTGACCGTTAACAAGTATTTCTCGACCATTGATTTTTTTTAGCAGATCAGCCGTGTCACTTGCAATGACATCAATAATATTCAGTTTTAACGCTTCGCTGGCTGGCAAGCTGGCAGCTTCCCGCACGGCTTTTTCTGCCCAGCTCTGATTTCGACCATGAAGCTCTGCCAGGCCACGTATGTATGCCACGGCATCATTAACCGCTTTTTGCTGTTTGGGATCTGGTTTAGTTACTTCATGCTTCTGCTTGTCTACGGGTTTTGTCGCCTTGTCTTTTTCTTTTGAATCGGCAGGAGGTCCCCCGCCAAGTTGTACTGGTGTGGCAGCACCCAGGTTGGTGCCAGGTGCCATGGCGGCAATATGGCTGGCATAAAGAATATAGGTCCCGGCACTGGCTGCGCGTGAGCCTGTTGGTGCGACATAAGTTGCAACCGGGACAGAGGAGTTAGCGATATATTTGACTATGCCTCGCATGGCGGTATCAAGTCCACCTGGAGTATCCATGAGAATAACAACCAGTTCTGCCCGGGTCTCTTCTGCTGAAATTATCGCCCGTTGTATGTAATCCTCTGTAGCAGGTCCGATTGCCCCATTAATGCTCAATTGTAAAACATGATCCCCTGTACGATTTGCTGAAGCTGTATTAAATACCAGGGCTGCAATAACGAGTAAAAATGTGGCAGTAATTTTTGGTGTAAGTTTCAAAATTATGGAAGTTTCTGTTAGTTACTATATTTTTCAGACCATCAGGCTACCGGTGAACAGGAAACACTAATTCGGGATTCCATATTGCCAGGTCGGATGTCAAAACCAAGCCTTCTAAAAGTAGGACAAAATGATATGAAACACAATAAACATGATAAATTGGGTAATCGTCACTAACATACCAAAGCGCATTTCTGATCAAACATAATACGGGCATCTGGCTTTCTGGTATGTTAAATAAATCCGGCGCGGCAGGTTATTTACCCGGGTATGCCTTCTGAAAAGAAATGCAATGATTCCTTTCGTGTGCAATTTAGGAATGCATCGTGTACGACGAGTTCAGCTCGGAGTCGCTTTTAAGATAGACGTAGCTGGTTACCGGGGGAGAGTCTTGAACTCCGTTTTTATGGCCGCGCTACGGTACCCGGAGCAGGTTCAGCCAGTAAACCGCGCAGGGTGGCGAGCATTTCCGGTGTATCCCATTCGACACTGCCAAACAGGGCATAGCGGATCTGGCCTTGCCGATCGATGACATAGCTGGTGGGAAAGGCGAACACATGCCAGCGCTTTAGCGCAGCACCATCGCGATCTAACAGAATCGGAAAGCGGACATTGACCTTTTCTTTTAGAAACTGGCGGATGGTCGCCGTGTCCTCGGCCATGTTGACGGCGAGAATGGCAAACGGCTGGTCGGCCAGTTGCTCGGCCAGGCGTTGCATGGACGGCATCTCGTGCACACAGGGCGGGCACCAGCTGGCCCAGAAATTTACCAGCACCACCTGGCCCCGAAAGTCAAACAGGTTGCGGCGGTGGCCATCCATATCGGGCAGGTTCAGTGGAGGAGGTACGGGATTGCCACGATAGGATCGCAATGTACGTTCCTTCTTGCTGTCTGCGAGGGGCGTGGCCTGACGTGTCAAAGGCGTTACCGGCCGTATCCTGGCGGGGAGGCCGGTCAGCAGGCGGCTGGCCTGCTGCAACAACCTGGGCAGTTGCCGTGCCAGGGCCTGCTCCGCCGCCGTGGCGTCGGGTCGGTAGTAAAACCGGTCTCGCACCGCGGGCAAAAAGCGCACGAATACTTCACTGCCGCTGTACTCCAAGGCTGGTAGGGTCTGGTCGAGTTTCCAGAACCACGGCGAGAGTTTCGGTTGCAGGATAAAGATGGGCAGATTGGTATGCTGTACAACCGGCAGTAACTCCGCGGCCTCGCCGGGATCGGGCGTGTCGACATAAAACTTGGGGCTCAGCAGTATCACCCCGCGCATGCCGATGGCGTCCGGATGGGATTGTTGCCAGTGATGGGCGCCAAGCAGCAGGGGCAGGGTGCCGCGCCCGGAGGTGAGCAGAAAGATCTGTTTGCCGCTGTGACCGGCCTGGGTGATGACCGCACTTACGTCTGTTGCAGGGATCTGGTCCAGGCTGCTGGCGACGGTGGGTAAAAAGCGGGATTCGAACAGGTCCACTAGCCAGACTTCAATCCCCCGCGCTGCCAGGGCAGTGGCCACTTGCCGCTGGGCAGACTGAAAGCCGGCTTCCGAGGGTAACCAGATAATCAGCGTATCGCCGTTGGCCGCATAGACATCGACGCTGATCTCGGCCCCTGGTGCGGCAATGTTGTGCACGGCGGGTTCCGCCAGAATCATGCTGGAGAGTGGCAACAATAGTATGGCGAGCCAAACACGCAGGACAGTGTTACGCAATATCAGCATACGGGACCACAGCATCGGTATGTCATTATAGGTCTGGGATTATAAGCCTGTTAGGATTCAAAGAATGACGTTGACCGAACTAGGCTACATCGTTGTCCTGGTCCGTGAGTAATATTTTGACCGCCAACCGATTATATTCACTCTGGAGAGGTTAAATGAAGAAGTGGCAATGCATTATCTGTAACTTTATATATGACGAGGAGCTGGGCTGGCCGAACGACGGCATCGCACCGGGCACCCGCTGGGAAGACGTACCGGAAGACTGGGTCTGCCCTGATTGCGGTGCTGGCAAGTCCGACTTCGAAATGGTAGAGATCTGAATGTCGCAGGACACCGCGAAGCCGCTGATTATTATTGGCTCGGGACTGGCGGGGTACACCCTGGCGCGTGAATTCCGCAAGCGGAATACGGACGCGCCGCTGTATATTATTACCGCAGATGACGGTGCATTTTATTCCAAACCCTTGCTGTCCAATGCCGTTGCCCGGCAAAAACAACCGGATGAACTGGTTACCGCCTCGGACGAGAAGATGGCGCAGGATCTGCAGGCGACCGTGCTGCCCCACACCCGGGTCGAGTCACTCGACCCGG
>Ga0316580_10000153_pt1 | contig 13473 bp, 10 predicted proteins | sample S0NA_2_FD_204519 | JGI IMG/M metagenome (GOLD analysis project Ga0316580, IMG submission 204519) | Rhizosphere microbial communities from salt marsh grasses in Alabama, United States - S0-2_160517rDrB | ecosystem: Host-associated > Plants > Roots > Rhizosphere | place: USA: Alabama | collected... | reverse complement strand
CGGCGAAGGCGACCAGGCGCTTCACTCGCAAGGACTTGGAGCGCCAGACCGAGGGCGTCGAGTGTCGCAAGGACAAGGGCGTCATCGACGAGATCCCGGCCGCCTACAAGGGGACATCGACACCGTCATGGCCCACCAAAGCGACCTCGTCGAGGTGGTGCATACACTGAAGCAGGTGCTCACGGTCAAGGGCTGAGCCCGGAGCCGGCAAGGTGGGCGAGCGGCACAGCCGCCCGCACACCGAGGCGGGAGGTGTCCGGCGCGCGCACCTGTCCGGTCGCGGCGATGAGTCAGAGCGTCTTGATGTAGACCTGGGAGTTGCGGCGGTAGTTGTACAGCGCCTGCTTCGCCATCGGCAGCGCCGCCGGCGAGGCCGGCTCGAAGCCGCGCTCGCGGAACCAGTGGGCGGTCTGGGTGGTGAGGACGAACAGCCGGCCGATACCTTGGGCACGGGCCAGGGATTCGACGTGCTTGAGCAATCGGTCGCCCCGCCCGCCACGGCGATAGCTCGGATGCACGGCGAGGCAGCCCATCTCCGCCATGCCGTCCTCGGGGAACGGATAGAGGGCGGCGCAGGCGATGACGGTCCCGTCGCGCTCGATGATCTGGAAGTGGTTGACCTCGATCTCCAACCGCTCGCGGGATCGCTTCACCAGGACCCCGCCCTGCTCCAGCGGCTCGAGCAGCGACAGGATGCCGGGGACATCGCTGAGGCGGGCCGCCCGCGGCTCCTCGAGCGGACGGTCGGTAATGAGCACGCCGGCACCATCGCGGGTGAAGAGCTCCCGCAGCAGGGCGCCATCGCGGCGCCGGCAAATCAGATGCACACGGGGGATGCCGCTGCGACAGGCGTCGAGCCCGGCACGCAGGGCCGCGGACAGGTCCTCGGACATCGGCGGGGTGCCCTGCGCGGCGAGCAGGTCCTCGATGTCTCCCGGCAACAGGTGGGTGATCGGCCGCCCCTGGGCGTCCTGCAGCCCTTCGCCTTCGACAAGGAATATCAGCTTGTCGGCTCCGAGGGCGATGGCTGTGCTACGAGCCACATCGGCCGCGGCGAGATTGAACACCTCGCCCGTCGGTGAATAGCCCACCGGTGGGATCAGCGCCACGGCACCTTGGTCGAGGCGGGCCCGCAGGGACTTCTGATCGATCCGGCGCACGGCTCCGGTGTGGCCATAGTCGACACCGTCGAGAACGCCGAGGGGGCGGGCAACGACGAAGTTGCCCGAGGCGACCGGGATCTGCACGCCGGCCATCGGCGAGTTGGCCAGACCGAGGGACAATAGCGCCTCGATCTCCAGTCGGGTTGCACCGGCGGCGTCCTTGACCGAGGCAAGTGCCGGGGCATCGGTGATACGCAGGCCGTTGACGTAGCGCATCTCGGCACCACGCATGGCCAGCCGTTCTTCGATCTGCGGCCGGGCGCCGTGGACGAGCACAAGGCGGATGCCGAGCCCGTGCAGCAGCGCGATGTCGTGCACCAGCCCGGGGAAGCCCGGGTCGGCCACCGCCTCGCCACCGAATGCGATGACGAACGTGCGGCCCCGGTGCGCATGGACGTAAGGCGTGAACTGTCGAAACCAGGCAGCGACCGGATCGGTGGGCGCGGAATCGAGGCGCATAGCACCCGAATCGACCTCCGAGGACTGCGAGCCTTCAGCGTTCTGAGCCGCCGGCAACTGGTCAGAGTCCATCTGGCTGCTCTCCCACAGCAGAACCGTCCGCGACGTTTTGGCCCAGTGAATGTATCAGCGATCGCTCATCGCTGCCCGCGGGCGAGCGCCGATGCCACGGGCATTGATGGCGTCGCCCAAAATACGAGCCGCTTCTTCAGCAAGGATGCGATCGATGACCTCTTGCTGTGCCTCCAGGGCGTCTTCATCGACATCATCCGCGTCCTCGTCCACGGGCTCGATGCCCCGGGAGCGCAGGAAACGCGCCTTCTCGTCCTTGAGCACCCGATCGCGCCGGTCAGCCTCGGCCCGACGCGTGCGCTCACTCAACGACACGGTCTCCTGGGAATCGATCTCGCTCAGGATGCGGCCCTGGGCGGACAGCATGTGAAAGCCGTCGTTGTCTTTGACGCGCTCCGCCGAGCGGGAGCGCAGCAGATCGACGTTGGCACCGGCAAATCGGCTGTAGCGGGCAGGACGGATGCGGTCCCAGGGCAACGCGTTCTCCAGTGCCCGCTCGCCGTGCTCGATATCGCCCATGCCGAGGTCGAAGCGGATGTCCGGCTCAACGCCCTTGAGCTGGGTGCTGCCACCGCTGATGCGGAAAAACTCCGCCATGGTCAGGCGAAGCCGGCCAAGGTTGGTCTCTTCGCCCGGAACGTAGCGGTTGAGATCGATCAGCGTTTGAACCGTGCCCTTACCGAAGGTGGGCTCGCCGATGATGATGCCGCGACCGTAGTCCTGGATAGCGCCGGCGAAGATCTCGGATGCAGACGCGCTATTGCGGTCCACCAGCACCGCGAGCGGTCCGGTGTAGACCAGATCCGGATCGGGATCGGCCTCGACCTCGACCTTGCCAAAGGAGTCCTTGACTTGGACCACCGGCCCTTCGTCGATGAACAGCCCGGTCAGCGACGTGGCCTCGGTCAGCGAACCGCCGCCGTTGCCGCGGAGGTCGATGACCAGGCCATCGATACGCTTGGCGCGCAGACCCTCGATCAGCCGGCGCACATCGCGGGTGGTGCTGCGGAAGTCGCGGTTACCCTCGGATTCGGCCTGAAAGTCGCGATAGAAGGCCGGGATCTCGATGACACCGATGCTAATCCCTGGTGCGTTGGCTAGGTCATCGATGATATAGGACTTGGCGGCCTGGTCCTCCAGCTTGATCTCGTTGCGCACCAGCGAGACCTCGCGCGTCCGCCCCGAGGAGATGTCGGACTTCGGGATGATCTGTAGCCGAACCACGGACCCCTTCGGCCCGCGGATCTTGTCGACCACGTCTTGCAGCCGCCAACCGACCACATCCTCCATCTCGCCGTCGATGCCCTGGGCGACGCCAACGATCTGGTCGCCGGCATGGATCTGCCCGGATTGGCGGGCCGGGCCACCAGCGATGGTCCGCTGGATGGTCGTGTATTCGTTCTCGGAGCTGAGCACGGCACCGATGCCCTCCAACGACAGCCGCATGCTGATATCGAAGTTCTCCGACGTGCTCGGCGACATGTAGCTGGTGTGGGGCTCCAGCGTGCGTGTATAGGCATTGACGAAGGCCTGGTAGACGTCATCCGAGTCGAACTGGTGAATGCGTCGGCGCAAGCCCTCATAGCGCTTGGTCAGCTGCTCGCGGATCTCTTTATCGGATTTGTCGGCAAGTCGCAGCGCGAGAAAGTCGTTCTTCACGCGCTGGCGCCAGATCTCGTCGAGCTGGGACTCGGTCCGTGCCCAGTCGGCATCTTCGCGGTCGAAGCGGTACTCCTCGTCACGATCGAAGTCGAACGGACGATCGAGGAGACCGAGCGCATAGCTCACACGGCTGTCCACGCGCATCCGGTAGACGCGAAAGATGTCGAAGGCCACGTCCAGCCGGCCCTTGCGCAGGTTCTCGTCCAGGCTATCCGCGCTGCGGGCGAAGCGGTCGATGTCGCGCTGAAGGAAGAAAAATCGATTGGGGTCCAGGTCCTCGAAATAATTGTCGAGCACCTCCGATGCGTACTGGTCGCTGAGGTCGAAGCTGCGGTAGTGGAAGCGCTCCAGCACCTTGTTGATGACCAGCATGGTGCGCGCCTGACGCTCATCCGGGAACAGCTCGGACAGGCCGACCTCAATGGTCTTGGCCGGCGCCGCGAGATGGAATAGCGTCAGCAGCACCAGAACGCCAGACATCAGGAACGACTTGCGGATGGACTTTCGCATGCGGCGCTGGTCTGCGGGCTGGTTTGTCGAGAGACGGTTCATTAGCAACTTTATCTTTTAACGGATGTATGGGCTCGCCAAGAATTGACGACCAGTCGACCACTCGATCGGAAGCGGCGAGCGCGACCAAGCCTTCGACCGACCTGCACGGGCACGATGCGCCCGCCACCTTCGGACGGCAGGCCGACATGCTGAACCAGGCTGGCTCTCGACGATCTTTAGACTGGCCAGATTAGTCGGTCACGAATGGAAGTTCAACGAGTTACCACCGGGTGTCGATCCAGACCAAGGTCGCCATGCGCCCGGTCGAGCCGTCGCGGCGATAGGAGTAGAAACGCGTCGCATCACTGTAGGTGCACAGTGTCCCGCCGCTGACGCGCTCGACCCCGGCGGCGGCGAGCCGAAGTCGCGCCAACCGCGGGAGATCAGCGAGCCAGCGTCCACTGGGGCTCGGCCGAAATGCACCGGCAGCGATGCCGCCGAGACCAGATGTCAGTCGAACGCGAACCTCGTCACCGATCTCGAAGGCATCGGGGCCGATGGCCGGTCCGAGCCAGGCCAGCAACCGTTGCGGCGGGCGGGCCAAGCGCTCGATCGCCGCCTCGATCACACCATCGGCCAGGCCGCGCCAGCCGGCATGAACCGCCGCGACCCGCTCCCCACTGTCGTCGCACAGCAGCACGGGCAAGCAATCGGCCGTCAGCACGGCACAGACCTGACCGGGCTTGGTGGCGATCACGGCATCGGCCACGCAGGGCTCCGCACCTCCAGCATCGGCCACGTCGCAGCCATGGACCTGCGTCAGCCAACGCGGCTCCGAGGGCAGCGCCAGCGCCTCAAGAAGGATGCGTCGATTCTCAGCCACCGCCAGCGGATCATCGCCGACATGGTCGGCCAGATTCAGGCTGGCGTAGGCGCCAAGGCTGACACCGCCGGCACGCGTGGTCGCCAAGGCCCTTACCCGACTCGGGGCCTGCCAGTCGGGAATGATCACCGCCGGCCGATCGGCGCTCATCTCACCCCCCGGTTGTCGGCGAAATCCTCCCGCAGCAGTCGCAGCAGTCCATCGAGATCCTCTGGCAAGGGTGCCTCCCAGGCCAGTAGCTCACCGGTGAGCGGATGCTGCAACGTCAGCCGCCTTGCGTGCAATGCCTGCCGAGGAAAAGAGCGCAGCGCTCGGACCAAGACCGAAGCTGCGCCCTTCGGTGGTCTCGGTCGTGCACCGTAGACCGGGTCGCCGACCAGCGGATAGCCGGCGTGACGCATATGGACCCGGATTTGATGGGTGCGACCCGTCGACAGCTTGACGGCCAGCAGGGTGTGGCCGCGAAACCGCTCCACGAGCCGATAGTCCGAGACTGCCTGCCGGCCGCCGCTGACAACGGCCATGCGCTTGCGCTGCACCGGGTGACGACCGATGGCCGCGTCGATCCGAGCACCCGTCCCAGGCTCGCCGACCACCAGCGCGAGATATTCCCGCCCCATGGTGCGCGCCTGCAATTGCCGCACCAGCGAATGATGGGCCTGCAGCGATCTCGCCACCACCAACAGTCCGCTGGTCTCCTTGTCCAGTCGGTGCACGATGCCGCAGCGTGGCAGCTGCGCCAAGGTCGCGTCGTGATGCAGCAGCGCGTTGAGCAGCGTCCCGTCGGGATTTCCGGCGGCCGGGTGGACCACTAGTCCTGCTGGCTTGTTCAGCACCAGCAGGTGCTCGTCCTCGGCGAGGATATCCAGGGCGATCGGCTGCGCGATGGACGACGGCTCGATCTCGAGCACCGGCGTCAGTTCGACCTCCTCGCCGCCCCGTACCCGATCGCGGCTGCGCCATTGGCGACCGTCCACCCGTGCGTTGCCCTGCTCGATCCACTGCTGGATGCGGCTGCGGGAGAATTCCGGTAGACGCTCGGCCAGCGCCTGGTCGAGTCGCAGTCCGGCCTGCCCCTCATCCAGCCGCAGACGGCGTGGCGTCGGCGACGCCGCGGATGCGGGTGAGCGGGGTACAGTGAGCAACGGTTGCGTTTGCAGATCGAATGTCATCAAGGCAGTTTCGTTATACTGGCAGGCTCAGCCCCGAGCTTGCCAAATCCTGCGCCATCGAAAGTACCCCATGCCTAGGAACAAGAACACGACCATGCGGCTATGCTTGCCCCTCCTACTCGCGCTGGTCAGCTTACTGGCGGGCTGCGGCATGTTCGGCAAGGAATACGACGAGACGGAGGGCTGGAGTGCAGACCGCCTCTACAACGCGGCGGCAAAGGAGCTCGACAGCGCTAACTATAAGAGCGCAATCGAGCTCTACCAGAAGCTGGAGACCCGCTACCCGTTCGGTCGCTATGCCATGCAGGGCCAGCTCGATGTCGCCTATGCCCACTATAAGGCCGAGGAGCCTGAGGCCGCCATTGCCGCGGCAGACCGCTTCATCAAGCTCTATCCTACCAATCCTTACGTCGACTACGCCTTCTACCTGAAGGGTATCGTCAACTATAACCGCAGCGTCGGCTTCCTCGACCGGTTCATTCCGACCGACCCCTCCCAGCGCGACCCCGGCTCGGCACTGGATGCCTTCGAAGACTTCGGCGAGCTGGTGCAACGCTTTCCCGACAGCAAGTATGCCGAGGATGCCCGTCAGCGAATGCTCTACCTGCGCAGCAACCTCGCCAAGAGTGAGGTCAACGTCGCCCGTTACTATATGCGCCGTGGCGCCTACCTGGCCGCGGTCAACCGGGCCCAGTACGTGGTCGAGCGTTATCAGCGCACCAGCGCGGTCGAGGATGCACTCGAGATCATGGTCGAAGGGTACAAGCGACTTGGCGAGGAACAGCTAGCCGCCGATGCACAGCGCGTGCTGACACTGAACCGGCAGGCTGGACGCTTCATCGACGACACCGCCAAGCCCGAAGAGGTCGGACTCAGCCGCAAGGTCTGGGAATACCTGGGGCTGGACCGGAACTGAGCAGCCACTTGATCCGGTGCGGGGCGCGGGCGCTTGTATGTACCTGCCCGCCACCGCCCATGACTGCTCACTCAAGCGCGCCGCGGCCCGCGCTCTAACAACGAGCCGCAAGCCGCGCGGTCAAATTGCTGCCTCGTCCTCTTCGCTGGTACGGATACGAACCACACGGTCGACGTCGCTGACGAAGATCTTACCGTCACCGATCTTGCCGGTTCGAGCGGCCTTGGTGATCGCCTCAACGCAGACGTCGAGCTGACTGTCGCTAACGACCAGCTCGATCTTTACCTTGGGCAGGAAGTCGACGACATACTCGGCGCCGCGGTAAAGCTCGGTGTGGCCCTTCTGACGCCCAAAGCCCTTGACCTCGATGGCCGTCATACCCGTGATGCCGGCCCCGGACAGGGCCTCGCGGACGTCGTCGAGCTTGAACGGCTTGATGATGGCTTCGACCTTCTTCATCGGTTTCTCCGTCGTTATGACACCTGGTGATCAGCGCGCAGTATAAGAGTCAGTGCTCGCGTTTGCCATCCCGCACCGCATCCGCGCGCGGGCTCGACATCGCTTGGGCCTCGGCACGTTCGGTTAGGGACACGAGATCAGGCACCCAGCAGCTTGGCAACGGTCGTTCCGAGCTCCGCCGGTGAGCGGGCGGTCGCGACGCCAGCCTCTTCGAGCGCCCTGTACTTGCCCTCGGCGGTCCCGCTGCCACCGCTGACGATCGCACCGGCATGGCCCATCCGCTTGCCCGGTGGTGCTGTAACACCGGCGATGTAGGCAGCAACGGGCTTCGACATGGCATCTCGGATGAACGCGGCCGCTTCCTCTTCCGCGCTTCCACCGATCTCACCGACCATCAGCACCGCCTCGGTCTGGTCGTCGGCCTCGAATAGACGCAGACAGCCGACGAAGTCGAGCCCCTGAATCGGATCACCGCCGATACCAATACAGGTGCTTTGGCCCAGCCCCTCGCGGCTGGTCTGGTGGACTGCCTCGTAGGTCAAGGTGCCCGAACGCGAGACGATGCCAATGCGTCCGGACTGGTGGATGCTCCCGGGCATGATGCCGATCTTACAGGCGCCGGGCGTGATGATGCCTGGACAGTTCGGACCGATCAGCACGCTGTCGCTTCCTTCCAGCGCGGCCTTGACACGGAGCATGTCCAATACCGGGATCCCCTCGGTAATGCAGACGATCACGCCGATGCCGGCATCGGCAGCCTCGAGGATGGCGTCGGCGGCAAAGGCGGACGGGACATAGATCATGCTCGCGTTGGCCCCTGTCTCGCGTACCGCATCATGCACAGTGTCGAATACGGGCCGATCGAGATGGCGCTGCCCGCCCTTGCCGGGGGTCACACCGCCAACCAGGTTGGTGCCATAGGCGATCGCCTGCTCACTGTGGAAGCTCCCCTGCCTTCCGGTGAAGCCCTGGCAGATCACGCGGGTCTCTGCGTCGACCAATACACTCATGACGATGCTCCCGAAGTGGCGTTGGCGGCGGCGACGACCTGATCGGCCGCGTCGGCAAGAGTCGACGCGGTGCTCACGGGGAGCCCGCTCTCGGCGAGCAGCTTCAGGCCCTGCGAGGCGTTGGTGCCTTCCAACCGGACGACCACTGGCACCTTGACATGGACCTCACGCACGGCCTGGATGATGCCCTGGGCGATCAGGTCACAGCGGACGATGCCTCCGAAGATGTTCACCAGCACGGCGTCCACCTTGGCGTCGGAGAGGATCAGCTTGAACGCCTCGGCCACGCGCTCGGCGGTGGCAGTACCGCCGACATCGAGGAAATTCGCCGGCGCGCCGCCGTGCAGCTTGATCAGGTCCATGGTTGCCATGGCGAGTCCGGCACCATTGACCATGCAACCAATGTTGCCGTCGAGACTGATATAGCTCAGGTCATGGGCCTTGGCCTCGGCCTCACGAGGATCCTCCTGGGTCGGATCACGCAGCTCGGCGAGGTCCGGGTGACGGTAGACGGCGTTGTCGTCGAGGTTGATCTTCGCATCGAGGGCGATCAGCTCGCCGCTGTCGGTGACCACCAGCGGATTGATCTCCAGCAGACTGGCGTCGCAGTCCTGGAACAACCGGTATAGGCCCTGCATCAGCCCGTGCAGCGCCTTGATTTGATTGGCGTCGAGCCCGAGGCCGAAGCCGAGACGCCGACACTGCCAGGGCTGCAGGCCGGCAGCCGGATCCACCTGCGTGAACAAGAGCCGCTCGGGCTCGGTGCGCGCAACCTCCTCGATGTCCATGCCGCCTGCGGCGGAGGCCATGAAGACGACACGACGCGAGGCCCGATCTACCAGCACGCTGAGGTAGAGCTCCCGGGCGATCGCCGTCGGCGCCTCGACCAGCAGCTGGCCGATGGGTAGACCATCGGGGCCGCTCTGCTTGGTCACCAGCCGCGTACCGAGCAGGCGTTCTGCCGCGGCCGCCGCCTCGCCGGCACCGTTGCAGAGCACGACACCGCCGGCCTTGCCCCGACCACCGGCATGTACCTGGGCCTTGACCACGCAGCGTCCATTGCCGAGCAGCTCAGCGGCCTGACGCGCAGATTGGACCGAGGTGGCGACATGACCCTCTGGAACCGGGATGCCGAAACGCGCAAATAGCTGTTTCGACTGATATTCGTGTAGATTCATCCAATCCCCCTCGTCTTGGACTGATCGATCCAGGGCTGCTGGCTGAAGGGCGCGAGCCGAACCTGGGCCGACGCCTCGCCGCGCATATTCTGGGCTAAGTCAGCGAAAGTTGCCAAAATATGAGGGAATCGATGTTCCGTCGCTCCGGAGATTCCATGTCCATCGTGCCCGCGTCGATGCTCGAGCCAGCGGCCCCACGCCGCGCGTTCTCGGCTCGCGACGCCTTGTCCTGGCTGTTCCCTTTTCGGCTCGTCCTCGTCTCGACACTGATCCTGTTGTTCTCGATCCCATCCGTGGTGCCGTCGTTGGGCTTCGACGGCGATCCGACCATCGCACGGAACCTGCTGTCGATTCAGGGTGCGCTGGTCCTGGCCAGCGGACTCTTGGTCCCACTGCGCTGGCCCGATGCAGAGTCCCAGGTGGCACTGGCGGTCTTCGTCGACATCCTGAGCTACACGCTGCTGATGCACATCAGTGGTGGCGTCGGCACCGGACTCGGACTGCTACCGGCCATCGCGGTGATCACCGGCGCCTTGCTCACCGAGGGACGGCTGGCGCTGCTCTTCGCTTCGATGGCAACGCTCGCGGTCATTGCCGAACAGCTCTATACCCAGACAACGGGCGCCCACCTAGACGCGACCAGCTCCGCCCAGGCGGGGCTGCTGGGGCTGACCTACTTCTCCGTCGCCCTTTTGGCCCACGTGCTTTCCCAGCGCGTCCGCGAAACGGAGCTGCTGGCAGCGCAGCGCAAGACGCGCATCGCCGACCTCGCCAAGCTGAACGAGCATGTCGTCCAGAGCCTGGACATCGGGCTCATCGTCATTGATGACGACCAACGGGTTCTGTTGCTGAACGACGCAGCCCGCGACCTCGTGGGCAACCCCCGCGGCGACGCAGGTATGCTGCTATCCAGCCTCGCTCCGGCCCTGGCAGATTGGGTAAGGGAGCGGCTTGCCGAGGGCAGCGGGCAATCCAAGATCCTGACGATCGGTGATCGCGAGCTGCTTCCGAGCCTCCAGCCCCCTGGAGACACCGATGCTGGCAGCGTCGTGCTCTATCTGCGCGATAATCGGGAGGTGACTCGCCAGGCACAAGAGATGAAGCTGGCCTCGCTGGGCCGGCTGACGGCCAGCATCGCGCACAACATCCGCAATCCGCTGTCGTCGGTCAATCACGCCGCCCAGCTAATGGCCGAATCCTATGCGCTGGACGCGGAAGAGCGCCATCTGCTCGCCGTCATCCAACGCAACGCACAACGTATCGACGAGACCGTTACCAGCGTGCTCGCACTGTCGAGACATGACCGTGCCGAGCCGCAAACCCTGGAGTTGCGCGATTGGCTGGAAGAATTCTGCACCGAATATTGTGACAGCAATCGCATCGACCGCACCCATCTTTGCCTGCGCGCCACCTCCGGGCCGTTGCAAGTCAGCGTCGACCCCCGCCAACTGGGTCAAACCATGCGCAACCTCTGCGACAACGCCTTCAAGCACGGCTCCAAGGGTGCAACGACCGCCAGCATCGAAATCGCCGCCCAGCGCCATCCCAAGAGCGGCCAGGTCGTCGTGGATGTGATCGACGACGGACCCGGCATCCCCAAGGCCATGGCGCGTCAGGTATTCGAGCCATTTTTCACCGCCGCGAACCACGGCACCGGTCTCGGCCTCTACGCCGCGCGGGAGCTCGCGCGCGCCAACGGCATAACGCTACATTATGTCGACAGCGAGCAGCGGGGGGCCCGGTTCCGACTGAGCTTCCCAGACTTGTGCCCGCGCGCCCCCGAGGAACGTCGCCCATGAGCAAGGCCCAAGCCCTTATCGTTGACGACGAGATCGACATCCTCGATCTGGTCTCCATCACTTACAACCGGATGGGCATACGGACACTTTCGGCACCCAGTCTCGCCGATGCCTACCGGCTGCTGCGCGGCCATCGTTTCGATTTTTGTCTGACCGACATGCGTCTCCCCGACGGTGACGGCACCGACCTGGTCCGCCATATCGCGGAGCGTCATCCGGACACGCCGGTAGCGATGATTACCGCCTACGGCGACATCGACTCGGCGGTCACGGCCATGAAGGCCGGGGCCTTCGACTTCGTATCCAAGCCCTTGGATCTGCAGATCTTGCGCGATCTGATCGGTGCTGCCCTGCGGCTCCGGCGCCGACCGGCAATCAGCCCCGACAAGGACCCTCCCGGGTCCGGGCTTCTCGGCATGTCGCCGCAGATGAATGCAATTCGAGCCATGATCCGCAAGCTTGCGCGCAATCAGGCATCGGTGTTCATTAGCGGAGAAAGCGGCACCGGCAAGGAGCTGGTCGCCCGGCTGATCCATGAGCAGGGGCCGCGGGCCGAGTCCGCTTTCGTACCGGTCAACTGCGGCGCCATTCCCGCCGACCTGATGGAGAGCGAGCTGTTCGGACACCGCCGCGGCAGCTTTACCGGCGCCGTCGCCGACAAGGCGGGGCTGTTTCAGGCCGCGGCCGGAGGCACCCTGTTTCTCGACGAGATCGCCGACATGCCGCTGCCGATGCAGGTCAAGCTGCTCCGGGCGATCCAGCAAAAGAGCGTCCGGCCCATCGGTGGCGAGCAGGAGATACCGGTCGACACACGTATCATCAGCGCCAGCCACCGCGACCTCGCCCGGGAGGTCGAGCGAGGCAATTTCCGCCAGGACCTGTTCTACCGTATCCATGTCATCGACCTGGTCATCCCGCCGTTGCGCGAGCGTCCCGAGGACATCAGGGTGCTGGCCGAGCACATACTCGGCCGAATCGCGAAAAATACCGATAGTGCGCAGGCCATCCTGTCCGATGAGGCCGCACAGGTGCTGATGGGCTATCCGTTCCCAGGTAACGTTCGCGAGCTGGAGAATGTCTTGGAGCGAGCGACGGCCCTCTGCGACCATCAGTTGCTGAGCCCCGGGGATCTGCACCTGCCCCATCAGGGGTCAACGGCGGAGGAGTCCGGCATCGACATGCCGTCTGTCGACGACGCTGTACCGCTGGAAGACAAGCTCGGTGAGATGGAGCGCCAAGCAATCTTGAAGGCCCTCGACGAGACCCGTTGGAATCGCACCGCCGCGGCCAAGCGCCTCGGCATGACGCTTCGCTCGCTACGCTATCGCATGAGCAAGCTTGGCCTTTGAGGACCGCCTCGCGGCCCTCGACCTGTCCGAATGCAACGGATGAACAACTCAACCTACGAACGACGCCTGCACGCCCTGGACCAAGCCGGGGCGGGTCCTCTGCTACGCGGCAGCCTGATGGGCCTGGAGAAGGAGGGCCTGCGCGTGGCACCTGACGGCACCATCGCAACCACGCCGCACCCAGCGAAACTGGGGTCGGCGCTCACCCATCCACACATCACCACGGATTTCTCGGAGGCCTTGTTGGAGCTGGTCACACCAGCGCTAGACGATGCGGCGGCAGTGCTTGACCTCTTACGCGACCTGCACCTGTTCTGCTACCGCCACCTCGGCGACGAACTGATCTGGGGCGCCAGCATGCCCTGTATCATCGGCGGCGGTGCCTCAGTGCCACTGGCCCGCTACGGCACCTCCAACGCGGCGACCATGAAGACCGTCTATCGACGCGGACTGGGCAATCGCTACGGGCGGGTCATGCAGACCATCGCCGGCGTGCACTTCAACTTCTCCGTCGCCGAGGGACTATGGCCGCTGCTCGCCGACCTCGAGGACACCGGCGGGGAGCCACTGGCCTTCCGCTCCGATCGCTATATGGGCCTAGTGCGCAATCTGCAGCGGATCGGCTGGCTCGTCCCCTATCTGTTCGGTGCCTCGCCGGCGGTCTGCCGCAGCTTCGTCGCCAATCGCCCTACAGACCTCGTTGCCTTCGACAGCAACACCCTTTACCACCCCGACGCCACCTCGCTGCGTATGGGTGACATCGGCTATCAGAACCGCCAGGAAGAAGGTACCGGCATGAAGGCCAGCTACGACAGTCTCGATGCCTACATCCGCAGCCTCACCTGGGCCATCGAGACCC
>Ga0316580_10000151_pt1 | contig 13506 bp, 11 predicted proteins | sample S0NA_2_FD_204519 | JGI IMG/M metagenome (GOLD analysis project Ga0316580, IMG submission 204519) | Rhizosphere microbial communities from salt marsh grasses in Alabama, United States - S0-2_160517rDrB | ecosystem: Host-associated > Plants > Roots > Rhizosphere | place: USA: Alabama | collected... | reverse complement strand
CTCGGCCCACCGGACCCCCCGGCGCGCGGCCGAGTTCGCCGCGTCTGCCAGAGACCGGGGGATCAAAGTGATCATAGCCGGTGCCGGGCACGCCGCGCACCTGGCCGGTGCCATGGCGGCCCATACGACCCTGCCGGTGATCGGTGTGCCGATCGACTCCTCCGCCTTTCAGGGCTTCGATGCCTTGTTGTCGACGGTGCAGATGCCGCCGGGCATTCCGGTGGCAACGGTTGCCGTCGGCAAGCCCGGCGCGGTGAATGCCGGGATTCTGGCCGTTCAGATATTGGCAGTCAGCGACCCGGTTTTGGCCGATAAACTGGTCAATCACAAGGCGGCGATGGCGGCCAAGGTCGAAGAAAAAGCGCAGAAACTTGAAAATTACACCTAAGATCGGCGCGATCGACCCGCTGCACCCCCAAGCCGACCTGATCGACACGGCGGTCCGAATCCTTGAAAGCGGGGGGGTGATCGCGTTTCCGACCGGTTCCCTCTATGGCTTGGGAACGGACGCCCTGAATGCCGACGCGGTCGACCGGGTTTTTGCCATCAAAATGCGGTCGGCCGACAAGCCCCTGCTGATCCTGGTACCTGACCACAAAGTCGTCTTCGACCTGGCGGCCGAGGTGCCGCCGGCGGCGAAAAGGCTCATGGACCGATTCTGGCCGGGGCAGGTGACAATCGTCTTTAAAGCGCTTCCCGGACTCCCAGCCAACCTGACGGCCGGCACCGGAAAGATCGGCATCCGGTTGCCCGGGCACCCGGTCGCAATGGCCCTGGTTTCGGCATTCGGCCGACCCATCACCGGCACCAGTGCCAACCTGTCCGGTCGGGGGGGGTGCCATTGCATCGACCAACTGGACCAAATGCTGATCGACCAACTGGACCTGGTGATAGATGCCGGGCCGTTGAAAGCAGGCATCGGATCCACGGTGGTCGACATCACCGGGGCCGAGCCCATTGTTATCAGAGAGGGGGCCGTGTCCCAGAAGGCGATCCTGGCGGCTGTATGCTGAGCGCAGCCATTTTTTATTGACGAATATGCCGGATTCCTGTAATGACATCGGCACCGCAGTCGTTCGAATTTCGCGTCATTCAATAGATACATTGTGCTGCTGCACTAAATGTGCTCTTGAATGCTTAGAATTGCCGGAGTGGTGAAACTGGTAGACGCAGAGGACTCAAAATCCTCCGACCGCAAGGTCATGTCGGTTCGATTCCGACCTCCGGCACCACAATAACAAGAAGAGGTTGCAGATTTTGCAGCCTTTTTTTATATCGAAATCAACGCTTATACCCGAAATGGTGCCCTTCTGCTTTTCAAGATGTTTTTCTTTAAGTTTATACACAGCAAACAAGAGTGAGATATGAAAAAATCAATCCTTATCATTTCTTTTGTTTTTATGTTGGCAAGCTGCGCCACCACACACATGGCTAAAGTCGATAAGGCTCCCGATTTGAACTACCAGCCAGACAAAGCCACTCTTGTCATTATTCGCGAAACTTTCTTTGGCGGTGGTATTGTTTTCTGGAATTACTTAGACGGAAAGCTGATCGGTGAAACTCTGGGGCAAAACTATTTTTTAACCCCTGTCACACCCGGACCGCATTATGTGGTGGTAGCGACCGAGAACACAGGAGTTGCTCATTTTGATTTCAAACCAGGGAAAACTTATTTTCTTGGGGAAGGGGTTGCAATGGGTGTATGGCGTGCGAGGACTTCCGGGTTTTATCCGATGACATTAGAAGATGCAACGAAAGCGATGAAGAATTGCAAGTACCTGGAGTATGATCCCAAAACAGGACAAGAAGATATGGACCCCAAATTATACCAGCAGGCCATAGATGAATACCATGAGGATGTTAAAAAAAATCCGGATGCGTTTAAGGATATCTTGAATTATGAAGGGGTTGTAATAAAATAGCGATGTTGTTTTTGTTACACACACCTCAACGGCCGGGTTGCAAATGACGCTCACACCAATTCCCAGGGGTCCGATCCTTAACCAGCCACCTTTACTGCACAGCACGTGCTTTGTTGCCGTCATTATAGGATATTCCGATCCCTACCCTGACGCCGCATAGCCTGTAAACCCTTCCATTTCTTTACAAAAATATCATTACGCGATAAAATTAGAAAGTATTTTCATTAAAGTGATGCCTTCGGTCGTTTTATGTTGTGCGGCGCGCCCTGTCGACCGTTCGCAATGGTCGATTTTCTTATCTGCCGCCGAAGCCATCGGCCCAGTGCCCCATATTTGCCACGGTAAGGAGGACATAACGAAACAGGGTTCCCAGATGCGTGCAGCGACCGGAAAGCATGACCGCTGGATGGATTCGATCGTGGTCACCGGTGTCGGTCTGGCCGCCCTTTATTGGGTGTGCGAATCCTTTATGTTCTTTTTCCTGGCACCGGAAGCCAATATTTTTCACCATATCCTGGGGCCGAACCTGTTTGAAGTTTGGACGCGGCTGCTGGTGCTGTGCATCTTTGTCATTTTCGTCTCTCACGTGCGGCAGGACATTAACAAACGCCGGCTGGACTATGAAAAGATGCGGGAACAGGATGAAAAATACCGTTTAATTATTGAAAACATCGATGAGGGTTTTTTTGAACTGGATCTGGAGGGTCGTTTTTCTTTCGTCAGCGAACCGGCCTGCGAGACTCTCGGTTATGGCCCTGACGAGTTAATCGGTACGAAACTGAACGCATCGAGCTTGTCGGAAAACGCGGCAGACATCGACCGGATACTGGAGCGGGTTTTTCGCACCGGCGAATCCTCGCGTGCGACCGAGTTTACAGCGATCCGTAAGGACGATTCGGAGGTGACGCTTGAATTGTCCGTATATCCCTTGCGCAATACTGAAGGACAGCCGATCGGCTTCCGCGGTATGGTGCGGGATGTATCCGAAAGGATAGAGAGCGCAAAAGAGAAAGCGAAACTCGAGAAGCAGTTGATTCAGGCCCAGAAAATGGAGGCCATCGGCAATTTGGCCGGCGGCATTGCTCACGATTTCAACAACATTCTCATGGGTATGCAAGGCAATGCTTCCCTGATGCTCCTGACCCTCGACAGTCATCATCCGCATTTCGAGAAAGTCAAGGCGATAGAACGGTATGTCGAAAGCGGTGCCGCCTTGACCAGGCAACTGTTGGGATTCGCCCGGGGAGGCAAGTACGAAGTCAAGATCACCAAACTCGATGAATTGATCCGCAGGACGGCCCGAATGTTCGGGCGCACCAAAAAAGAGATTCGCATACACACCGGCGGGCTCGCCGGCGTTAGGTCGGTCGAGGTCGACCAGTCACAGATCGAACAGGTTCTTCTCAACATCCTCGTCAACGCATGGCATGCGATGCCGGGCGGCGGAGAGATCTTTCTGAAAACGGCAAATGTCGACATCGATGCGACGGTCGTGAGGCCCTATCGGATCGAACCCGGCCCTTATGTGTGCATGTCGATTACAGACACCGGTATCGGCATGGATCAGGCCACCCAGCAGCGTATTTTCGAACCCTTTTTTACGACGAAGGAGATGGGCCGTGGAACCGGGCTGGGCCTGGCCTCGGCTTATGGGATCATCAAAAATCACGGTGGATTCATCGAGGCGGACAGTAGCCCGGGCGAGGGCGCAACGTTCCGCATCTACCTGCCGGCATCGGGCAAAGCGGTTCTCGAGGAAGAAGAAAGCGTCACCGAACTTTTCATGGGAGATGAAACGGTGCTGCTGATCGACGACGAGCAGGTGATCATAGAGGTCGGGCAGGAAATTCTAAATGCGCTCGGTTACAACGTGTTGGTGGCGACCAGCGGCTATGAGGCGCTGAAGATCTTCCGGCGCGAGAAGGACGCCATCGCCCTGGTCATTCTGGACATGGTCATGCCGGGATTGAGCGGCGGGGAGACCTTTGACCAGCTTAAAACCATTAAGCCCGATGTTCGTGTACTGCTCTGCAGCGGCTACAGTCTCAGCGGTCAGGCTACGGAAATTCTCGATCGCGGCTGCAGCGGTTTTATCCAGAAGCCTTTCAAACTTAAGGAGCTGTCTGCCAAGTTGAGGGAAATATTGGATCAGTAGTACATCGCCACCGGGTCGCGCATTATCAGATCGATGGCCTGATCGGCAGATTCGGCGGCTTCCGGGAAAATGGCACGCAGGTTTCGAATGTGCCGCAGGTTGTCAGCCGTCCTGAGGATGAGAGAAGCAAATATGCCTTCTTCCATCTCAGCTATAGCGAGGGTTTTCTCCCAGGATTCTTCGGCGGCCCAGGTGTAGACCGCCGCGGCCGGCCTCAGAAAGAGGGGACGTGCCGGAAAGCCTCGGGAAATCATATCCCTGGCGAATGGGGTCAGGGACTCGCGTAGCTTGAGAAAAGCCGTCAGAAGCGGCTGCGACAAGGCCGATTTTTCGAACCGGTCGTCGGATTCCCTTTCGAACACAAACGAGGCCGTGAGCGCCGCCATCAGGGCTGGATCTCGGCGTGGAAAGGCGTCTTGGCGGAAACCTTCAGCGATCAGCAGCGGCTGATCGACCCGTAGCTGCGAGGTCCAGCGGCCATCTTCCGTCAATCGTCCGTCCGGGTCGACATAAGCGTGATCCTTCAGAAATGCCAGGTGCCGCAGGAAATCCTGCCAGAGTAAATTCGTGTCACCTCGTCGCTGTTTGCGCGCGGAGCGCCCCGCGGTCGTGTGTTTGAGCAGGTAGGTGGCAAACGAGCGCTGCAAGAGGTCTTCGACCTGTTGCGGTGTGTGCGACAAGAGCAAGTTGAGCACCATCGAGAAGTTGATTCTAATTTGACTCGAGACCTCGGACGGAGGGGCCTCTATCAGCCGGGCCGCCAGGCGGACATCCATGTATTTTCCCGGCACCGCCACGCAGAAGCCAATTTTGTCCATGCCGCGCCGACCGGCCCTGCCGGTCATCTGGTGAAACTCGGTGGGGGTCAGCGGGGCGAAGTCGAGGCCGTTGAAGCGGTCGGAGTTGAAGAAGACCACCGTTCGGGCCGGAAAGTTGACGCCGGCTGCCACGGTGCTGGTGGCAAAAACGGCATCGAGCAGCCCCTCGGACATCAGGGATTCCAACACCAGTTTCCAGGCCGGCAGCTGGCCGCTGTGGTGGGACCCGACCGCCGGGTGCTCCAGATACCAGCGTTGGCGGTGGCGGGCGATGTGCGGGCTGTCGGCGACCAGTTCGTGGATCCGGCGGCTGAGCGTGTCCCGGCGTTCGCCGTTTTGCGGATTGTATTCCCGGCAAAGATCAAGCGCCCTGTCACAGTCGGCCCGGGATTTAAGAAAGAAAATGGCCGGCAGCAGGTCGTATTTTTTCAGCACGCCGAGCATTTCACCGAAAGGCGGCAGTCGGCCCGGGGGAGCGATGCGCGGCTGCCGCCGGGTGTTCACGAACTCTTTCACCTTCCGGTAAAGCTTGGGTTTGCCGCCGCCGTCGGCCGGTGTCACGAAGGGCAGCAGGGTTCCCGTCGGATGAAAAAAAAGCGGATAGAGAGGCACCGGGCGCCTGGTTTCGGCTACAACGGCGCACCTTCTACCGCGCATGCCGGCCAACCAGTCCGCTATCCGGTCGGCATTGCCGATGGTGGCCGAGAGCAGCAGCAGGGGGATACGGGCCGGCAGGTAGATCATGATCTCTTCCCACACCACACCCCGGTCAGGATCGCCCAAAAAATGGGCTTCGTCCAGGATCACCAGATCGGTTTTCAGGCTTTCGCCTAAATGCATGGCATCGTAGAGATGGTTGCGCAGGATTTCGGTCGTCCCGACGATCACCGGGGCTTCGGGGTTTTCCTTGCGGTCCCCGGTCAGGATTCCGACCTGATCGGCACCGAAGATCCCCGCGAATTCGGCGTATTTGGCATTGGAGAGGGCCTTGAGAGGAGAAGCGTACCAGGCGCTGCCCCCCTTACTGCGCAGGTGCGTGATGGCCTGCAGCGCAATCCATGTTTTCCCGGCGCCGGTCGGCGCCGTGACCAGACAGTCCGAACGCTTGATGGCGGCGACGGCCTCGAGTTGGTACGGATCGGGTTTGAAGGCTTTGGGCCCCGGTACGCCGATGCCGGCAAAGACCTTTTTGAGCTTGGTGTCGGCCCCGGCCTTCAAACGCTGAACCCGCTTTTTTTCGAACGATTTATGCGGCTGGTGCGGGGCCGGGCGACGCCGTCTTCGGGGGTATTCGGATCGTCTGGCCATCAGAGTCTGGAAATCATCTCTTTGACCACGGCGATAGCGGCCGAATCGACATCGAAGGGCGATTGGCCTTGCAGGTCAGCTTCGATCAGGGCGTCGTCGAAGGGTAGGAAACCGAGGAACTCGAAACCGTCGAGGTGTTCCTTGAGAAAGGCTTCGTCCTTGGGACCGCGGATTTTGTTGCCCACCACGGCGATGTTGTTCAACTTGATTTCGGACGCCAGCTGTTTGATGTGACCGGCCGTATCGATGCTGCGGCGGCCAGGTTCGACCACCACGATGAGCTTGTCCACGGCCTTGGCCGTGGCCCGGCCCAGGTGCTCGATGCCGGCCTCCATGTCCATGACCACGACCTCGTCACGCTGCAAAACCACGTGTCGCACCAGGGCCTTCAGCAGGCTGCTCTCGGGGCAGATGCAACCGGCGCCGCCTTTCGATACACCGCCAAGGCGCATCAGCTTGATGTTTTCGAGCTTGGCCGAGAGGGCTTCCGGCAGGTCGTCGACCTTCGGGTTGAGTGAAAAATAGCCGCCGATGCTGCCGGGCTGCGCCCCGGTGCGTTCAAAGACCAGATCTTTCATATCGGCTATCGGGGTGATCTTGTCCGCGTCGGCAATGCCGAGCGCCGCTGCCAGGTTGGCGTCCGGGTCGGCGTCGATCGCCAGCACCCTTCGGCCGTCCCGGCTGAGGCTTCGAATGAGCAATGCCGCAAACGTCGTTTTACCGACGCCGCCCTTACCGCTAATCGCTAATTTCATAATGTTTTCCTCCCATTATAATTTTCTGTCGAAAATTGATTGCGTCTGTATGCGATGTTCTTTAAGAGTCTTTTTAAAGGATATGCGTGTAATAAATGATCGGTTCCAGGTTCAGGGTTTATACGCCATTGTTTGAATTGGCCGCTTTAACCAAATGGATGAAACATGGAATTCGGTTCAATAGACGCTTAATAGAGACCAGTTATTGCATTTTAACTCGAAAATAGAATCAGACCCGCAAATGGAAATTTTAAACTTGAAACACGGAACTCAGAACCAGTGGTGGTATAAGGGCCAAGGGTGTTTAACTGGGAACCGTGAATCCCGCTTATTTCTTAGTAGCAGAACCGACAAGGCATCGTTGGCAATATAATGCACGAAGCCGATTTTACAATCTTAATAAATTTTTGCCTTCCCCGCATGCGGAGAAGTCAAAAATTTATTGTTGGATCGGGATCGTCGCCCTTTGCGCGGCGAACCCGAGTTTGACGGCGTAGTCTTTGAAGTAGACGTTGGCAGCGCCATGTCCTGCGACCTGGAGCCCGATTTCAGGGCGTGTGAAAGGAATGTAAGTTGTGGGCGAGGTCAGGGTGTCGGTGATGATGATGGAATAGCGGCCGTCATCGTCCTGCGCGCGGGTGACGGTATTGTCGACCACGTCGTTCCACTGAACGAGGGTATAGTAGTCGTCAAAGCCATTAGTGGGTTCACCTGCGTCAGGTGGAAAGTTGGCCGTACCGAAAAGGTTTCTCAAGCGCTCTTGGTCGTATGGAAACAAGCCGTCAGGAGCCGGGCTGGTCGGCGGCGGATCGACGCCGGTTTCGGCCCCGTAATAGGCCTGGATTAAATTTTCACGTGAGGAGTATGCGGTGACGTTGGCTACGGCTGTGTTCCCCTTGTTCAGCGGCAAACCGGAAGCAAAATCGATACCCGAAGTGTTGTTGAGCAACAGTTTTCCGGCGGCATTTCCACCGGCCCAGCTGCCGGAGGACAATATCGGGGGAATGCTGACTTTGCCGATGGCACCGTTTGATTGCGTAACGAAATCATCTTTTTCGATGGGTATTGTTCCGCCGCTGTTGAACGTGACTAAAGCTCCCTCGTTGATCCGCACCAGCAGGGTGGACTGGTTGATCGGAAAATCCCGGATGACCCGGATGTCGTCGACCCACCAGCCGTTGCTGGTTGCGCAGCAGTTTCTTTCGAACCGGAACCGGATCCTGACGTTGGAATTGCCGGCGTAGCTGCTGATATCGAGTGTCTTTTTCACCCATCCGTCTACTCCATTTGATAATAAATCACTGTTGCCGGTGTAACCGGCGTCGCTTGAATCGTTCGGTTCGATTCCACCACACTCCAATGGCAGCCTGTCGTTCAGCAGGTCCCAGTTTGACCCGCTATCCTCCGAAATTTCGACAAATCCCCAGTCTTCACAGGATGCCAAACGGTAGCGGGACCAAAAGGTCAAATGGACCGTCGTTGCTTGAGAGAGATCGATCGGCTCGGAAATCAGATAATCGTTCCAGGTCTCTCCTACCGGTGGATCACTGTAACTGCCCGATCCAGAGGGACTCGTTGTCCAGGAATAACTGCCGGGGCTGCGGGCGAAATTGTCGGCCCGAATCCAAAGGGGATCCCCGGCATGATCGTTCTCGCTGATCCATTTTCCAGGAGGCGACTCCAGTTCGGCGCCTTCGGAAAAGAGCAGGCCGAGTTCACTGTAGGCCAGCCACTTTCGGCTCGTGCCGTTGCCGGTCTGCTGCCAGAGCACCACCAGATTGGCGTCGTTTTCCGGAACGATTTCGTCGGGAATTCGGTCCGCCGGGGTGCAGAATGCGCAACCGCGCAGGAAAGAAAGGCCGTAGAAATTTTCGTTTTCATCCAGGCGAAAGGCGAGGCCGGCGGCATAATACTTCGGGATAGAGGAGCCTTCAGGTTCGAAGCCTCCCACTTCAGGGGTGGGAGTCGAATCAAAACCGATTTTGACCTGGTTGTCATAACTCAGATAATAGCCGGCCAGGCGGTGAGAATAGGCAAAGTTGACGACCTTGTTGGTGGCCCAGTTGAAGGCGATCAAGCCGGCCTTTTCGACCCCGAAGCCGGCTTCGACATCGGTCACCGCCAGCACATTTTCACCACCTCTGTTTTCGATGGCAAAGGAGCCGAAGTTCGGGGAACTCCAATTGCTCAAGTCGTTGAAATCGTCACGAAAGACAATTGTTTCCGTAGATCGGTCGGGGAGCGGCACGTTGTAAACCACTTCCCGGACGGCTGCCAGCTCCCCCTGGCCGACCATCCCGATTGAATAAACCCGGACAAAGGGCTCCAAAACGACTTCCGTCGAGGTGTCCACTGAAATGCTGAAGGATTCCTCCGGGTCTTGTGCCATCGTGACATTTTGCAGGACGTTGCCCTCACGGTTAACATAGCTGTATGAGACCCCGTTGATGTTGATCCGCCCCTGGACCTTAGGGAAAAAACCACCGTCGGCCACCGTCAGGTCCCCGTTTCTCGTTACCGTGGCACTGCCGGTCGGGAGCCCGAGCAGCTTGACGACGGCGTTGTCGTAAACGGTTTCCTCCAAAGGGGAATCGAGAGTTAGCTGTCCTGTGTTGTCATTGTAAGAGTTGTAGGAATAGACGACATCACCAATTTTGACACGGGCGTTGAAACCGTCTGATGGTAGCGTAAAACCCTCCGGAATCCCACCGGAAAATTTGGTTGACAATCCAGTGCTGCCGATGGAGGCGTTGCCGTTGGCGGTCAAAAAATAGGGAAAAAACTTCAATCGGAATTGACCGTCATCTCCACCGCCCAGGGTGAACAGGTCGTCGTGGAGGTCCTCGAGAATCTGGTTTTTTTCGTCCTGGGATTTGTAGCGGTTGTTGGTGTCGGTGGTGTTGAGATAGCGGCTGGCGGCGTACCGGAAACCGGATTCGGCAATGTAATAGGCTCTAACGGCGGTGTTGCCGGTCACCTGGCTGGTGGATGAGGTGCCGATCAGCGACACCATGCCGGCTCCCAGGGCGGCGAATAGCAGCAGGATGACCACCAGCCCCACCAGCACATTGCCGTGTTCGTTTCGAACAGCGTTTCCGGATGATGAAGATATTCTGGCTTCAGATCTGTGAAAGAATCCGGCAGCGGTCAGGATGGAGCCGATAGCAGCAAGGACTATGGCTGTGACCGGCCATTTTTGAATCAAACCATACAATGAGCGACTGCTGGAGGCCGCAGTCGACACGAAACATTGATACTGGTCGGCGGTGGCCGGCTCGGTGGTGGCTGGCGCGCCGCCATAATTTTCGGTGTTGCGCGGATTAATGGTGGTCGAGAAAGGCACCGTACCCGCTTCTCCTTCTCGGCCTTCTTTGCGGCGCAGGGCGAAATCCATTTTCACAGCAGACATTAAATTGATGCCATCGGCAATGAACCAATCGGGGTTCGGGCCTTTGAAATACTGAATGGTGAAACTGTCCACCTGGTCGATCAAGGTGTCACCGGTGACTCCCGAGAGATCTGTGGCACCGGCAGACAGGCTATAGAGCCGCAACGTGCTGCCCACTTTGGCGATGGCCTGCCGTCCCAAGAGACGGTTTTCAAATACAACCCAGGGATCGGCGCCGTCGTCGCGGGCAATGACATCGGTCAGCTCTATCAATTCGCGATTAATGCGGGTCAGGGCGATCTGGGCCTTCTGGGCCAGGTGGCCGTTTTCCTTGGCCTGCAGGTAACCCCGCAGACCGGTGACGATTCCCATCCCGGCAATAGCACCCAGGATTCCGACGATTACAAGCGATGCGATCACCTCGACCAGGGTAAAACCGGCGCAATGCCTCTTCATAAATCGACTCCTGAGAGGGTGCGGGCGATAAGGAATGGTTTCTCCCAAAATTTCAGTTTAGGTCCCATCAACTCTGGGAAGCCCAACCTAATTAGTGCCCATTCGCGGTTTCATAAAGGACACTGATAAGTTTCCGATCCAGAAATGTGCAATTTTTCGCAAGTTCAAGGAAATCAAGGAATTGCGCGGAGGCATACTCATGTATGTCGCACAAGCGATTCCGCCGATGGACGCCGAAATTGCGGAAAAGGGTCATTTATGTACGGAAACTAATTATCTTGTATATAGGGTTGTGATCTCGTGCTGACCTCTGACAACGGTTACTTTTAAAAGCCGGTGGTAAAAAGGGCTGAGGGGATCATTGTCCTGCGCCTCGTTTCCGTTGCCGTCGAACGTAATCCAGGACGTGCTCCATGTGTAATCACCATAGTTGCCGGTGTTGTTTTCTATGTCACTTTTAAAATCAATTAAGGGATTTTCAGATTGAGCCAGTTGTTTCTTGTAATCGGCAGTCATCTTCTCGACGATTGTGGTCAGCTCCATGCTTCCCTGTGCCATTTTGATCGGCTCGAAGCTCTTGTGGACGGTCTGGCTCAAGAATTCGAGGAGGATGGCGCCTAAAATTGAGCCCACGATCAGGGCAATGATCACCTCGAGCAGGGTAAAGCCGCTTGATTTGCCTTTTAAAATACCTGCCGGTTTCATTCGATAAAACCCGTGTTTTTTGTGATGGTGATCGCGTAATTATCCGAACCTTTGGAAAGGGTCACAGTCCGATTCTCGGTTATCCGTGCGCCTGGAGGCGTGCCGGAATAGAGCGCGTAATAGGGGATGCCGCGATCATCGAAGGAATACGTGCCGGCCGTCATGCTCATGCCCTCGGCGGCCAGATCGACCGTATTCGCATTTTCTCCCGGTAACCTAATGGTCGTGAGAGTGGTGGTAGTGGTGTCATACCTGAAGAGCCAATAGCTGCCGCCGATGCTGTTGGTCTGAATACCCCAGGGCATATTGTCGTTCATGGCCCGGGCCTGGGCATGACGCAGCTGGCTCTTCAGGACCTCGGTTTGAACTTTAAGGTCCGCGCTGGTGACCCTGCCGCGACCAATGGCAAAGGCCACGATGATGCTCATCACGATCAGAACGACCACTATTTCTATAATGGTGAAGCCCGCGTTTTTTTTCATTTTCGATATTCTGGCGGCAATCGATGAAATTCGAACAAATCGGGCACGAAGTCGAAATGCGGCTTCATTTAGATAATACACTGCCGGTTGACTTTATGTAAAGAGGCGGGAGAAAGCTGGATGGTAAAAAGGTGAATCCAAACTGGCAGGAACCGGCAGACTCATCTTAATCCTCTATTACGTTTCGGACTTGCGCCATTTTGCAGCAACATTCAGTGTAGACGCTTCCCGGATAAGCGAAATGGTCTGGCTGCCGAAGGATAGATGGCCCCCCATGTCTTTATCCGGTCCACTGGTCCAATGATAGCTGGAACCGATGTTCGTGTAGGTGGAGGCGATCATCGTCGTCCAGATGGCTTCGTCGCCGGGGTACTTGCCCTGGTTTATGATCAGGTTGGCCCAGGTCAGGGTTTCCCTGGAGTTTAATTCGCTTATTCCGACATCGATAGCGCGCAGCTCAGCAGACACGCTGATATTGTTGTATTTTTTTACGACGACGGACGTCATGACACCGATGATAACCAACATGGCCATCAGTTCGATCAGCGTAAATCCCTTTTCTTCCGACACGTCTTTCAGTCTCATCATCTCCACTCCAGATCAGCAGATTACAGCTTCAGTTTGTCGTGTCAGTCTTTTCTATAGTGCGTTTTTTTCGGTTAGACTCCCCACCGGTTTGACGCAAAAACGATTGATTCGCCGAATTGCCAACGCTTGCGCCTCCAGTTAGTGGTCAGTATGTGGACCAGAATGGTTGGGTTGTAATTCGCGGCCGCCTCGCGTTAGGCCACTGCAAAACCGATTTATGCGGTCAACAGATTATCCCCAATATCGCATCATGGACTACCGGTGATGGCCCAACTGCCGGGATGATCGTACCCAGCCGGTGTCCGAGTCAATTTAGTATCTTCGCCAGCCTTGAATTTCAGTGTCCCGCCGGTTGCTCCAACGTCTCCCTGCCATACGTAGTCAGAACCAAGTTCGGTGCTGTACTTGTCTGAAGTTGTGATCTTCTCGTCAATATTGGCATCGGTCGGGCAGTTGGGGTCCTCACACGGGGCTATTTTTACGTCGGCCCAGGTGAGATTTTCCCGTCCGTTCAGCTCCGCAACCGCCGCATCGATGGCGCGCCGCTTGGCATTTTCTTCGAGGTTGATGTAGCGCGGGACGGCGACCGCGGCCAGAATACCCAAAATAATCAGAACGGCGATAATTTCGACCAGCGTAAAGCCCTCTTCGTTGGTCAGTTTCTTTTTTAACGACATCATAAAACGCTCCTTTTTGGCTCGATCATTCCGAAATCCCCCTAATCCCCCTTTGCGAAAGGAGGACCATTAGAAGGATTTTGGCGTGTCGAGTTTTTAGAATAACGTATTTTAAAAACGCTTCTATATTTTCCCCTGACGGTTTCATAAGGCGTTCATGTTTAAAATGCACTGCAATTGTAATGCAGATAGTATGCCAGATTGTGGAGAAAGCATAAAGATATGTATTATGAACAAATCCCAATTAAATTA
>Ga0316580_10000150_pt1 | contig 13529 bp, 10 predicted proteins | sample S0NA_2_FD_204519 | JGI IMG/M metagenome (GOLD analysis project Ga0316580, IMG submission 204519) | Rhizosphere microbial communities from salt marsh grasses in Alabama, United States - S0-2_160517rDrB | ecosystem: Host-associated > Plants > Roots > Rhizosphere | place: USA: Alabama | collected... | reverse complement strand
CGAGCTCCGCAGCCTTCTCGCTCAGGGTCTGCTCTGCGGGAGGCGCGCCGCCTGGCTCCGCACCCGTGTGCTTGGGCTCCTCACCCTGCCCGCAGGCGGCCAGACCGAGGGTGGCGCCGATGGCCAGGACCAAAACGCTCTGCTTCTTCATGTGCTTCTCCGTCGCTGTGGTGGGTTTGGCTAGGGGATCTCGACTCCCAAGGGGCGCGCCCAGCCCCAACCCGCAACCTGGGACACCCTGGGAGACGAAGACAGACAAACGGCGTATCAGGCGATGCCGAGAGACTGGTGCAGATAGGCGACGGCGTTGGGGTCGAGCTTGAGCTTGCTTGCCAAGTCCGCCAGGTAGCGACGCTCGCCGTCGGTGTCCACCTCGATCGCCATCAGCGATGCCGCGTAGATTTGGGCCGCCACCTGCTGGCTCGGCACGTCCCGCACCAAGGCGTCGATGTCGATGGGCCTCTGGATCTCCGCGTCGACGAAGCGCCGCTCTTCGGCGCTGATGCCGCCCTCCTGCATCTTGCCCAACAGGCGCTCCTTCTCTTTCTCGTCGAGACGTCCGTCCGCCTTGGCCGCATTCAGCATCGCGCGCAGGGTGAGGGTGGCGACGTCCATGACCTGTTGCTGCTCCCGGGGGGTCTGGGGGGCACGCATGCCGGCAATCACCGCGGTTTGATCGTCCATCCGGACATCTGGCATCCCGGACGCAGGCTGGCCGCCGCCCATCATGGACTTAGCCATCTCCAGGGCCTGGGCCGCGAGCGTCCCGAAGATCGCCATAGAGCCCGCCCCAGCGGCGGCGTTGCCCCCCGGGGCATTGCCCCCGAGGACGGCACCCGCGATCTCCTTTAGGATGTCGGCCGGAAAGCCGCCACCCGCGCCGGTCGCGCCACCCATTGCGGGTCCTCCCATACCCGGGATCCCCATGCCGGGTGCTCCGGCCTGGCCGCCACCGAACATGGAGCTGGCGACCTTCGAAAAAACGTCGAAGATTCCACCACCTGGGGCGCCTGCGGGCATACCAGCCGGCATGCCCCCAGGCATCCCTCCAGGCATCCCGCCCGGGGCTCCGCCGCCCAGGACGCTGCCCATCATCTGACCGAGCACGCCTCCCATCCGGTTGCCCGAGGAGGGTGACATGCCTGACTGCACTACCGCGCCGAGGATATCGAAGGGGTTCATCTGCACGCTCCTTTTTTCCGGATCTATTTGATTCGAGGGGTAACGCCGCACCCAGCGCTTCGCGGTGGGGCATGGAGTGTAGCGCGAAGGTTGGGCCACGGGTAAGGGAAAACATCCTGTTCATTGAGTGCCATGTCGAGGCAACCACTCGTGTGAAGGGAAATCGATTACTCCCCTTGACCATTGGCGGCCCACACAACGTTCGAAGGGGCAGCACCACGCGACTGTCATTCCCGTCCCCTGGTAAATGATCCCTCTCACCTCCATCCTCGCTTGGCCAGCGGGAGAGTCAGAGCGCACCGATCCGTTGTGGATGCACAGGGGGCGGGCACGCTCTATGCGTTGAGCCAATCCACCAGAGAAATTCGGAGTCACATCAATGGCAAACCTTGGGGATCTACTGGGTAGCTTTATGCAGGGCACCATGCCGAAATCCGGCGAGGGCCGCCTCGGTAACGTGCTGCAGGACCTGCAATCGAGCCTGGGCAACCTGTCCGCCGGTCATAGCGGTCAACAGGGCGGCATGCTCGGCCGGGTCATGGACATGGCCAAGACCACACTCGGAAACGCCGCCCAGAATCCTGTCCAGGCCGCGGGGCTCGGCGCCATTCTCGGCTCGGTCCTGGGAGGCGGGGGAAAGTCCATCTCCGGTGCCATCCAGGGCGGCGCCCTCGCCATGCTGGCGGGCGTGGCTTACAAGGCGCTGACCAATGCCGGTCAGGGGGCCAAGGGTACGCCGGCGGCCGGAGAGCAGCCCCAGTTCACGGGCGGTGACGTTCCACTGGGGCTGCGGCCACCCCAGAACCTGGCCGAAGAGCAGGCTGTCCAGCAGACCGCGGAGCTGGTCATCAAGGGCATGATGAACGTCGCCAAGTCCGACGGGCAGGTGAGCGCGGATGAGATCCAGCGCATCGTCGGCAAGCTCAAGGAGTCGGGCATGGCGGGCGACGCCGAGGCATGGATCCTGGCCGAGCTGCGCAAGCCCCTCGACCTCGACGCCTTCATCGCCGAGATCCCCAACCAGGAGGTCGCGGCCCAGGTCTACGCGGCGTCACTGCTGGCCGTCGAGGTGGACACCCCACAGGAGAAGGCCTATCTGACCGATTTCGCCAGGAAGGCGGGCATCAATGGAACCGTCGCCCGAACGATCCAGCAGACCGTGGGCGTCACCGTTTAGCCGATCCGACATCAAGTCGCGGGCGCTGGGCCGCCCGTGGCCGCGTTCCGGCCCGCCCGGCACCGCGAGCGGCGCAGACGTGCCAGGTAAGCGCGGTTCAGAATGGGTCTCCCATCCGGGCGAAGGATCGCCCGGCCGCTTCGGTGGCGATGCGCCACTGAAAATGGAGCTAGGCGCGACTCCCCTCCCCATCCACCCAGCGCCACAGTATCGCCAGACCCAGCAGCGCCACCAGGGCCGCGAGCAGGAAGGTCATGCGCGGCCCTGGGCCGTCCCAGAGCAAGCCGCCCATGAGGCTCCCCGCCGCGCCCCCCGCCCCGAAGCTCAGGCTGTTGTAGAGGGCCTGACCCCGGCCCTGGGTGCGCCCTGGGAAATAGTGGTGGACGAGGTGGATGGCCGCCGCGTGGAAGGTGCCGAAGGTGGCCGCATGAAGGGTCTGGGCCAGCACCTGCACCCACACCAGATCGACGAAGACGCCGATGAGGACCCAGCGGACCGACGCCAGGCCAAGGCTCCAAAGCAGCACCACACGGGCCCCGAAGCGCAGGAGCAGCCGGTGCATGAACAGGAACACCAGGACCTCCGCGGCGACACCGAGGGACCAGAGGACGCCCACCGCGGTGCTGCTGTAGCCGGCCGCCCGCAAGTGGATCGAGTAGAAGGCGTAGTAGACCCCATGGCTCAGCTGCATCAGGAAACAGGCCGCGAAGAAGGCCTGGACCTCCACCCTGCGCAGCAGGCCGCGCAGGGAGGGCCCCGGGCCGGTCTGTCGCGCAGGCGCACTGTCCGGGATCAAGAGGGTGCTCATCCACAGGGCCAGGAACAGGGCCGCCACCCACACAGGAACCACCGTCAGGGATGCCCATTCGAGCTGCAGCCCGAGGCCGGCCACCACCAGGATGAACCCGATGGAGCCCCACAGGCGGATCTGGGCGTACCTCACCACCTTGAGGCCCAGGTGGTTGAAGGTCACCGCCTCCAGCTGGGGCAGGGAGGCGTTCCAGAAGAAGCTGAACAGGGTCATGGCGGCCGCCATGGCCCAGAAGCCATCCGCCACGAACACCGCCGCGAAGACCAGCACGGTGCTGAGGGTCGCCAGCCGGACCAACGACATGCGCCGGCCGGTGGCATCCGAGAGGTGGCCCCAGATCAGAGGGGCCACGATCTTGGTGCCCGTCAGCGTGGCCATCAGCTGGCCGATGGCCAGCGCGTCGAATCCCCGTGATTGCAGGAAGAGGCCCCAGTAGGGCACCAGGGCGCCCAGGGAGCCGAAATAGAACAGGTAGTAGGCGGACAGCCGCCAATAGGGCAGCTGATCCGCCATGACTCCCCGATCAGCCCTCGCCGTGCGGGGTGGCGCGGCCAGGGATCGGAGGGGTCGGCGGGGTCACGTCCCCGTTCTGACCCCGCTGACGCAGCCAGTGGTCCATGAGCACCAGGGCGACCATGGCCTCGGCGATGGGGGTCGCGCGGATCCCTACGCAGGGGTCGTGGCGACCGGTGGTCACGACCTCGGTGGGGAGACCGTCGCTGCCGATGGTGCGCCCGGGCAGGCGAATGCTGGAGGTGGGCTTCAGCGCGATGCGGGCCACCACGTCCTGACCCGAGGAGATCCCGCCCAGGATGCCCCCGGCGTTGTTTGACAGGAAGCCATCGGGGGTCATCTCGTCGCGATGCTCGGTGCCCTTCTGGGCGACGCAGGCGAAGCCGGCCCCGATCTCCACCCCCTTCACCGCGTTGATGCTCATGAGGGCATGGGCCAGGTCCGCGTCCAGGCGGTCGAAGATGGGCTCCCCGAGACCGGCTGGGACGCCGCTGGCCACCACGGTCACGACCGCGCCGATGGAGTTGCCCTCCTTGCGCAAGGCGTCCATGTAGGCCTCCAGGTCCGGCACCTGCTCGGCCCAGGGCCAGAAGAAGGGGTTGCGCTCCACCTGGTCCCAGTCGAATCCACCTGGACGGATCGGCCCCAGCTGAGAGAGATGGCCTCGAATCCGCACGCCGCAGCGCTCGGCCAGGAACTTCTTGGCGATGGCCCCCGCCGCGACCCGCACCGCGGTCTCCCGGGCCGAGGAGCGTCCCCCACCCCGGTAATCCCTGCGGCCGTATTTCTGGTCATAGGTGTAGTCGGCGTGGCCAGGGCGGTACTTGGCGGCGATTTCCGAGTAGTCCTTCGAGCGCTGGTCCAGATTGCGGATCAGCAGCCCGATGGGCGCCCCCGTGGTCAGCCCCTCGAAGACCCCCGAGAGGATCTCGACCTCGTCGGTCTCCCGGCGCTGGGTGGTGTGTCTGGACTGTCCCGGCTTGCGCCGATCCAGGTCCCGCTGCAGATCCGCCGCCGTGAGCGGCAGCCCCGGCGGACAGCCGTCCACGACACCGCCGATGGCCGGGCCGTGGCTCTCGCCGAAGCCGGTGACCACGAAGAGCTTGCCGAAGCTGTTACCGGACATGAGGGACGAATGGTTAGTAGCTAGGGACGAGTAGCTAGTGGCTAGTGGCTAGACGGAGCAACGACGAGGACGACGTCTTCCTGGGCCCTCGCTACTCGCAACTAGCAACTCTATAGCTAATACGCCGGCGGCGGCACCGGGTCGGCCGGGTTTAGCCACGCATTGCCCTTCTCCAGCACCTCCCGGGTCAGGGTGCTGGTGGCCTGGTGGAGCTGGACCCCGTTGATGATGTAGGTATAGCGGGAGCTCAGATAGTCGAACTCAGCCTGGAACAGACTACGCTGGGCATTCAGGACGTCCACCTGGGTGCGGGTGCCCACCTCGAGACCCGCCTGGGTGGACTCCAGGGACGAGCGCGCGGAGACCACGGCGGCCTGGCGCGCCTTCACGTCCTCGATGCTGGACTGGATACCCCGGAAGGCGTCCTTGACCTGCTGAGAGACCTGGCGCCGGACCGAGTCCAGGCTATCCTGAGCCCCGCGGTACTGGTACCCCGCCTGGCGCGTGCGTGAGGCAACCGCCCCGCCCTGGTAGATGGGGACGGTCAGCGTCAGCCCGACGAAGCCCCCTTTGGCGCCGATCACCCCGCTTTGGGCGTCCGAGTTGCTCCAGTCGTAGCCCGCCTGGGCCCCGACGCTCGGAAAGTATCCAGAGCGCTCGATCTCGATCCCCTTCTTGGCGGCCTGCACCGCCTCGGTCGCGGCGATGATCCCGTAGTTGCCGCGCAAGGCCGTCTCGGCCCAGACATTCAGATCGTTCGGCTCCGGTGGCGCCAGCGGCAGCTTGTCGCCCAGGCGGGCCAGGGGCTGATCGAAGGAAGGCCCGACGATCACACGCAGGGCCTCCCACGCATTATCGAGGGCCACCTTGGCGTTGATCAGGTTGGCGCGGGAGCTGTCGTAGGCGGCCTGGCTCTCGTTGACGTCGGTGATGGCCACCAGCCCCACCTCGAAGCGCTGCTTCGACTGCTCCAGCTGGCGCTCGTTGGCGCGAACCAGGGACTCGGAGACGGTAACCGCATCCGCTGCCCGAAGCACGTTGAAATAGGCCTCGGTGGTACGGACCATGAGATCGATCTGGGAGTTGCGGAACTCCGCCTCCGCCTGGGCAATGACATCGTCCGACTGCTTGAGGGTCATCCAGCTGGCACGGTTGTATACCGACTGGCTGAGCACCGCCCGGGCGTTTTGGTCCGCGAAATCGCCCGATCGGGTCGAGGTTCCCCGTACCTGCGTCTCTCTCCAGTTGTAGTTGGCCTCACCGCCCGCCGAGAGCTGGGGCAGCAGCAGGGCACGGGCCTGGGGCTTGGCCTCCCGGGTCGCGAAGAGCTGCTGCTCGGCACCCCGCAGGGTGGGGTCACTGCGCACCGCCAGGTCATACACCTGGATCAGGTCGTCCGCCCGGGCATGTGCCGGAAGCAGGGAGAGGGACCCCGACAGCAGGGCGCCGATCAGGGTGGGGAGGACTGTCCGCATGGGATTCATCATCGGCGCTCGCGCAAGACGACTCCCCGCAAGGAGTCGTGTGGCCGACGAGTATAGGCGAGTCCCGCCGGCCGGCTCAATCCGCCCTCGTCCCGAACGCTGGGATTGGTTCCCCGGGTTCGGTTAGGGTGGACGTCGATCCGACCCCATCATGACAGCCATGACGCCAGACAGCGAGACCATGCCCGAGACCCTGCGCGGTCGCCCCTACGACTGGCGCGAGCTGGCTCGGCTGGTCTTCCGGCACCGTCGCGAGCTGATCCTGGCCAATCTCATCGCGGTGCTGGGAGCGCTGGTCAGCATCCCCACGCCGCTCCTGATGCCCTTCCTGGTGGACGAGGTCCTGCTGGACAAGCCCGGGATCCTGGTGGGCACCATGGACCGGATCTTCCCCGAGGCCTGGCACGGACCGGTCCTGTACATCGTCGCCGTCCTGCTCTTCACCCTCGCCCTGCGCCTGAGCGCCACCCTGCTCGGGGTGCTCCAGACGCGGGAGTTCACGCGCATCTCCAAGGACGTGATCTTCGGGATGCGCCGGGACCTCCTGGCCCGTCTCCAACGGGTCTCCATGGCCCAGTACGAGACCCTGGGCAGCGGGACCGTGGCCTCCCATCTGGTAACCGACCTGGACACCATCGACAGCTTCGTCGGCGGGGCCACCAGCAAGTTCCTGGTCGCGGTGCTGCGCATCGTCGGCACCGCCGTGGTGCTCCTCTGGATGGACTGGAGGCTCGGGCTGTTCATCATCCTCCTGAATCCGCTGGTGATCACGGTCACCACCCTGTTCGGGCGCAAGGTCGCGGAGCTCAAGAAGCGGGAGATCACCGCCTACCAGGCCTTCCAGGAGTCCCTCGCCGAGACCCTCGACGCCATCCAGCAGATCCGCGCCGGCAACCGCGAGCGCTTCTACATCGGCCGCATCATCGGGAGGGCCCGGGAGATCCGCGACTTCGCCGCCGCCTTCGCCTGGAAGAGCGACGCGGGCAGCCGGATCTCCTTCGACGTGCTGATGTTCGGGTTCGACAGCTTCCGGGCGCTGGCCATGCTGATGGTCCTCTTCTCGGGCCTGTCCATCGGGCAGATGATGGCGGTCTTCTCCTACCTCTGGTTCATGATGGGTCCGGTCCAGGAGGTGCTGAACGTCCAGTACGCCTACCATGCCGCCGAGTCGGCCCTGACCCGTGTCAACCGCCTGCTCACCATGGACCTGGAGCCGGCGTTTCCCCATCGCCGCGATCCCTTCGCCGGCAAGCGAACGGTCTCCGTGACCCTGGACGACATCCGTTTCGCCTACGGGGACGGACCGCCGGTGCTGGACGGCATCTCGCTCTCGATCCCGGCCGGCGAGCGGGTGGCCTTCGTGGGGGCCAGCGGGGGCGGCAAGACCACCCTGGTCCAGGTGATCCTCGGACTCTACGTCCCCACCTCCGGGGTGGTTCGCTTCGACGGAGTCCCCGTCGATCTGATCGGCATGGACGTGGTGCGCAGTCACGTGGCCACGGTGCTTCAGCATCCGGCCCTCTTCGACGACACCGTCCGGATGAACCTGACCCTCGGGCGGCAGACGCCGGACGCCCGCCTCTGGCAGGCCCTCGAGGTAGCCCAGCTGCGGGACGTGGTGGAGGGCCTCGACCAGGGCCTCGACACCCGGCTGGGACGCGAGGGCGTGCGTCTCTCCGGCGGCCAGCGCCAACGCCTGGCCGTGGCCCGCATGGTCCTCGCCGACCCCAAGGTGGTGATCCTGGACGAGGCGACCTCGGCCCTCGACGGCGAGACCGAGGGGCGGCTCCACGAGGCACTGTCCAGCTTCCTGCGGGAGCGCACCACCCTCATCATCGCCCACCGTCTGAGCGCGGTGCGCCAGGCGGATCGGGTCTATGTCCTGGAGGACGGACGGGTCGCCGAGCAGGGGCGCCACGAAGACCTGATCAGACGGGACGGACTCTATGCCAGCCTCTATGCCCACCAGGCCGTCTAGCCCGCTTGACACGGGGGGCGGGCGCATCGTCGCGAGCCGCTTCCGCCCCGCCTGGTGGCTGCCGGGGCCCCACCTCCAGACGATCTGGCCCAGCCTGGCGAGGCGCCGCCCACGCCTCCCCCTGACGCGCCGGCGAATCGAGCTCTCCGACGGTGACTTCATCGACCTGCGCATGGGGGGGCCGGGGGGGGGCCGTGTCCTCGTGATCCACGGCCTCGAGGGGGATCTGCAATCCCACTACGCGGGAACCCTCATGGACGCCCTGACGCGCGCCGGCTACGCGCCCATCTTCATGCACCTGCGGGGGTGCTCCGGGGAACCCAACCGGCTCGACCGCTCCTATCACTCGGGCGCCACCGAGGACCTCGCGGAGGTCCTAGCCGCCCTGGCCCAGGACCCGGAGGGTGCCCCGCAGGCCGCGATCGGCTTCTCCCTCGGGGGCAACCTGCTGCTGAAGTACCTGGGGGAGACCGAGCGCCCCCTGGTGGCGGCTGGGATCGCGGTCTCCGTCCCCTTCGTCCTGCGGGATGCCATGCTGCGGCTGGAGCTGGGCGCCTCCAGGCTCTACCGTGGCTACCTGATGGGTAAGCTCAAGGACGCCTTCCGACGCAAGTTCCAGGATCGACCCCGTCCGCTGCCGGTGGAGATCGACCGAATGCGGGACTTCAATGAGTTCGACGACCAGATCACCGCGCCCCTGTGCGGCTTCTCCGGGGTGTTCGATTACTACAGCCGCGCGAGCAGCCGCCAGTTCCTGCCACGGATCACCACGCCCACCCTCGTCCTGCACGCCCTGGACGACCCCTTCATGTTTCCGACCACGGTACCCATGGAGCATGAGCTCGGCCCGGGTGTGACCCTGGAGCTGAGTCGCCACGGCGGGCACGTGGGATTCGTCGCGGGCCCCCTCCCCTGGCGACCGGTCTACTGGCTGGAGGGGCGGATCCTCTCCTTCCTGAGCGAGGTGGCGGAAGACCCGGGAAGCCCGAACCGTCCACCCATCACCGGTCAACCCCCTCGGATTCCGGGCATGCTCTGATAGCCGGGCAGGGCGGCGAAACGCTCGATCCAGGCCCGCACCGCCGGGTAGGGACCCAGCGGGACACCGGCCTCCTCGGCGAGGGCCGCGTAAGGATAGCAGGCGATGTCGGCGATGGTGGCGCCCTCCCCCTCCAGCCAGTGCCGGTCTCGCAAACGGTCTTCCAGGACCTCCAGACCCGCCCGCCCCTCCGCCTGGCACGCGGCCAAATCGAAGGGCCGGTCGAAGCGCAGGACCGATCTGGCACGGGCCAGGCCGTAGAGCAGCTCGTTCTCGGCCAGGGCCAGCCACTGCATGACCCGGCCCTCCCCCTCGGCGTCCGAGGGCAGCCAGGGACCCTTGGGGCGCTCGGGATCCCCGTAGCGGCGGGCCAGGTAGACCAGGATGGCCATGGAGTCCCAAAGACGCAGATCCCCGTCCTGCAGTACCGGGATCTGGCCCCGCGGATTCAGGGTCTTGAACGCCGCCGTCTGGGTCTCGCCCTTGCTGCTGTCCACGGCCACCCGCTCGTAGTCGAGTCCGAGCATTCCGAGCAGCAGCCGGACCTTGTAACAGTTACCAGAAAGCTCGAAGTCATAGAGGCGCATGGGCGGCCCGGTGGCAGGTTGGCCTGCGTCGAATCTACCAGAACCGCGTGCAGGCCACGATAGTGGCGCACCATCAGCCCACGCTGAGCGCGAGTCCCTCCCAGGGACCGCCCGCCGCGGCGAGCTGGGCCGACAGCGCGGCCACGTCGAAACGACCGTAGACGCCGGAGGTATCCCAGACCTGCAGGGTCCTGTCCACAAGATCGAGCCGGAAGCGTCCACCCCCTACAACCTCCAGCTCGGGATGAGCAAAGACCAGCCGCTCGTCGTCCTCCCAGTGGTGGGGGATGCCCTGCTCGGAGAGGAATCGCCCGAGGATCTGGTTGTGGTAGCGCAGCTCCGCGGCGGCCGAAAACAGCAGGTAGTCTCCCTGAGCCCACCTCAACTGCAGGAACTTGCCCTCCACGGGGGACTGCGCCTCGATCGGACTCGGATAGGTCAGGACGATGGCGCCCATGAGATCGGCCGTTGTCTGCTGAAAGCGCTGCGCGACCTGACCGGCCGGGCATCCGGCACTTGCTCCGACGCACCCGGGAACGCTCCCCGGGCACATCGGGGCTGCGATGTCCCATGCGCGTCCACCGACGCAGAAACGACAAGGCCGCCATTCGGCGGCCTTGTGTAACCTATTGTAGGGTATAAGAAATTCTGGAGCGGGAAACGAGACTCGAACTCGCGACCCCAACCTTGGCAAGGCCAACGGTGCACGTAACGGCACGGCACAACACTGAAAAAGATAGCACATCACCACATCGTGGAGCACGGAACGAGGGAACGCGTGTAAGCAACCCGGCCCGCAGGCCGTGTCTGTCGAGTGATCGTGGCCCTAGAACTCGCTGTGACAGCCGGGCGCCTACCCCTGGTGACTCCTCGATGGCGCAGGCTGAGCATTGAACCTACTGGGTCAGTGGCCGTTGTGCTGGTGGGCGGGGTCTTGTCACATCAGCACCCGCCACGCGGTTCGCAGGTCTCGTCCTGGCGTTCGGCATCCTTCTCATCCTGGCGGGTGTCTCGGTCCCGCTCCTCGGCGAGGCGCGCGTGGACCGGATGGCCCCGTTGTGGCTGCGGCGAATTCATCCCAGGCCAGCGTGAAAAGGTGACGGCGTCAGGAATGTCGCCGCGCCGTCACCTTTCCGATCGACCGTGAGTCCCATGCGGGTGGGGCCAGTGCAGATAGATACCAGTCCTCAGTATGGGGTCGAAGGAGAACACGTGCTCGGTAGGAGATGCTTCGCAACGCCCGACCAGTCGACCGGGGAACTGTCGGCCACCAGATTGTACGCGGACCTTTCCCTCGCATAGTGGGCAGTTGGCGATGTAGCGCTTGACCAGGATGCGGTTCGCCTTCTGCTTGTCATCCCACCTCAGCTCGATGACGCGGTCGTCCGCTCCAGACCAGTCTTGGAACGGAAAGGGGGCGATGGCGACGCGGTTCGTGGCCATCCGGAAGAACCATCCGAAGAACGCCCAGGCCACCAACGCGACCGCAGCGATCAAGATACCGACATTGGCGGCCGCTCTCATGTCCGGGGCGTGAGTCAAGGCGAGCATCAAGATCCCCGCGACGCCGATGATCAGAATGAGAACCGGAATCACTACTGAAAAATACATGATCTTACGCGCACCAGTGAGCAGGAATCCGCTACGCTGGAGACGGTCTAGGATCGGACTTCGGGTTACCGTGTCCGTGTAGTAGCGGACAATCGGCGTCCCTGAATCAGGCGGCCGGGCCTGATCGGTCTTAACGGGTGACCTCCGTTGCGCTTCGGAGAACGGGTCCACATCGGTTGGGCAATCCTCGAATCTGAGCCAGTAGAAAGACGGATTGCCAGCACCACCTTTGTTTGTGTCTTTCCCGAAGTCCGGAAACACCACTGGTGGCTGGCGATCCGCGAACCTCTGGGCGATCCCCTCTTTCCTCGCTTCCCATGTCTTCATCGCGTCCTTCCAGTACTGCCGCACGTTGCGGCTGGCGAGCTCGGGATCTGCGGTGGGCTTCTCCGCGCCCTTTGGGTAACGGTTTATCCAATCCGGCCCCCCGGCCTTCTGCACCTCCACTGCCAGTTCCAACGCGGTGAACCCTTTAGCCTAAAAACGGCAGTTGAGGCCCATCGCAGGCCGCTCGCCGGCCGCGAGACGCACGAGACGGGAGCGACGAATCGTCTACGACGGCGCGGGGAGCGCGGGCGGTCCGTGTAACTGGCGCCCCCCCAGGTATTTCACCAGGGCACGTGAGAGCACGACGCACCAGCGTTGCGGGCGCGTCAACTGCTCCGCAGTTTGGCGCAGGGTCTTGAAGAACTCGGCGATGCCGCGACAGGCTTCCTGGACCCAGTCGATCTCGGCATGGGGGTGGCTGATGGTGATGCGGGTCTGTCCGCCATGGCGGGTCAGGCGGGCTGGGGCATGCAACAGCAGCGGGCGGCTGGTGATCGCCTCGGTGTGCTGTGTCGGATCGGCCAAGCGCACGAACAGACTCCACCAGTTGTAGATCAGCGCCGTGATGCGGGCCATGAAGCGGCAGCGCTTGAGGTCCTGGGTGGTAAAGCCACCCCAGCCCCAATGGTTCTTGAGCTCGTCGAAGACGTTCTCGGCGTCGGCACGGTCGCGATAGAGCTGCGCGATGGTGAGGATCTCATTGTCCAGCGAGGTCACCAGGACGGCGTATTCGTAGACGATCGCCTCGTCGGTCAGCTCGGCGAAGCTCAGGCGCAGTTGCTCGGGGTCGCTCTGGTCGACGAGGGCCACGTCGGCCCGGATCTGGCGGCGCAGCACCACCGCGCGGCGGGCGCGGCTCCAGCCCTGCAAGCGCAGGCTCGTCTCTGCCCCCTGCCAGCCCTGTCCGGCGTTGCTCCAGGAGGCCCCGCGCATCAGTCGCTCGATGGTCTTCTTGACCCCTGTGGTCAGGCGCAACTTGAATAGAAAGGGGAGTCCTTCCTGCTCAGCCCGGCCCATGTTCGCCTCCGTGCCCCAGTCACGATCACCGCGCAACAGCACCGGCCAGTGCGCCCGCGGCACACGCCCGAGCAGCTCCCACAGCCCGGGGGCGCTGTACTTAGAGGCGGTGCGGTTGCCGTCCTGGACCTCCACCTCCAACACCAGACGCAAGTTGGCGATGAGGTAGGTGTGGTAGCTGTGTGATGGCCGTCCCGGCTTATGCGGGTTGTAGCCCTTCACCGCGCCTTCCTGGTGGCCATAGAGCGGCTTGACCGTGACGTCGGCGTCGAGGATCCAGGGCTCCCCAAGGATCGGCCCGACGCAGAAGCCGAGATGATCCTGGAGCCACTTGACCCCCTCGTCCTCGTCGATCTTGGCGAGGTTGCGTCTGACCGAATCCTCGCTGACCACCGTGCTCATTCCCAGCAACGGCGGATTGATCGTGTCATTGCGAACCCCATTGATATGCGCATAGCGCTGGTGCCCCGCGAGGATCGAGAGCACCGTCGTGCCCAGCACGTCGCGCTTGCTTGGGGCATTGGGGCTGCGCAGGTGCAACGGGCAGTCCCTCACCCAGGGATCGAACAGCCCGCTGACCTGCAGAAACTCAGTGAAGAACGGCAGCTGCCCCAGCGGGGTCACCGCCGCCTGCGCATCCCACTCAACGTGAACGCGTCCGGCGAAGGTGTCCACGG
>Ga0316580_10000147_pt1 | contig 13737 bp, 15 predicted proteins | sample S0NA_2_FD_204519 | JGI IMG/M metagenome (GOLD analysis project Ga0316580, IMG submission 204519) | Rhizosphere microbial communities from salt marsh grasses in Alabama, United States - S0-2_160517rDrB | ecosystem: Host-associated > Plants > Roots > Rhizosphere | place: USA: Alabama | collected... | reverse complement strand
GTCGAGCCGCGCCCGCCCGAGCAGGATCCGCAGATAGAGTCGCAGGCAGCCCAGGAGGGTCAGGGCCGCGAGTCCGATCCCCTCGATCCAACCGACCGGCCCCTCGAAGGGCCGGTCCGGCGCATCGCGCCACCCGATGTCATTGGGCCTGGCCATGAAGCTCTGGGGTTGGGCTCGGGTAACGGAGGATGTCAGTCATTCTACGGGCTTTGACTCGGACCAAGGGAGGTGCGCCCCGCCGCTCGCCACCCGCATCAGTACTCGAAGCTCCAGTCGAGCGCACCCCTGGCGGGATCCAGCAGGACGCGCTTGCGCGCACCCGCCGCGGCGGGCTCCGCCCCCAGGGCCAGGATGATCTCCGCCCGCTCGGAAAGCCAGCGCCCGACCTCCCCACGCCCGGCCAAGGTTATGCGCCGCCTTGCCCGGGCCGTGAGCTCCAGGACGTCCCGTCGCGCCCCGGCGTCCGGCTGCCCCTCCAGGAGCTCGCCGATGGGTTGCGGGCAAAGGAGATAGAGGCCCGCGCCGACGCCCTCGATGGCACGCCGCACCACCAGCCGGGCGCGCGGGTCGTCCAGGGTGGAGGCGATGACCAGGGCGCGATCGGGGTAGCGGGCGACCAGTCGCCCCAGGGCCTCATCGGTCAGCCGGCGCAGGGGCGCCCCGTCCGGGCAGGTCGGCGCGGGCTCCGGGAGCCCCAGGATGAGGACCCGAACCACCCCGAGCCCAGACCGGGCGAGCAGCGCGGGCACGCCCCGCACGGCGTAGCGGTCCAGGTCCTTCATGGGCTCGCTCAGCTCCGGGTAGGGGATGAGCTGGGGGTGGTGCTTGAGGGCGTTGTCCCGCTTGGGGGCATAGGTCCAGCCGTCCAGGTAGCGGTCCGCCGACCACCGCAGGTGCTCGATCTGCGCCAGGCGCTCCGCCTCCCGGGGGGCGAAGGCGAAGGATTCCACCCGCTCCTCGGGCACCGCCGCACAGTCGGTGACGGCGAGCTTGGCACCCAGGTGGTCCGCCTGCCGACGGTTGGCGTCCCGATAGGTGCCCGCGAGGCGCGACCAGGGTCGTCCCGCGGGCTCCGACCCCGGGTCCCGGCCCTGGGCGGCGATGCTGTCCGTGTAATGCTCGTGGATGGTCTGGGCCAGCCGGTCCCCCTCCCCATCCAGGAGGACCCGAGGGTGGCAGGCCTCGCGCAGGTAGGAGAAGGGGAAGGTCTGACCGTCCCAGTCCTCGATGGCCCCCCTGGGCTCGGCTTCGCCGACCTCCAGCAGGATCGGGGGCGAGGCGCGTTGGACCTTTGCGAGACGCGCGGCCAGCAGCTGGGCGAGGTTCAGGCCCAACCCGGGCGGATCCAGACAGACCAGGACCTGAGTCACCGGGGGCGTCAGGAACTCCTGGCCAAGATCCAGCGGGTCCAGGGCAGCCCAGCGGATCTCCGCCACCTGTCCTGCCTCGGGATAGTCCTGGGCGAAACGCTTGGCGACCGACCCGGCATTGGCGCAGGCCACTGTGACCCGGGCGCGCTCCTCACCATAGTGGATCAACCGCAGGGCCTGGAGCAGCAGGGCCCGGGCCGGCGGCGCGAAGCCCGCAATGAGCAGGTGGGGGCGCTGGCCGAAGCGGGGATCCAGGCCGAAGTGCAGGGGCCAGCGGGCGAGCAGGGCCCGGGCCGCCCGATCCTCCAGGGCGAAGGTCTCCAGCCGCAGGGGGCCCTCCGGGTCCAGGTCCGCGAGGTCGGGGGGGAGCTCGGGGGGCGGCTCCGCCGCATGCACCAGGATCACCCGCAATGGCTCGCCCCCCCGTCGTACCCTGGGTAGACGTTCCCGAAGGCCGCGGGCCAGGTCCAGGGAGCCCGGGGGGTCGACCAGGATCAGGGTCTGGCAATCCCCGGGGCGCAGGCGAGGGAGCCGCTCGGGCGTGACCATCTGGACCCGTTGGCCTTCAGCCTCCAGGCCATCGCGGATGTGGCCGACGAGGGGTCCTGACCCGCAGATCCAGACACGCCATTTGCCGAGCCACATGGTGGGCGGGACCTCAGACCCCGAGGGTCGCGCACACGAGGCCCCCGACGAGATCGGGACCATCCAGGTCCAGGACCCGAACCAGTCCAAGGTCCATCGTGTCCAGGGACATCCCCGGTGGCGGCTCCCCGCCGCGGCGCCAGCGTGCCAACTGATCCGCCGTCCCACCGCTCCCCGCGATGACCAGCAGGGGGCGCCGGGCGCCGAGGGATTGGGCGACATCGAGCCGGGTCACCTCCCCCCCGGCGGCGACCAGCGTCAGGCTCGGGCGGAGCCCGGCGAGCACGGCGGCGGTCGCGCTGATCCAGGGAGACTCGTCCCCCCAGCACGTGCCCGGCACCAGGATGCCATGACTATGATGCGGGTCCAGAGTCGCCGTCCCCTTCGGTCCGCCGACCCCCAGGGTTGGGACATCGACGGTGCCGATGGCGGCAACGCCGAGGAGGGGGAAGCGGGCCCCGGTGCGGTGTCTCGCCAGCCCCATCAGCGCCATGACCCCAAAGGCGGTGGCGCCGTCGACCACGGCGGCACCCGCGCGATCCAGCCTGGGCGCCAGGGACTCGAAGAGCCGCAGCAGGGTCTCGGCCACCGATGGGTCCAGATTGGAGGCGCCGCCCACCAGCACCAATACCGGCCGTGACTCCGCCAGGCCGAGTCCGGCCAGGGCATCCCGCAGCTCGGCGGGATCCTCGACCCACACCCCCGGGAGCAGACCTTCCCGGAGCGGGATGCCGTGCCGTATCACCATCACCAGGTCGGCCGGTCGGCGGCGTGCGCCATGGCGGAGGCCCGGTTGCCGCTCGTCACTCGGATTCGTGCAGTATCTCGCCCTGCTCGTCCGTCACCCAGACCTTCATTGGGATGCCCTGGCGGATGCTGGCGGAGACCACGCAGAAGTCCTCGAAGAGGCCCTTGCAGCGCGCGAAACGGGGGTTCTCCTTCACCAGGTCGCTCACGATGAGCCGGACCTCCAGGCCGCCGATACGCAGGCGCTTCTTCTCGTTGCGCACCAGGACGGCGCTGGCCTCGGCCCGTAGGCAGCCCTCCGGCGGCTCCTCCTTAAAGACGCAGTAGAGGAGGCTCGCGGACAGGCAATTGGCGGCGGCGGCGGCCAGCATTCGGGAGGCATTGGGACCGGCCTGCTCGCCGAGCGGCGGGGGCTCGTCCATCAGCACGTCGGGGGCCCGTTTCCAGTCGAAACGGACATTGATCTGAAACCCTTCTTGTTGATCGAGATGGATGGTGAAACGGCCTTCTTCCGACATGGGCTCTCCCATTAATTCAGGGGTCCGGGGAAAATATGGTTCGTCCGCAAATGAACGCGAATGAACGCAAATAATAATATCGTCTAGATGGCCTGACCAATCGAGAACAAATTAGTCCTCGGTTTCGGCCTCCAAGCCAAAAGTCTTATTGCCCCCAAATTTGCGCTCATTTGCGGACAATAAAGCGCGGCCCAGCGCGCGGGCTAATCGCCCGCTACCCGCGGGTGTCGCCTGTTCTTGGGGTCTCGCGTGCCGCGAACCCCCGCCGCCCGGTAGGAATCGGGGTCCGCGGCGAAGGCCCGCCAGTCTCCCCCCTGGATCACCTGGCGATCGCTGAGGGCGCCCCGATACAGATACACCCAGGCCCGGCCGAAGGGCGTCGCGATCAGCTGGCGGTCGTAGAGCTGCGGGTAGTCCTCCAACCTGTCGAGGTGTCTGAGACCGGCCCCATCCACCCGATAGACCTCGCCGGTGACGGCCGTCCGACCCCCTCGGGCGAGCCCCGGATAGGCCCCCAGGTTGAACAGGGTGAAGCAGGGCTCGGTGCGGCAAGCGCCCAAGAGCTCGGCCCCCGCGAGCCGGTGGTGGTTGACCTCACCGCGCAGCAGGGTGCCGTAGACGAAGACCCGGTGGTGCATGGGCCGCCGCCAGCGCACGCTCAGGGCTCGATGCGGGTCCCCAGCACCTCCAGGAACTTGCGGATCCACTCCGGGTGGGCGGGCCAGGCCGGGGCCGTCACCAGGCGCCCGTCGATGTAGGCGTTGGAGAAGGTCTCGTTGACCTCGCACCAGGTGCCGCCGGCTTGCTCCACGTCGGGCCTCACGGCGGGATAGGCGGTGCATTGCTTGCCTTCGAGCACCCCGGCGGCGGCGAGGATCTGCTGCCCGTGACAGATGGAGGCGATGGGCTTGTCACCCGCCGCGAAATGGCGGACGACCTCGATCACCCGGGGATTGAGCCGCAGATATTCAGGGGCCCGCCCTCCCGGGATCACCAAGGCGTCGTACTTGCCGGGATCCACGGTGGCGAAGTCGGCGTTAATGGCGAACAGATGCCCCGGCTTCTCGCTGTAGGTCTGATCCCCCTCGAAGTCATGGATGGCGGTTCGCACCCGTTCTCCGGGCTTCTTGTCGGGACACACGGCATGCACGGTGTGCCCCACCATCTCCAGCATCTGGAACGGCACCATCGCCTCGTAGTCCTCCACGAAGTCGCCGACCAGCATCAGGATTTTTTTTGTCGCCATGGGTTTTGCCTCCGGTGGTGGGGGATGCAGGGTCTCGCAAGACTATAGCATCGTGGCGAGGGCCAAGGGCCAAGGGCCAAGGGCCAAGGGCCAAGGGAATGCTTCTGCCCTTCAGTCCCTCGCCCCTTCCCCCCATATCGCGCCGTCGCGCGCCGGACCGGCGAAGCCCGGGGAGGCCGACTACCGCCCCAGCCGTTTGTCGATCAGGTGATCGAGGGAGACACGACCCGGGCCCCGGGCCATCAGATAGAGCAGGACGGCGGCCCAGACCCCGTGGGTGGGATAGGCCCCTGGATAGACCAGGAACTGGATCACCGCGGTCATTACGAGCAGCCCGAGGGCGGCGAGGCGCGTCCCCAGACCGAGCAGGATCAGCACCGGCAGGACGTGCTCCCCCAGGGCGGCGAGGGTCGCGCCCAGCTCAGCGGAGAGCAATGGCAGCCGGTATTCCTCGCGAAACAGCTCTACCGCTGAGTCCGACAGCCTCGGCCAGCCGAGCTGAAGGCTACCCTCCACCAGGTCGATCGCGAGCCCCTCAACCTTGGTCTGGCCGGACTTCCAGAAGACCGCCGCGATGGAGAAGCGGCCGAGGAGGGCGATCAGGTCCTCGGGAATGCGGGACATGACGTTGTTGGCCGCGGCGAGCCAGGCGGAAGGGCTCGGTCGAGTCATGGAGCTCCGGGCAGGAAGTGCTTTGGCTTGGGTGTTCATTGCTGAGGGTCTCCGGGTGGGTGCCAGGCGGCGATTCCGCCGTGGCGGATGAGAAGGGCCAGGGTCTCGATCAGGTCGAAGCCCGGCTCGGCGCAGGCGGCGACCTCCGCCGCCTCGCCCAAGGGGGTCCCGGCCGCCAGCGCCGCCAGGAAGGCGGCGGCTCCTCGGGGGATACCAAGCACCAGGACGTCGTCCCCGTGGCGCAGGACCAGGGCGGATTCCGGGCGACACGGGTCCACCTCCTCGATCCGCCCCTCCCCTTGGTGGGCGGCCCAGAGTGAGACGACGGCATGAGCCGAGACGAGCACGGCCGCGGACGGGTGCAGGGTCACACGCGTGCCGGGTAGCCGGTCGGGATCGGCGAGCTGACCGGCAAAGTCGGCGGTCCCGAGGGGCTCGGCGTCCGGGGCGTTATAGGCGCGAACCCGCGCGAGCTCCAACCGGGCCAGGTCCGGGAGGTAGGGCAGGGCGTGTGCCGGCCCGAATCCGGCGATGAAATCGGGGAAGCCGTCTCCGTATTCGGTGAGGACCGGCGAGCGGGGCGGCTCGGCGGCCACGAAAAAGCGTGCCATGGCCTCGAAGAAGGGGGCGCCCACCAGCTCGCGGGTCACCGGGAAGGTGTCGGCGAGGGCCTCGACCAGGGACACGGCGACAGTGTTGCGGTAGACGGCGAACCGCACGGCCGGGTCCGAGCCGTTCCAGGTCACGAGCCCCGTCGGCGGTGGGCGTCCCGGGTCCAGCAGGGCCGAGGCGAAGTCCCCCAGCACGGTCTCGGCGCGGCTCACGGGGCCTCCCCGGCGCCGAACGCCGCCGCCTCCAAGGCGGAGCGGGCCCGCTCTGCCTCCGCGACCAGTGTTTCCAGGGGTGGGATCGCCTGATCCCGCTCGATCAGGGTCGGCCGCGGTCCGAGGTGGGCCAGGGTTCGCCGGTACAGGGCCCAGACCGCGTCATCGACCGGTGCCCCATGGGTGTCGATGAGGAGCCGATCCCCAGCGCCGTCCCGGTCCTCGGCGAACCCCGCCAGGTGGATCTCGCCGACGGCGGCGGGGGGCAGGGCGGAGATCAGGTCCCAGGGGTCGCGCCCATGATTGATGCCGCTCACGTAGGCATTGTTGACATCGAGCAGGAGGCCGCAACCGGTGCGGCGCGCCACCTCCGCGAGGAAGGACCCCTCATCCAGGGTCGAGGCGGCGAGCGCCACATAGGTGCTGGGATTCTCCAGCAGCAGCCGCCGGCCCAGATGCTCCTGGACCTGGTCGACGTGGTCGCACACGCGATCGAGGCTCGCCCGGTCATACGGGAGCGGCAGGAGGTCGTTGTAGAATCGGCCATCGTGACTCGACCAGGCCAGGTGCTCCGAGAACCATTGGGGCTCGAAACGCCGAACGAGGGCATCCAGTCGGTCCAGGTGTGCAGGGTCCAGCGGCCCCGTGCCTCCGATGGAGAGTCCCACCCCGTGGATGGAGAGGGCGAAGCGCTCCCGGATGCGGTCCAGGTGGCGCGGGTGGGGCCCGCCGGGGACCATGTAGTTCTCCGCGTGGACCTCGAAGAAATCGAGTGGGACGCCCTCCGTGAGGATCCGCGGGACGTGCACCGGCTTGAGCCCGATACCGACGGCGGTGAGTCGTTCGGCTGGGGTGGTGGTCACGTTGGATCCTCCGGGGGCGCGGCCCTTACTTGCCCTTGAAGGCCATGAGCTGACCATGGCCCGTGGGGGAGGTCGGCGAGGCCGTCTTCTCGCAGGTGCCCCCCGGGACGTACTTCCAGGCGTTGCCCTGGTAGTCCACCTTCGAGGTGCCGGCACAGGTGGTGCCCGGACCAGCGGCGCAGTCGTTCTTGCCCTTGAGGGCGACGCCGTAGCACTTCTCCTTCTGCGCCCCCGAGTCGGCCACGGCAGTGTTCGCCAGGGTCAGGGCGGAGCCCAGGGCCAGGGCGAGGGCCGCGGCGGTGGTGGTCTGGATGGCACGGGCCTGCATGGTGCGGGATTGGGACATGGGATCTCTCCGATAGCGTTGGTGTTGCGGCTTGGGCGAGGGCGCCGTGGCGCCGATCTCGCCCCGAGGGGCTGGGCCCTTCGGCCCTGGTAACGCGCCCTCGATGGCTCAGTCGCACCCGCGGGGCGGATGGTTACAGGCAAGACGAAAAATTCTGACCCTGAGCTTTTCTCCTGCTTCGCGTAACCTTTGATGCTCCGCAACCGACTGTAGGAATGAGCGATGACCCCGAAGCCGCCATTCGACGACTTCGAGGCAGGAATCCAGCCGCTCTGGGCCCGGGCCCGGGCGGGGGACGAGGATGCCTATCGGGAGTCGCTGGGGCGCATCGCCGGGCGGCTGCGGAGCTTTCTGCGGCGCCGGATGCAGTCCCTTCCGGACGACGTGGAGGATCTGGTGCAGGAGACCTTGTTGGCCATCCATCTGCAACGCGGGACCCATGACCCCGCGGTCCCGGTCGGCGCGTGGGCGCTGGCCATCGCCCGCCACAAGCTGATCGACCTGTGGCGGCGCCGCGGTCGCCGGGAGGCCTTGCAGGATCCCCTGGACGAGCTGGCGGAGGGTGATCAGCCGGCGGTCTCGGAGGAGCTGCCGGTGCAGCGCGACCTCGAGACCCTGCTCGCCGGGCTGCCGGAGGCCCAGCAACAGGCCATCGCCCTGATCAAGCTCGAGGGCCTGACAGTGGCGGAGGCCTCGCAGCGCACGGGCGTTTCGGTCTCGGCCCTCAAGGTTCAGGTCCACCGGGGGCTGAAACGGCTCGCCGAGATGGTGAGGAACGCATGAAGACGAACGACCTGATCGAGCTCTTGGCCACCGGCGCCGGCCCGGCCCCCCGCGCGGCCGCGGCGCGTCGTCTGGCGCCGGCGGCGGCGCTCGGTGTCCTCGCCAGCGCCGCGGGGGCCCTGGTGATCCTGGGGCCGATCCCGGCGGAGTTGTTCGCCACCCCCGCCCCCTGGATGAAGCTCGCCTATGCGGGTGCCCTGGCGGGGGCGGCGGCCTGGCTCGCCGCCCGGCTGGGTCGGCCCATCGCACGGACCTCGGGCCCCGTGCGGGCGCTGCTCCTGGTGATGTTGGCCATGGTCCTCCTCGGCGCCTTGACCCTCCTTGCCACCCCGGCGGGAGCCCGGCTGGTGACGGTGCTCGGCCACTCCTGGGCGAGCTGCCCCGTCAACGTGCTGGTCCTCTCGCTGCCCGCCTTGGCCGCTGCCCTGTGGGCCCTGAGGGGCCTTGCACCCACCCGACCGCGTGCCGCGGGGCTGGCGGCGGGACTCCTCGCCGGCGGGTTGGGCGCCTTCGGCTATGCCCTGTCCTGCACCGAGCTCTCGCCGGCCTTCGTCGCCGTCTGGTACAGCCTGGGCATTGCCCTCGCGGGCGCCCTCGGCGCCGCGCTGGGTCCCCGGGTCCTGCGCTGGTGACGATGCCGACGGGTGTTCTCCTGGGTCCCAGGCCCCTGCAAATGGGTCCTCCCGAGACCCACGCGTCTCGGAGCCCGAGCTTGTCAGGTATCAGGAAGGCGCTTCATCAGAAACACGGTCGCTCCCCGGCGTCGCGACTCGGCTGTGCCGTCTGCGATATGAAGTAGAGACGAGATTCCCCATTGCGAAGCGACTCGATCTGGCCCTCGGCGATAGTGCCGCCGGCGCTTTGCGCCTCGCCTTCCGGTCCCACGGCCTGTCCGGCACCGGGCTCGGCATTCCGGATGATTCGAGCCATGGTCCGCTCCACCCGCCGCGAGCTGACGGCCCCGGAGCGTGCAGTGCTCAGCGAGGACTTCGAGGTCATCCGCAGCCAGACCGGCCTCCCACGCCGACTGGAAAATGGGCGGGTCATCGATATGGGCTGTATCGAGGCCGACGCGGTCCGGATCCGGCTGCGCGAGTACGCCGAGCGTCTGGCGCAAGGCCGACAGGAGTCGTCCCCAGGGGGCGCGCGCTGATCAAAGGCCAGGATGGCCTCCGATCAGGACCTCACTGGCAGCAGGAAACGCTCCGGCAACCCCGGCGTGACCTGGAGATCGGATTCCAGCGGGATCCGAGCCGGAACGCGGGTCCGTCTCAGAATCGCAGGGAAAGCCCCAGCGCGACGTTGTTCGTATTCGAGCCTATCGCGGTCTGAGGCCGGTTGGCGACGTAGGCGAGCTGCACGCTCAGCTGCCGGCTGATCGCCAACCCCGCGGAGACGCCATAAAGAAGGTCCTCACGGTAATCGTCCTTTACCACCCCCTCCACGGCGGAGCGCCCGCCCCAGTCGTAGGCGGCGCCGGGGGACACCCACCAGCCGCTGGGAGCCGCGTAGACGGTATGGGCCTGCAGGAGCAGGACCGGGTCCTGCTCGCGGGTCTGATTCACCAGCAACTCGTGGTTGTCGGTAAAGAACGAAAGCGACCCAGTCAGCTCGTAAGACCAGGGACCGCGGTAATGGACCACGCCCAGCTGGGGCTGGATGGCGAAGCGGTTCTGCCCGAGGTTGAGCAGCTTGTCCTCCAGATACTCCCCGAGGGGCAGGGTCACCGCCACCGCCGCCCCGACCACGGTGTTGACCGGATGGGCGGTGCGATAGGCGCCGAACGCCTGGCCCTTCAGCGCGGGTGCGCCCACCAGGTTGACCGAGAGCCGAAGCCGCGGGTCCGCCAGCCCTCGCCGATCCACCGTGCGTGGCTGCCCATCCAGCAGGCCTTCCCAGCGGGCATGCTGTTGGGGCAGACGGATATCGAAACGGGCCGATTGCCCAAGCAGGTCGAATGCGTGGACGATCGACACGACGGTGGTCGTGACCTCCACGGTGGCATCCTCGACCTTGAGCACGGGGTCGAACCCGACATCCCCCTGTCCTCGAACCACGCCAACGCCGGCCACCGTGGTCCCGACGGGGAGCGGTGTCCAGCGTCTGGGCTCGATGTCCTCGGCGAAGGCAGCCCCAGCGAGCAGCAGCAGGAAAAGGGCCGCGAGCGCTCGGTGCGGCCTGACGATGGGCAGGGCGGGATCGGCGATCGACACGTCGGCCGTCCTCACGCGAGGCCCCTCGACGACCGTCGCCCGCCTGGCGGGTCCCCTACTGCAACACCGGACGTGCGTTCACCGGCTGAAGGGGTCGGTTGTTCGGATGGTGCATCACGTGCGCGAAGTGCTCGATCTCCTCCTTGGAGGCCGAGATCGGCGCCTTCATCACCAGCCACCAAACACCCTCCGAGCAGGGGGGCGTGGTGAGCGAGCCGTTGAAGCGAAAGTAATCGCGGTCCGGGGGCAGGAGCGCCTCCGCCAAGACGGCGTCCGGGAGCGCGTGCTTGTCCCCCTCCTGTTCGGGCATCTTTGCCCAAGCGGCCTCCAGCGCCTTGTTCGCCGGCCCCTCCTCCAACATTACGGCAACCACGGCGAGATGACCGTCCTTGTCGGAATGCACGAGGTGCGCCTCCATCGGGAAGGACTTGCCGTTGATGTGATTCTCGCTGGGGGCATGGAAGTGGAACTGCTTCAGCTCGAAGACGTGTCCGTCCAGCTCGATCGTGCTACCCGGGGCGTAATTCACCTGCACGGTGTGGCCGTTGTTGAGGATCTCCGTCCCCCCTGCCTGGTAGGAGAACTGGATCGGGCTGAGGTCTGCCTCCACGAAGCCGCTCAGATCGATCGGCGACTGGTTCTTGCCCGAGCAGGCGCCGTAGTCAGGGCTCAGACTCGCCCAGTTCTCGGGCCCTTCCGCGCCGGAGTACGCCCAATGGGCTCCCGTCGCCGAGTATGCAGAGCAGTAAGCCAGCAGCATGCCGGCCAGCAACATCACCTGTCTCATGATTCGGAATCTCCTCGAGGTTGTTTGAAAGCGTCGCTGTCGTCGACGAGCACCCGGGAGCGACTCGCCCAATGTTGGCGGGATCGAGCGAGGGTCTTGTGCCTGTTGGTGGGAGTCAGGAGGCCTGCCGCGGCCTCCCCGTTCGAGCGCCGGTCAGTATACAACCACCCTGGTGCCTTCGCCCCTTGCCGCTCGTGAGCCTGGGGGACAGGCAGCCAAGGTGCATCAGCCCCGGGTGACGCGGTCGCGACTCGGCGCGCAGCTTGGTGCCAGACGGGTCGAAGCTCCCCCCTGGCGACAGCGGTCGCGGCCCGCGGACCGTCCGGTTGCGGCGGCTGCCCGGGACGCGCGATGAATCAGCGCTGTCTCACGAGGTTTGCCCCGAGGCCGTCGAGGGGGAGGTGGCGGGCGCCGCGTACCACTTGTCTTGGGTAACCAGCTTGGGCTCGGGCGGATCGGCCACGTAGGCAGGGGTCATGATGGCCACGCCGTATTCGTTGAACACGTCCAGGATGTTGCGGTGGAGATTGGAATAGTGCTGCATCATGTGTTGGGGATTGGCGCAGTGGGCGTTGATCTCGTAGGTCACCGCGAAGTCCCCGAGCGCCTTCTGCAGCACGAAGGGCTCGGGCTTCTTCAGAAGCCCCGGCGTGCGATCGGCCGCCATCTTGAGCATGGCCTCCACCTGCCGCCACGGCGTCTCATAGCCGATGCCCACCGTCGTGTGCAGGATCAGACCCTGCTGCTCGGCCAGCGAGCTGAAGTTGACAACCTGACCGTTCAGGATGGCGGTGCTCGGAATCACGACCTCCTCGTTCTTGAGCGAGCGCAGCCGCGTCACCAGCACCCGCATCTCGATGACGTCGCCGATGGTGCCGTTGATCTCCACCCGGTCAGCGACCCGGAAGGGTCGTCGGTAGGCCAGGCTGTAGCCGGCGATGATGTTGGCAATGATCGAGGAGGAGCCGATCGAGACGATCAGCCCGAGCAGAATGGAAATGCCCTTGAAGGCCTCGGAGTCGGATCCGGGGATATAGGGGTAGGCGATGACCAACGCGAAGATAAGGACCAGCAGACGGGCGATTCGGTAGGTTGGCCAGGCCCATTCCTGCTCGAATGAGGCGAGCTTGATCACGCCGTTGTCGATGTTCGCGAAGAAGGCCCGGATCATCCCTAGGACGTAGCGCGTGACGAAAAAAAGGATGACCAGGAAGACCAGGTCCGGTATGGCGGCGAGAACCGCTTCTCCGATGCTCCGGAGCGGGCTCAGGATCAGATCGAAGAGCCAGGTCGCGAACGGCCGCGTCCACGGGTACAGTCCGAGCACGAAGTTCAAGTAGAAATAGAGGGTCAAGGCCAACAGGAGGGCGTAGATCGCCTTGAGGAGGGAGCGCAGGAGCCGCGCCAGCTGCTGGGCCCGGATGAACCGTGCCGACTGCGCCTCCAGCGCCTTGAGCCGGGTCTGGAGCTGGCGCGCTACCACTCGGTCCAGGCCGCGAAATCCCTTCCGGAGTCCCAGGTACAGCCCGAATACCACGACCGACGCCCCCAGCGCGTATAGGCTGTTGCGCAACAAGACGCGCGGGGTGCGGTCGAGGCGGTAATCTGTCAATGCCTCCTGCAGCCTCAGCTTGACCCGCTCGGCCAGGAGGCTGCGCTCGATCCCCTCGACCTCACCGTCAGCATCGATAATGTCGAGAGCCCAACGGTCTGAGGCGAGGATCCTCGTACGGTCGCCCTCGTCCTGCAGCGTGATGTCACCGGGAGGAATGCTGGGGTCGGCGGCTATGGCCCGGATCCGCTCGCCGATCTCGGCCGCGCGGCGCTTGGCCGGGAACGAGGCGATCCCCCGCACCCTGAGGATCACGCCACCGTCCAGCATCACATCCGCGGTGTCCGCCGCCCCACCGGCCGATGGATCCGCGTCTTGGGGACCTTCGATCCCCAAGACGGCGGAGGAGGTGCAGAGGCTAAGCAAGAAGACGCCGAAGAGCCGGACCAATGGGCTGCGGCCGTTCAGCTTGCCAATAAGAGATTGGAATGTGGACACCTTGGTTGAACTGGGTAATCAGGGGCGTGTCGGGCGCAAGCGCGTAAATTACGACCCTCATGACACCGAGTCGAGAACCTTTGGTTGCCGGGCTCCCAAGCGCGCCGGCTCCCCGCGCGCCTCGACTCGGGGACCCGGGTTGCGACCGGCGGGTCGCGCTCGCGACCACGGCTTCCGATTCGGACCCCGGAGGCTGAGGAGCTCTTGGAGGCGTCTCGGTCGACGGATTGGCGAGCTCGTCCTGGTCCAAGCGCCAACGCGGGCCGGATGTGGTCCGCGACTTACCCGCGGGCGCGGGCAGGTCGACGGGCCAGATCGGAGACGACTCGTCAGCACGACATCCAGTTGAGCTTCGTTGGTAATCAGGAGGGCCGATGCAGTCCAGAGGTGGTTCGCGACTTACTCGCAGGTGCGGGCTAGACGACAGGCAGGAGATGTCCCTCCGGCCCCGCGGTGTAGGATCTCCGCGCGCAGCTCGCGACAGAGCCGGCGCAGCTCCGCCTCGACGGTAGCGGCGGTCACCGCCAGTCCCGCGAGGGGGCCCGGCACCATCCTCCCGCGCCAGGTGACTCGCACAAGAGCCCCCTCCTCCACGAGACGCGTGGTGAAATCCGAGGCTTGGAGGTCCCCTTCGATCAGATGCGAGCGGATCTCCTGCTGGGGGGTCAGCTCG
>Ga0316580_10000146_pt1 | contig 13789 bp, 12 predicted proteins | sample S0NA_2_FD_204519 | JGI IMG/M metagenome (GOLD analysis project Ga0316580, IMG submission 204519) | Rhizosphere microbial communities from salt marsh grasses in Alabama, United States - S0-2_160517rDrB | ecosystem: Host-associated > Plants > Roots > Rhizosphere | place: USA: Alabama | collected... | reverse complement strand
GGAATTCGCATACCCATAATAAAATCGTGCAAAGATTTTATGAAACGCGGCTTTGCCGCTCAGTTTGGCGAAAGGTTTACCCGCCGTTTGTTTGGCGGGCTAAAATTCCTATCCCCGCAGCCCTGAAAGCGGGGTTTCCGCTTCACTCTAACAAGCAGCGGGGAATTCAAATTTAAATTAAAATTGTATGTTGCATTAATATAAAAAACCACCATAATATGATAGGAGGAATACAAAAGGGAAAGTCTCCATAATGACTGATTATCAAAATATGAAAGTTTTGGTTATTGATGACGATCAAAAGATACTTGATCTGATACGTAAAGTTTTAAAAAAGTATAAATTTGATTTGTATACAGCTTCCAATGGCGACCAAGGCGTTGAACTGTTCAAGAAAGAAAATCCATCCATCGTACTCTCGGATATCAATATGCCGGACATGTCCGGCATTGAAATCTTAAAAATTGTCAAATATCTATCTCCCATCACCCAGGTCATTGTAATTTCCGGGGTCGGAACCACAGCTGATGTGATAGAAGCGCTTCGATTGGGCGCGAGCGACTATCTCGTAAAACCGTTTAATATTGACCTTCTCATTCATACCGTCATCCGATGTGTTGAAAGATATGAACTTATAATGGAAAGGATTGGGCGAAAAGAAACTCTTGCAAAAGAGGTTAGGGAAAGAACTGCTGCATTAACCGCTACTTTTTATGAAACCGTTAAAGCATTGGGACTTCTTACTGAAAAACGAGATCCTTATACTGCCGGTCATCAGCATCGGGTGGCGTTACTGGGTATGGAAATTGGCAGGAGGTTGAATTTAACACAAAAAGAAATCGAAATCATCAAAGTGGCAGGACTTTTACATGATATCGGAAAAGTGGCTGTTCCTGTGGAGTTATTGGTAAAGCCTTCAAAATTATCGACTCCGGAAATCCATTTAATAAAAATACACCCCCAAGCCAGCTATGACATTATTAAGGATATTCCTTTTGTTGAATCACTCGGTAAAGATGTTTCTATCATGGTACTGCAACATCATGAGCGACTGGATGGCACCGGATACCCCAAAGGATTAACAAGTGATGAGCTAGAATTGGAATCAAAAATATTAAGTGTATCTGATGTTATTGAAGCCATGTCATCCCATCGTCCTTACAGGGCTGCCTTTGACATGACAACGACAAAGGCTGAAATTGTTGATAAAATAGGTAGTTATTATTGTCCGGAATGCGTTGAAGTTTGTCTTCGGTTAATCGAGGAGAATAAAAACGACGCCAGGAGGATGTTCAACTTTCTGGCCGATGCTGGCAGGAATAATTAACGGAATAAAAATCATCGTTGTTCAGGTACAAAAAAAACGTAAAGCAAGAAATCTCGCTGCTGATGAAGACCCGATGCTGGAACTAAGGAAGGTCGTAACGCTTAGGTTTTCTGACAAGTTGAGAGTGATACTTGGTGGTAAAAAAATAGGCGATCCTTTTGGATCGCCCAAGCAAAGGTTATAAAGATAGGTTGACCATCCATCAAAGCCCTTGCCAGTTTAAAGACTTCCCTCGATACCGCCATTATACCCGGTGCACATTTTATTTATTTTTTCTTTTGCATGATATGCTGTTGACCGGAATATGAAATGAACGTGCACCAGAGAAGCTCTGAATTTAGATTAATGCATAGGTTGGATTCTGTCAATAAAAATGACGTTCAAAAACGTCAGAAACTTTTAGACTTCAGCCTGCAAGGTATATAGTGTCCAGATAAAAATATGTAATCGTATTTATAAATTAGAGCACTTAGGGGGAACATAACCATGAAGATATTCGTCTCAGGAGGAACCGGTTTTGTCGGTACCAGCCTTGCCCGATATTTTTTGGACATGGGACACACCGTTATGGCTACCGGCGCATCTTCTGCTCATACAAGTATCAGTCATGAAAATTTTCGCTACATATCGGCGGATACTACGGAAAAAGGACCATGGCAGGATTTACTTAAAGATGTCGATGCACTGATAAATCTTGCGGGTCGAACGATTTTCAACCGTTGGAGCGAACGCTATAAAAAGCAAATATACAACAGCCGCATTCTGACAACGCGCAACCTGGTTGAAGCCATGCCTGACGATAAGGAAGTCGTGCTATGCAGCACCTCAGCAGTTGGATATTATGGAGACAGGGCAGAAGAAATTCTAACCGAAGAAGCGTTTCCCGGAAATGACTTTCTGGCAACAGTTTCTATTGATTGGGAAAAAGAAGCTTTCCTGGCAGAAAAAAAAGGCGCCAGAGTTGCTGTAATGCGCTTTGGCGTGGTTCTTGGGAAAAACGGTGGTGCTCTGGCAAAAATGATTCCAGCGTTCAGGTCTTTTGCCGGTGGTCCTATAGGTAGCGGGGAGCAGTGGTTCCCATGGATTCATTTGGAGGACCTCATTTCAGCAGTGATGTTTATTATTAAAAATCAGGACATAAAAGGACCTGTGAACTTTTGTGCACCGAATCCTGTCAGAAATCGTGATTTTGCTAAAGCCCTCGGCAGGATTCTAGGTAGACCGTCCTTTATGAGAGCACCCTCCTTTATGATCCGAACCCTCATGGGGGAAATGGGATCGATTGTGATGAGCAGTCAGCGGGTTGTCCCGGATAAGCTTTTGAAAAACGGTTTTGAATTCCAGTATCCGGATGTTGAAAAAGCGCTTAATAATCTTATAAAATAAGGATCTTCAGGATCGGGATGTTTTTAATTGTTAGATCGCTCCATGGATAATGCTTTTTTTCAAACCGTGTAATCACGCCATAGGCGGACAAGACTCGTGGCTAAGGAATCGTAAAGAAATAACAGAATACAATATAAAACAATAGGTTCAACTTAAAACCAACACTTTCTTTTTGTTTTAATTTTTCAGCATGCGTCTGTTCTTTCTTTGGGCTTCGCTTTCAGCTACGACCCAACAGGAACGATCCCTAAACCACTCAAACAGTACACGCTTTTTAAAAAAAAGATTATCCATTCCGCTGATGTATAAGTGTTTACAATAAAAAACTCGCTGGCCTGCTCTACTTAAACAGCGTTGTTGAAATTCAAAGATCATAGAGCGTTTCATCTCTAAAAGGTTCTTTGCGTTTTGTCTGGTTGCGCATGCCTTTTTTACCGGAGAGGGAAAATGGGTCTTCTTCTTCCAGGATATCACCCAGTTCAGCTTCAACCTGTTCAGGGTCCTCACCCCGTTCCATCCGTCTTAACGCCTCATCCATTCCATCTCCGAGTTTAATTCCGGTCATATCGGAGAGTTTTCGCATCAGATTTGCAGCCTGTTTGGGATCATCCTCATTGATTTTATCCGCCTCACTAGCCAACATGTGCATGGCCCGTTCCATTTGGCTTTCGTCAAAAGGAAGATCGTCCATATCACCACCTTCTTTGGCACGCCCTGTAAACGCAACCCAGGACATCTGTCTTGAAAGCGTCTTTGTCTTGCATTTCGGGCATTTCGGTTTTTTGGTCGTGTTCACGGTTTTTGAAAAAAAGTTGAATAACGTATTGCAATCTTCACAATAAAACTCATAGATCGGCATAGTTTCACCTCATTTCAATTATTTTATTAATTGAAAACTTAGTCCTGCTAAACAGGTCAGAGATAAATGGCTCTGCCCGGAAGTTTTGCGTCAAAAATAGGAAAGAGCATTAGAGTAGCAACCTCGCCCGCCTCGCTTGAGCGAGAAGGATGGCGAGCGGGGGATGAACACTAATAAACACAAATATTTTGCTATTTGCTATTTTCTATTTTCTAAAATGGACTTCCAACAACACAAATCCCCATTGGGAATAACCTGAGTTTTATCCCCTATGTCAGTTTTCACTGTTGTTTCTGTTGTTTTTTCTTTATCTTCGCCCATGTATCGCGCAGAGTCACCGTACGGTTGAATACAAGTTCGGTATCAGAAGAATCTACGGAATCGACGCAAAAATACCCTAGCCTTTCAAACTGGTATCTGCTGCCCGATGGAGCACCTGCCAGGCTGGGTTCCACAAAAAAAGAACATATCTTCAGAGAGCTTGGATTCAAATGAGTTTTAAAATCAACATGTTTTTCTTCGTCAGGATCTTCTTTCACAAAAAGATGATCATACAAACGTGCTTCGGCTATGATGGCATGAGAGGCTGAAACCCAGTGCAGCGTTGCTTTGACCTTGCGCCCATCCGGAGATGAACCGCCACGTGTGGATGGGTCATAAGTGCAATGAAGTTCAATGATTTGGCCGGTTTTTTCATCTTTAACTACATCAACACAGGTGATGAAATATGCGTAACGCAATCGCACTTCACGACCGGGGGACAAACGAAAAAACTTTTTCGGCGGATCTTCCAGAAAATCATCCTGTTCGATGTAGATAACACGAGAAAAAGGAATTTTTCGTGTGCCCATGGCCAGGTCTTCGGGATTGTTCATGGCATCGAGTTCTTCGACCTGATTTTCCGGATAATTATCGATGATAACCTTTAAGGGGCGCAGAACCCCCAAAACCCGCGGTGCATGTTTGTTTAGGTCTTCTCTGATACTAAACTCAAGCAGTGCAATGTCAACAGTGCTGTCCCGCCGGGCGACGCCGATACGTTCACAAAAGTTTCGGATCGATTCCGGTGTATAACCCCGTCGACGAATTCCGCTGATGGTTGGCATTCTGGGATCGTCCCATCCGGACACATGACCCCCTTTGACCAGTTCTATAAGTTTTCGTTTGCTCAAAACCGTATAGCTGAGATTAAGGCGTGCAAACTCGATTTGCTGGGGATGACAATCCACATTTAGCTCGTCGAGTATCCAGTCATACAGTTGGCGATTATTTTCGAATTCCAAAGTGCATAGAGAATGGGTAATTCCTTCAATAGAGTCTGAAAGACAATGTGCAAAATCGTACATGGGATAAATACACCATGTGTCTCCGGTTCTGTGATGCTTAAGCTTTCGAATCCGGTAGAGTGTCGGATCACGCATCACCACATTTGGTGAGGCCATGTCAATTTTAGCGCGAAGGACATGGGTTCCGTCCTCGAATTCTCCGGCCCTCATCCTTTTGAACAGGTCCAGGTTTTCTTCCACAGGTCGTGAACGAAAAGGGCTTTCAGTTCCGGGTTCGGTCAACGTTCCTCGAGTCTCTCTGATTTCTTCGGCGCTCAGGCTGCAAACATAGGCTTCGCCCTTTTTTATCAATTGTACGGCATATTCATAAAGTTGTTCGAAATAGTCGGATGCATAAAAAAGCCGGTCACCCCAATGGAATCCAAGCCATTGAACATCTTCTTTAATGGAATCCACATATTCCATTTCTTCTTTGCTGGGGTTTGTATCATCGAATCTCAAATTACAAAGCCCCCCCTCAAATTCTTCAGCAATGCCGAAATTGAGACAGATGGATTTGGCGTGTCCAATGTGAAGATAACCGTTCGGTTCCGGTGGAAAACGGGTGACAATACGGCCGTCGTTTTTGTTATTTTTTAAATCTTCGGTGATGATATTCCGAATAAAATTAGATGGAGGTGTAGGCTCGGGTTTGGTCATATTTAAAGCTCCATTGTTTTGCTTTATTGTAGCAGTTAACCATAGGTTTGAAATCCCAAACCCCAAGCATCAAATTACAAATAAATCTCAAATTCCAAGTTCTAATGACCTAAACTTTCTTCAAGGTCATAAACTGGTTTGTTATTTTGAATTTTGGTCATTGGGATTTGTTTGGTATCTGGGATTTGATTTTTGTGATTTCAATAAGTCAATGAACCCCTTTAAAATCTCCTCTGACGATAATCTGGGGCTGGTTTCCAGCCCCAGATTATCATTTTTGTTTCTCAAACAGTTTCGGTGCGTTGCGCAGACGGTCTACCACACGACGTTGACCAATGGTAATCAAAATGTCAAATAGTCCCGGACCGGCGAGTTGTCCTGTGACAACGGTTCGAATGCCGTTGATCAATATGCCGGGTTTGATGTCGAGAGTATCCGCCATTTCCCGAATAACATTCTCGGCCTCAGTATCTGTAAAATTCTTTAGACCTTCCAGTCGATCCGCCAGCATCGGAAGCCATTTTTTAAGCTGTGGATGCTTGACAATATTTTTTTTCAAGGCTCTTTCTTCGATAGAAAAATCATCTGAAAAATAGGCCCTGCCCCGAGTGACAAAATCGGTGGTCACATGAAACCGACTTCGAATCAATTCAATGGTATCCGAAAACCACTGGTGTTGTGTATTTTCATATGCCGGGTCCCAGATCCCAGCTTTCTCCATTTCAGCCCGAACATAAGGTTCGATTTCATCAACCGGCATGGTCCTCAGATAATGGGCATTGATGCTGATGGCTTTAGGGTCGGTAAAATATTTTGGATCATTCTTGTTGACGTTGAAGATGGAATTGGCGCGATTGATCCCCTGCAAAGAGAATGCTTCGATCAATTCATTTTTTGAAAAAATCTCTCTCGATTCAGGTGTTGCCCAACCTAACAGAACCAAAAAATTTACAAATGCCCATGGCAGAAAACCGTGTTCTTTGTAAAAATGGACAGCCACCAGTTCACCATGTTTTCTCTTTGATATCTTGGCCTTTTTAGGATCAAGAGTGAGTGACATATGGGCAAACTGAGGTACAGGGGCTCCTAAAGCCTGATAGATCAAAATCTGTCGATGAGTATTGGATAGTCCGTCCTGTCCGCGAATAATATGGGTCACCCGATCACGGATATCATCAACGGCATTTGAAAGGAGATACAGTGGTTGACCATTGGAACGAACAATAACAAAGTCCTCAACATCCTGGTATTTATGATCGATTTTCCCATAGACGACGTCTTCGAAAGAAACGGAACCTTCTACGTCGGGCACTTTCATGCGAAGGGTGTAAGGAAGGCCTTTATCTTCCTTCATGGCGACTTCAGTTCTTGTCAATCGTCTGCAGGTACCGTCATATTTCACGTCTTTTTTTTGTTTTAATGCAATGGTTCGCTTATTTTCTAGTTCTTCTTTTGAGCAGAAACATTTGTACGCACGGCCTGAATCGAGTAGTTTTTTCGCAGCCGCCTGATGCTCCTTGATATACTGTGACTGAAAATAGGGTCCTTCATCCCAGGTAATTCCCAACCATTTCAAACCGTCGACAATTCCTTGGATGGATTCTTCGGTGGACCTTTGGGCATCTGTATCTTCGATTCTGAGAATCAATTTACCGCCGGTCTTTTGAGCAAAGAGCCAATTAAAAATGGCTGTACGAGCGCCACCGATATGAAGGTATCCGGTGGGACTGGGAGCAAAACGAACGATTACTTCTTGTTTCATCTAAATTGACCTTCCTTAAACTAACCCGGACAAGCCGGAAAAAATATTTGCCGCAAGGGCACTAGGACACAAAGGATTTATTTATTATTTTTTCTTTGAGCCTTGGTGCCTTAGTGGCATAGTGTAAAAAGTTTTGCCATAAAAAACACAAAATTAATAATTAAGGTAAGAATCTATTGTTTTGACAGCCCACAGGAATCATAAAGACGATTTTTTTACAAGGCCGTCAAGTCTATTTCTCTACGATATCGGCTTCAAGCTTTTCTGCCAGATCGAAAGCGGTATTTAATGCATCGTTTATTTTAAACAGCTGGACTTTAAATGTCTTGAGGGATGCAGGCGTCGCCATTATGGTGGATTCGCTGAAAAAAAGTTCCTGCAGATTTTTTGCTTTATCAGATAAGTCGTCTAGTTTTTGAGCAAAGGTACCGATTTCCTCAGCCCATTTTTTTCGGTCATTATCGGGAAAGGGAATTTGACCATGCCCAAACCCCTCTTCTATCGCCCCAATGGCGTAATCGTCGGGATCAGCTATTATCTCATACATTTTAAACTCCTTAAAGTGGAATAAACCGGATGAATTTGCTATATTAAAACTTTTACACTGTTAGACAGAGAACGTCCACAAAATTTTTTTGCTTTAAAAAATTTGTGCACTATTTTAGTGTATTGAAAAAAATCACAGTCATATATTTTAAATAGTAAAATCCAAGTTAAGAAATGCAAAAGAAAGTGTGACAAAATGAGCGACGAAATGGAATGCATGTGTTTGAAATGTGGTATGTCGATCCATATGGCTGAAAATACCATTACCATGGATCCTTCTGATCCCACATCGACACTTTTAGACAGTCTATTGGTTTGTGAAAACTGTGGGGGACAGCTTACGCTGGTGGGCAAAGCAGGGGATGAACCGTTTTATCGTCTCAAGTGATTTGGCATTGTCGGGCCTTCCGGTTTCTGTTAGAAAAAATAGGTATGATATAAATGGAAAATTTCGGCTTCCTCATCTTCATGGAGAAGCTTGAGCGGAGCGACTTCCATTTTGCAGCGGTAGTTCGGGGATGTTCCGTATAATCTGCAAATCAATGGTCGAACAGGATAAATTGTGCAGCCTGATTCATTTAAGTAAGGACAGGTGGTTCCATGCGCTTTTCCAAGTTTCATGGCATTTTTCTTAAGAAATACCTTTATCCGTTCGTCCTCGGTTCTAGTTCTTGAGGGAACACCAAAGTTTTGGCAGCATTCATGACACCCCTTGGTGCACATAAAGTCTGGAATGAGATTATAAATATCATCGATATCCATCAGCTACCTCTAAGCAGATGTATTCTTAAATACGACAACGTATTTATATGGCGCTGTATGCCGAAAAATGTCAACTGAAAAAATGATAATATCTGTAAACCAGCCTTATTTTTTCCCCTTTATCGGCTTCTTTTACAAAGCATATCTTTCTGATAATTTTGTAATTTTGGATGATGTTCAGTTCCCGAGGGGAACCACATGGATTACCAGAAACAGATTCAAAAACGCCCAGGGAAGTCTGTGGATGACCGTGCCTGTGATAAAAAAAGGTTTGGGACTTCAAAAAATCAATTCTGTTAGGATATATTATGACGGACGATGGGCAAAAAAACATTTGCATAGCTTGAAAAATGCATATATCAGAGCGCCATATTTCAGGGAGCATCAAAATTTTTTAGAAGATCTTTTTTCAACGAAATTTGAAAAACTCATTCATTTAAATCTGAAGATTATCCGTTATTTGATGCAACAGCTTCAAGTGGACACAAATATCGTCTTATCGTCCGAACTCGGGCTTCATTCGAAAGGGGATAAACTCCTTTTAGATATTTGCAGTAAATTGGGCGCGTCACAATTTCTGATGCAGAAGGCTGCTACAAAATATATTGATTCAGAATACTTATCATCGGCAGGGATAAAGCTCAGAGATTTTAGACCACCATCACCGGTTTACCCGCAACTTTGGGGAGACTTCATTCCCAATCTTTCAGCATTCGATCTGATTGTTAACTGCGGGCCAAAGGCCCATGATATTATGACCCAAATTGATCGTGAACAAAACGGGAAAAATATGTTATCTATTTAATTTTGTATATATTTTAGTGAGCTCAGATGAAATTTAACAAGACAACCCCAATTCAGAAAGTGGCTCTCATTTCAGTACCCTGGCCCCTTTACAACAGACCCTCAATTCAGATCGGAACATTGAAAGCACATCTAATAAAAAAGTTCCCGAATCTTAAAGTTGATTCACATCATTTCTATTTAAAGGTGGCCGAGGCCATAGGGTACAGGTACTATCAAGCGATATCGGAACGAACATGGCTGGCCGAAACCGTTTACGCTGCACTGTTATACCCCGAAAATGTTGAAGCCATTAAAAAAGTTTTTTCTAAAAATGCCAAGGGTAAAATTTTGCCACGGGGCATGGATTTTGATTCCCTAACGAGACAGGTTCAAAAGGTCTCAGAAGACTTTATACAAAGTATCGACTGGTCTGGATATGGCCTGATCGGTTTTTCGATATGTCTATGTCAGTTAACCGCCTCTCTTTTTTTTATTAAAAAGATTAAAGAACGTTTTCCAACCCTTTTAATCGTTGTTGGCGGATCGATGTTTACGGGAGAAGGCATCCGAGATATATTTAATGTGTTTCCGGAAATCGATATAGTCGTAAACGGTGAGGGTGAGATCCCCTTAAGCCGATTGATTTCCTGCCTTACAACCATTGAAGGAAAAAAAAAGATATCTTCCATAAAAGGAATTGTCATACCGGAAACCATTGAAAAAAAGACTCGGATTTCTTTTAATCAAATGAAAGATTTGTCTGATCTCACTCCGCCGGACTACAGTGATTACTTTGAACTTTTAACATCATTCGGGCCTGATAAAAATTTTTTCCCCACACTGCCCATGGAGATATCGAGAGGATGCTGGTGGCAAAATAAAAGTGATGGTCGTAAATCTAAAGGGTGTGCTTTTTGTAATCTTAACCTGCAGTGGGATGGATACCGGACGAAACACCCCAAACAGGTAATTTCAGAGATCGATGATCTTACCACAACACACAAGACACTTTCCGTGGCATTTACGGATAATTTGCTGCCTTTGAAAACATCTCGGGCCATTTTCAAACAGATTAAAACGTTAAAAAAAGATATTCGCATGTTTGGTGAGATCCGGGCCGCAACGCCGGTTCGAGATCTTTACGAAATGTATACAGCCGGCATGAAGGAGGTTCAGATCGGTATCGAGGCATTAAGCACACGTCTTCTTAAAAAACTAAATAAAGGGACAACAGCCATCCAAAATATCGAAATCATGAAACACTGTGAAATGCTGGGGATTGAACATTCTTCAAACCTTATTATGCATTTTCCGGACAGTGATGAGGAGGATGTGGCCGAGACACTTCAAAATCTTGAATTTGCTTTTTCATATCGACCGCTTCGAGTGGTTCATTTTTGGCTTGGGCTCGGAAGTCCTGTATGGCAGGACCCGAAAGCTTTTGGCATCAAGGCTTTGTTCAATCATGGAAATTATGCCAGTATTTTCCCGAAGGACGTTGTTGAATCAATGCACTTTACCATACAAGCTTATAGAGGTGACCTTGGGTATCAGAAGAGACTCTGGCGACCGGTTAAAAAAAAGCTAAAAGTCTGGAGAAAAGTGTATGCCAAACTCCATCAGGGGCCAAAACATGAGAGCATTTTAACTTTCCGGGATGGCAGAAGTTTTTTAATCATACGCCAAATAAGGCTCAAGGGGGAACCCTTGACACATCGTTTGGAAGGAACAAGCAGAGCGATCTATCTGTTTTGTCAAAAGCACCGTGCATTAAGGAGAATCATTGATCGTTTTTCTTCTATACCGTCAGACAGGATCGAGCCTTTCTTAAAAATGATGGTGGACAAAAAGCTGATGTTCAGAGAGAACGATCGATATCTCAGTTTAGCGGTACCTAAGAAGCTGAATATCCCAAAAACTTGACGCCAGTGTTGTTTCGTAGGGCCTAAAATGTTATATATATGAGGTATCGAGAAATTTTCTAAAATAATCGTTCCATGCATAATCTTTTTAAAGCGCGTTAACTTGTGGTAAGGACTCATATAATTTTTATCATAAATTTATGAAATAGTCCCCATTTAAAAAGTGTCCATCCAGAAATGAATATTTTTATTCAAGATCTCCCGCCGAAAATAGCGGGATAAAAAGGCATGCGAGAAAAATAACCACAAGCATATAATTGATATTCTGAGGATTTATCCGCCTCAGGAGGATTATTTTTTGAGCATAACCCCAGAGAAATAGGCTACGCATTTCACAGGGCAGGCGCAGAGACTGGATAAAAAGACCATTTATGGATTGACACTAAATGATTAAGGAGGAATTAATGGGTATGCTCGGTAAAATCATAGGAGGGACCATAGGATTCGCTATGGCTGGTCCTTTAGGTGCCATTGCAGGTGCAGCGCTGGGGCATGCCTTTGATTCCAATGCGCAGACGTATTACATAGACGAACAATCCCGTCTTTCATCAGGAGAAGAGGCACAGTTTACCTTTTTTGTCGCAGCATTTTCAATGCTTGCAAAACTCGCCAAAGCAGACGGCCGTGTATCCAGGGAAGAAATTGACGCAATTGAAAAATTCATGATTTATGATTTGAACCTGAATCCTGAAAGCAGGAGCCTTGCTACCAATATATTTCATACAGCCATTGAATCTCCGAATAGTTTCGATGATTTTGCCGCTCAGTTTTACAGCCAGTTTCGTGAGCAGTATCAGATGCTCGATCTGATGATCGATATATTATTCCGAGTTTCTGTGGCTGATGGTGCACTGAGTCCGAGTGAGGAGAGACTCATTTTGTCTGCCGTGAGAATATTCAATTTCGATGATGAAAAATACAGAAAGCTCAAATCAAAATATATTCAGGATTTTGAAAAATACTATGCGATTCTGGGGTGTAGCAGTAATGACTCTGTTGAACATATAAAAAGACAATACCGGAAACTTGTATCAGACTATCATCCTGACAAGATTGCATCAAAGGGTCTTCCCGAAGAGTTTACAAAATTCGCAAATGACAAATTCCGTGAAATTCAGGAAGCCTATGAGACTATAAAGAAGGAGAGAAACATCAAGTAGTTTCCATCCAGAAATTGCCCTTTTTCACAATTTCTGTGTCAATCTGCAGAATTACTTGTGCGGCGTACTAGTTGTACGCCTCCGCGTAATTCCTTGATTTCCTTGATCTTGCGAAAAATTACTAATTTCTGCATTGGAAACTTCATTTATGTCCGATATGGATTATGGATGGACGCTAAGCACTCAATAGTAATTTTATGACCAGAAACTCGAAACATAATAACAGCTCAGGTACAGATTACTGGCAAAATAATAGATGCCTGTCATGCGGAACTACTGAAGATATCGGCAAGCGAAGGTATTGCTCCATCGGCTGTCGTCAGAAATTGCGATATACGCTTGATATGAGAACAGGATTACTCAAAGCACTAAATACACGCTATGGGTCGTTTTATTTTACAGATGTTTTAATTATAATGGACATTCTTCCCTATGATACCAAAGAAATCTTTAGTTTCATCTATCCGCGTTCTTCAGGCAAAAGGCCAGCTGAAGATTACAGCAGCATGTCGGATATGTTGGGAAATGAGTGGTGGGCGGAGAAAAAAAAGACAAATCGCCACTATCTGGCCACGCGGTATCTGCTTGAAAAAGCCAAGCGTCAACAGATGTTAAATCGTCCAGTCATACCTGTTGAGTTTAAGATCCCCGTCATAAAAAAATCGTCGTTAACATTTCTCAAGCTTGCTAAATCACAGTTGAATTCTCCTGAACTGGAAAAAATCATCAAACGTGCCTACCGGCTACAGGCAAAGAAATACCATCCCGATTTAGGCGGAGATAGCGAAACATTCAGAAAAATTCACCAGGCATACTTGGATCTCATCCGGTGGGCAGAAAATCCTTCTTATAAAAGGCGCCGCGGGTTCCCGGATAAATGGTTTTACGATGGGCATCAGAACCGGTGGCTTCAGCCGACACCCTATTTAAAAAAGAAACCGGCCTTCTATCACGCCAGCTCGATATGAGCTCAAGATTAGAAACTATCTCAAAATAATCTTTTGGCCCAACCCGCCAGAGGCGGACAAGCCTCGGCATTGGCGCCTCGTTTTAAGTCCTCAACATACTTGAGTATGCGTGTCGAAGATCCCGTCAGCAACGCGGCGGGTTAAAACTCAGCTCCGCATTCTTGTCCCGCCGATCTTCAGCGGGAGATTTTGAACCAAAGTTTTTATTTTGAGCTGGTTTCTAGTCCCTCGGATCCAAAGTGGTTTTTTTATTTCACCGGGGGATCGTTATCCTGTTTATTCTAATACGTAACCATTCCATGTAGCTCTGGAGGCCTTAATAGCCC
>Ga0316580_10000144_pt1 | contig 13811 bp, 12 predicted proteins | sample S0NA_2_FD_204519 | JGI IMG/M metagenome (GOLD analysis project Ga0316580, IMG submission 204519) | Rhizosphere microbial communities from salt marsh grasses in Alabama, United States - S0-2_160517rDrB | ecosystem: Host-associated > Plants > Roots > Rhizosphere | place: USA: Alabama | collected... | reverse complement strand
GATCTGCACCTCGGTGAACAACCAGGTGTGCCATGGCATCCCGGGGACCAAACTGCTGAAGAAGGGCGATATCGTCAATATCGACATCACCGTCATCAAGGACGGCTGGCATGGCGATACCAGCAAGACCTTCTTCGTTGGTGATCCGTCGGTGCTTGCGCGTCGGCTGGTCCGGGTGACCCGCGATGCGATGCTGATCGGCATCGAGCAGGTGCGGCCCGGAGCGACATTGGCAGACATCGGGCGAGCCATCCAGCGTTTTGTCGAGCGCGAAAACTTCTCCGTTGTCGAGGAGTATTGCGGCCACGGGATTGGTCGGGAGTTCCACGAAGAGCCGCAGGTCCTGCATTACTACAAGCCCGGTGACGGCAACCTCGTGCTGGAGCCGGGGATGTGCTTTACGATCGAGCCCATGGTCAACGCCGGCAAGCGCCATGTGAAGCTACTCCCAGACGGGTGGACGGTCGTTACCAAAGACCGCAGCCTGTCGGCCCAATGGGAGCACACGATCGCCGTCACCGACGACGGCCATGAGATCCTGACCCTGCGCGACGAGGAGCGCAGCGAGCTCGGCGTAGGATGACGAGCATCCTAGAGGCGGCAGCGCCCACCACAGATGGTGCCGCTCTGACGGCGTCCAGTCCGCAGCCGCAGCCGCAGCCGCAGCCGCAGCCGCAGCCGCAGCCGCAGCCGAACGATGCATTCGTCGTCGAATCGCTGCAAGCCGTGGACGACGACGAGGCCCTTACGGCCTTTCGACGCACGCTGAAAGACGGCACCAAGGCGCTGTACGAGCGGTTCGACCGCGGCGAGCCCGTGACCGATCTCATAGCCACGCGCAGTCAGCTGGTCGATCAGGTCATCACCGCCGCCGCCCACCGCTTTTTGCCATCTACCGACGGCGTCGCGATCGCCGCCGTCGGCGGTTACGGCCGTGCCGAGCTCCATCCGGCATCGGATATCGACATTCTGATCTTGACCAGGCCCGGCGAGCTGAAGCGACTCGGTGAGCCGCTGATGGCCCTAGTGACCTTTCTCTGGGACATCGGCCTCGAGCTCGGCCATTCCGTCAGGACCGTCGACGAGTGTGTCGAAGAGGCTGTCAAAGATGTCTCGGTGATGACCAATCTGCTCGAGGCGCGCCTGATCATGGGTAACGCCGAGCTGTATACGGCCATGGGCGACGCGACAGGGCCAGACCACATCTGGCCGAGTGATCGCTTCTTCGAGGCGAAGATAGCGGAACGCTCGGCCCGCTGGTCGAAGTATGGCGAGACCGCCTACAACCTCGAGCCCAACATCAAGGAAAATCCGGGCGGGCTCCGCGACATACAGATGATCGGGTGGGTCGCGCGGCGGCACTTCCGCATCGGATCGCTTCGCGACCTCATCGCCCACGGATGCCTGACCGAGACCGAGCTACTCGCTCTGCTCGACGGTCAAGCATTGTTGTGGCGTATCCGCTTTGCGCTGCATCGGCTGGTTGGACGGCGTGAGGATCGACTGCTGTTCGACTACCAGCGCACCCTCGCCCGGCAATTCGGCTACAGCGACAGCGAGCATTCCCTGGCCGTCGAGCAGTTCATGCAGCAGTATTATCGGACGGTCATGGAGCTCAATCGCCTCAACGAGATGCTGCTCCAGCTCTTCGAAGAGGTGATCGTCCTCCACGATCGGATCGGACCGGGGAAACCGCTCAACAAGCGCTTCCAGACCCGAAGCGGCTTTCTCGAGGTAACCAGCCAGAACCTCTTTCAGCGTCGCCCGTTCGCCTTGCTCGAGGCCTTCCATCTACTGCAGCTGAACACCGACATCCGCGGCATCCGTGCGAGCACCATCCGCTTGATTCGGGAGAGCCGACATCTGATCGACGACAGCTTCCGGGAAGACTTGCGCACCCGAAGCCTGTTCATGGAGATCCTGCGTCACCCGGACGGACTGACCAACGCCTTGCGACGAATGAACGAGTATGGGGTGCTCGCTGCCTACATCCCGGCGTTCGCGAACATCGTTGGTCGGATGCAGTACGACCTTTATCATGTCTACACCGTCGACGAGCACAGTTTGCGGCTGCTGCGCAACCTGCGTCGGCTGAGCATTGCGGAGCACCGCAACGAGCTTCCGCTGTGCAGTGCGATCGTCGAGCGGATCCCGAAGCTGGAGCTGCTCTACCTAGCAGGGCTGTTTCACGACATCGGCAAAGGCCGCGGCGGCGATCACTCGCTGCTCGGGGCTCGCGACGCCTGGGATTTCTGTCAGCTGCACGGCTTGAGCGAATTCGACAGCCGTCTGGTTGCCTGGCTGGTCGAGCACCACCTGCTGATGTCGATGACCGCCCAGCGTCGAGACATTGCCGACCCGGACGTGATTCAGGCCTTCGCCGAGCAGGTGGCTGACGCCAACCGACTCAACTATCTGTATTTGCTCACTGTCGCCGATGTGCGTGCGACCAATCCCAAGCGCTGGAACTCATGGATCGGCTCGCTGCTGGAGGAGCTCTACCGGGTCACGATGCGTGCCCTCGAGCGCGGCCTAGACAATCCTCACGCCCTCGACGACCTGATTGCCGAAAAGCAGTCCGAGGCGATGCGGCTGCTCGCTCGCCATCGGATCGATGCTGACGACTGTCGAAACCTCTGGGCCCGTGTCAACCAGGAGTTCTTCGCCGCGAGCTCTCCGGAAGAGATCGCCTGGCAAAGTCGGGAAATCCTGGAGACCAGCCCGGACGCCATGCCACGCGTCGTTGTCCGGCCTTTGCCAGCCCGCGGCTGCAGCGAGGTCTTCATCTATTGTGATGATCGGGCCTACCTGTTCGTTCGCATCACGGCGCTGCTCGATCAGCACGCCTTGAACGTCGTCGACGCCCGCATCACCACCACCGACGCCGGAAAGGCGATCAATGTGTTTCGGGTGCTTAGCCCGGAGGGGAAGCCGATCCCCCCGGGCGAGGCAACCGAGCACCTTGCCACCGAGCTTCGCCAAGAGCTGCTCGATGTCGGCGCTAAGGAGCCAAGGATTTCCCGACGCCTGCCGCGGCAGCTCCGCAGCTTTCCGGTGGAGACCCGGATCAACTTCGATCACGATCAACGCAACAGGCGCACGCTGATGCGTCTGCTCACCCGGGACCGACCGGGTCTCCTCGCCGAAGTCGGTGAAGTGTTCGAGCGCTGCGAGATCCGCCTGCACAGCGCCAGAATCGCGACCGTTGGCGCCGAAGTCGAGGACGTCTTTTTCATCAGCAATGCTGATGAGGCTCCGGTCTCATGCGAAGACACGCTGGCCTGTCTGCGCCGGGAGATACATGATAGGTTGGAGGGCGGAGGAGCGGCATAGCGGAGCAATCCCTCGCTCGTCACCAGCCGCGGTGCTCCGCGGTGACGAGATCAGCGGGTGCCGCGTGGCGCAGCCAGCAGGATCGAAGGATGCGCCGATCCGATGCCTTGCGTGACCGGGCTGCCGCCGCTGCGGCCATCGTCAACAGGATTGACGAAATGCAAGCGGCATGGAATAAGTAGCCGAGTGACTGTTGAAGATTGCGTTTCTGGCCGATCCGTGATTATCGTGTTTCAGACAAGCCGTTGTCGCCCTGTCCGCCGGTATCTCGTTTCCGCCGCCCTCTCGTTGTTGGTCGCACCGGCGATGGCCGAGCCTGCCGCTGAAGCAGGTCAAAGCCAATCACCACTCCCCGAGTGGCTCGAGGCCGTCCGTGCTCAGCGGGAGGGACTCCAACAGCTCCCCCGTCGCGAGGGTCAGCGGGACTGGGCCGCGCGGAGCGAGGCTGCACGACAGCGACAGGTTGAACGACGCGCAGATTGGGAGCGACAACGCAAAAAGCGTCGTGCGCTGATAGACCTCGAGCGGGAGCTATTCCGCAATTATGGGCCCTGGCTGGAGCCCCTTGCTCCAGGCGGGCTGACCGATGGCCGGACACCGCCCGCCCCCGCCGACGACGATTCAGACCGTGTCGATGTGCAGCCCCCCCACCGGCACCGTCAGCCGCCTGGCTGGGACAACCGTTGGTACTATCGCGGCTGGTAAGCGGGTCTGACAGCCCCGCGCGGCTGGTCGCCGGGAGCGCGTTTGGCGTCAGGCGGCCAAAGGCTGCTCAATCAGCTCCACCGCGTTGCCATCGGGGTCCCGGCAGAACAGCGCCCGCCGTCCGGAACGACTGAGGGTATAGGGGCAGCCGGCGGCGTCGAGCCGCTGGATCAACGGCGCCAAGTCACTGACCAGCAGGGCCATATGCCTGTCCCGCCCACCATGACTTGGTCGGTTGGCGACCGGGTCCGGGTTGGGCAGCTCGAGGAGGTGCACTTGCTGGCCGCCGACGGCGAGCCAAGCGCCTGGAAATCCGAGGTCCGGTCGCTCCGGGGCCAGCTCCAGACCGAGCAGGTCGCGGTAAAAGCCCAGTGCCCGTGACGTATCCGACACGATCAGGCTGACATGATGCAGGCCCATGATCTTCGCGCTCATCGTCTCTCCTGAATTGTCTTCGCGTAAGGTTGGCCGAGACCGACATTCGGGAGCCGAGAGTCCGACTGACGAACGTCGACTCACCGAGATCGCCACAACGTACGGCATCCATCGGCCTGCGCCGGTCGCATCTCGGCCCACGCCTTTGAAGGATTGGGACGATCGGTCGGACGGCAAAGCGGTCGCAGCCGCCGTTGGCCGTGCCCCCGTTGTTTACCTATACTGGCGGGTCTTTGCCCCCGCGGGCCCGGCGCCGACTGAAGGCTAGACGATGAATCCCAACCTGGCCCTGCTCCAGCCCTACCCTTTCGAGAAGCTCGCGGCCCTGAAGCGAGGTATCGAGCCGCCCGCGGAGCAGCGCGCGATCGTCCTATCGATCGGCGAGCCGACGGACTCGACGCCGTCGGTGATCAGCGAGGCGCTGATCGCGCATCTGCAGCGACTCGCATCCTATCCGACAACGCGCGGCATGGCGCCGTTACGCGAGCGGATTGCAGCCTGGCTGACGCGACGCTTCGCGCTGCCGACGGCGGCCCTGGACCCGGATCAGCACATCTTACCCGTCAACGGCACGCGTGAAGCGCTGTTCGCCTTCGCACAAGCGGTGATCGACCCTTCGCACGCACCGCTGGTGCTGATGCCGAACCCGTTCTACCAGATCTATGAAGGCGCGGCCCTGCTCGCCGGTGCCGAGCCACATTTTCTGTCCTGCACACCGGAGACCGGGCTTATCCCGGATTTTTCCGCGGTGGATACGGCAACCTGGCAGCGCTGCCAGTTGCTCTACCTTTGCTCCCCGGGAAATCCCACTGGTGCGGTGGTCGACCTGGCGACGCTCCGCGATCTGGTGGAGCTGGCCCGGGCGCACGATTTCGTCATCGCCAGCGACGAATGCTACTCCGAGATCTATCCGGATGAGACCAATCCTCCACCGGGGCTGCTTCAAGCGGCGGCGAGCTCGGGGCTTGACGACTTCCGCAACTGTGTCGTCTTCCACAGCCTCTCGAAGCGCTCCAACGCGCCAGGGCTGCGCTCCGGCTTCGTCGCCGGCGATGCCCGTATCATCGAGCGATTCTTCGCCTATCGCACCTATCACGGCTGTGCCATGCCATGGCAGCACCAGTACGCGAGCCTGGCCGCCTGGGGCGATGAGGCGCATGTGATCGAGAATCGGTGCCGTTACCGCCAACGCTTCGACGCGGTGATCAAGGTGCTCGAGCCGGTGCTCGACGTGCGTCGACCCGACGCCGGCTTTTACCTGTGGTTGCGGGTACCGGGCGACGACACGGCGTTTGCTCGCGAGCTCTATGCCAAGGCCAATGTGACCGTGCTCCCCGGGACCTACCTCTCGCGCAGCGGCGACGATGGTCGGGTCCCCGGGCACGGCTTCGTCCGCATCGCCCTGGTTCAGCCGCTGGATGACTGCGTCGAGGCCGCACGACACATCCGTGCGCTGGTCGAAGACATACAACTCCGCGGATGAGCACGCCGGCGCTGAAGCAGATCGTCGAGGGCGCCTTGTTGGCCGCTGGCAACCCCTTGTCCGTCGACCGCATCCTATCGCTGTTCGGCGATGAGGAGCGCCCATTGCGGGACGACGTGCAGGCGGCCATCGCCGCCCTGGCGGCAGACTACGCCGGGCGGGCGATCGAGCTCGTCGAGGTCGCCGGCGGCTGGCGAGTCCAGGTCCGTCAGTCCTGCGCCCCCTGGGTCTCCCGGCTCTGGGAAGAGCGCCCGGCGCGCTACTCCCGTGCACTGCTGGAGACCCTGGCACTGATCGCCTACCGTCAGCCGATCACCCGTGGCGAGATCGAAGAGATCCGCGGTGTCGCCGTCAGCAGCAACATCGTGAAGACGCTGATCGAGAGAGAATGGGTGCGCGTCGTCGGTCACCGGGAAGTGCCGGGCCGACCGGCACTGCTGGCGACCACGCGCCGGTTCTTGGACTACTTCGGCCTGCGAGCCCTGGACGAGCTGCCCCCGCTAGCCGAGATTCGCGACCCGGCATTTGCCGGCGACCTCGACTTGGCGGGCGAGGCACAGGCGGTGGCCGATGACAATGGGCTGCAGCTCGTCGTTGCGTCCACGCGGGACGATGGACCAGCAGGTGCCGAAGATGCCACCCCTGACGACGATGATTCGGCATCGGCCGCAGAGGCTGGAGGTGATGATGACGCGAGGGTCTAGGTCGGAGGTCGGTCACACCGATCGCGAGCCCGTGCGGCTGCAGAAGGCCTTGGCCGAGGTCGGCCTCGGCTCGCGCCGGGAGATCGAGGGCTGGATCCGTGATGGTCGCGTCCGCGTCAACGGCCGGCTCGCCCATCTTGGGGATCGCGTCGGCGCGACCGATCGCGTCAGCGTCGACGGTCAGCCGGTCAAGCGGCGCGGACTGGGGCGATCGCGTCGGCGGGTGCTGGCTTATCATAAGCCCGAGGGAGAGGTTGTCAGCCGCGGCGACCCGGAGCAGCGTCCGACCATCTTTCGCCATCTCCCGGGCATCCGCGACGGGCGCTGGATTGCCGTCGGCCGCCTCGATCTCAATACCGCCGGTCTGCTGTTGGTGACCAATGACGGCGAGCTTGCCAATCGATTGATGCATCCTTCGCGAGGCGTCGAGCGTGAGTACGCGGTGCGCATCCATGGCAAGGTCGACGCGGATCAGCTCCAGCGTCTGGTTCGCGGTGTCGAGCTCGACGACGGGGTCGCCCGCTTCGAGGAGATTGTCCAGTCCGGCGGTCGCGGCACCAATCAGTGGTTCCACGTCGTGCTCAGGGAAGGCCGCAACCGCGAGGTGCGACGGCTCTGGGAAGCGGTAGGCTGCGAGGTGAGCCGACTCAAGCGGGTGCGTTTCGGCAACGTTATCCTCGGTGCTCGGCCGTTGCCGGGACAGTGGCGTGAGCTGACGGAGACCGAGCTGGTCGAGCTGCTCGCCCTCGCTGACCTATCGAGCCAGCCACCATCCGGCGGTGGCGCGCGCAAGCCGCGTTTGCAGTCGGCCAATCGGAAGCTGCGGGCGTCCTACACTGGCCCGGTGCGCCGACGTGGTTGACTGCAGGACGCCAGGCGCGACTCGATGCGACACCCGTGCGCTGACTGCTCCAGCGCCAGGGCGGACCAGGGTCGCCGACCGCAGCAACGTGAGCAGCTTCCGATGTCTTCAGCTTACCGGCAGGCCGCGACCGACGCACGGCACCACCCGCTGACCACCCTCGTATCGATCGGCCGCCATTCGCCCATCCTGCCCGCTTCGCCATGCCCCACCTCTACATAGCCGCCGCCCATCGATCCTCTGGCAAGACCACACTGAGTATCGGTCTGACACGCGCGTTGCAGCGTCTCGGGCTTAGCATCCAGCCGTTCAAAAAGGGCCCCGACTACATCGATCCGCTCTGGCTGAGCCGGTCGACGGGGCGGCCCTGCTTCAACCTCGACTACCACACGATGTCGTGCGACGAGATCCGCCGATCCTTCGCACACCACTGCAGCAGGGTCGATATCGGCTTTATCGAAGGCAACGTTGGGCTGTTCGATAGCGTCGACCTCCGCGGGACGCATAGCAACGCCGAGCTGGCAAAGCTGCTCGGTGCGCCGGTCATACTGGTGGTGGACGTACGGGGCATGACCCGCGGCATAGCGCCCCTGCTGCTCGGCTACCGGGCATTTGACCCTGATCTCCAGCTGGCCGGGGTGATTCTGAACAAGGTGGGCGGTGGGCGACACGAAGCGAACCTGCGCAACGTCGTCGAGCACTACACCGACATCCCGGTGCTGGGCTGTGTACCACGGACATCCGGGGTCGAGATCGCCGAGCGGCACCTGGGCCTGATCCCAAGCAACGAGGCCCTGGCCGTAGAGGCCACCATCGATCGCATCGCATCGGTCATCGTCGATACGGTCGACATCGAGCGCGTGGCGGGACTGGCACAGGCCGTCCCGTTTCCGGACTGGGACATGCCCGGTGACGCAGATGCGCCGCCGGCGCCAACCGGCTCGCCGGTGCGCATCGGTATCGCGCAAGACGATGCCTTCGGCTTCTACTACCCGGACGATCTGCTCGCGCTGGAGCAGGCCGGCGCCGAGCTGGTGCCATTCAGCCCGGTCTGGGACCAGATGCTGCCCGACGTCGACGCCCTATTCATCGGCGGCGGATTTCCGGAATACCGAATGGACGAGCTGGAGCGAAATGCCTCCATGCGTGCGGCGATCGCCGACTTCATCATCGGCGGCGGCCCGGCTTATGCCGAGTGCGGTGGACTCATGTATCTGACCGAGCGTCTGCATTGGGACAACAAGGTGGCCCGCATGTGCGGCGTGCTCGATGCCGAGGTGGCCATGCATGAGCGCCCGCAAGGTCGAGGCTATGTGCGTCTCGCCGAGACCGCGGCATTCCCCTGGCCATCGCTGGCTCCCTTCGCGGGTGAGATCTCGGCCCACGAGTTTCACCATTCCGCGATCATCAAGCCGCATCCGGACTGGACCTATGGCTATGAGGTCCAGCGTGGCGTCGGCATCGACGGCCGGAATGACGGCGTCATACAGGGAAACCTGCTCGCCAGCTACGCACATCTGCGCAATGTCGGCGGGATCGATTGGACGCGTCGCTTCGTGGCCCACATCCATGCCGTCGCAGCTGGCGAAGCGGCGGGCTAGGAGACCCAGGATCACATCGTCTCGCCTGATGACTAGAGAACCTTTGGCATCGTTCGCGCTGCCGTGGTGGTTGAAACAGCCACGACGACAACGATGTTTCTGGGCAAGCGACCGAGATCGGATGCAGGCACCGCAAGCCGGAGCCTCGACCGGCAAACCTTAGAATAGAGCGACAGGACCAGCACCATGTTCAGATTGACGACAGCGGCGGCCGAGCAGGTCGTGAAAGCGGCAAAGCAAGGCGGGGCCGAAGGCATGAGCCTGCGGGTCGCCGCGGCTCGGGGTCAAGATGGGGCCTTCGATTACCGGATGGGCTTCGACGCCTCGACCGAGGAGGACATCCGCTTCAAGTCCGAGGGGATCGATATCGTCATCGCAGCGGAGTACGTCCCGCTGCTCGACGACACGGTCATGGATTTCGTGCAGCTGGACGACGGCCAGCACCAGTTCGTCTTTCTCAACCCGAAGGACCCGAACTACAAGCCTGCTGCGGACACCTGAGCACACCCCGCGGCGGCCGATCACAATGGAGCTATCCAGCGAAGACAGCTTCCGACTCAACGTCCTCTTGGCGAATCGTCCCCAGGCGATCCGCATCGATGAGTCGCGGATGATCGTCTACGGCCTGTCGGAGAAGGGTGAGGCAAAGGTCCCGCTGAATCCGATCGGACGACCCGAGACCTATCTGCGCACGGTCAAGGAGCTGATCTCGGGCCACGTGCTCGGCTCGCCGGGGGGCTACCCGGTCTACCTACGCCGCTGGACCCGCATGGGCCAGATGCGCGACGAGAGCCTAGAGCAGCTCTTGATGCTTGGCGAGCCCGAGGCCGTGGTCGCCGCCGTCGGCTCGCCCGGCCTCACCGACGAGCTGGCGCGGCGCGCCTGGTGGGCGATGGAAGACGCCGGCAACGCCCGGCGCATGCTGGAGAACCCGGCCATCGCCTCGGGCTCCATGGGACGGACGCTGGCCGCCTATCTGATCGACTATCTGCCCTTCGAGACGGAGCCCGAGCAGATCATGGCGTCGGTCCGGCTAGTGCTCCAGCCAGGCCTTATCGACGCCGAGCAGCGTCTGGAGCTATGGCAGAAATCGAGCCGCAAGCAGGCCTACCTGGTCGGTTTTCTTCAAGCCATGCCCGACGACCTGCCGCAGCAGGTGTCGGCAAGGACCGACGCCGGGCGGCTGGAGGCGACGCTCGGCGGCGCCATCGCCGATGAAAACGCCTGCGCCCGGCTGTTGCTTCGCATCGCCGGCGCACCCGGTCAGACCTTTCTCGAGACCGTCGCCGGTGTGCTGGCCAAGCCACCGACCCAGGAGGTCGTCACGGCCACCTTCGACCTGTTGCGCGTCTACTTCGCCGATCTGCGACCGGGCGGCGACCCGGATCTTACCCTCGACGCGCTCGTCGCCGACGCCGATGCCTACGTCGCCGACGCGACCGCACCGGTCGAGGTGCGCGACTGCGGCCGCCTGCTGCCTGATGTTGCGCCACAGCTCGCCGCGATGCGCCTGCTATCGGGCCTGGGCTACGGGGTGATCCGGCCCCTGCTGCCGGACCCGACGACCCTCGGCAGCCTGATGCGTCGCAAGCTCGCGCCGGTCAACGACGTACTGAAGGAGCGTATCAAGCTCCTCCAGTCCGTCGTCGGCGCTTGATGGCTCACGGCTTGCGCTCCGCGATCGAGGTGCAATCGCGGCCCATCCGCGCGAGGGAGACGGTGACGAAGCAGCCGGCATCGTCGCGAAAGCGGTGGTGCGCTATCAGCGCGCCGCCAAACTGGCCAGCGGCCAGCAGAGCCGCCGCGGCGCTGACCGACGGCGTGCCAATGAGCCTCTGGACCCGCGCCGAGCCTTTTGAGACGTCGATGCGTGCCAAGTCATCTGCGCTGAAGAAGCGCGCCGGCCAACCCTCGGTTTCAATCAACGCCAGCAGGCCAGGCTCGTTCGCCTTGCGATCGACGGTCGCGATGACGGCGACATCTCCGTGCCCGGCGCGGACCGCCTCGAGGGCCTCGAAAACGGCACGCCGCAGCGTTTGGAGCGACGTACCACGGTTGCAGCCAATACCGACGGCAACGCTTGAACGGCCGGGAGCGCCCGGCTCGGCATCGCTTACTCCGGGGCTCATCGCGATCTCAGCGCGGCGGCGGTGATGACACCGTCGTCTGCGTCAGCCCCTTCTGCTTGCGAGCACACCACCCCTGATGATCGGACCGTCGCTGGACATCGACCTGGCCGGTGCAAAACCGGCCCTGCCGCCTCACGGCGGCCGCCTTCGCACCGCCGCCCGCCGTTACCATATCCCGGTCTCCGACTGGTTGGACCTGTCCACCGGCATCAACCCCCGGGGCTGGCCCGTCCCACCGGGTCTCGGTGACTGGTCGCGGCTGCCAGAGGACGAAGACGGCCTGATCCAAGCGGCCCTGGACTATTACTGTGCCGACACTGAACACAACGAGACCAGCCTCCTGGCCGTAGCAGGCTCCCAGGCGGCGATCGGCGCCTTGCCGCGACTGCGTCCACCCTGCCGAGTCGGCGTGATCGCGCCGGGCTACGCCGAGCACAGCTGGGCCTGGCAGTGCGCCGGTCACCAGGTCCTTCCGTTGTCCGTCGACCAGATCGACGCTGCCGTGCCCGATCTCGATGTGCTGGTACTAATCAATCCCAACAACCCGACCGGGAGGCGATTCAGCCGGCAGCAGCTCGAAGCCTGGCTCGTCGCCCTGTCCGCCCATGACGGCTGGCTTGTGGTGGACGAGGCGTTTATCGACCCGACGCCAGCACAGAGCCTGGCCGACCTTGGCCCGCGGCGGGGCCTCATCCTGCTGCGCTCCATTGGCAAGTTCTTCGGCCTGGCCGGTGCCCGGGTTGGCTTCGTGCTGGCCTGGTCGGCACTGATCAGCGCCTTGGCGCGCTGGCTCGGCCCCTGGGGTATCGCAAATCCATCTCGCCAGGTCGCCGCGGCGGCCTTGGCCGATCGGGACTGGCAGGCCGCGGCCCGACCCAGGTTGATCGCCGCCGGCGAGCGGCTGGCCGAGCTGATGCGCGCCACCGGACTGCCGCCCGCTGGTGGTACGGCGCTGTTTCAATGGGCACCGACGCCGCGGGCGATGGAGCTGCATGCGCGCCTTGCCCAATCCGGCATCCTGACTCGCCGCTTCGATGATCCACCGGCGCTGCGGCTCGGCCTGCCGGGCGACGAGCCCGCCTGGCAGCGGCTGGAGCAGGCCCTGCGCCGGCTTGACCTCGGGCGCTGACATCGCCTCAGCCACCGGCACAGAAAGCGCGCAACCGCCTACTGTCCGGCGCGGTCTCTTCTCCCGACGGCAGCGCCACCGTCGGGTCGCGGACCCAGGCGGCAATATCGGCCCGCACCCGCGCCCCCTGAAGGTCCCGCGGCAGCATGTGCCAGCCATCGAGATAGAGGGCGAGGCGAAGTGACGGCCGCCTCGGCAGGTCGCGCAGCAGCCGGCAATAGGCCTGCTTCGGGATGATCTCATCGCGCTTGCCGTAAAGCAGCAATGTCGGCAGCGCGGGTAGGCGCGGGGCCGCCGCCAGGGCCTGATCCATCAGATTGGTCACACCCCAGAGGGCATCGACCCGGGTCGCCTTGATCACCAACGGATCGCGACCCATGGCCCGCAGCATGGGCACATTATCCGATGGCCAACGGTCGATCCCCTCGCCGGTCAGCTGTAGCCCGGGCCAGACCCGCGCTGTCCAGTCGAGAACGAGCCGCTGGTACAAGGGCATGGTCTCCCGTGCCCAGACCGCCGGGGCGATCAGCACCAGCCCATCCGCCGCGAGTCGCCCGTCGGCGGCGGCGACCATGATCACGGCGCCCCCCATGCTCTCACCGGCGACCAGCAACCTTGCAGCGGGATGACGGGCGCGCAGCAGCGCGACCAGCGTTCGCAGGTCCGACGCCATCCGGGCGACGCCGTGCCAGCGTCCCGGCAACGGGCCCGCACCAAAGCCGCGCTGGTCCACGGCGTACACGATGACGCCAGTAGCCGCGAGGTCATCACCGAGCTTGGCGAAGGCGTTGCTGTAATTGTTGAAACCGTGCAAGGCAAGCAGGACCGTCTCGGGCATGCCGGCGCGGGGCTGGGCCGACCAGCGCCGCAGGGGCAACCTCGCCCCATCGGACATCACCGCATGGTCGCTGCCGAGCCGAGGGACCTGCAGGACACCACCCACATCGACCGGCATCGGCGGTGAGCAGCCGACGACGATGAGGGCGAAAGCCGCTGACACGGCCGCCGTCAAGATGAAGCGTACCGACGCGGGCTGCATAACGGATCGCATGGATATCGACGTTGAATCGGGTTTAGCGCACGGGGCAGCCGCAGCAGTATGACGGACGCACCGGCCGAGGTGGCCGGCCATCCGAGCACACCGGTAGTCGCGGCGATCCGGCTTGGTGCACGAATTCGCTATAGTACGAAAAGCTGCCGGGGCTGGCTCCTGGACATTCTGCGCTCGACCAAACGGCTAACTGCTGGGCGGTCGCTGATACGCTGAAGCAACGGCAGCATCAGTCTGACCGCGGAGCGCAGCGTCAACCGCTTGCCGAGGCCCAAGCACATCGCCGTCGCGACGGCGAAGACCGGGACGGGACCAACCACACGATGTCAGCGTCGAAGCAGATTGAGCCGGGCAGGCCGGTCGGGAGTGGCAGATGACG